>Ga0114940_10000340_pt1 | contig 24049 bp, 16 predicted proteins | sample ColdCreekSource_FD_87195 | JGI IMG/M metagenome (GOLD analysis project Ga0114940, IMG submission 87195) | Groundwater microbial communities from Cold Creek, Nevada to study Microbial Dark Matter (Phase II) - Cold Creek Source | ecosystem: Environmental > Aquatic > Deep subsurface > Groundwater ... | reverse complement strand
GCGGCAACACGGATATTGCCACGCTCGGTAAGCTCAACCCCGCGTTCATTCGCGACGGCGGCAGCGTGACGGCAGGCAATGCATCGGGCATCAACGACGGCGCAGCAGCAGTCGTGCTGATGACCGACGCGGAAGCGAAGAAGCGCGGCATCGAGCCGCTCGCACGCATCGTGAGCTGGGCGCAAGCTGGCGTCGATCCTTCGATCATGGGCACCGGCCCGATACCCGCGAGCAAAAAGGCGCTGGAAAAGGCTGGTTGGAAGCCGAGCGACCTCGACTTGATCGAAGCCAACGAAGCCTTTGCTGCGCAAGCCTGTGCGGTGAACAAGGGCCTCGGCTGGGACACCTCGAAGGTGAACGTGAACGGCGGCGCGATCGCGATCGGTCACCCGATCGGCGCGTCGGGCGCGCGCATCCTGAACACGTTGCTGTTCGAGATGAAGCGCTCCAACAAGAAGCGCGGTCTGGCCACGCTGTGCATCGGCGGCGGCATGGGCATCGCGCTCACGGTCGAGCGCTGAACGAATCCCGCTGCAATCCCCGGCCTGCGACGCGCCAACGTCGCAGGCCGCGCGCGGCGTCCCGCGTGACGCGCGCCTAGCGACGAAGTCGCGGCCCGCGTCATGCGTGTTAGTCAAACCCGAGGGCGGCGTTGCGCGTGACGCGCAGCACCTCCCGCCGCAATCCGCGCGCCTAGCGACGAAGTCGCGGCCCGCGTGCGGCGTCCCGCGTGACGCGCGCCTAGCGACGAAGTCGCGGCCCGCGTCATGCGTGTCAATCAACAGGCAGTTGAACGCAGACTGTCGCTCCACGCGGTGCGTGCTCTTCCAGGCTGAGCTTGCCGCCGTGTGCTTCAGCGAGCACACGGCAGGCACGCAGCCCAAGCCCGCGCCGCGCTCGACTGTTACGCAGCGGCGTCAGCGAATCGCGCTGCAAACGCACGCGCTCTGACGCTGGCAAGCTCGGACCTTGATCTTTCACGCGTAGCTCGATCACGCCGGGTTTCTCCTCGGCGCTCAGCTCGATCGTGCCGCCGTTCGAGGTCGCGGAGATCGCGTTGTCCAAAAGGTTCGCGAGCAGGCGCACGAGCATGTCGTGATCGCCCAGGAGCTCGAGCTTTTTTTCCGGGCAGCTCAGCACCAGCTGCATGTCTTTGTCCCGCAGCCGTGCGCGGCAGGTGCTATGCGCCGCATCGAGCAGCTCGCGCACGTCCACGCGCTGCGAATCGACAGCGAGCAGACCGTCCTCGCTCTGATTGATGTCCAAGAGGCTCTGCACCATGCGGTAGAGCCGACGCGATCCCTGCAAGATGTCCATCGCGCAGCTGGGCAGCTCGGGATCGAGCTTGGGCAGCTCGTTGACGGCGGTCCGTAGGTACTCGACGTTGCTGATCACACCCGAGAGCGGGTTCTTCATGTCGTGAACCAACAGCGACAGCGTCTGCTCGCGCTGGCGTTGCGCCTGCAGCAGCTCCGCCACTTGGATGCGTGCGAGCGCGCCGCTGTCAGCGGCAGCCCCTTCGGAGCGCCAGCGCAGCAGCGAGCGCACGCGCCATAAGAACTCGGCGCGACCGAGCGGCCACGGCACACAGTCGTCCGCACCGAGCGCCCTCGCCCGCTCCTCCATGTCATCGCTGCCTTGCGCGCTCACTGCACACAACACGCTGGTTTCTGCGGCAGGCTTTTGTTCCCGCAAGCGCCGCACGGTGTCCTGTGCCGCTTGGTGATCGTCGGTCGCATCGAGCACGATCAGCTCGAGCGAGAACTGCGGGATAGCCGTTTCTGCCGATTGGCTCGCGCGCACGTCGTAACCAGCGGTCTCTAGAAAGGCGTGCATGGCCAGCCGGCGATCGATATCCGCCACTACCAACAGCACGCTCTCTGAAGGCGACTCACCTGTGCTCATGCGTTGCCCGCGTCCTTGACGGAACGCGCGTAGCCACGCGCGACATCCCACCCCTGCGCCATCGCTTTCAATCCTAGCAACGGGACATGCTGCTTGTCAGTACGCGGAAATTTGTAATGTTGAGCACCAAGGTACGTAGGCCACGACGTGCCACGACTTTCGGCGCCCCTGACAGACATGTCATGCCGGAGCTTGGAGCTGCTGCTGATGGCTGCAGCGTCGTGACTACGGATTTTCGGTCATCAGGCGTTGGAATGCTTCGTGCGTAGGGCTGCGTGCAATGCGTACCTTTCGCCAACCCAGCATCGTGATCAGTTTGTTTGTCGCTGCTGCGTGCGGCAGTAGCGACAGTGCGACCGAGGAAGGCGCCACTCGCGGGCCTGCGGACTGGGGAGCCAATGGCGCTCAAACCGCCGGGTCTGCGTCGGCCCCGATGACAAGCTCGAACGTGAGCACGAAGCCGGGCGCCTCCTTACCGGCGACGGGTGCTGCGGCGGCCGGAACGAGCGCCTGGCAAGACGAGGTCGAAGCGCTTCCGCCCGAAAAAGAGATGACCGTCAGCTTCCAGCTGCCGCAAGCCTCTGAGCACTACGTCTACACGGTGAACCCGAACGCAGGCACGGTCGCGATCATCGACGCGACCACGCAAGCGATCCAAACGATCAAGACGGGCTCGCAACCCACGTACTTGCGCACGCTCGAAGGCACCGACAACGCCATCGTTCTCAACACGGGCTCGAACAAAGCGTCGATCATCCGGGTGAACGAGGACAAGGCGCAGAAGAACGACTTACCGGTCAACGCAGGCGCCAACGCGATCGCGGTCGCGCCGGACGGCAAGCACGCAGTGGTCTACTACAACGCGAGCTACATGAGCGCTGGCAAAACACCCGGCTCGTACCAGGATGTCGCGGTGCTCACGATCGCAGGAGACGCTGCAGGCGATAGCGCGGTGAGCATGACCGTGGGCTTCCAACCGCGCGATGTGTTCTTCGATGATCGCAGCATGCGAGCCTTTGTCGTGACGGATGACGGCGTCTCCCTGCTCGACTTCGCAGAGATCGAAAAAGATGGTGCGGGGATCGCGAAGCTAGTCACGTTTGGAAGCAACGTGGATCAGAAGAACTCCGACGTCGCGATCACGCCGGATGGCGAGTTCGCGCTGGCGCGCACCGACGAACAGAGCGCGCTACATCTCGTGGAATTGGCCACAGGCAGAGTTCGCACGCTCGATCTCGCCGACTCGTTTGTGGATGCGAGCACGGCGGGAGAAGATGCGGGAGTGGGTGCACCGCGCGTGGATGTGACCGATCTCGACTTGATGCCCACCGGGCGTGAAGCGCTCGCGGCGCTGCGTAACCAGAGCGCGATCGCGCGCATCGCGTTGCCGCAGGCGTTCGACGATCCGAGCCAGGTGAAGATCATCCCGGTCGAGGGTGAGGTCATCGGCTCGCTCAGCGTCGCGCCGGATGGTCGCACCGCGCTCGCCTACACGACTGCGGCGCCCGAACTGGAGCGCATGGTGATCGTCGACCTCGATCAAGGCAGCGCGACACGCACGGTGCTGTTGCGCAAGGCGGTCAACGCAGTCGCGTACACGCCCGACAGCAGCACCGCGGTGATCACACACCTGAAAGAACCCGGCTCACCCGACGAGCCTGGCCTCAGCGCCGAAGACCAAGTCGATCGTTCGTATGGCTACAGCTTGCTGCGCTTGGCGACGGGCGACGTGAAGCTGCAGCGCACGGCAACGCAGCTCGGGCCGATCGCGATGGTGCCGGACGCATCGTACTTGTTCATCTTGTTCCGCGACGACGCTCTCAAACTCAAGGAAGTGCAGCGCGTCGCGCTCAAGAGCTTCTTGGTCGACCCGATCATTCCACTGGAGAATCCTCCGATCTCGATGGGCGTGGCGCGCGCTTCGGGAGCGGTCTTCGTCAACCTCGAGCACCCGGACGGACGCATGACCTTCATCGACTGGGAGCAACCGATCGAGAAACTCAAGACGGTCACGGGTTTCGAGCTCAACAGCAGGATCAGGAACTAACGCATGCGCTCCATAAACAAGTTTTTTTGGTTGGGACTGACGTGTGCGCTGGCCGCTTGCACAGATGAGCGGCCGCCGCCACAGATCTCTTCGGCGCGCCAGACGATCGTGCTCGATGAGCAGCTGGTGTTCGTAGACAGCACGCAAAAGCAAGCGTTTCTGCTCGACCTCAGCCAGGATCGGCCGAAGTCCGAGACCGGCCGCTACGAGCTGCCGCCACGTGCGAGCAGCACCGTGCGCCGCAACGGCCACAACGAAGCGTTGATCTTGTGCGCTGGCGAGCGTGAGCTCGAGGGGGCCGAGGCTGCACCCGCGGCGCTCGTAGTGATCGGCGGCGACGGCGAGACGCGCGAGTACGAGCTGGGCACCACGTCCTTCAACACACTCACGCAATCGGAGGACGGTCGCTACGCGATCGCGTACCGCAGCGGCGAAACACCCGGCCGTACGCTGGACAACCCGAACGAGCTGGTGGTGGTGGATCTGGATCGCGCACCTGATGACGAGGGTGCGATCACTGGCAAGACGCCGGCAGGCCTCGCCCACACGCTGACGCGCGTGCTGGTGTCACCGACCATGCGGATCGCCGACGAAGACCGGCGCTTGCTCGTGCTGCTGTCGGCGGCGGAGGTCACGGTCTTCGACCTAAACCACCTCGACCGACGCGCGACCATCGTGCAGCTGGATGAGCGCCGCAACATCGATCCCGTGCAAGTGCTGTTCAGCAACGACCAGCCGACCTTGTACGTGCGCGCATCGAGCTCGGACAACATCTTCATGTTCCGCTTCGAGCCATTCCTCAACGACGAGGAAGGCAACGACTTCCAGCCGGCGATCAACCCGCTGAGCGCCGGAGGTCAGCCGCACGACATGGCGCTGTTCGGCAGCGGCACGGCGGAGCGGTTGCTCGTGGTGGCGTATACGCAGGCGCTGGTGATCGATCCAGCGACCAGCAAGACGCTGCCTGTGCCGCTGCGAGCGGCAGCAGATCGCGTGCTGGTGTTCTCGGGGCGCTCGCCGCAAGACGAGAACGTACAGCTGCGGGCGCTCCTGTACAGCACGACCGAGAGCAGCATGACGTTCTTCGATCTGGAGTCGACGGGCGATGCGCCGAGCGACAGCGTCGAGTTCGTGACGTCCGAGCAATCCGTTCAGAGGCTGATCCCGCTGGTCGATGGCGAGGAGAAGAGCGTGGTACTCTTGCAGGACCGCATGGTCACGATCGTCGATCTCCAGACGCGCACGCTCACGCCGTTTTCTACCAGCACGAACATCAGCGACGCGCTGTTCGATCCAAAGCGCAAGAAGCTCTGGGTCGGTCCGGCCGGCGAGCCGTACATCCAGAGCTTGGAGCTGACCACGGGTCGCACCGGCGCCGAGCTGCGCTTGGATGCACCAATCACGAGCTTCTTGCCGCTGTTCCAGCGCGACAGCTTGCTCGTGCTGCACAGTGAGAACCTCGGTTATCTGACCTTGGTCGACGCCGAGCGGCCGGACCGTGAGAGCTCGCTGTCGCTGCGCGGCTACTTCGTGAACCAACTGTTCGATCGGAGCGACCTATGAAGCGGGCGCGAGTGTGGGTGGGACTCTCGCTGCAAACTGTCTTGGCTCTGAACGCAACGTCTGTACTCGCTGAAGAGTCACTGGCACTGGCACCTGCCACGCCAGTGCGCTCGAGCGACCCAGAATCGGAGCCGCCAGCTCCGGTGACCACGGTCGGACCGGGGCCGGCGTTCGAGCCGGAGACTGCAGCCCCGGAGTTGCAGCCACCAGCTGCGAGTCCACCAGCACAGCGACCAGAGCGGCGCTTCAAGCGCTGGACGCCCGAAGAGATCGCTCGAGTGCGTGCGGCGCTCGCCCGTCAGCGTAAAGACCTGCAGGCCGAGGTGAAGTACACACCCGGCGATGCTCATGCCCACTTCACGCTCGCGCTGGAGGTGAGCGCGATCGCGCGCGACGACGAAGGCTGGCGGCGCTTCGAGCGCGGCAAGCTCAGCCCGCGCTTCGGTTTATCGGTCGCGTACGATCTCGTGCCACTCCATGAGCAACTCACGTTGCTGGTCGAGCTCGGCGCGGGTCTCGAGAACGACAAGAGCTACGACCTGCTCGGGCTCGGGACTTCGGCCGAGATCAGCAGTCAGACCCTGCATGCGGGCCTAGGGTTGCGCTGGGATGCGCTGAGCTGGCTGTCGCCACACGTCCGCGCGTGGGGCGGCGCATCGCTGTTCCAGCTCGACGTCAGCGGCACGAATCAGGAGTTCGACACCGGCTACGCGACGTCGGTGTTCGGCGCGTTGGGCGCGGGCTTTCTGCTGCACACACCGCCGCGCTTATTCGAGAGCAACACCGGCAAGCTCGCCGCGCTGCAGCTGGGACTGCTCGCCGAAGTTGGCTACGCGCTGCGAACGGACATCGATTTTCGTCTGCGCACGCAGCCTGACTCGCGGCGCATCGAGGTGATCGACGCGAGCTTGGGGAGCTTGAGCCTGACGGGCTGGTACTTGCGCTTTGCCGTGGTCTTGCGGTTCTGAAGCGCGCGGTGTGCGCTGACGTGGGTTTGCTTGAACGCAACGTCGTGACCCGATGTTGCTGCGCACGGGTACATCCTCGGCATGCCGAACTCTGATCGACTACGCTGGGTTTCTGCACTGATCGCGCTTACAGCTTGTGCAGATCGGTCTCAGGGTGAAGCCGGAGCCGGTGGCACGAGCGCCGGCGGTGCTGGGGCAATAAAGACCAGCGAGAATCAGACTGGGGCCGCTGGCAGTCAGGCGGGCGTCGGTGGCGCGTCTTCGGCTGCGGCTGGTGCTTCGGGTCGAGCCGGTACACCGAGCGCGAGCGCAGGCGTGGGCGGGGTGGCCGGCGTGGGCTCCGTGAAAGCAGGTGTGAGCGGCGCTGGCTCGGTGGCTGCAGCTGGTAGCGGCGGCGCAGCGCCGACCGCGGGCGCCGGTGGTGCTGCAGCTGGTAGCGGCGGCAGTGTTGCGGGAGCATTCGCATCCGGTCCGAGCCGCTGCGAGGGGTCCGAGCTCCTGCTGTGTGAGAGCTTCGAAACCGAAGAGCTCGACGACAGTACGTGGGCGCCCAAGCTCATGCGTCCGACGGTCGACGATACGCGCGCGGCGCGCGGCTCAAAGTCGCTGTACGTGCACACGGGTGCGACGGGCGCTGCCGGCATCGAGACCAAGAAGATCTTTCCGCGACCGGAGGGCCGGTACTACGGCCGCATGTTCGTGTACTTCGATGCGCTGCCGACCGCGCCGCAGTGGGCGCACTGGACGATCGCCGGCGCAAATCCTACGAACGGCTCGGGCGAGATCCGCGTGGGCGGCCAGCAGGATGACAAGATCGAGCGCTTTGGTGTCGGCACAGACCAAGGTCCGACTGGCGACTGGACCAACCTCGACAAGGATCCGGACGGCAAAGGCAAACCCGTACCGCTCAAACAATGGCTATGCGTGGAGTGGCTGCACGACTGGGCCAACGACGTGACGCGCTTTTATCTCGACGGCACAGAGCATCCGTCGCTCGCCACGACGAAGGATGTGGACCACGGCGGCAACTCGGGCGTGCCGTATGAGATCCCGGAGCTCGGCTCGGTGTGGGTCGGCTTTTGGAACTATGATCAGAACAAGCCGGTCACGCCGAGTGAGTTCGATATCTGGATCGATGAAGTCGCGTTCGACGACGAGCGCATCGGCTGCGACCGCTGATCGCTGCGGCGCCAGCCGACGGCAGCGACAGATTCATCCAGCGTAGTTACAAACTCCGCCCAAAATGGCGTCGGCGCCCCCGCGCGCAGCTGTTCTTGTCACTGTGCCGTGGATCCACTAACTACAGCCCCCATGAACGACGAGGGGTCTGTCGCGCATGAATTGCATTGATGTTCGCGAGCGCCACTCGCTCTTGGTTCACACTTTCGCGCTTCTGTCGCTGTTGTTAGTTAGCCGCTGCACCCCGGTGAGTGAATTCAAGCAGGTTCAGCGCGAGCTGACCGCGACCGTCACTGCCGACGAGGAAGTGCTCAGCGAGCTGGACGAGGTCGAGGTGATCGTCGAAAGCCGCACGGCGGGCTCGCGGAGCTGGCACCTGGAAGACTGGGGCCGTTTTTACGATGCGAGCGATCGCAGCCAGTGGCCGCTCGTGGTGCGCGTCAAGAACTATGATTCGAAGACGACCTACCAAGCGACTGCTACGGCGCGTGATGCGGCTGGTGCGATCACAATCCAGACGCGCACCGTCGCAGATCGCATGCTGCGCCCGGGGCTGGATCTGCACCTGCGCTTCGACCGCGAATGCCTGCGCCGCAGCAGCTTGTGCGCCAAGACGTTGACGTGTGCATTCGGCGAGTGCGTCGACGCGCAGGAACCGTTGCGAGACCGCAGCGACGTGGCGGTGGCCCCTGCTGCGCAGGCTGACATCGGCAGCATCGAGCAAGGCGTCGCGGAAGCAGAAACCTGCTCGGAAGAGAGCAAGCGCACGTGCGCAACCGACAGCGAGCTGCAACCGCTCGTGTGTCAGCAAGGTGCTTGGCAGAAAGAGTCGATCTGCTCGGAGATGACTCGCTGCGACCGCTCGGCGGCGATCACACATGGGACGTGTCAGCCGCTCGCGGCGGAGTGTGCGATGCGTGAAGCGGGCGAGCGCTTCTGCGATGGCGGCGGCGCGATGTTCGAGTGCCAAGCCAATCGCTTGGCCAGCCGCAAGCCATGCGGCGATAACGAACGCTGCGTCGAAGTTGCAGACGACGTGAGGTGCAACTGCTTACCGGGTTTTGTCGCCTCGATGCAAGGTTGCGTCGAGGCCGTGGACTGTCGCGAAAGAGGCGGCTGCGATCGGCTGACCACGTGCGTCATGCAAGCCGACAAGCCCACTTGCACTGAGTGCCCTTCGGGTTACGGCGGCAAAGGTGAAACGGGCTGCTACCCGCTGCTGAGTGACCTCGTGGTCTCACCTGGTACGCTCGATCCAGCGTTCGATCCCGCGGTCAACGAGTACACGGTGGTGGTCCCGCTGCTCGCTCAACTCATCACGATCGACGCGAAGAGCGACGCCGACGCAGAGCTGTTCGTCAACGACACCAGCCTGATGACGGGTCAGTCCGGGACAACAACGGTGCTTGCTTCGGGGCGAACGCAGCTGCCGATTACGCTGCGCACCGGCACGGGCGCACGCAGCGACTACACGATCAACATCGAGCACGCCGAAGTCACGCAGACGTACGTCAAAGCCAGCCAAACCGACACCGGCAATTGGTTTGGGGCATACATCGCAGCGTACGGCGACACACTGGTCGTGGGCGCTTGCTACGAGACGGTGAACGGGCTGTCGAACGCTGGCGCAATCTACGTGTTCGTGCGCGAGAACGGCCAGTGGCGAGAGCAGCAGCGCATCACCTCACCGAGCCCAACCAGCAACGACCTATTTGGTGTGGCCGTCGCCCTCTGGGGCGATCGCTTGATCGCTGGCAATCCCGGCAACATCTTCAGCTCGATCGGCCCCGGCACGCGCGCGGGCAGCGCGTTCTCGTATGTCCGCAGCGGCGACAGTTGGGCGCTCGAGCAGAAGATCGAGCTTGACGCTGATGGCGGCGGCGATGGCTTTGGCTTCATCCTAACGCTCCGAGAAGACACCCTGCTGATCGGCGCACCCCTCGACGATGGCAGTGTCACGAACAGCGGGGCTGCCCACTTATTCACGCACAGCGGCGGCAGCTGGCAGCGGCAGCAATCGTTCAAGGCATTCACGCCACAGACCGAAAGCCACTTCGGAACCATGTTGGCCCTCGACACGAACGTGCTTGCGATCAGCGCTTGGCACGAAACGGTCGACGGCCATGCTTGGGGCGGGGCCGTGTATACCTTTGAGAAGAGCGGTGACAGCTGGACGCCGATCGAGCGCGTCGTCGCGCCGACCGCACGCACGCGCGCACAGTTCGGTGGTGCCGTGGCAGCACAAGGCGACACGCTCGTGATCGCGGCTCCGCACAACCCGCCCGAGAGCGAATCGAACCGGAGTGGCGAGGTGCACGTGTTCAAGCGCTCGGGCAACGGCTACCGAGCGGTGCAGTACTTAGAAGCGCCACAACCCGCGTTAGGTGATCGCTTCGGGCATGTCGTGGCGATGAGGGGCGGCAGCTTGATCGTAGGCGCGCACGGAACGGGCGCGGGTGATGCTTACCTGTACGCTGGGACGAGCGAAGGCTTCGTTCGCACGGCCAGCTTGCGGTCGAAGAACGGCGATGCGGGCGACAGCTTCGGGTATTCTGTCGGGCTCACCGAAGAGTTTGCTGCCATCGCGGCGCTGCACGAAGACGGGGGCGCAGTCGGCATCAACGGAGACGCAACGAACAACGACAAAGACGACAGCGGCGCCGTGTTCGTGTTCGAGTAGACGGACGCCCATGCTCTGTTCGTGATGTGCTCCGCCATCTCCTGGTCGTTCGACCCGCTTGACGATGTGGCAGCGAAGCCAGCCTCGATGCTGCGGTGGCGACGTGTGCAAAGTGCCCGTGACCTGTCAGCGCGATCAAGCGTGGTGCGTTCGGCCTGTGCTCACAGCGCATTGCTGTTGCTACTGCTGCGCGATGGGATGGGCGCTCGCTCTGCCGCGACGCACAGAGCTGCCGTGAGGCTTTGCCCATGACTTCGCGGCGGCGCGTGCGCTTCTCAGGGCGGGACTTCGATGCTCAGGCGCAGCAGCGCGCCTGCCTGGGTTTGGAAGTCGCGTTCTAGCATCACTTGTTCGCCGCGCCGAAGTTGCAGCTTGTGAGCGCCTGGATCGAGGGCTACGTCGTAGCCCTGGGTTGCTGTCGGCTCGATGATGCCGTCTACCGAGATCGCGAGATCGTTGGTCAGTGCGCCGGTGAGCTCGACTCGCACGTGTGAGAGCGCGGCGGCGAGTGCTTGTTGCAGTTGCTTGGCGTGTTCGCGTTCGGCTTGTGGCAGCTGCTCCACGTCGCCCACGCGTTGCCAGTCCGCGCGCGCGCTTCGTGGCTTGCCCAAGGCAAGCTCGGCCGCCACCAGCTGCAGCGCGATCACCGGGTCGGTTCGCAGCGCGTACGCGCGCGACAGTGCGAACGCTTCCGCGAGCCGGTCGCCCTTCTCACGCGCTGCCTTGGCCTCGGCCAAACGCGTGGCGTGCTCCGCATCGAGCGCGACAGCGTCCGGCGCCGCTTCCGGCTTGCCGCTACGAGCTGCAGGCGCTGCAGTGGCAACAGCCGCCGCGCTGCTCGGTGGATGGGCCTCTCGGGCTGCCTCATTGTCGTGCTGATGGTGATCATCTGGCGCGCGCACTGGGCGTTGACCGATCCGTGGCTTGATCTGTGGCGAGTGCACCGCGGTCGCGTCCTTCGCGTCTGCCTTTTCTTGGCGCTTCTGCAACCACCACAGGCCGAGTGGCAAGCGCACTTCGAGCAACAATGCGTTGGTGGGATTGGGGCCTTCGAACGTGTGTTGCCATTCGAGGCCGAAGATCGTGAACCCAACGCCGGCATGCATGAGCCAGCGCCCGTGGTCCACGCGAGCGACACCGAGTGAACCGTAGAACGATCCGCCGCGACTCAGCTCCAGCTCACCGCCAAAACCTAGCCCGGCCAGCGCACCCACCTCCGCCGTCAAACCGAGGTTTACGATCCACGGCGCAGTCGCATACAGCGCGCCCAAACGGCCGCGCGCGAGGAAATAGTTATTGAGCTTGCCGTCGAGCCCAAACCCCAATCCACCGACCAGCTGAGCATCGGGACCGAAGCCCTCGACACTGTTCGAGCGAACATCAGGCTGCAACCCACCCACAAGCGACTGCGCGCACAACGGCGTCGGCGCAAGACTCACGAGCACAACTGCCAGCACCACGGTGGCGGAGCTCCGCGCTCCGGCGCTGTGCAACAGGGCTTGCGCCATTCGTCGCTCGCAGCGAGCGCAGGCTGCACGCATCGGCATCGATCGCAACGGTATCCACGGGACGCGGCGAAATCGCAGGCTTGATCCGTCGCGCAGGGCGCCTGCCGCAGGCATCCACGCTCGCGCCGTCAGTCTTACGCGTCGAGTCCACTCATCGAGCCAGGAGGTCGACGCAAACGAGCGCGCTGCTGACAGACACATTGCAAGCAAGCCACTCCGAAACAGCAAAACCCCAAGCATGGTGGCGCATGCTACACGCTGGCATCGAGCGAGCCTCTCTCGAACTCACAGCGCGCAGCGCGTAGCGCGAAAGTCACCCGACACAGCAGCAGTGCCCGATGCGCTACGGAGCCGCGGGCGCAACTGTCTGAGCGGGTGCAGCGGGCACGATTCGCACAACCGGCCCAGGAAGCGGCGGCCTCGGCGCTGGCGCGCTCTGCGCAGGCTTGGCCAGTGGCTTCGACCCCTCCGTTGCACGCGTTCCCGAAGCTGCCGGCGGCGCAACACGCGAAGCAGCACTTGCTTCCACCGGTCCACGGGTCGCAGTCGCGTCAGCAGTCTTTGCAGCACCCACCGCGGGCGCCGCTCGGTCAGCGGCGGGCGTCACAGGCGCCGCGCTGGGCGTCACCGGCGCAGCGGCAGCCGCCACTCGTTCAGCGGCGGGCGCCACCGGCGCAGCGGCGGGCGTCACAGGCGCCGCGCTGGGCGCCACCGGCGCAGCGGCAGCCGCCACTCGTTCAGTGGCGACCGCCACCGGCGCAGCGGCGGCAGCCGCCACTCGTTCAGCGGCGGGCGCCACCGGCGCAGCGGCGGGCGCCACTCGTTCAGCGACAGCCGCCACCGGCGCAGCGGCGGGCGCCACCGGCGCAGCGGCGGCCGTCACCGGCGTTGCGGCCGGCGTTACCGGACCAGCGGAGGCCGCCACCGGCGCGGCGGCGGCCGTCACCGGCGTTGCGGCCGGCATTACCGGCCCAGCGGCGGGCGACGCTCGGTCAGCGGCGGGCGCCACTGTCAAAGCCGCCGGTGTCGTGGGTGCCGCAGACGTTCGTGCTGTGGCGGGCTTAACCGGTCCGGCGGCAGGCGCCGCTCCGTCACCGGCATGCGTCACGGGCACAGCGGCGGGCGCCACCCGTTCAGCCGCGGGCGCCACCCGTTCAGCGGCGGGTGTCACCGATGCAGCGGCGGGCGCCACCGGCGTCGCGGCGGGCGCCACCGGCGTCGCGGCGGGCGCCACCGGCGTCGCGGCGGGCGCCGCCAGCATCACCGACGCAGCGGCGGGCGCCGCGAGCATCACCGATGCAGCGGCGGGCGTCACAGGCGTTGCGGCGGGCGTCACAGGCGCTGCGGCGGGCGTCACAGGCGTTGCGGCGGGCGTCACAGGCGTTGCGGCGGGCGTCACAGGCGCTGCGGCGGGCGCCACAGGCGCTGCGGCGGGAGCCATGAGCGCGGCGGCGGGCGCCACCGGGATTACCGATGCAGCGGCGGGCGTCACAGGCGCAGCGACGGGCGCCACGGGCGTTGCGGCCGACGTTTCCGGCGCGGCGGCGGGCGTCACAGGCGAAGCGGCGGGCGCCACCGGCGTTGCGGCGGGCGTCACAGGCGCAGCGGCGGGCGTCACAGCCGCAGCGGCGGGCGTCACAGCCGCAGCGGCGGGCGTCACTCGTGCTGCGACGGCCGACGCTGAAACGCTGGCGGGCGCCACCTGTGCTGCCGGGGTTGCGACTGGGGACGTGGCGGACGCCGTGGACGCGGCGGCGGCGGCGGAAACAGGCATGGCGGGCGTCGAGGGGACGGCTGCTGCTGCGGGCGTCGCAAGTGTTGCCGTGGCGCCGGGTGCGGCCTGCGTCGCTGTTGCGGCGGCACCGGGGGTACGAGCCGCGGGAGTGGATGGCGCTGAGGCGACCGTCGGGGTGGACGTGGCGGGCGTCGTCGATGGCGCGGCGATGATGACCGCCGGCACCGACGTGGCGGGCGGCGGGACGGCGGCGAGCGTCGGTGCCGACGTGGCGGGCGGCGCTGGCGCGGCGGCGACCGTCGGGGCGTAAACGGTGGGTTGGTGAGTTTGAGCGGCGTTGGCGGTGGTGGGCGCCGTGGGTTTCAGCGAGGATTCTTCCGGCGCCGGCTGTAGCGGGGGTGCTGCCGCGCCGGCCGGCGTTGCTGGCTGGGCATCCGAAGCTGCAGGGTCGCTGCCGCCGGGCGCCGCTGTCGCTGGGTTCTGCTGCGTTTCGGTCGCCTGCGGCGCGGTGCCGGGCTCTTGCAGGCTGGCGGAGTAGACGTTCCGGATCGAACGCTCGACGAGCGGTTGGGTCGCACCGGAGGCGTCATCGCCTGAGGGAGCGACCAACGAATCGATATTGCTCCATTGCCCAAGCTCTGCAGGTCGAGGCATCACGTAATACTGATACACAGCGAACGCGCCGATCCCAAAGACCGAACCGAACAGCATCACGATCGAAGCCCACATCGCCCGTCGCGACTCGCGGCTCAGCGGAGAGCGCTCGAAGTGCGGAGGGACGAACGGCGCAGACGGTGGCGGCGGCCACGAGAAGAACTGCGTCAACAGGTGCGCCTCGCGCTCGTCGTGCCCGAGCAGCGAGGCTTCTTCAGCGAGGCCCAGCGGCTCCGACCTACGAACAGCGCGGTGGACCGAGGTGATATTGGGCGAAGAACCTGGCTCGTGGCTCAACCGCTCGCGCTCGTGCTCCGACTTCGAGGTGCGCGCTCCAGGCTTCGTCATCGCGCGCAGTATCCATACGCGTCGCAGGTCGCGCAATGTGAGCGAAATGCCCAATTTCGCCGGAAGTAGCCCAAATCGGCCCTCGGACGAGCGCAGAACGATCAGCAGCCGTCTGCGGCGCCATCAGCCGTGCTGATGAGCCAAAACTCGAAAGGAGCTCAGCCTCGCAGCTCGACGATCGCCGCGTGAACCACCTCGAACAGGGGCTCCACCTGGTTCACTTCGAGGCATGAGAACGCCACTCGAAGGTCAGTGGCCGAGGTCGAGATCAACCCGGTCTCATGCTTGTCCAACAAGTGCTCGCGCAGCGCGCCAGCGTCGACGCCCTTCACCTTGATCAGCATAAAGTAACCACTGTTGAAAGGATAAACCTCCCAGCTCTGCGCGAAGCGCGGGTCGTGCGCGACCCGGAACACCTCTTTCGCACGCGCTTCGAGCACAGCCAGCTTCTGCTTGCGCTCATCCGCGATGGCCGCCGAGCTCAGCGCCTTTTCCACGATCGACTGGGAGAGCATCGGACTGTTGCTGATCGCACTGCGGATATCGGCGCGCACTTTGGCATCCAAGCCATCGAGCACGGCCTTTGCCGTCTCGTAGGGACCAGCACCAAACGTCAAGAAGCCGCAACGCAAGCCCCAGACAAAGAGCTCCTTCGTCGCTCCGTCGAGCTTGATCGGCAGAATGTTGCGGTGAAGGTTGCAGAGATCACCGAACAACGACTCGGTCAGCGAGCGGCCGCCCAGGTGATAAAACAAGCCAAAATACGCGTCGTCACACACCACCACCAAGCGTGTGCCGAGCTTGGCCTGCGCTTCGAGCGCCGCGACGATCAACTGACCTTCCGCTGGCGTAGGCATGTACCCGGTCGGATTGTTCGGAAAGTTCAAGAGCACGATCAGCTTCGTGTGCACCTTGCCCTGCTCGCGCAGCGTGTCTCCCAAACCTTTGACGTTGAAACCGTTGTCAGTGAATAACGGAAACGTCTCGATCCGCCCGCCCATGCGTGTCTCGTACGTCAGGCTGTAGTTGTCCCACAGCTGATCGGGCGCGATGACGACATCACCCGGATCGATGAACAAATCACCGACCAGCGCGAGACCATGCGTGATCGCAGCGGTCACGATCGGCAGGCCCACGTTTTTGCCGCCCATCGCTGGGTTCTCAGCGTTCTGCTTGTCGCGCCACAGCTCTCGCAGCTTCTGCCGACCACTCGGAGGCGCGTAATTGTACGCCTCGTCGACGCTCAAGCCATTCAGGCTCCCGTGAACGCTCGGCAAGAACATCGGCTCGAGCCCCTCGGTCGCGATCCCGATGCTCGCATTGAAACGCTTTGCCTTGGCCTTTGCCTCCGCTGCTTGAGCGAGGATCCCCTTCGGGAAATACAGCCGCTTGCCCAACGCCGACAGCATGGAAAAGACTTCAGGTGCAGCCTTTTCGATCGTGTCGTTGAGCGCAGTCGCCAGAGGATGAAGCGTTTCAGTCATGGTGGCCCGCAGTTTAAAGCGTAGGAGTTGGTTCGCAAGCGCCCGCGCTCAGCGGAACGTCTGGAGGTCGGTGCCTTCGAGGTGAGGTACGACGTTGAAGACATCGAGCGAGAGCCGTCCGCGCCCGAAAACGTACTCGGTCAGCGAAGTATTGCGCACACGCCAGTTCAGCTCGAGCGCCACGGGCTTTGGAGCACGCAGCGCGCTTTGCACGGTCACGCCGATCGGCCCACCCGAGCTGAACACCACTACGCGCCGATTCCCCGTCTTGCTGAGCACCGCTTCGAACGCCTGAGCCACGCGGTTGTGAAACGCCTCGAACGTCTCGACGTGTTCCGCGCTCACCTCGTTGCCGATCCAGCGCGCCATCAGCACTTCGAACATGCGCTGAAAGAAACGATTCTGCTCCGCAGTTCCGGCCGCAGCCTCGAACTCACGCACGAGCTTCGCGAACTCAGGATCGCGCTCGCGCAATGCCGCGCCCAGCTGCATGATCGCGCTGGCGTCGTATTCGTTCCAGCCCGCGACGATCTGCGGCTTCGGCCAAGGCAGACCAGCGCGTTCGTACGCGGCGGCGACTTGCTGCTCGGTCTGCGCGTGACGCCGCAGCCCACCGATGATCACTTCATCGAAGCTGACACCGCGCTTGACCCAAAACTCCCCGAGGGTCGCGGCCTGGCGCTCACCGAGCGGAGTGAGGCGGTCCGAGTCCGCCGAGAACGCAGCCGCTTGACCGTGCCGTACGACAATGAGTTGGCTCATGCCGCGCACCCTACACGCACGCGCGCCTCACCGCGACAGCGACATACGCACTTCTTGGCAGCCGTACGCGTGCGGTCGGAGCTCGAGCACCCGATGCAACGGAATCGGCAGCCGCGTGCATTGCTCGGGCGGAATGCTGTGGAAATAGGAGTAGATGGCCCGGAGCACGGCTTGATGCCCGATCACCAGCACTGGCTTTCGCGTCCGCTCGAGCTCGATGATCACCGGGTCGAGCCGCGCGATCACATCCTCGTACGACTCGCCGCGCGGGTAGCGATAGCGAAACTTGTCGTGCGAGCGCGCCTCGTACTCGCCAGGCATCTCACGCTTGATCTGCTCATACGTCATGCCATCGCATATGCCCGCGTTGATCTCGTCGAGCGCGCGCCAAGGCAAGCTGCGCCGGCCCAGCGGATTCGCGGTCTGCACGGCGCGCCGCAGCGAGCTGGTCCAAATCACGACGCCTTCCTGGTCGGGAAAGCGCGCATCGAGAAAGTCAGCGAGCACGTGCGCGTAGCGCTGCCCCGCCGGACTGAGGTCGACATCGCCGCCGATGCGACCGTTCACGTTGTACATGCTCTCCCCGTGGCGGGTGAGCAGGATCGGCCGGTCCGTGAGGTGCAGGTTCATCAGAAAGAACACCAAGCGGCCCGCGAGATAACCGTCCACCTGACTCACGGTCATGCTGCGCCCAGCACCCGACGCCCGCAGGTACGCACCCTCAGATTCCTGCACCGGCTCGTAGATCCGCTCGTAGTGCTCGATACGCCTGCGGAAGTCGCGCACCGCCTCGTCTTCGTCCATGTTCTCGTAGTCAGGCGAAGAAAGCTTGGTGTTCCGAATATTGTTCTCGATGATGGTCGGGTCGTCGCACTCATTCTCGATGAACAGGACCTGCAAGCCCGCCTGCTCGCAGCGCGTACGCACCAGCGCACGCCGCGCGCGGGTCGAGTTGGTCGCATCGTAGATGCCGACGTGGCCGCTCGTGCTGAGCCAATCGACCATGTCGTTCAGTGCCTCGACCGCCACCTGCTTGCGCGCCTCTTCGCCCTTCGGGTTCTTCGGGTCAAAGAAATCGTGCGGCATTTGCGCGCCTACCCGAACACGCCGGTACTGTCCGACGTTGAACACGCGCGTCCGATAACCGAGCCACGAGAGATAACGCTCGATACGACGCGCCGTGTAACTTTTGCCGCGCGCCGGCAACCCCACCATGACGATGGCCAGCTTCTGATTGTCGGGACCAATGATGTGCACGGCATTGTTCTCCCTTGCCCTGCCGCCTAGATCAAGCAAGACGCAAATCCGGAACAAACCCGCCACGCCATGCACGCTCTCCTCTCTCGTACGCGTGCCCGTGCCCGTACACGCTCTCGACTTTCACTCCGAAGAGCGTGTACGGGCACGTTTACAGGAAGACTCCGACGACAAACCCGCAGCCACCAGCGGCAAGCACAGATCCCCCTCGCCCAAGCGACTTGCGTTTTCCCCGAATCTGCCCCAAACACAGGCTCTCCCCGATGTTTCGGCTGAGCTGGTGACTCGGCCGCGGGCGACCGAGTGCTCCAAGGAGCCAGTGCTCCCACATGCCGGCAACCCAGGCGCAGCCACGTCCGGTCATCGGGCCGCAAGCTCTCAGAACTGCTAGGAAAGGCGCGTTTTCCGCTCCCTCATGCGTCCACAGACCCCGCTGCATCCAAGCCTGCTACCGACCACACTGGGAGGTCAGCTGAGGCGCCAAGCCCCAAGCTACGCTGCCGGCCTAGTCCTGCTCGCCGTCTACCAGTACGCCCAATACTGGTTCGACACCCGCCTCTCGCTCGCTATCGACGCAGCTACGCACGACAACGCGGCACTAGCCAGTCGACTAGGTGCTGCATTGATAGGCGTGGCCGTGCTGTCACTCGGCGTTCGCGTGCTCTCGCGCATGGCGATCTTCAACGCGGGCCGCTCTGCAGAGTACGAGCTGCGCAGCGCACTCTTGCATCAGTTGCAAAGGCTCGGGCCTGCCTTCTATCGGCGCATGCCGATCGGCGACATCATGAGCCGCGCGACCAATGATCTGGCGCAAGTGCGCATGCTGCTCGGGTTCGGCTTGCTGAATGCCATGAACACCGTGTTCGGGCTTGCCAGCGCGCTCGCAGTCACCTTGAGCATCTCGGGCAAGCTGACGCTGGCCGCGCTCGCGACACTGCCGCCGTTGATCCTCGTGATGTTTGTGTTCGCACGCATGATGTTCACGCAGCAACGCGCGAACCAGGAAGCCATCGGCGCGATGAGCGCGGCGGTGCAGTCGAGCATCGCAGGTGTGCGCGTAGTGCGTTCGTTTGCGCTCGAAGAAGAAGAAGGGCGGCGCTTCGCGGTCTCGAACGCCGACTACCTGACCAAGTCTCTCGCCCTGGCGCGCGTGCGCGGCCTGATGTTTCCAGTCATGCAAGCGATCACCGCGCTCGGCTCGGTGATCGTGCTCTGGTACGGCGGGCAGTTGATGCTCACGGAGCAGCTGACGCCCGGCGATTTTCTCGCGTTCTTCCGCGCCATGATGCGCCTCACCTGGCCGCTGATCGCGCTCGGCATGCTGTCATCCATGATCTCTCGCGGGCGCGCGGCATTCATGCGCCTGGAAGAAGTGTTCAAGGCGCAGCCTGACATCACCGACGGGCCGTTGCCTGCGCCCAAAGAAGTGCGCGGTAAGCTGAGCGTACGCGGTCTGTCGTTTGGCTACTACCCAGGCTCCGAAGTGCTGCGCGACGTGAGCTTCGACGTCGAGCCCAGCAGCCTGGTCGCGATCGTAGGCCGGACTGGCGCAGGCAAGTCCACGCTGGCCGCGCTCCTGCCGCGCTTGCAACCGACGCCGAGAGGGACAGTGTTCCTCGATGGGCAAGACGTGTGCGATCTGCCCTTGTCAGTCGTACGTGGCTCCATCGGTTACGCGCAACAGAGCGCGTTCTTGTTCTCCACCACGATCGGCCGCAACGTCGCGTTCTGCCTAGACGAGCGCGACTCTGACGATGCAACGCACGCGGTAGAGCGCGCGGCGAAGTCCGCGCAGATCGCCGAAGAGATCGCATTTCTCCCAGACGGCTACGACACGATCGTAGGCGAGCGCGGCGTGCAGCTATCGGGCGGTCAGAAGCAACGCGTCGCGCTGGCGCGTGCGCTCCTGTCCGATCCGCGCTTGCTCGTGCTGGACGACCCGCTGTCCGCCGTGGACGCACGCACCGAGCGCGCGATCCTGGATGTGATCGAGCGCGAACGCGCACGGCACAGCGTACTCTTGATCACGCATCGCGTCGCCGCCGCTGCGCGCTGCGACACGATCCTGGTGCTCGACCAAGGCCGCATCGTCGAGCGCGGGACGCACGACGAGCTGCTGCTAAAAGGCGGCGTGTACGCGCAGTTCGCGGAGGAACAGCGCGTCGAGAGCGAGCTCGAAGCGCTAGGTTCGGAGCCGCTGACGGCAGAAGGGGTCGTGACAGCATGAGCGAGCTTCAAACCAGCAAGCCACGCCAGTCAGTGCCCGATGCCCGCGGCCGCAAGCGGCGCAGCGCTGGAGCCACCGAAGCAGCCTTGCGCGCATTTCACGAAGAGAGCTCGCTCGGAGCCACCTACGATCTGCGGCTGATGAAGCGCCTGTGGCCGTTCGTGAAGCCTTACAGCGTGTACCTGTGGCTGTCACTCGGGCTTGGCGTGATCACCGCGGTGCTCGCGCTAGTGCGCCCTTACATCATGCGCTTCGCGATCGACGAGGGCGCGCTCGCGAAGAACAGCGACAAGCTGCTGCTCGGTGGGGTGTTGTTCGCAGGCGCGATCATCGCTGAGCAACTCCTGAACTTCGTGCAGGTGTACACCGTGCAGATCTCGGGCGCGCGCTCGATGGCAGATCTGCGCCGCGAGGTGTTTTCATTCCTGCACGGCCGGCGCCTCGCGTTCTTCGATCGCCAGCCGGTCGGACGTCTCGTCACGCGTGTCACCAACGACGTCGACGCGATCTTGGAGCTGTTTGCTTCCGGCGCGCTCAACTCGGCTATCGACCTGCTCAAGTTGGTCGGCATCGTCGGCGTGATGTTGAGCTTGGACTGGCGCTTGTCGCTGATCGGCTTTGCGGCCGCGCCGCTGGTCGCGATCTTGGTGATGTTGGTGCGGCGCAAGTCGCGCGAGGCATTTCGCGCGATCCGCGCGAAGACCGCGCAGATGAACGCGAACATGAACGAGCAAGTCTCGGGTATGGCCGTCGTGCAAGCGTTCGGACGTGAACGTGCTGCCGGGGAAGAGTTCGACACGATCAACGCCGCGTACCGCGACGCCAACATCGCTTCGATCAAGTACGAAGCCATCCAAGACGCCGCGATCGAGATGGTCGCTGCGATTTGTCTGGCATCGATCGTTGTGTCACTCGGCTATCGCGAGGTCAGCTTCGGCACAGTGGTCGCTTTCAACGGCTACTTGATGATGTTCTTCGAGCCGATCAGCGCGCTCGCGCAGCGCTACACGCTGCTGCAGAACGCGATGGCTGGCGCAGAGCGCGTATTCGGTCTGCTCGACACGGACGAGGCCGACGCGCCCGTGCGTGCGCGCACCAGCGAATATCCGCCTAGAGACGACAGCGCGTTTACGTTCGAGAACGTCGACTTCGAATACAAGACGGGTGTGCTCGCGCTACACGACGTGAGCTTCTCCGTGCGGCCCGGCGAGAAGATCGCCGTGGTGGGCCCGACGGGCGCCGGCAAGACCACACTCGCCTCGCTGCTGCTGCGCTTGTACGACGTGACCTCCGGTCGCGTCAGAGTGTTGGGTCAGGACGTGGCGACATTGGATCGCAAGAGCTTGCGCCGGCGCTTCGCCGTGGTTCCGCAGGACGTGTTTCTCTTTCCAGGAACGATCGCATCGAACGTCGCGCTCGGAGACATAGAGCCCGATCGCGAGCGCATCGAGGAAGCGCTGCGGCGCGTCGATGCGTACGACTTGTTCATGCGGAGGCCCGGTGGGCTGGATGCGCGCGTAGATGAGCGCGGCGAAAACTTCTCGGCAGGTGAGCGCCAGCTGATCGCATTTGCGCGCGCGCTCTACCGCGATGCACCGATCATCGTGCTGGACGAAGCCACCGCGAACATCGACAGCCAAACCGAGTCGCGCATCCAACACGCGCTCGAAGAGCTGATGAAAGGCCGCACCGCGCTGATCATCGCGCACCGGCTGAGCACAGTGAAAAGCGCAGATCGCATCCTGTGCTTCAAGCGCGGCATGTTGGTCGAGCAAGGCACGCATGAAGAGTTGCTGCGCGCAGGTGGCCTGTACGCGAAGCTCCATCGCCTGCACTTCGCGCGCGGCGAAGATCTCCACAGCATCCCGCCTGCGGCGCCCGCCGAGTGATCGTCAGCGCTTCTGGCAGGTCGGGCAGAAGTGCGTCGAGCGCGCGCCCAGCACGCGGCGCTTGATCAGCGTTCCGCACACATAACAAGGCTCGCCAGTGCGCGAATATACGTTGCGCTCGTCCTGATAGCGCCCCCGCTCTCCATCCGGACGCACGTAATCGCTGATGCTGCTGCCCCCGGTTTCGATCGAACGCAACATCACACGCTGCGCCGCTTGAACGAGCGCGATGCAGCGCTCGAGCTTCACCTTGTCCGCGCGCTTCGCCGGATGCACACCAGCCAGAAACAACGCCTCATCCGCATAGATGTTGCCAACACCAGCAAGCACAGACTGATCTAACAGCACGGTCTTGATCGCGATGCGCCGCTTGTGCGCTGCAGAATACAGATCGGCGCCGGTCGCGATCAGCGCGTCGACACCAAGCTTATCGATGCGCTTGCTCAGCGCGCCCTTGGCGAGCCACTCGACCTTCCCGAACTTCCGAACGTCGCGAAAATACAGCTGCGGGCCGTCGTCGGCAAAACTGAGCACGAGATGCGTATGCGCATCCGGTACGAAGCCTGACTCTGCTTGCTGTTCGGGCGCCAACGTCACGCCGCGCAGTGCCGACAAGAGGCGCAAGCTCGGCTCACCCGAGAAAAACAGCTGCCCCGTCATCCCGAGGTGCAAGAGCACGCTCGACGCGTCGTCCAGTTCCAACACCAGATATTTCCCCACACGACGCAGCTGCTCCGCGCGCAGGCCCGCGAGCCGTTTGCGCAACTTGTCCGGCGGCGTCAGAAAGAAATAACTCTGCGCAGTGGTTGCGACGCGCGCGATCGTGCGGCCAAGCAGCTTGGGCTCGAGCTCGCGACGCGTAACCTCGACCTCGGGTAACTCGGGCACAGTGTTCTCTCGGGGCGGGGCGTACCTTACCCCAGTCCAGCGCGCGCACAACCGTCTGCTTTGCTCACATGGCGGACGTGCCCACGCCTGCCTTACGCTAAGTCGTTGGACCTTTGTGTACGCCTCTCGCCCTGCCGGTCGCGACTGCCCGACCCGCCCCGAAGCCGCTAGCCATGCAAGTCCGTGGACATTCCCAGCGCTTGTGCGCATGGCTGATCGTGCTCGCCATGGTGGGCTTCGCATGCGCGGGCTCGGCCCCGCCGATCGCCAGCACTGCGCCGGAGCGCCTGGCGCCCGAGCAATACGTCGATGCCGCCAAAGCGTATGAGCGCGCGTGCAACGACGGCTCTGCCCAAGCGTGCAGCTATCTCGGCTTCATGTACGACAATGCGTTCGGCGTAAAAGCCAACATACCGCGCGCCGTGGAGCTCGCCGAACAAGGCTGCAATCAGGGTGGCGCGTACGGCTGCGCGTACCTCGGCTTCTTGTTTCAGATCGGCCGTGGAGTACGACCGAACGTGCTCAAAGCCGCGCGCTTGTTTCAGCAGGCGTGCGACGGCAACGACGCGTCCGGCTGCCTGCTCTTGGGCATCATGTACAAGACCGGCTCGGGCGTCGAAGGCGACTCTGCTTACGCCGCGGACTTATTCTCGCGCGCATGCAGGCATGGCGAGAGCGTCGCGTGCGTAAGCCTCGGTTACATGTATGCGAACGGCGAAGGCGTCGAGCACGACGAAGAGCGCGCCAAGGAGCTCTTCCGTGTCGCCTGCAAGCGCGCCGACCCGATCGGTTGCGAAGCAGCCTCCCAGCTCGCCCGCCGCGAACCCGTGCCCTAGCACTACTGCTCCCAATCTTTCGCGGCGCCTCGCTTGTTCCCGCTTTCCACAGCGCCCGTGTGCTCCTCGAAAGGGGAGTGGCCATTCCTTCGTCGCCCACGGACCCTGTGAAAACCGGG
>Ga0114940_10000339_pt1 | contig 24131 bp, 23 predicted proteins | sample ColdCreekSource_FD_87195 | JGI IMG/M metagenome (GOLD analysis project Ga0114940, IMG submission 87195) | Groundwater microbial communities from Cold Creek, Nevada to study Microbial Dark Matter (Phase II) - Cold Creek Source | ecosystem: Environmental > Aquatic > Deep subsurface > Groundwater ... | reverse complement strand
AGACCCCGCAGCAGCCTATATTACAGGTCAGGTGTTTAACGTTGATGGTGGGATGGTGATGGCTTAAGCTAGCTTCTAGCTTCTAGCTTTCAATAAGCTAATCATTGTCCTAAAGGACTACGTCCTCGAAGGAGGATACACCCACGAATATATCCTTTAAGACACCTTTGGATATGGTTTACTCATGTGGAAAGCTCAGTAAAAAGGGAGATAGTTATGTTTTATCTCCCTCATGACTTAAATATTATTTCTCAGAGCTACTTCTCAGAAAATGACTTGAATTAGCTGACTAGAAGGCGAGAACTAATAAGTCCCACTTCTGCCCAGAGCTTGCTTAATTCCATCATATACTGGCGATCTAACTGGGTAGCGACCCCCTTCCAACTAAACTTGTCTTCAACTCTTTTTCTTGCATTGTTGCTCAGATCTTCTCGCCATTGGTCGTCAGCTAAAATCGAGTCGATGCCTTTAGCAAAAGCTACTTCATCTTGAGGTGGCACCAGTAGACCAGTTTTGTAGTCGTCAATGGAGAAATTCAATCCTCCGACACTAGAAGCTACCACTGGAGTACGGGAAGCCATCGCTTCGATCGCTACTAAACCGAAAGGTTCGTAGTGGCTAGGGACAACACAGATATCCGCAGCAGCATAATAGTATGCTAAATCCTCGTGTTTGACGCGACCAACAAACTCTGTAATGTCTTGAATACCAAGTTCCTCGACGATTTCACCGATACGGTTTCTTTCTATACCGTCACTCTCCCCTGGAGTGCTACCACCAACGATCATCAGTTTGAGGTTCTCGTGGCGTTTGACTTCTTTTCTAGCGATCGCTCTAACCAGAGTCTCGATTCCTTTGCGTTCATCAAAACGCCCCGCATACATTACGACCTTACTGTGGTCGTCAATACCAATTTTGGCTCGACCCGCTGCACGGTCAACACTACCAAAACACTCAATGTCAGTACCGCAAGGAATAACCATGATGTTACCTTTTTTCGATACTAGCGATCGCATATGCTCCTGTTCTTGTGGGGAAGTAGCAATCACCATGTCTGCGGTTTCTAGACATTCTTTTTCTACCCGCAAACGAGTTTTAGCAATTAAAGGAATAGTATTAATTGAACGATACTTTACTGCTCCCAATGAGTGATATGTATGCAGATGTTGTATGGATTGACGTTTCTTGATTGCCATTCCCACCCACGCTGAGAGCCAGTAGTTAGTGTGGACTATAGGGTAAATAGTTCTTTGCTGGTGCTGATAGTCGAAGAAAGCTTCAACGAACTCAGGCAGGTAGCTGAATATTTTTTGTCGAGCAACAAACTTCTCTGGCCCTGCCGTTAGGCGAATTGTCCGACAGTTAGGATTATGCTCGACAATTTTCTCTTGATTAGCATCACTACAACGAGTGAACATATCTACTTGCCAACCTTGGCGAGATAATGCTTCTCCTACTTGTCTAACGTAAACGTTCTGTCCTCCTGCTTCTTCTTTTCCTATATCTACAGCAGGATCTCCGTGAACAGAGATTAAAGCGATTTTTCCGCGACTTTTAGATAACATGATTTTGAGATTTTTTTTACTTGTCAAAGACTAATGCATGCTGTATTTTCACATCTTACTACAGCACATTTTCTCTTTCTTTAGATACATTTGGTTATGCATCTGACCCCAATACTAGCTCTTTGATTCCGACCGCACTGTATAACTTAATACTTTCTTAATATATGTAAATAACTTGTAAATGTTCTATACAAGGATAGATTTGCTGTAGTTTTGAAAAAAGTTAAATAATTATAAATGCAGTTTAATTATGGATTTGTATGTCTTTTGCATCCGTAAGAAGCATTTTTTTGTGTAAATCCAAGCTCTTAACGCTGCTTAACAAAAAATAGAAAAGATAATGTATCACCACAATAACTATTGGTTACCAGTGCTTCCAAAGCCTCGATTTGCTCTAGTCGTGCTGTCCAAATTCTGAGTAACTATTACTTTGGTCTGAATAAATGAGGCAACCACCATTTGGGCGATCTTCATTCCTGGAGCAACGGAGAAAGTTTTATTGCCGTGATTTATCAGAATGACGCTAATTTCTCCGCGATATCCGCTATCAATTGTCCCTGGGGAATTTAAGACGGTAATCGAATGTTTTAACGCTAGTCCACTACGAGGACGGATTTGAGCTTCGTAACCAGGGGGTAAAGCGATCGCAATCCCTGTTTTAATTAACTGAGTTTCTCCAGGTAGAATATCTTGTGGTTCAATGGCGAACAAGTCTAATCCTGCATCTCCTGGATGAGCGTAATGAGGAATGATTGCAGATTCGTGAAGTTGCTGAATTTTTAGTTCCATAATTCTTGTTCCAAATAGATGAACAGGTGGTTAAATAAAGATTTACGGGAGGAGATTGAACATGAATGCATCAGAGAGAGCTGAAGGTTTAGATATTACTACTAAAATTGCCTCTGTTGTAACTTTGTTCAAAGCTCAATTTCCTGATGCCAAAGCAGATCTCAAGCCTTGGAAAAACGATCCAGACACTCGTGAGCTAGTGGATCCAGACTCCATTGATATTGGCTTTCACTTTCCTGGTTGGAGTAGACGCTATCAAAGCAACAGTATCTTAGTGCAGATTCGCTTCTATAAAGACTCTGAAGCCAAAGCAGATAAATTTATTGGGGTAGAAACTTGTGGCTTTAGTCATGTCGGTCAAGCCTGGAAATTCTCCACCATTGATAGCTGGGAATGTGTCGGTCAATGTCAGCCAGCCCAAGATGCAGAAAACCAGTTGAAACTATTTTGCCGTCAGGTGTTTGAGTTATTTAATTAACTTGAGTTCGGGTAGAGACAGGTTAAGCCTCTAGCTTCTAGCTTCTAGCTTCTAGCTTCTAGCTATCATGGATATTTGAGCCTTTTCATTGACTCTAAGAATATTTTTTATCTCTCCAGCTACTTTTAGGAATTGACATAAAGATCAAAAAAAGGCGGGCTAAAACTACCCACCTAACGACCAAATCAAAGATTGAATATCTAGGCTTGCTGAAGTTCGATATGAACTGAAAGTTATAAATTTCGATCACCTTCTTAAAAAGCTAGAAGCTAGGAGCTAGAAGCTAAATAACAATATCATCAACAACGCCAAGTAATTCAATGGCAATCTAAATTAACCGCCAACTTTTAAAAGTTCCACATCAAAAATCAAAGTGGCATTGGGAGGAATTACGCCACCTGCGCCTCTCTCCCCATATCCCAATTCTGGGGGAATAATGAGGGTGCGTCTTTCTCCGACTTTCATTTCGCCAACTCCTTCATCCCAGCCTTGAATCACTTGACCAACTCCTAGTTTGAAGGAAAAAGGACGATTGCGATCGCGAGAACTGTCAAACTTAGTGCCGTCTTCTAAAGTTCCTGTATAGTGAACAGTGACATTTTCTCCTGTTTGGGGAGATGCACCATCCCCTTCTTCAACGACAATATATTTTAAACCTGAGTCTGTAGTAGTTGCGGTTGATAAATCCATAGATTCCTCGGTTGAATTGTTATTTTGAGCGATTAGCTGAGGTTTAGTACTGGGCTGCTGTAACTCAGAAGCGATCGCCTGTTGTGTAGAACCATTGCCCATAAAAGCGGAAATGACTAGCACCGATCCACAGAGGAGAACGACAGCAATACTAATCAAGATTTCGTTACTCAATTTTTTGACCACCTGTTACTGTATCCTGTTCTAAAATTATTTAAAATTGCTCCAGAGATATTGTACTAGTTAACTAGCCTGAGTTTGGTTTATCTGTTAGGACAGCCCTTCGGGTTCGGCATTCGCTCTTTGCTGGAAACCAACAAGACCGCGATGCCTCACTAGAAGCTAGAAGCTAGAAGCTAGAAGCTACTTCTGAATCATAATCAGGTTCTCGCCAATAATGGGGTTACGAGCGATCAGAGTTCCCAGTTTGTCCTTGAGTTCTAATTTGTCAAAGCTCAAAGCACGAGAACGCTGTAGGATTTCGTTCCCCAGGATATTTTGTCGGGACTCTTCCAGTTCGTACCAACCATCTGTTACCTGAATAATCAGGCTGCTGTCGGGGAGATTAACTTGAATATCTTGGATAAATTCACTGGGATAATCTTGAGTTAGTTCTCCTAGTTTAGTTGTTAAGGCGGCAATTAAATTCTGTTCGGGAGTAAAGTTCAACTCTGGTTTAATGGTGACCATTTTCAGGTTCTTAGATTTTCCAGGGGCTGTCAATTCAGGAGGAATGGTAATGGCGATCGCCTCTTCTTCTTCGGCAGCTTCAGTGGATTCAGCACTGGGTTCTATTTCCGCAGCCAAGTCTTGAGGGTTCTTGGTGTCAATATTATCATTGATATTGTTATCGATTTTAGTGTCAACCTGATCTGAGATTCCTGGTGTATTAATCAAAGAGTTCCCTGGAGATTTTTCTGAAAGAGTCTTTGAAAAAGGATCTGGAGTGGGAGCCAAGTCGATCGCTACTTCTTTTGGTGTGGGTTCAGTTTTGGGGAATAGCTTGGTTATGGCTTGAGGTTTCCAGAGCCAAAACACTGTGACAATGATAATGGCGATCGCCGTAACCCCAATCACAATTAAGCCCAGGTTTTTCTTCTGAGATGCTTTGGGGGCTGAAGCCTTAACAAAGGATGTATTGGCGGCTTTTTTATCAGGGGCTTTGGGAGTTTGAACTGGAGACGCAACCTGTTGAGGCTTAGATTCAGGATTAGATCTAGCCTTAGATCTAGGATTGGATTCAGGTTTAGCACCCTTAACCTTCGACTTTGAGGTAACAGCTTTTTCTAATTCCTGAGCTTTGGATAATAAACTATTGATGGAATCAGAAGAAGGAATCTTCGCCGAATCCTCACTAATCTTTTTAATTGTCTCTTCAAGTCTGTCAATACTGTCGTTTAATAGTGCAATTGTTTCGGTTTTAGATAAAGGTGGGCTAATTGATTCAGATTCTTGACCTGCATTTGGTTGTGCTTGATTTTCTGCTGATTCCATAACTTTCTACTTCGAGTTAAAGATCCCCATGAAACAGTTGGACTGTACTATCCAATCTTGATTAATAATTCTCAAGTTACTGCATTTATAAATAATTACCACTAAATAATAGTTTTTCGCGCTACCCTATATTGAACAATATTGTTCAATTAAATTCCTCACTATTTTATCTAAGCCAGAGATTACTTCGTTGTCTCACGGCGAAGCCTATCCTGAGCGTTGGTCAGAGAGACCCCGTCGTCTTACGGCGGGGCTTCCTCTAACTTCGTCAAAGTAACTTAAACCTAAGCGAGTGAAACAGATTCCCCCAGTCGATTTAACCCGACAATATCAGTTAATTAAAGAGTCAGCAGAGTCGGCTGTCCTTGAAATCTTGAGTTCTGGTCGCTATATAGGCGGTGAGGCGATCGCGAATTTTGAGCGAGAATTTGCTAATTATATCGGGGTCAGAGAATGCGTTAGTTGTAATTCTGGCACAGATGCCCTGTTTTTGGCATTGCGAGCCTTAGAGATTGGTTCAGGAGACGAAGTAATTACCACTCCCTTTAGTTTTTTTGCTACGGCGGAAGTCATTACTCGGGTAGGGGCAAAACCAGTGTTTGTGGATATCGATCCCGATACTTTTAATCTTGATTTAACTCAGATAGAACAGGCGATTAGTCCTCGCACCAAGGCAATTATGCCAGTTCATCTTTTTGGTCAACCTGTAGACATGACAGGGTTAATGGCGATCGCCAAAGCTCATCAGCTATTCGTCATTGAAGATTGCGCCCAGGCGGCTGGTGCTACTTGGGGAGAAGACAAGATTGGCAGCATTGGGGATGTGGGTTGTTTTAGCTTTTTTCCTACCAAGAATTTAGGTGCTTGTGGTGATGGTGGAGCAATTACCACCAATAACTCTGCGATCGCTAAACAGATGAGAATTCTCAAGGAACATGGTTCTCCTGAGCGTTATCGTCATGATTTTGTGGGTATCAACAGTCGGATTGATGCCATGCAAGCAGTGATTCTCAGTGTCAAACTACCTCATCTGGATTATTGGAACCAACAACGTCATCGGGCAGTGGAATACTACCACGAGTTATTACAGCATGTGAGCGCTGTTAAATTGCCCCAAGCTCTGTTAGGGGGAACTAGTGTTTGGAATCAGTACACAATCAGTGTGCGAGGCTCGTCAGCCCAAAATAATCAAAGAGAATTACTTCAGGCAAAACTTAAGGAACAGGGGATAATTTCGATGATCTACTATCCGATTCCCTTACATCTGCAACCTGTATATCAAGATTTAGGCTACCAAAAAGGACAGCTACCCGCAGTGGAGCAAGCTGCCCTAGAAGTATTGTCTTTGCCAATGTTTCCTGGTATCTCAGAAGCCGAGCAAGAGCAGGTAGCTAATGCTCTCAAAGACTGTTTATTAGAAGTTTAAGCTGAGAGGTTTCTGTCCTGGAACACCGACTGCTGAACTTGATTTTGGGACAGGGCTTCCACCAGGCTACGGACGACAGCTACCATTGCTACTTCACTATTTAGCTGATTAATTGCCGAACCAACCCCTACTCCTGATGCCCCAGCAGCGATCGCCATTGGCACAGTGACACTAGATAAACCAGAGGCACAGAGTACAGGAATATCTACAGCATGGGAAATACTATGGGCAGCCGCGAGGGTGGGTGCTGCCTTTTCGATTAAGCCTCTAACTCCAGGATGGACAGGCTGAATACTAGTACCTCCCTCGGTTTGAATCAGATCAGCACCCGCTTGCACCAATTGTTCTGCCAGTTGCACCTGCTCATCTAAAGCCAAGATATGGGGTACAGTCACCGAAAGAGTGACGTTAGGCAACAAAGCGCGAGTCCGTTGAGTTAGTTCGAGAATTTCAGGGGCTTCAAATCTTCTTCCCTGACTATAAAAACTGTCGAAATTACCAATTTCAATTAAATCAGCACCAGCGTTGACGGCACTTACGAATAATTCTGGCTCTACCGCCGAAACGCAGATAGGCAAGGTAGTTAACTTGCGTATTACTGCTACTAATTCTGGTTGGGCGGCAATATCTACAAAAGTTGCACCGCCAGCTTCGGCAGCTTTAACGACTGCTGTTACCTGTTGGTGGTCAAAGTTATTTAAGCCGCTAATTACCTTGAGAGCATTTTTTTGAGTCAAGGCTTGAGCTAGCTGAGGATGTATCGTCATATTTACTTCCTAAGATTTTTAAGTCTGAACTATAAATTTAAGTTCCAGTTTAATTATCTTAAGCCGAGGCTGGACACCTATAAAATAAGATCCTTGAAGGGTGTCCTGGGAGTATTATGGCGATTGAACTCCGTTCACGCCGCGCGATCGCGAAGAGATAAGCGATCGCGAAGTTAATATCTCTACAATCCAGTACTTATTCTAATGAAGAGATTTTTGACCCCAGGGAACTCACCTGTTTACGTTGCATCAAAGCAGTTAATTTCTGCAATAGAATATCCACTTCTGCTTCTAAATGCAGAAATTTAACCTGTTGGTTTTTCTGATAGTGTTTGGTTTTCTGGGTTTGATTAGATAAAAGTGTAGCCATAAATAACTTGTTCCTAATTTTGTTTGATTACGAGATTTGATATCTTAACTTAAGGAAAGCACATATCTAGGATCATAATCTTTAGATTTTCTTTAGACTGTGATCCTTTACACTGTTAACGTTAGGTATAACAACGGATGGCTAAAAGTCAGAGGGATCATTGGATTTTTTATCTTTGATACTTAATTGGGGTAAGTTTCTCTTGTTCAGTTATTTGCGAGAAAATAAATTGAGAAATTATCTGTAGCGATATTTTATTTAACAAAAGATGAGTTTATTATCTAAAGGCTTTGAAGTAGAAATGTACACTGGCACGCCAGCAGGAGACATTATTGGTTTGTCAGATAAAATTGTTCAAGCTTTAGATGGGTTTGTGCGGGAGCCTGATAGTCGCAATGTGGAATATACCACCGCTCCTTTTTGTGGTTATGATCGCTTGCTCTGTGCCTTATTGAAACCCAGGCAATCTTTACGACGTTATCTTAAGACTTTAGGGGACTACACGCTGATTCCTGGTAGCACCATGTCTTTGGGAGGAAGCGATCGCTTTTGGCGTTCTGACCCTAACAATCCTTACCATGACTATATTGAGCAGACTTACGGTACTAATGTGGTGACTGCCAGTATTCATATCAATGTCGGGATTGAAGATCCTGAGATCTTGATGCAGGCTTGTCGTTTAGTTCGGGTAGAAGCTCCTTTATATTTAGCTCTTAGTGCTTCTTCTCCCTTCATTGAGGGTAAAGTAACGGGAAGTCACTCTACCAGATGGCAGATGTTCCCTAAAACCCCGCAAGATGTACCTTTGTTTGAAAGTCATAGTCATTTTATTCGCTGGACAGATCAACAGTTGCGAGCAAAAACCATGCGTAACGTGCGCCATCTTTGGAGTGCGGTGCGTCCTAATGGCGATCGCCGTCCCTATAATCTCAACCGTTTAGAATTGAGAATCTGTGATTTAGTAGTAGACCCCCTGGCTTTACTGGCAATTACCGCTTTATTAGAAGCCAGAATCATGCAGATGATTGATAATCCTGGACTTGACCCCCTACAGCAAAGTACTTTAGCTACTAACGATTTACAGGCAGAATTAATGGCTTTAGCGGACGAAAATGAAGTCTTAGCTGCTCGTCATAGTCTAGATGCTGAATTACGCCACTGGGAAGATGGGAGAAAGATTCTGGCGCGGGATTGGATTACAGAAATTTATGATCAGGTTTATCCCCTGGCTAAAAAACGTGGCTTTAGCTGTTTCCTTTCCCCCCTAAAGAAAATTCTGCGTCAGGGAAACACCGCCCAGCAATGGCTAAAACTATATGACCAGGGCATGTCCCCTGTGGATATTATTCAACAAGATATCCAAAACATTGCCCAGCAAGAACGAGATCTAGACTACGCCGTCTGTCCAGAAACTCTAATTGCCTGATTACTTGATCACTGTTCAATGATTAATGTTCAATGATTAATGTTAACTGTTCAATGATCATATGGTTCGTGTTGTTCTCGTAAATCCCGAAATTCCGCCTAATACAGGCAATATTGCCCGTAGTTGCGCTGCTACCAAAACTGAGCTACACCTAGTTGCCCCCTTAGGGTTTGACATCAGCGATCGCTATCTAAAAAGAGCGGGGTTAGATTATTGGCCACTGGTAAAACTCCACTACCACGAAAACCTAGAGGCTTTTTGGCAAGAACAACAGCAAAGAGGGGGGAGGCTGATGGGTTTTAGTGTCAGAGGGACGAAGAATTATCTCGATTGCCAGTATCAAGCAACAGACTGGCTGTTATTTGGCAAAGAAACGGCGGGTTTGCCCCCAGAAGTAACGACTGTTTGTGATGAGATCCTGCGGATTGATATCGCTGAACCAAGGGTGCGTAGCTTAAATCTTTCAGTGAGTGTCTCTGTTGGCTTGTTTGAAGCTATCAGGCAATCAGCACATTAACCAAATTTTGACTAATGCACTGTAATCTTAGCTCGTATTATACTTTTTACGGCAGAGTAATCTCTGAACTGGCTAAACGATGCCCTAGGGCAATGCTGTATTCTCTCTCAATCAGACACCAATATTGATATGGTTAAACTTGCTCATAATACATACTTCCAACTAGGTGTCTTTATGTCATCGGCAATGGTAGTACAAACAATAGGGTGGAATCAATCGACTCATGCCTTAGCATTTAATAATTCTCTAACTCAACAATTACCCAGGGAGACAGATGGTTTTAATTCTGTTCAATCCCCACAAAATCCTCCTCTTTTTTCTCCAATTTTCAACCTCCTGGCTTTTTCCTTTGACTCTCCGCCATTAAATTTGTTCTCAGGACAGTCGGCTAGTTTTGATAATTCTGATAATTTTCTGCCTATTAGTATCATTCCTCGATCGCAGTCAAAGCCAGCAAATTCTGTTTCTCCTAAACAAGAACAGTACTTGGCAAACGCCCAATCTGTAGCCAAAGCTTTACCCCCATCCTTGATTTATCAGGTAAAACAGGGAGATACCATCACTAAAATTGCCAGTGAATATCAGATCCCTAGTCATGAGCTAGTTGAACTTAATCAGATTCAAGACTCCAATATTATTTTTGTCGATCAGAGATTGCACATTCCTGCCACAGCGACTCAAGATAGTACCTCAAATACTAACAGTCCTGCGATCGCCAATATAAATACTAATAAAGCTAATTCTGCCAACGAAGATCCCTACATCACTAATCTTCGGGCGGAAATAGACCAACTGCGTGACCAGTATAGACATGAACAAGAAGGGCAAAAAGCTGATACTAATTACTTCTCCCCCCCTAATACTTCTCCAGCAAAAATTGTTCCCTCTGCCGACGAAGATCCCTACATTACCAATCTTCGGACGGAAATAGACCAACTGCGCGCCAAGTATAGACATGAACAAGCAAAAAAACAGGGACAAAAAGATGATGTAAATTCCCCTGCCTTAGTTTCCCTTCCCAATCAACTTACTGAACAACGAGTAAAAACTAATACCCGCCCAATATCTGCCACCCCTAAGTTAAATAAATTAAATAAGCTCAATCCCCCCAGCCTGCAAAGCAATCTTCAATCCAAGCTAATTAAACAGGATGCTATTGCTTTAAAACTACCTCCCTTATCCAACTCAGAAGAATATTTACCCAATATCTTTGACGGTTATGCTTGGCCTGCCGATGGGGTTTTAAGTTCTGGTTATGGCTGGCGCTGGGGAAGAATGCATGAGGGAATCGATATTGCTGCCCCTATTGGTACACCCGTCCTAGCATCAGCATCAGGAATAGTAGTCGGTGCAGGATGGCACGATGGCTATGGTAACTTGATTAAACTAGAGCATTTAGACGGTAGCGTCACTTTATACGGTCACAATAGCCGAATTTTGGTCACTCATGGTCAGGAAGTCGAGCAAGGAGAGCAGATAGCGGAAATGGGGAGTACTGGTAATAGCACTGGTTCCCATGTCCATTTTGAAATACATCTTCGAGATCAAGAAATAGTCGATCCTCTGACGTTACTCAGTAGCAGATAAAAACTAGTTATCGATTTTCTTTTTAGTGGCGATCGCTAATTGAACTTGGGGAATTTGTCGCAGGCGATCCATAATATCCACTACCTGTCCATGTTCCACCGTCTTATCTGCGTTAATGATGACGGTGGTATTAGACTCAGACTTGATCAGCTTCTCAACAGCGGGTTTTACCTGCTCAATTTCGGCTGGTTTGCCATCGATAGTTAACTTACCCTGATCATCCAAGCTAACGGTAATCTGTTGCTTTTTTTGGACTTCCCCAGTACTAGCACTGGGAAGATTTACAGGTAAACCTTCAGAACGAGTTAAATAGAGACTAGAAACGATGAAAAATACCAAAATAGCGAAGATAACGTCGATCATCGGCAAAATATTGATTTTTGGTGGTAGATCTGGCTCTTCAGATAGTTTCATAGGGTCAAGAAGGGAAAAGGGAAAAGGGAAACTTAAAAACTCAGAATTCTAAACCTTTTACTCATAACGATCTAAATGGATTAATTCAAGTTGACCGCCAACTTCTTGAATCAGGGCAATTTGTTGAAGATATAAACCACGAAAGATGCTGGCAAAAAACAAGGTGAAGATCGCCACCACTAAACCTGCTGCGGTGGAAATTAGTGCTTCACCAATGCCTGCGGTAACTCCTGTGGCTTGAGATGACTCAATATCCCCCAGTTTTAAGGAAGATAAAGAAGTAATTAGACCTAAAACAGTCCCCAGCAAGCCTAGTAAGGGTGCAACACCAATCACCGTCTCCAGAGAGTTGTTGAATCGCTTGAGGAGCGGGATTTCTGCTTGGGCTGCACTTTCGAGGGCAAGATTGAACTTTTGTGGTGTCGATCGCTCTAAGGATAATGCTACAGCAAAAATACGGGCGATCGGTAAATTCAAATGCCGTTGAAGCATCTTGCTGGCTGCGGAGGGATCATCTCGATAGAGACTGAGGAGTTGTTTGATTACTTGATTTTGCTTGTTCGATGTCTTAAACCAAAAAAGCGATCGCTCTAAAATAACTGCGAGGGAATAAATAGACAGTCCCAGTAAAGGGAACATCACTATCCCGCCACTTTTGAATAATTGCAAGATACTTTCCATAATAATCTTGATTTTAACTTGCTGGTTAGTAAATATGAATATTAAAGCTAAAGGTAATGTCTAAGTTTTGTAGGGGGAAATCAGCAGGTAAAGGGGCAAAGGGCGCAGACTTTTGTACCGCTGCTAAAGCTTCTTGATCTACCTCTGTTAATCCTGAACTTTCCGTTACCTTAAGTCCAGTAACTTGACCATTCTTTTCAATCTTGAAATTTAGGACTGTAGTGCGATCGTCCTGACGGAAAGAAGGAGTCCAATTGGGCTTTACCCTCCCCTCCATAGCAGCAAGATATTTACTTAAATCGATATCTTTCAAAGCTTTTAGCTGCTCAGGATTTAAGACGCTTTTGTATTCAAGAGCTTCGGGACTAAAAAAAGCATCTCCACCACTAGCGAGAGTTTGGTCAAAATCTCCCCCTAATAAATCACTAGCATTGTTACTCACCCCACTTTCTGGTTTCGGTTTCCCTGGTTGAACTTCAGGCTGAGGAGGGGACTGGGTTTTAGAAGGTAAGCTAGTAGCTATTGAATCGTTTTTTGGTGGTGTTGTTATGGGTTGAGGTTTGGGAATTGAAGTCTTATCTGAACCTGATAAGACGGTTGATGAATCTTTTTCAGGAGGCTCTACGGGTTTAGCAATACTGGGGGGTGGAGTTGCAGGAGTTTTGGGAGACGGTGGAGTTGTCTCTAGTTTTGAATTAGGGGGCAGACTATTACTAATTTCGTCTTCAGTAACCTTGGCTTCAGACTCTTCGGGTATAACCGTAAATTCAATTGGTTCAAGGTCAGTTTTGGCTGGTGTGACAGACTCGAAATCCTGATATCGAGCAAATAACAGTAGTCCCAAACCATGAATCAACATCGAAACCAAAACCAGCCAGAGAATTTGCTGGTGATTCAAAGTACTACGTACTATGGTCACTGGTTGATGATCTCGCTCCGTTGGCTTGGAATTTACCATTGTTGACAACTAGCCTCCACAATCGAAAATCTTAACAGGCAATTGCACCTGAATCCAACCCTAACAGATTTAGATTTTTATTAGATTTTTAACTGATTTCTAATTGTTTTTTTAATCAAGGGGGCGAAAAATTAGAAAAGAAAATTGGGGGTTGACTCGGCGATCGCTTGACTGGTATTGTTATTTTATAATGGGGGTGGTGACTCTTATTTGTGAGGGTTAAGCCTCCCATTATGAAAATCTTTAATTTAATTAAACCACGCTTGGCGATCGCCAGTCAATAATAATTTTTTGGTACAAAATAACTACTTTTTTGCGGTCGCTACTGCTAATATCAACTCTCTATGAAAATGTATTAAATAATGTATTAAATCAAGTTTAATTCTCTGCGTCTTTGAGTCTTTGCGCGAGAGAATATAGTGTAGTATGAAATCATTGTGCTTAATGTGTTTCAGGTTCAATGGTCTATTGGCAAGCAGGTACAAGGCTTAATAACAATAAATATATAGTTAATGAAATTTTAGGTAGTGGCGGCTTTGGTGTTACCTACAAAATAACAGAAGCTAAAACCGACAGATTATTTGCCCTCAAAACCCTCAACATTGAGGATCAAAATAGACCCGATTTTGACCAGTTACAAACTAAATTTATTAACGAAGCGATCGCTCTGGCTAGTTGTCCCCATCCTAATATCGTCCGTGTTGATCGCCAAGTATTTGAGGAAAAGGGATTGTGGTGCATGGTGATGGAATATATAGAGGGAGAAGATCTAGGTCGTTATCTGGAAAAGAATGGTAAACTTTCTGAAGCAAAGGCGATCGCCATTATTACTAAAGTCGGAGAAGCTTTATCTTCTATTCATCAAAAAGGATTTTTACATCGAGATATCAAACCAGCTAATATTTTGCTGCGAAATTCTGATTCATCGCCAGTATTAATCGATTTTGGTTTGGCGAGGGAATATACTTCAGGAACAATTAGAAGTATGACCAATTCCATGACGGAATGTTATGCTCCTATCGAACAATATCAAGAGAGAGGTGATTTTGGAGCCTGGACGGATGTATATGCTTTAGCTGCGACATTATACGTTTTAGTGACGAAAGAAGTACCCTTTCCCTCAAAATTCAGAACTCATGCGGAATTACCATCACCAAAACAGCATAATCCTGAATTGAGCGATCGCATTAATGAGGCAATTCTTAAGGGGATGGAAATAGAATCTCAAAACCGTCCTCAGTCGATGGAAGAATGGTTGAATTTGTTAGAAGTTAAAACATCTGGTATGAAGACAGACGATCTGCTAGGTATAGGAGAGTGGTTGGATTCGTTAGACGAGCCAGGAAATCGCCCTGATTCGTTAGAGGAGTGGTTGGATTCGTTAGAAGTTAACACACCTGAATCGGCATATTCGGAGTCAACAAGCAAATCAGTCGAACTTTTAACCGAACCTTCTGATGATGCCAAGTTTTATCGGGATCGCGCAGGGGAAAAATTTGACAACAAAGCTTATCAGAGTATGATCGCTGATTACGCTCAAGAGATTCGACTCAATCCTGAAGACCCTTATTGCTACTTTTATCGAGGAGATTTTTACAATTTCTTAAAAGATTATCAGAGTGCGATCGCTGATTACACTCAAGCGATTCGACTCAATCCTGAAGAGCCTCCTTTCTACAAAAAAAGAGGAAATGCTTACAAAGACTTAAAAGATTATCAGAGTGCGATCGCTGATTACACTCAAGCGATTCGACTCAGTCCTGAAAACCAGTTTTACTACATAAATAGAGGCCATGCTCATCTTACTTTAAAAGATTATCAGAGTGCGATTGCTGATTTCAATAAAGCTATTCGACTTAATCCTGAATATGATGATGCCTACAATATACGAGGCAAAGCGTACCATAAATTAAAAGATTATCAGAGTGCGATCGCTGATTATGATGAATCTATTCGACTCAATCCTGAAAACCAGTTTTACTACATAAATAGAGGCAATGCTCATCTTACTTTAAAATATTATCAGAGTGCGATCGCTGATTTCAATAAAGCTATTCAACTTAATCCTGAATATGATGATGCCTACAATATACGAGGAGCTGCTCACTATGAATTAAAAGATTATCAGAGTGCGCTCACGGATTATAGTCAAGCGATTCAACTCAATCCTGAAAAGCCTGTTTACTACTATGACCGAGGTTTTGCTCGTGTTGAATTAGGAGACTATGAAGGAGCGAGTAAAGATATTCAACAAGCAAAAAGTTTAAATCCTAAAGGTGACTTTTCCAAACTGGAGTCAAAAATTCGATATTTTACTAAATCTAAAAAAAGAAATTTTTTCAACTTTTTCAAATAACCCAAGTCCATATTTTAGATCCCCCTAAATCCTCCTTAAAAAGGGGGACTTTGAATGCTCAACTCAATTAAAAAGCCAAAATGTGCATTGAAAAAAGACAATTTGAACATTTAAGCCGAATTTTGTCTTATTCCCCCCTTATTAAGGGGGGCTAGGGGGGATCTCTTTCGCGATCGCCTCACAAACCGCGTCAAAATCATGCAAAACCTGATCATTAGTAAATCTAATTACCGTTAAACCATAACCTTCCAGTATTTCCGTCCTTTGGCGATCGCTTTCTAGACCATCATCCGTAAAATGACTATCTCCATCAACTTCAATCACTAATTTCAGCTTGGCACAATAAAAATCAACAATGAAATGATCAATGGGTTTTTGTCTCAGGACTCTAAGGGGAAATGTTCTAAGATATCCATACCAGAGCTTTTGCTCCGCCGAAGTCAGGTTTTGGCGTAATTCCTTGGCTTTGGTAATGAGATTTCTGTTGTAAGGTAGATGAAAATCACTGGTGATGAAATTGTCTTGAGTCATTTTATCCCTCCTCGCCTCCTTAGATGTTGTGATCCCCCCTAGCCCCCCTTCAAAAGGGGGGAATCTGTTTGAGATCGCTAATTAATAATCTAGTTCTGGTTACTAACAATGTCTCTAATTTTTTCTAAAGCCCCCTTTTAGGTCTAAAGCCCCCTTTTAGGTCTAAAGCCCCCTTTTTAAGGGGGTTGGGGGATCAATTTCCAATAAAGCCTCCTTAAAAGCGATCGCACTTTTAAAATACAATTCTGGATAATCAACTAAAGCCAGATCCAGCAATTCTGCCAGAGGTTGAGGAATGGAATTATCTCTTTCGCGAATTGGGACTGGTGGTTTAGTTAAGATCTCCAACATAGGATCGGCATTACCAGTCAGATCTCTGGGATAGGTGGCAGTAAGCATAAAGTAAAGAGTGGCAGCTACCGCCCAAACATCCACATCGGGTTTAACGTATTTAAATTCTAGTACCTGTTGTCTGGGCATACAGGAAGGTGTACCCATTGCCTTACCAGTTAAGGTTTGACCGCTTAATCCAGCCAGATCAAAAGCTTTAGCTAGTCCATAATCTCCGAGTTTGGCTACCGTCTTACCACTATCAACAGTCAGAAATATATTCCCTGGCTTGATATCCCGATGAACTAACCCTTTTTCTGTGTGGGCATAGTGCAAACCATCTAATACTTGCAGAATAATATCTGTGGCTTCCTTAACTTCTAATCTTCCACCTCGCTTTTCCATCAAATGCACTACTGAACCGCGATCGCAAAATTCCATTGTGAAATAGAAGATTCCATTCGCCTCACCACAATCATCAAACTTGACTAGATTAGGATGATCCAGCATTTTAGTTCGTTCTGCTTCAGCTAAAAAACGTTCCTTCATATAGGGTAAGACTGCTACTCTGGGAAGTAGGGTTTTGAGTGCTACTAATTTTCTACCAGTGCGATCGTCATAGCGGGCTAAATACACCTCTCCACAACCACCTCTGCCCAATAGCTGAATTTTGGTATAGCCTTCAATTGAACCTAGATTGGTGACCAAATCTATATCTAATCTTGAAAGAATATCGCTGGTATCTTCAGGAATAATCCAAGTAGGAGGTATATCTAAATCTTTGCCAATATTGACCTGAAAAGTTGTGTTGCCCAGTCGAATCAGATCGCCATCTTGGAGATCGTATTCCGATAGCTGTAGTTTTGCCCCTTCTTCTGGAGTTTGATTTACACTCCGCTTACCAATACATTCACCATTAACATACGTTCCATGTAGACTACCAAAATCACGAATCCGAATATCTGGAGGATTGATATCCAGTAAACAATGATAACGGGAAATCATTGAGTGATCCTGATCGTTGGGGATTTTAAGATTACAGTCTGACCGTCGTCCAATAATACAGGTAGTGCGAGAATCAAAAGAAAATTGTTTTCCTTTTAGTTTGCCTTCAGTGACGACGAGGGTGACTTTAGCTGGCATAGATTACAAGTAACATGAGGCTACACACTTGCTAAAAAGCATATCGCAATCTTAATGCCTAATATTGCTACTTTCAGACAAAATTCGACATTTTTAGAATTGAATAAAATGTATAATAAGGAGTCTTCATCTGATTTTTTTTCCATCAACGGCGCGAAAAATCTTGAGATTGGGGGTTGACTCAGCGATCGCTAGACTGGTATTATTTTTTTATAATGAGGGTGGTGACTCTTATTATTTGGAGTTAAGCCTCCGATTATGAAAATCTTTAATTTAATTAAACCACATTTGGCGATCGCCAGTCAAATAATTATTTTTTTGGTACGAAACTAGTACAAGTTGATTAATGACTAATCTCAGCGTCAATCTCAATAAAGTAGCATTAATCAGAAACACTCGTAATATTGGTATTCCTAGCATTACCAAAATGGCACAAATCTGTATTAATGCTGGGGCAAAAGGGATTACGGTGCATCCTCGTCCTGATCAAAGACATATTAGACCAGGAGATGTTTATGATTTGGTGAACATAGTAAAAAAAGTTGAATTTAACATTGAGGGCAATCCCTTAGAAGCATCTTTCATGGAGATTGTGCGTCAGGTAAAACCTACCCAATGTACTCTTGTTCCCGATGCCCCCGATACCTTTACTTCCGATAGTGGTTGGGACTTAACTAAAGATGCAGAGGGTTTAATTCCAATCATCAAAGAATTACACGATTTAGGCAGTCGAGTTAGTCTATTTATGGATGCAGATATTCAGCAGATTAGACTGGTTCCCGATACTGGCGCAGAGCGAATCGAACTCTATACCGAACCTTACGCTACTGCTTATCGTGACAACCAAAATTTAGACTCGGTTTGGCAACAGTTTGCCGATGCCGCCAAAAAAGCCCAATCCTTGGGGTTAGGAGTAAATGCAGGACATGACCTGAACCTAGATAATCTGGCTAGATTCTGCACTATTCCCGATATTCTCGAAGTATCCATTGGTCATGCTTTAACTGCTGAAGCCTTAGAAATGGGTTTTGCTCAAACAGTTAAGGAATACATTAAAATTCTTGATCCAAGCTAGAAGCTAGAAGCTAGAAGCTACGAATAAAAAGAATTATATTGCTCTTGATTAATTCTGCCCGCCTCGTAAAGGGTATTGGTGATTTCGGAAATACTCAGCACAGAATGAGCGCGATAGCCATTGTCCCTTAACCTCTCTTTCACTCCTCCTTCATGGTCGATAAACACGACGATATCTTCAATGTTTAAACCCGCAGATTTCAGTTTTTCTGCTCCTTCCATAACGCTTTTGCCGCTAATCAAAATATCGTCGATCACCACCACCTTTTCTCCTGGGTGAAAGTTCCCCTCGATTAGGCGACGAGTACCATGTGCTTTAACTTCTTTGCGGGGGAAAATCATCGGACGTTGGAGATTTAAAGCCAATCCTGTAGCCGTAGGTAATGCACCATAGGGAATACCAGCGATGCGATCAAACTCTAGCTGTCGGACGATATCACCATAGGCATCCAACACCTGATTAAACAAGTGGGGATTAGAAATAATTTTACGCAAGTCAATATAGTAAGAAAATGTTGCCCCTGATGCTTGAACATACTCGCCAAACATTAAACAGCCAATATCAAACAGTTCAAGAATCAAAGATTGATAGGGGTGAGAAGCTAGTAAGCAAACATCAGGAGTCCAAAGATCGCAACTAGCACCCTGGTTAGCTTTTGCGACACGATAAGTATTGAGATTTTGATTGAGGTTAGCTACTTCTGTCGCCAGATTATTACTAGCTAAAAAGTCTTGAGGAATGGGAATCAATAATCCTTCTCCCATACTGTTTAAAGCAATATTAATTAACGATTCTAGATTATTTTTCTTACTCCACAAACTGCGTAGCAAGATGGTTCTCTCAGGAGCGATCGCTCTAATTTTACTCAATACCTCAACATTAGTCGTCCCTACTTCTAAATACAGCTGTTCGGGAGTTGCCCAGGATTGCGCTTCTTTGACTAGGTGCAGATAAAATGGCTGCCCAATGCTAGGATATCTCTGCAAAGTCTCCGCCTTGGGATTTGAAGTATGGGCGAGAACAAATACTGCTTTGTCGGTATAAACCAAGAAGGGCGCTGCATGGTCTTGTCCAGCAGAAGGAGTCAGCGTAACAGCATCAACCTGCCACTGTTCAAAGATCGCCTTGGCAAAAACAGTGCTGGTATTTAGATCGCTGTGTTTGGCATCCAAAATTACGGGAATAGAATTGGGTATCGCTGCCAAAATTCGTGCTAATAACTCCAACCCCGCACTGCCTAATGCCTGATAAAAACCTAAAGTCGGCTTGTAACCACAAACGCGATCGCTTGTTGATGCAATTACCCACAATAACCAAGTTTCCAGATCTTCAAGCAAACTGTCCTCACCTCGAAGATACTCAGATGGCATCATTTCGGGATTAGGATCGAGTCCGACGATTAGAAGGCTGTTGTTAGTGGCGATCGCCTGATGAAGTTTTGCCGTAAAATTCATGGTGCATCAAAAGAAGACAGTAAGCCAAATACAAGGAGGTTCAGTACTGGTATACTCAACTCGATGTTTTTGATGGGAAGGTATTAAAAGATAATCCCCTGTAGTTAGCTTAATACGAGAATTATCCTCATAGCTCAACTCTCCTGAACCTTGAAGCACCATTAACCATTCATTCTGCTCTTGGTCGTACCATTCCCCTGCTGGGGTTATTTGCCCTGTAGAAAGGATCCGTTTAATGGAAATTTGGTCATTACGCCACAAAGTCTCAAATAATTCCGCTGAGGGCAGTTGTTCAGGCAACTCAAAGATATTTCTTATCCGATCTTTCATAGCTTTCATCAAAAAACGACTCTCGAATACCAGGGGCTATCGATTCCTCTTGCCGTTGAAACCATTGCACTGCTGCTTTTAAGGCTAAATCGATATCAGATTGGGGCAAACCCAATTCGGTAACTGCTTTACTGGCATCGTAAAACATCTTTTGTTGAGACATACGCACCCCGTCTAAAGCAACTGTGGGCTGTCTACCTAATTTCGCCAGGACATTCTCTTCTAACCAAGCAACGCTGTAGGGAATTCCATAGGGAATGGTATATTTTGGTCCAGGGATATCCGTAATTTGTTCTAGCTTGCCAAGTAGCTGTTCAAAAGTCAGATTTTGATTACCTAAGATATAGCGATCGCCTGTCTTCCCCTTAGTTAAAGCCAGAATATGCCCCTGGGCTACATCCTGCACATCAATTAAGTTTAGTCCTGTATTGATATAAAAAGGCATTTTACGTTGGAGAAAACGCACAATAATCTCTCCTGTAGGAGTAGGCTTCAAGTCAAACGCACCGATAGGGGTGCTGGGATTAACAATCACAATATCTTGCCCTTGCTGTACCGCTTTTACTGCTTCTTGTTCAGCATAGTATTTGGACTTTTTATAATTTCCCACTAGTTTCTCTACGGGACTTTGATAAGTCTCATCAGCTACCCCATCTTGCTTAACTCCAATAGCAGCCACCGAACTAGTATAAACAGTGCGTTCAATCCCTGCTTGACGGGCGCAGGCTAGGATATTGCGAGTACCTAAAACATTGCTGCGGTAAAGTAAATCGCGATCGCTTTGCCACAGGGAATATTGTGCTGCAACATGAAACAATACCTGACAGCCAGACATTAACAAAGATAGATCGCTGCTGTTTAAATCTCCTGTCACAATTTCAATTTCGAGAGACTGAAGATTATCTAGGGAACTCTGATTACGCACCAAAGCCCTAACCTCATATCCCTGGCGCAGTAATAGCCTAATTAAATTTGCCCCAACAAAACCCGTCCCACCAGTCACAAAACATTTCATTGATCTTTGTCTGCGGTAATTAATTGTAGGGGCGCTTCGCGAAGCGCCCCTACGTCGCGAAATGCTTTTTGTTTTTGAGATTTAATTTCTAGATAAACCAATAAGGCATTAACGTCCGCAGGGTTAACCCCACCAATACGGCTAGCTTGACCAACGGTTAAAGGTTTAACTTGATTCAGTTTTTCTCTGGCTTCCATCCGCAGAGTTTCCACCGTGAGGTAGTCTAAATCTTGAGGTAGTCTGAGCTTAGTGTGTTTAGCCATTTGCTCGATTTGTAGTTCTTGGCGCTTAATATAGCCAGAATACTTGATATCAATTTCTGCCCCTTCCGTCTCAGCAATATTTAGTTCAGCATTATCCAAACCGTATTTTTTTAGATCGGCATAGTGGAACTTGGGACGGCGCAACAAATCCGCTAGGGTGATCGAGCCTTTAATCTTTTGCTGGGTTTCTTCGGCGATCGCTATTCCCACTGCGTCCTGTTCTTTAACGCGAGTCTCCTGAAGCCTGGACTTTTCAGCAGCAATCTTCCCTTGCTTATCAAGATAAAGCTGCCATCGGCGATCGTCAATTAGACCGATTTCTCGACCCAAAGGAGTTAAACGGCGATCGGCATTATCTGAACGCAGTATCAAGCGGTATTCTGAGCGACTAGTCAACAGCCGATAGGGTTCCCTCAAATCTTTGGTACAGAGATCGTCGATTAACGTACCCAGGTAACTATGTTCCCGAGAGAAAACAACTTCAGGTTCACCCCTAACAAATTTAACTGCATTAATTCCCGCTACCAAACCCTGTCCCGCAGCTTCCTCATAGCCAGTGGTGCCATTAATTTGTCCCGCACTATATAGTCCCTCAACTTTTTTGGTCATCATGGTGGGATAACACTGGGTTGCGGGGATAAAGTCATACTCCACAGCATAGGCAGGGCGGAGCATAACACAGCTTTCTAGCCCAGGCAGCGTCCTCAGCATTGCTAGCTGCAAATTTTCAGGTAATCCCGTCGAAAAGCCCTGAATATAAAGCTCAGGAATCTCCCTGCCTTCTGGTTCAATAAAAATCTGATGACTTTCTTTATCAGCAAAACGGACAATTTTATCTTCAATACTCGGACAGTAGCGAGGCCCCTTGGCATCTACCCAGCCACCGTACACAGGAGAAAGATGTAAATTATCCCGAATAATCTGATGAGTTTCGGCAGTAGTGCGGGTGAGATAGCAGTTCATTTGCTCTCTTTCCACCCAGGCTTCGGGGTCAAAGCTAAACCAGCGCATCTCTTCATCGGGGGGCTGGGGAGTCATTTTGCTGTAGTCTACCGATCGCTTGTCCACCCTCGCAGGAGTCCCCGTTTTTAACCTCCCTGTCTCAAAACCAAGTCGATTAAGGGTTTCCGTCAATCCCGTAACGGCGAATTCTCCAGATCGCCCCGCAGCCATCGATTTATTTCCAACCCAAATCTTGCCACCTAAAAAAGTGCCTGTAGTCAAGATCACCGCCTTAGCAGCAAAACAACTCCCAAAGTAGGTTTCGATACCCATTACCTCATCGTTTTTACCCAAGATCAGATCCGTCACCATCCCTTCGCGGATGCTCAAATTCTCCTGATTTTCCACAATCTGCTTCATCACCGCAGCATATTCCCGCTTATCGGTTTGCGCCCGCAATGCCCACACCGCAGGGCCACGGGAAGCATTTAGCACTCGTTTTTGGAGATAAGTGCGATCGCTTACCTTGCCAATCTCTCCCCCCAAGGCATCAATTTCATGGGTCAATTGGGACTTCGCAGGGCCACCCACCGCAGGGTTACAGGGTTGCCAAGCAATACGATCTAAGTTGAGGGTCAACATTAAAGTGCGACAGCCTAATCTTGCTGCTGCCAAAGCTGCCTCACAGCCAGAGTGTCCACCGCCGACCACGATAATATCAAAAGCGTCTTGAAAATCTACAGGATGAGATACGGTCATATTAATTTAACGATGCTAATTCACATCTAGCGTAATAATTGTAACCGATCTGTCAGTCGCTAGTTCCCAAGATTCACTCTCCTGTGTCTCTTTGCAAGATTAATAAAGATGTCAAAAATTGCCATCAAATCCAAACAATTTTGCAGCACCTCCTGCGATCGCTACAATTAATCCAATTAAAACCCCTCGACTAACAAATTCTTGATTATTAACTCTTTGAGACAATCCTTCTACTTTTTCTTCTAATCTAGCTTGTCCTACTTTTAAATCAGTAAGATCTTTTTGTAAATTATCTAATTTATTTTCAATTCTTTCTAATATTTTTCCTAAGTCTGTACTAATTTGTATTGGTGTATTTGACATTATTGTTTATGGGATTTTATCGGTGATTGTGGTCAAAAAGTCCATCAACTCTTGAGGATTTTTTTTGTCGTCAAGCTTGCGTGCCATTATTTTGATCCAAGCTTCCATCTCTTCTGGCAACCTAACTATTTTAGTCTTGCCGAGCTTCTTATAGTGCTTACCTGGCATAGCTATCTACTAATTACTGCCGAAACTACAATAGCGATTCCTTCGGAGAGCTTCGCTAACGCAGCTGTGACCAAAACTCCCAAGCTCACATTTAACTGTTGCTTGTTGGCATCTTGATAAGCTTTAATTTCTGCCTTGGTTGATTCTTGCTGCTGGTCACTTACTTTTTTATGATGGTAACGTTCTTTGTGATTGTGAGCGCACCTTCAAACTCTTGGATTATCTACACCAGTTTTAATT
>Ga0114940_10000337_pt1 | contig 24170 bp, 19 predicted proteins | sample ColdCreekSource_FD_87195 | JGI IMG/M metagenome (GOLD analysis project Ga0114940, IMG submission 87195) | Groundwater microbial communities from Cold Creek, Nevada to study Microbial Dark Matter (Phase II) - Cold Creek Source | ecosystem: Environmental > Aquatic > Deep subsurface > Groundwater ... | reverse complement strand
GTGGCTGGGGGAACAGATTACGGAACGCGGCATTGGCAATGGGATTTCGATGCTGATCGCCACCAATATCCTTGCCAAGTTTCCGAGCGCCGCTGTTGTCGCCGGCCAAATGTTCTATCCTCCTGAAGGTGAGGCAAGGTACAATCTGATTATTGTATTTTTGTTTATCGGCATGTTTTTCGTGGTGATTGCCGCAGTTATTGTGGTGACGCAGATGCAGCGGAAGATTACCGTCCAGTACGCGCAACGCATGGTGGGGAGAAAGATTTATGGAGGAGGGCAGACCTACATGCCTTTGCGAGTGAACTATTCCGGGGTAATGCCGATCATTTTTGCGCAGTCAATTTTAATGATGCCTCATATGTTTCTCGGTTTTTTCGACGTGAACTGGCTGAACAAATTACTGGATCTGCTGTCTTCGGGGGGGCCGGTTTATCTGGCGTGTTACGGGATTCTGATCTTTTTTTTCAGCTATTTCTGGGTGGCTACTGTCTTCAACCCCATCCAGATTGCCGATGATTTAAAAAAACATGGCGGTTATGTTCTGGGTGTGCGCCCCGGCAAGCCAACAGCCGACTTTCTGGATTACACCATGACCCGAATCACCTTTGCCGGCGCAATTTTCCTGACAGGCGTGGCGGTCATGCCGGATGTGCTCAATAATAATTTAGGCATCCCTTACATCACGGCCAGCTTTTTTGGAGGCACAAGCTTGTTGATCGTGGTAGGTGTGTTGCTGGATACATTGCGACAGATTGAGACCCATCTTCTTACTCGTAATTATGAGGGATTCCTGAAAAAAGGTCGGATGAGAGGGCGTATCTAGATTTGAATCGACCATCGTATCGGCTGGCGTTTCTCGGGCCACCGGGTTCAGGCAAGGGAACCGCGGCTTCCTGGATCTCAAAAAAATTGAACGTGCCGCATGTGTCCACCGGGAGCATTTTTCGTCAGGAAATCGCCATCCGGAGCGAGATGGGACGGTTGGTGGACCGGTTTATTTCCCGCGGTCAATTAGTGGCGGATGAAGTGGTAATCCATATCGTGGAAAACTGGCTTCAACAAAGCGGAGCCCGGGGATTTGTGTTCGATGGTTTCCCGCGCACACTTGCGCAGGCACAGTTGTTCCAGGATCTTCTGAGCCGTCATTCCACGCGGCTGGATGGTGTGGTTTATCTGAGAGCCTCCTGGACCGAAATTCTTGAACGAGTGCTGGGACGCCTGGTCTGCGAAGGCTGTGATATAAATTTTCACGTTCACAGACATCCTTCACGTCAGGAAGGCCATTGCGATGGTTGTGGCGGCAAATTGACCCGTCGGGAAGATGACACGCTGGAGATTGCACAAAAACGTTGGGCGGTTTTTGAGAAGCAAAGCGTCGGCTTGCTGGAGTTTTACCGCGATTTGGGAATATTGCAGGAGGTGGATGCCAATGGGGATGCGGAGGAGATGTGTCAACAGGTTTGGAAAGTGGTGATGAAATGATTTCCATCAAAACAGAGCGCGACATCATCGGGATTCGGCAGAGTTGTGTTCTGGCCGCGACACTGCTGCATCGGGTGGCTGGATTCATCGAGCCGGGAAAATCCATTCGGGAAATCGACGAGTATGCGGGCGGCTTGATCAAGGCGTATGGGGCACGGAGTCCATTTCTCGGATATAAAGGTTTTCCGGGACATACGTGCATTTCAGTGAATGAGGAGGTTGTTCACGGAATTCCGCGCGATCGAAAGATCCAGTATGGTGATATTGTCAGCCTGGATCTCGGGGTTATCCATGAGGGGTGGGTGGGGGATACGGCAACCACTGTGGCGGTTGGAGTTGTGGATGGAGAAGCCAGACGCCTCATGGACGTAACCGAGAGGTCCCTTTATTTGGCTATTGACAAAGCGAGGGTTGGTAGCCGATTGTCCGATGTTTCGCATGCTGTTGAATCCTTTGTAAAGACAAATGGTTTTTCGGTGGTGCGTGAGTTCGTCGGGCACGGTATTGGGAGAACCCTGCACGAGGAGCCGCAAATACCCAACTTCGGGCCACCGGGGAAAGGCCCCAAGCTCAAGCCAGGAATGACATTAGCCATTGAGCCAATGGTCAACCTGGGGGTAGCCGGGGTTGAGCTCCTTGCCGATGGCTGGACTGTGATAACAGCGGACGGAAAGCCGTCTGCGCATTTTGAGCACACGGTGCTCATTACCCATGGCGCCCCTGAGATCCTGACAATTCCGGAAGGGAAGTCAGGGGAGATTGCTCAAAAGGTGAAAGAAATCAAATATTACGGAAAACAAGCGATGATACAAAAGCATGGCGAATGAAGAACCTATTCGAGTTGAAGGTACTGTGGTGGAACTATTGCCCAACACAATGTTTCGGGTGCAAATTCCCAATGGACATCGCATTTTGGCTCACATTTCTGGAAAGATGAGACTGCATTTTATTCGTATCCTGCCCGGTGACAAGGTCATGCTGGAAATGTCGCCCTACGATCTCTCCAAGGGGCGTATTGTCTTCAGACAAAAGTGATCCGATATGAAAGTCAGAGCATCTGTCAAACGTATGTGCGTGCGCTGCAAAATCGTTCGTCGAAAGGGTGTGATACGTGTCATCTGCACGGATCCACGTCATAAACAGCGACAAGGTTGATTTATGCCACGATTATTGGGGGTAGACATTCCCGAAAACAAGCGTATCGAAGCGTCGTTGCCCTATATTTATGGCATCGGTCACACTCGCGCCCGGGAAATTCTTGCCAAGGCGGAAGTGGATCCCAACCTGCGGGCGAACAAGCTCAGTCCTGAGCAGATCAACCGGATCAGTCATGTCATTACGGAAAGCAAATTTGTGGTTGAGGGTGATTTGCGACGGGAGATTCAGCAGAACATTCGCCGCTTGATGGCCATTGGATCATACCGTGGCCTGCGTCACAAAAGAGGGCTGCCGGTGCGTGGCCAGCGCACAAGCACCAACGCCCGCACCCGCAAGGGGCCGCGAAAGACCGTGGGAGTCATCCGAAACAAGGATGCGAAGACAGGAAAAGTTTAGGCTTTTAAACCCCAGGACAAACCATCAGGATTTCAATCTCTGACTCGAAATTATGGCTCAAGAACTGACAGAAGCAAAGGCAAAGAAGGAACCAGAGAAGACAAAGGAACCGCAAATCAAGACCAAGGCTACGAAGCCAGGTGATGCGCGACCAGTTCCTGCTGCTGCTGCTGCTGCTGCTGCTGTACCGGGTGATCCTTTTGCTGAAGAGCCGAAGGCAAAGGTTGTCAAGGCCAAGGGCTCAAAAAATATTGGAACCGGGATTGCCCATGTTCTGGCTACTTTCAATAATACGATTGTTTCCATCACTGACCAGCGTGGAAATGTGATTGCATGGTCAAGCGCGGGCAAGGCAGGTTTCAAGGGATCACGTAAAAGCACGGCTTATGCGGCGCAAATGGCTGCGCAGGATTGTGGGCGTCAGGCGATGTCGCATGGCATGAAGGAGGTGGAGATTCACGTAAGCGGGCCTGGTTTGGGACGCGAGTCAGCCGTTCGGTCGCTCCAGGCCATTGGACTCGAAATTTCTGCAATTCGCGATGTCACCCCGATGCCTCACAATGGGTGCCGTCCAAGAAAGGCTCGGAGGGTTTAAACCATGGGACGCTACACAGGACCGCGACAAAAGGTAAGCCGCCGACATAACGCGCAGTTATTTGGCCCGTCGAAATATTTCGAACGGAAGGCGTATCCACCCGGCATGCATGGACCCAAGTCGCGTCGTAAACTTTCGGATTATGGTCTGGCCCTTTCAGAAAAGCAGAAGCTTCGCTACATGTATGGCCTCTATGAAAAACAGTTTCGGCATGTTTTTAGGAAGGCGTTGCGCAAGCGCGGTGTAACGGGCGAGACGTTGTTACAGTTGCTGGAAACGCGCATCGATAATGTTGCTCTTCGCCTCGGGTTTGCAACCACACGTCCGTTTGCGCGGCAGATGGTCGTTCACGGCCATTTGCGTGTTAATGGAAGAAAGGTTTCCTCTCCTTCCCTTAATGTGAAGCCGGGCGATGTGATCGAGGTGCGTGATTCCACGAAAGCCCGGAGCGTCGTGCAGAAAAATCTGGAGACCAATCAGATGCTTGCCGTGCCGGATTGGCTGGTTTTGAACAGGGAGAATCTGAAAGGGGAGGTTAAGCGCATTCCCACGCGGGAGGAGATTGCCCCCATTGTGAACGAACGCCTGGTGGTGGAATTCTATTCCCGTTAAAGATATCTTTGGCAGCTGTTCCGCGCCCGGAATGGCCTGTTCACAAAAAATATGGGCGCAAGACGAATACATGAGCAGTTCGAATTTGGGTGCACGAGCGTCCTGATCGGATTGTCAGATTAAAATCGTTAAAAGGAAAAAACATATGGCAATTCAACTTGGTCGATTCGAAATGCCTTCACGACTGGTTCGTGAAGATTCCACGGCAACAGAAACATACGCCAAGTTCGTGGCCGAACCGTTTGAACAGGGCTACGGACATACGATTGGCAATTCATTGCGCCGCGTATTATTGGCCTCGATTGAGGGTGCGGCTGTCACCGCGGTCAAAATCGAGGGCGCCGCCCATGAATTTATGGCGATTCCCGGGGTGGTGGAGGATGTGACGGATATCATTCTCAACCTTAAAAAAGTGCTTCTGAAGATGCATGATCGCGGGCCTCGTAGCGTCTCCCTGCATGTGCACAAGGAAGGTAATGTCACGGCAGGTGATATCAAGGCCGATCAGAACCTTGAAATCACGAACCCAGACTTTGTCATTGCCACCTTGGACAAAAAGATGAAATTCGAAGCAGAATTGGAAATCCGTGTTGGACGTGGATTTTGTCCCGCTGAGGAAAACAAGAAGAAGGATCAACCCATCGGCATCATTCCAATCGACTTCATTTTTTCTCCGGTGAAGAAGGTGCGCTATGCGGTCGAAAACACCCGGGTGGGACAACGCACCGATTACGATAAATTAATCCTGGAAATATGGACCGATGGGAGGGTGACTCCGGATGAAGCGTTGCTGCATGCCTCCGCCATCCAGCGTCATCATCTGGATGTATTTGTTAATTATGACAAGGACAAGGTTGAGTTTGAGGAGGCCAAACATGAGGTCAACGAAGAACAGGCTCGTCTGCGCAAGCTTTTGAACATGAGTGTGAACGAGATCGAACTCTCGGTAAGAGCCGCCAATTGCCTGAATAATGCCAATATTATCACAGTGGGACAGTTGTCCCAGAAGACGGAACAGGAAATGCTCAAGTACCGCAACTTCGGCAAGAAATCCCTGAACGAAATCAAGGATAAGCTGCAATCACTGGGGCTTTCGCTGGGAATGAAGTTCGAGATGGGCCTTCTTGACGCGCACAAGGAAGAGGCAAGCGCCCCCTTGGTTTTGGAGAAACCCGCACAGTAGATATCTGTGTGAGACGCCAGTTTAAACATGAAGGAGATTGAACAATGCGCCATCGCAATAAGACCCTGAAGCTCGGTCGCAAGACACAACATCGTCATCTGATGCTGGCCAATCTGGTTTGCAGTCTCATTGAATGTGGACGTGTTAGAACAACCGTTGAGAAGGCAAAGGCAGCCCGTTCAATTGCGGACCGGATGCTGACTCTTGCCAAGAAAGGAAGTTTGCATCATCGACGTCTGGCAGTCTCTGTTCTCCACCAGGAAAAAATTGTTCGAAAACTTTTTGCGGAAGTCGCTCCGCGCAGTGCTCAGCGGAACGGCGGTTATACGCGGATCATACGTTTGGGCCGTCGGATCGGGGATGCTGCGTCGATCGCTTTTCTTGAGTGGGTCGATCGGGCGCCCGTGACGAGCCAACCGTCGGATGGGAAGGACAAGAAGGCAGAGGTCAAATCACTGGATAAACCGATTGAAGCCAAAGCCACGAAGTGAAGGAAGAGATATGGGTTAGGCTGGCGACGAGCCATTTTAGCTCTGGCCGAGCTCATAAATCGTAAAACGTTTGATAACGATGTTCTCTCCAAGCTCGGTGATTTTGGATGTCAAATGGTCTTTGATTGGCACGTCAGTGTTTTTGATGAACGCCTGTTCCAACAGGCATGCTGTGGAATAAAATTTTTCCATCTTTCCATCCACAATTTTTTCTACGATTGGTGGCGGTTTGTCCTTCACCTGGGCGCGGGCGATATCCCGCTCGCGGGCAATCACGTCCGGCGGTAATTGTTCGCGTGAAACACAGATGGGTTTGGCTGCGGCAACGTGCAGGGCGACATCCTTGACAAATTCACGAAAAGCATCGGTTTTGGCCACGAAATCCGTTTCGCAATTTACCTCAACGAGTACGCCCATCCGGCTTCCCAGATGGATATAGGAAGCGATAACCCCTTCTTTTGCGGTGCGACCGGCCTTTTTGGCGGCAGTGACAACACCACGCTTGCGGAGCACAACTTCGGCAGCTGCGAAATCGCCTTGAGCTTCCTCCAGCGCCCTTTTGCAATCCATCATGCCCGCGTTGGTTTTATCACGCAGCTGCTGAACCATTTTTGCGGTGATCATCATCAATCCGAAACCGCTGCCAGGTCGGACTCTTCGGTGGTGATGAACGAAGATGCTGCGTCAGCTTTGGGCGAGGTTTCCTCGGACTGAACCTTTTGAGGATGCAACCGTTCGAAGTGCAGGCGGGCCTGGGAGAGCTCCTCTCCAAAATGAAGAAGTAATGTGCGTATGGCGCGAATGCCATCATCATTACTGGGAATCACATGAGTTACCAGGTCAGGATTCGCATTGGTGTCGACCAGCGCGACAATTGGAACTTTAAGGCGAATGGCTTCAGCAACGGCGATTTTTTCCTGCGTGATGTCCACCACAAAAATGGCATCCGGCGCCCTTGACATGTTAAGAATTCCATCCAGATTTTTATGCAGGCGAGCCGCCTCTCTGCGAAGGCTGGCGACTTCCTTCTTTCCAAGCTTGTCGAACACACCTTCCTTCTCCATTCGTTCGATTTCACGAAGACGGCCCACGCTTCGTCGGATGGTTTGCAGGTTGGTGAGAGTGCCGCCCAGCCATCTTTCGATGACAAAGTGCATGTGACATTTTTCGGCGACCTCGCGGACGACCTCTTTCGCCTGCTTCTTGGTGCCGACAAAAAGGATTTCTCCGCCATTAAGTAAAATAGGGCGCAGAAATTCGAGCGCCGCCTGAATTCTTTGCTGCGTCTGGGACACATCAATGACATGAACGCCATTGCGTGCTTCGAAAATATAGGACTGCATTTTGGGGTTCCAGCGATGGGTCTGATGACCGAAGTGAATACCCGCCTCCATCAAGTCACTAACAGAAAGTTCTGCCATATTTTTGGTTGCACACCCTTTGGCAGGCGTTCGCCATCACTTGGGAACGCCTTGCTCCGGGCACGATTATTTACCGTTGGGGGGTCGATTACTGTGGTGATCCCATGGGGATCGTTCAATCCCGATTTCTCATCGGGCCAATACGTACACCCTGCCGATCACAGTGGTCATTGACAAGTAAAAATCTTCCTTCAGAAGCTGAGACGATTTCCATGATTCAATGCTATTCTGAGTTCTGCGCCTCACATTGAATCATGACGGATTTGAATAACGAGTAAACAAAGTCCTGAGCTCCGTCATTTCCTCCATGACATAACGGACGCCTTCACGTCCAAATCCGGAGTTTTTCACTCCGCCATACGGAAAGTTATCGACACGCATGGTTGGAAAGTCGTTGGCAATCACCCCGCCAACTTCAAGCTCACAGAATGCCTGATGGATTCGATCAGAATCGCGAGTAAAAATTCCAGCCTGAAATCCATAAGGCGAATCATTGACCCGGCGAAGCGCATCGTTCCATTCGGTGTAGAATTCCAGCGTCACGACGGGGCCAAAAACCTCTTCCCGGCAGATTTTCATGGAAGGTTTGACATTGTCCAGCAGGGTTGGGCTGAGAAGGTTCCCTTTGCGTTTGCCTCCGGCAAGGATACGCGCCCCTTGCTTTACAGCTTCCTGAATCCAGGATTCAACCCGTTTTGCATTAACCACATCGATTAACGGACCGCAAATGGTTTTTGAGTTCATTGGATCACCAAAAGGACATTTTTTGGTGGCCTCAATCAATTGCGCTCGAAAGCGCTCATAAATGGGTCGGTGGACAAAGATTCGTTGGATGGAGATGCAAACTTGTCCTGCATAGCCGTAACCTCCAATGACTGTGCGCTGGATCGCGCGTTCCAGGTCGGCATCTTCATGCACGACCAGTGCGGCATTACCACCCATTTCCAGAGAAACTTTTTTTCTGCCGGCAATGGACTTGAGATGCCAACCGACCGGAGGAGAGCCGGTGAATGAAATCATTGCAACACGGTCATCCTCCACCCATTTTTGAGCCAGAGTAGACGAGCATGGGAGGATGGAAACAACACCTCGTGGCACGCCGGCATCCATCAGGATTTTTCCCAGTGTGAGCGTGGAAAGTGGTGTGGCAGTGGCCGGTTTCACAATGAGACTGTTGCCGACAGCAAGGGCCGGAGCGATTTTATGGGCGGCTAGGTTGAATGGCCAGTTGTAAGGAACGATGGCGGCCACCACGCCGACAGGAAAGCGTCGGACGATGCATTCACAATTTTCAGCCCGTTCATCGAAGTCCACCGGCAGCCATTCACCGCCAAAACGTGTCAATTCCGCGGCCGCCAGTTCGAATGTGAGCTTCATCCGTCGAACTTCCATGGCTGAAAACGTCACAGGTTTTCCGGCTTCCCTGGAAAGAATGTCTACCAGAGCGTTGTGACGTTCAGAGATCAGAGCCGCACAGCGCAGGAGAATCTCACGACGAATATGGGTTGGTGTCTTGCGAAACTTCTGGAATCCCTCCAGGGCCCGGTCGACGGCTTGTCGAGCCTGGGTGGCACCGGCGCGCCAGACCCGGCCAAGCAAAGCTCCATCGTAGGGAGCATATATTTTTTGAACTTCCTCTCCCTTCATCCATTCACCTCCCAAGAGTAGAGGTTCCGGCCTGGAAGTTGACAGCTGCGATCGCCTTGCCTTCATTTATACACGAGGCACTTGTGATTCATTTGACCCCTTTGTCCGGCCCGGTGGGATCCGTGGCAGATTCCTTCCTGTACTCGGCATACAAGTCACCGCACCATTTCCAACCTGGTCGATTTATCCAGGTTTACAACCAGAACATCGTGGGGAGCGGTCTGATTTTGATTCACAGGATTCCGGCTGAAAAGTTCTCCGATGACAAATACGGACAGAAAGGCCAGGAAGACTGGTGCATAAAGGGGCAGCCTGTTGGACATGCCTTGGGGAGTACCAAGTGATATTGCAGACGTCAACGCAAACTTGCATCACCCATACCTTTTCGTTCATATAGCGCTGCCTTTATGATTCAACATCCTTCGCGATGGGCTGTATACAGACGAACGCTGCGGTATTACGCTCCTTATACAGGGTCCATCACGATCGCTCTTGTTTTTGTTTTGCTGGCGATTGGTGTCAATCTTTTGAAGCCGTGGCCATTAAAATATATCGTCGACGAGGTGCTGGGTTCCGGTGAAAGTGCAATTCTTCAACGGGAAGCCGTCTATTCCAGGTTGGACCTGCTGTTGCTTTTGTGCGTGGCGCTGGTGATGATTCATGCGCTATGGGGAGTCTTTAGTCTGATGAGCAACTACATGCAGGTGAAAATCGGGCTTGCCGCGCTGGCGCATACGCGATGCGATCTTTTCAGCCATCTTCAACGTCTGTCCCTTAAGTTTCATGATGCTAGGAGCTCAGCCGACTCCATGTTCCGTGTCAGTTACGATGCGCAAGCCATCCAATCCATTTTTAATCGTGGCTTTTCCACCATTTTCGCCGCAGTGGTCACTCTCATTGGGACGATGGTGATCATGCTGGGACTGGACTGGCAGTTGACGCTGCTGGCGCTGGCGATTGCGCCGGTGCTCCTGTACGCAATTTATTTTTTTGCGGACCGTATTCGAAGGGAATCCACAGCCATTTCAGAAAGCGAAAGCGCCCTGACGTCGCGCGCACAGGAGGGGATAGCCGGAATCCGGATCATTCATGCCTTTGGGCGTGAGGAGTATGAGCTTAACCGCTTCCAGGAACAATGTCTCAAAAGCATGAATGCAAACCTCAAGCTCACTCTCACGCAGGCGAGCTCAGCGCTCGTTGTTGGGACGCTTATGGGTGCGGGGACTGCCGCAATGTTTTATCTGGGAGCACGGCATGTCATGGAAGGCATGCTGAGCATGGGCGGGATGCTGGTGTTCATCTCTTATCTTGCCATGCTTTACGAACCTTTGCAGACGTTGAGTTACACCTCCTGGGCGCTGGAGGGGGCGGCGGCGGGCGCTCAACGTGTTTTTGAAATTCTTGATACGCCCGAGGAAGTGCGGGATCAGCCGGGGGCTTATCCATTGAAGAATGTTCGTGGGGAAATTGTGTTTAGTGATGTTTCATTTGGCTACGATTCATCACGGCTGATTTTAAAAGGGCTTCGAGTGGAAATTAAGCCTGGAAAGGTTGTGGCCTTCGTAGGCGAGACCGGAGCCGGAAAGACCACTCTGTTGAGTTTGATTCCACGTTTTTATGATCCCATCAGGGGCGCGGTGAAAGTGGATGGAGTGGATTTGCGGGAGTTTAGAAAAAAATCAGTTCGTGAAAATATCGGGATGGTTTTACAGGACACGATGCTGCTGGCCGGCACCGTGAAGGAAAATATTGGTTATGGCCGTCTGGGAGCAAGTGCCGCAGAGATCGAAGAGGCAGCTCGTTTGGCGCAGGCACATGATTTTGTGATGCAAATGCCAAAAGGTTACTATACAGAGGTGGGTGAACGCGGCGTACGGCTATCTGCAGGGCAACGGCAACGTATTGGCATTGCGCGCGCATTTCTAAAAAACGCGCCCATTCTCCTTCTGGACGAACCCACTTCAGCACTGGATCCTGAGACGGAGACAACCATCCTGGAGACCTTGAAGGAACTGATGAAAGGACGAACAACCGTGATTGTGACTCATCGTATTCGGACCATCCACCAAAGCGACCGGATTTTTGTATTGGGGGGGGGGTGTGTGGTGGAAGAGGGAATGGGAGATGATCTCCTGCTCAGGAATGGCTCCTATGCGCATCTTTATCAGGCACAGGAGAAAAAATAGCAGGCAGTTTCAGATGAGTTTTTATCCTTTTTGTACCCAGATGGGACTGGACCAGGCCATTTCTTCGTCTTCCTGGAACTTCGACTCGTACGATTCCAAAACCACGTAAAACGAAAAAGGTTGATCAAGGCCGGTGCTCATGCGATAGTCGGCGACTTTGCCAGACAAAAAATTTTAACACTGCGTATATAAATTCTCTTCTCGCTTCTTCCCAACCATCCATCACTCCATCGATCCACGCATTTAAAACGGAGTAAATCCTAATGTTCGTTTTCGGTTCACAATACTATCGAGCCCCGACGCCTTTGCAGCGGGATTGGGAGACTGATCTCAAAATGGCGAAGGAACACCATTTCAACACCCTGCGCTCCTGGGTTTTGTGGAATTGGCAAAATCCCAAGGAAGGCGTTTATGATTTTTCGAATTATGAAAAGCTGTTGGATCTTTGCGCGAAGAACGACTTAAAAATGATCATGCTCTTCAACCTGGAAGGTTGTCCAGCGTGGATGCAGCGGAAATATCCCGAAGCGATCTTTATCGATAAAAATGATGGCAAACATTATATCGAACAAACCGTGAACGTTGCAGGGGGAGGATATCCGGGTTTATGCTATCACCATGATTCAATTCGTGCAGAGGCCCGAACTTTCATCAAAACATTTGCCGGACATTTTAAAGATCACCCCGCAATTTTCGGATGGGAACCGATTAACGAATGTCAAATTGAGCCATCCAGGCATAATGTAAATGACCCTTTTTGTTATTGTGCAGGAAGCATCAAGAAGTTTCAGGAATGGTTGAAACAGAAATACCATAACGATATCCATGCTTTAAATGAATTCTGGCACGATCGGTTTGGGGATTTCGAGGATGTCAATCCCCCGAGAATTTATGCCACTTATGCCAATTGGATCGACTGGAGGCTGTTTGCTGTCCATTCATTGGCGGGATGGTTTGACTGGAGAGCCAGGGCGATCAAGGAGGGAGATCCGAATCATCCGGTGCTGGCACATGCGACCAGCCAGGCCGCTGTTGCGCACAACCTGGCAATCGAAGCGAGCGATGACTGGGGATTTCAAAAAGAGATCAGCATCTATGGTGTCGCCTCATTTCCTTCAAAACAAGGAATGATCGGCATTGGAATGGGTTTGGATATTGCCAGAAAATCAGCCGATGGAAAAGAATACTGGATGGCCGAAATGCAGGCGGATGTTCCTAACTTCGCTCTTTATCGGGACACCGATTTTCCTTCCTGCGAATTCTGCGGAACCGCCACTAAAAAATCGATGGTCCCTTCAGATAAGTCGGGCCGTGGGTTGGTGGGAGAACCGGTCACCGCGGAACGACAGTCGATGTGGACCTGGACTTCGATGGCTCATGGCGCCAAGGGTGTCTTATACTGGCAATTCAAACATGAGATGTATGGATTCGAGTATGATGATGGTCTGGTCAGTCTGGACGGCACTCCCAGCAGGACGCTGAAGGTTGTGGGTGAAATCGCCAGGTTTATCCAGGACCGGGAAGAACTTTTTAAAAATGCTCAATATCAAAATCCGGAAATTGCCATTGGTTTTGGTTTGAATAATTACATCATGACCTATGCCGGAAATGGCTGTGTCGATCCGATCCGGAATGCCGTACGAGGCGTTTACAATACCCACTGGCAACTGGATTATCCGGTTGATTTTGTGCGGCTGGATGAGGAATTCATCGACGAAACATATGAAAAGTATAAAGTTCTCTATTTGCCTTTTCCAACCATCATGACTCCAAAAGCACGGGAGAAGGTAAAAAAATTTGTCTGGAACGGAGGGACGCTGATTTCAGAAGCATCCTTGTGCCAGTATGATGAGTCTGGCTTTGCCACCACCAGGATACCGGGTTTTGGTTTTGACGAGGTTTTTGGGTGCCGTCGGGAAAAGATCAACAGCTTAAGGGAGTTTGAGTTCGAGATCGCTGGAAAAAAAATTAAAACCGGTTTCTACAAGGAAATCCTCAAACCCACGACAGGTAAAGTGATCGGAACTTTTGACGGCAACGAACCGGCCGTGGTCGAGAACACCTATGGCAATGGAAGGACGATCTACATCGGCTCCAATCCTTTTATGTACTATGTGAATACCCTGGATGCCAATTTATTAGAGGTTATCAAAAATGTTTTTAATCAAGGGGTGGTGAGAAAAGTTTATACGGATAAGACAAACATTCTTGCCCGTTGTTTGACCTCAAAGGATCAAAAGTTGGTTTACCTGATTAATACCAGCGCTGAATCCCAAGATGCGGAGATGACGGTTAACTTTGGTTTCAACGAGGTCCAGGAGATTTACCAGAAAAAACCGGTACATCTTTTTAAAACCGAAAATGGCAGCCTTATCAAGGAAAGAATGGCCAATTATGAAACAAGAATCTATATTTTTAAATAAAGAACGGCCAGCCCTCGTCTGATGGAGAAAGTTGAGTGGATTTCTCATTCGTTCCTTTCAGTGAGAGTTTCTTTGGACGGTCCCAATGGTTTGCGAGCATGATTCGATCTATTTCTTTCATAACAAATAAGAAGGGTGTTACGAAATCTACTGTGGAGTCAATGGAAGATGGGTTGAGCAATCTGCCGCAGAAGATGCTGCCATTGAGAAAAGTCCGGCACGATCAAGTGCGCGCCAGCGCGCACGAGGCGACGACGTTTGGTTTCACTGAGACCGAATCGCCGTTCCTCATGGCTGGCCACGCCGATGGCGCAGCCGCCGTAACGTCGGGCTTGCTGGATTTCTACCGGACCGTCGCCCACCACCCAAAAGCCGCCCTGCCGTCGTTCATCCTTCTCGATTAGCGTGACGATGACCTGTTCCTTGCTGCACACGCGACTGCCTCTTTTTGCTCCAAAAATTCCGCCATTGAACAATTCGGCGTAACCGAGCGTTCTGGCCTCGCGGATCACGTCCTCTTCGTCCGTCCCGCTTGCCAGGTAGAGAGTGATTCCATTCTTGCGGAGCGCGCGAAGAAAATCCACGGCGCCTTTGAGGATGAAATCAGAAACATCCAGTTCACCCCGCTGCAATCGCGCCACGCGATCGTTGATCATCGCCATCAGCGCGTCGATGTAGCAATCCTTGTAACCTTGCGCATCAAGCCTCCCGTTTTCTGGAACAATCCCGAATTCACGCACCATGGACGCAAGCGCATCCATTTGAATGAGTGTTTGAATGCCCGTCGATTGCTCGATGTAGTCGCGCACACGGCTTCGGACCCGATGGAAGAGGCTGGATTCCACGATCTCATAGCTGTTGCCGAGGATGGCCCGCATCATCACCGGTTCCATCACTTTTTCCCAACCCTGCCGCAGGGTGGAGATCGTCCCATCGTGGTCGAACAGCGCGAATTGAATCCGCCCCTGTGGCGGCGTTTCGACAATCTCAATGTCTGTCTTACCCACGCGCTTTGCAAATCGAACTTCGTCGGCCAAACTGGGATGGGAGACGTATGCCACCTGACGGACGGCCTGGACCAACTCGGACTCAGTTGCAGTACCGGTCTGGTTGATTTTCTGGACCGTGATGGCCGCAGCCAGGTTTGCAAAACATGCCGCTTGCACACCGTGGATTCCCGAAGCGAGACACCCCGCGAGCGCGGCCGTGACGGTGTCACCCGCGCCCACCGTGTCCGTGGGACCGAGAATCAAGATACCAGGGATCGGATGAACCTCCTTCCGATGGCACACCATGAGTCCTCGGTTCCTTCGCGTCAGGAACAGCAGCCCTTCTCCATGTTCCGCCGCCTGTTGCGCCAGAATGAGCGACTCATCATCTCCGAGCACGTCATTTAATTCGAGTTTTCTCCCGACAAGAGAAGCTGCTTCGTATTCGTTGATCTTTTGGGTTGCTCCGCCAAAGAGATGCATAAAGTGCCGTGTGTCCACCAAATTTCGCCCCTGCCAGTTCGTCTGAATGCTGCGACTCAGCGCCATGGCACGCGTTTCGTTGCACCAGCCGCTGAGGAGTTGTTGGTTCACGATCAGGAAATCGAGCCGCTTGCCAGCCGCCTCCAGAGAATTCAGCAACCGTTGCCACGTTTCTTCGTGAAGGGCGTTGAATGCGCCGAAATCCATCCGTTCCGTCTCCGCGCCATCGAGCAATGGTTTGCCGTAGACCGGAGTGTCCCATTCCCGTGATTGCACGAGCATTCCTGAAGCAGCCACGCCCAGTTCCTCGAATGTTTTCAGCAGTTTCTGACCGAAGGGGTCCGGACCGATCACGCCGAAGGTCTCAACCTGTTCGACGCCAAGAGCGCGCAAATTCACCACGACATTTCCTGCTCCGCCGGGACTGTAGCGTTGCTCGCGGATGTGCTGGATCATTTTTCCCGTTTCGATGGATGTTTCCTTGAAGCTCGAATCGATCGCCCAATAGGCATCGACACAGAAGTCGCCAAACACAGCCACTTTCACGCCGCGGATGCGTTTCATCAAAGCGCGGATATCCTGCTCACTCGGATAAAGAAATTCAGTCGTGGTCATGGGGTTTTTCGGTCCGCGGTTTTGCGAGGATGCGCGTCATGACGCTCTTCTGATCGCGAAAGTAATAACCGAACTGTCGTTCGTCGGTCATCGCACCTTGTTTTTCCGAATCCGCAAGGGATGGGTTTTGATCATCGTGAAATCGAAGATGGGATGTACCCCGCTGTATTTCATACAAATACCCTCTTATCTTATAAGAAAATGTAAGGCTTACAAGGGAAGTATTGGAATAATATTTCTAAAACCACAGAATGGGCAGGACGGCCATCAGCAATGGAAGAACAGTTTCCGGAGGCGCCCTACAGTAGCGTCATCACCTCAGCCGCAGCGCACAAGGTTGTCTCAACGTCCTGTTCGGAATGGGCGAGTGAAATGAATCCGGCTTCGAACTGGGATGGTGCAAGGTAGATGCCGCGCAGGAGCATTTCGTTAAAAAATCGTGCGAACCGTTGAGTATTCGAGGTTCTGGCATCTGCAAGATCATGGATCGGTTGTGAGGAAAAATAGATGCAGAACATCGAACCAATGCGTTGGAACTGAATCGCAACATTTGCTTTCCCCGCCAAAGCGCGCATGCCGGCTTCCATCTCCGCTCCACGACTTTCCAGTTTCCGATAAGGAGTAGTTTCCTCCAATCGCTGAAGAACCAATTGTTCGATGTTTGCAATGCCGGCGGCGAGGGCCAGTGGATTTCCGGAAAGTGTGCCGGCCTGGTATACGGGGCCGGTGGGCGCCAGGCAGTCCATGATTTCGGATGCGCCGCCAAATGCGCCCACAGGCAGGCCGCCTCCAATGATTTTGCCCAGAGCCGTGAGATCCGGGTGAATGCCGTAAAGTTCCTGGGCTCCCCCGGGCGCCACTCGAAAGCCGGTCATCACTTCATCAAAGATCAGCAGGCTTTCATGTTCCTGGGTGATTTTACGCAGGAATTCCAGATATCCCGGTTTGGGAAGATATAAACCTGCGTTGGCAGGAATCGGTTCGAGAATGACGGCGGCGATTTCATGACTTTTTTCCATAAACGCCTGGCGGACAGCTTCCGGATCATTGAATGGCATGGCCGTGGTAAGGCTTGCCAGCTCATCGGGAACACCGGCACTGTCCGGCTGGCCAAAGGTCAGCGCGCCTGAGCCGGCTTTCACCAGAAGGGAATCAACGTGCCCATGGTAACAACCTTCGAATTTGATGATGCGTTTGCGTCCTGTGAATCCGCGTGCCAGGCGGATGCAGGACATGGTTGCCTCAGTGCCACTGTTGCACATTCGGACCTTTTTGATCGAAGGGTAAAACTGCGCAAGGATGCCCGCCATTTGAACCTCAATGGCATGAGGAGCTCCAAAACTTGCGCCGTTTTTCAACTGAGCCGAAATTGCCCTGGAAATGGCGGGGTGCGCGTGTCCCAGGATGGCCGGACCCCAGGTGCAGACATAGTCAATATATTCGTTACCATCCACATCGTGGAGCCTGGAGCCTTTGGCGCGTTGAATGAAAAGAGGCTCGCCGCCGACCGCGCGGAATGCGCGCACAGGAGAGTTCACGCCACCCGGGATGAGCTTCAGCGCCTCAGAAAAAAGTTTACGCGAAAGTTCGCGGGACAAACCCGCTTTGGGGATCGCCGCTCCCACATTTGCCTTGCCGGTCGCCAAAAGTTCCTCAGCCATGCATCATCAATTTATGGAATGGAGCGCTTAGCCTCAATGCCTTTAAGAAATTGAAGCAGGAAGAGGGGTAATTTCATAGGAGAAAGGAGAGTGGTGGTAGATATTTTTGATAAGTCTTGGCCAACTTTTTATGGGTGGACGCCGTCGTCGAAGACCGGTTTCCTTTTCAAAAGCACGGACTTGCTTTCGACGGATCAATTTCTCAAAGGCATTGGGGTTAACCCAAATCTCTTGTGAAAATGTCCTATTCCGGAATCCGATACAGCCGGATATTTCCTTCTGTCCGCACCAAACGGGTTTCATGGGCTAAGAACTGTGTAAAATGCTGCCGAACAGACTCCGAAGGCCAGTCCATGTATCCGAACCGCTTGTCGAGATGGTTCATTCGTTTCTCGTTGATGCAAAGAAAATCGATGCCGGATTTTTTAAGTCGGGTTGCAAGATCCCGTGTTGAGGAGCTTGCCTGAATTTCATTCATAATCCATTTACGATCAAATGGCCCGCTGACACGCACCGGGTTTCGAAAGAAGTACACGCCTTCCTCACCCACCAGGAGAATCTTTGATTGTACGCGCTCCGGCTGTCCGGTCCATTGAGCGATTCGATAAAGAGGACTTTGTTGGATCAGATATTGATCCCGTGACATTCCCTGGAGAAGAAAATGATATGGATCCGAGAAACCAGCGATTGAAGTCAGAGTTTGCCAGATGTTCATGGTGATCAGGACAATGGCTGCAACCAGACTGAGCCCGAATTTTAACTTCTGATTGCCGGAGAGAAAAGAGCGACTTAACTCCTGCCATGATATCCCGATCATCATGGCCGCGGCAGGGATCAGAGGGCCGAGAAAACGGGTGACCTGAAGTCCGATGGCCCAGATCACGCCTCCAATCAATGTTGCGGTGGCTGTCAGTCGGATTGCCTGTTGAGCAGGTTGTGAACGCACACGCAGAATCGTCCAGCACACGAGAGGAACCGCGCACCAAAAAAGGAGGCCCACATCACTTTCAAAATTATAGTCGGGATCGGCCACGGTCATTCTCCATGGCACAAAGAGAATGCGCCGCCAACCTTCCAATCCGGAACCATAATAAGCCATCTCACGCGCGTAATGTTCGGCGACCCATCCTCCTTCCACACCGCACCATGGCAGCCATCGGCTTAACACCGGATAAAACGGATCGCCGGTCCACAGGATGTTTCGAACAAACCATGGCAGATAACCCGTGAACACTCCTCCCGCGCAAACAGCGATTGTACACCAGCGATTTTGAAATGTTCCTTGTGAGAAAAGGGTGAAGGCAATGATGGTGGCCACGACAGGCGCCAACGCCGGATATTTGGCGCCGACGGCCAGGCCGCCAAACACACCTGCCAGGAAAAAGAAGCGGCGCGATTCTTCATGCCGAAGTGTCAGCCACATCAAGGCCGCAAAAAATGCGACACCCAGGTCGTTGTTTCCGAGGCCGGCAACTCCGAGAAGGAATGGGGTGGAAATCAAAACAAGCGCTGTTGCGGCGAATGTGCCGGGTCCGGCAGCCAGACCAGCCGCAATTGCAATAATGGGGAGTGTCATCCAGTTGAAGACTTGAGCGCACCCATCGCCACACAGAATCAGTTGAGGCAGGTAGATCATCTGCCAGTTGGAAGAGATATTGGCTTCCGCATAGTCCGGTATATACGCGATGTATCCCAGTTGTTCAAAGAGACGGGTCAGGCCAAAATGATAACGCCATGTGTCGGGGTAAAGAGTCGGGGTGAGCGCTGCGGGGAGTTGGAGACACGATATGCCAATGATTGCCAACGCCACTGCGACCTCGGCGGGCTTCCATGTTCTGCGGGTCAGCAGTTGGACGAGACGATAAAATTGGTTTCCAAGCTCGACCCAACCCGTACCAACCAACACCACCAAAATGAGATGTGTGATGAGAAGGGTTGGAAAATCAACACCGATGAGAGATCCGACGACAAGCACAAACATGGCAATCAACCCAAGACCAAAGCCACACGAGAGGATAAGGCAGATAAGAGACTCGCGCAAGTTATGGGGCAAGCCGCCATTCCATACCTGCAGGAGTCGAAAACCACGCCAGCCCAGCCCCAGCGCCAGGAGCCAGAACCAGAGGGCCTGCATGACCAAAATCATGCTCTCGCACAAAGGATGAAAGAATGGGGCATTGATGGAAAAAAATGGCACCAGAACTGCTGTGGCCCATGCACACCACAGAAGACCAACGATCAAGCCTTTGAATTTTTGATTCATGAGGTTCTATGGATGACGCACATGATACAATTGCAGTGTCGGGTTTCCCACATCGGTGCTCCAGGTTCGACCCCACAGGTTGGGGAGCTGATTTGGGAATCGCTCTCGGACATGGAGAGGGATTGGTTCTAAAGTTGCCCCTGAATGGCTGAAATAAACCAAAAGCTCTTCATTCTGATCGAGATCGTCCAATTCCATCATTCCATAGTTACGCTTCTGCATATTGTGTAAAAGCAGCCAATCGGCATCACGGTAAGATGTGATGTATGCGGGCAGGTGTTTTACTTTGGAATATGTGGTTTGCCTCGGGTCAACTTGATAGGCAGTAATCAGCCTGGTTCGAAATTGGAGAGTTTCGGAATCCCACAAGCTTACAATCTTTTCACCGGATTTGGCATGTCGATTGAGATAATTAATAACCTCACCCAGTTGTGTGAGTGGTGGTGTCGTGAGTTCGAGTGGCACTTCAATCAGGATGGGATTGATTCCCGAAGCCAGTCCTCGCAACATGGGTGGCATGTCCCCGGGAAATGGAGCGCGACGCATGGAATATTTGGCAAAAGCAGGCCACAATTTACCGATGATTCGGTGGGACATGTGATAGGGAAGGGTGGTACCAAGCATCACACACGCCAGCATGAGCGCCGTCCTTCTGTACGATGACCATAGCTTGACCAGAAGTGTGGCCCAAACCATTACCAGGATCGCGAACATGAACAGGAAGAATCGAAGCCATGCATATTGGTAGGAGGAAAAATAGAGAAAGACCGTTGATGCGCAAATGGAAAGACGAAAAAGTGGCCGCAGGCTCCTGTCTATGCGTGAATGGAATCCACACCAGATCAGCAAAGGCACCGTGACGAGTAATGGGAAGGACATATCGAGCTCTGATAACACAAAGGCAAGCCGTGACAAATGCGGCAGGAAGGTTCCCCAGCCGCCAAGCGCGTCCTGAAACTCAAGGACTTTTGACCAGTGGATCCAGCTGTAAGTTCCGATGAGGCAGACAACCACGGCGGCCCAGACCTCGAGGCGTTTGAATAACAGAACCAGTTTGTGATCCCATGCAGCCCACAGAGTTAGCGAAAGAGCAAACCACATGGGTGTCAAATGGTTCAGGTGAAACATTCCCACAACACAGAGAGCCAGAAGAATGGGATTCCATCGGTTCTCGATTTTAAGATAACATGCAAGGCCGATAAGTGAGAGCGTGACGTCTACCGAATAATGGTAGCATTGGCGTATATAGATAAAATAAGATGCGGGACTGCCAAGAAGAAGGATGGCTATAATACAAACTAGCCGCCGCAATCCGAGACGGCGCCCCACCAGGTAGAGAAGGGGCAGATTCAAGACACCACACAGGGTAAAGCAAAAACGCGCTCCAAAATTGTTTTCACCAAAAAGCCATAAACCGACAGCGCCGAGATAAAAACCCAACCACGGAAGACGTCTTTGTATCAGGTTTTCACTGAGGTCATGGCCGGCTTCGAAGCTGAACAGATTTTGACCGTCCCATGCTTTTGGGTAGCCGAAGTGCAGCACCCGTTTGGCTCCTACCGCTGCAATTCCTTCGTCTCTGGAAAGCTCAACATCACCCAATCCATAGAACGCAAACATGGCATATACAATGGTCAGGGATCCCACTGTGAATATGGCTTTATGGCAGAGGTTGTTTGATGAATCGCAATAACTCATCAATGCCAAGCATGTCCTTGACATGCCGTTGGATGGAAGCTCAAAAGGTGAGAATCAATCTGTACATAATGGATTGATGTAACGCAGTGCTTGCCTCATGTGATATATGCAACGGAGAGATGATTCCCTGCTGGAATATTCGTGAGGCCCTGGCCACATGTGAAGGCGGGTGGAAATATGTTTGTTGCCGGAGCTGCGGTTTGGTGCGGTTGCACATTGAAGGTTCTGAATCAACCTGGCGTCAGCTCGCCTACGGAGGTGATTATTACGGAGACGGATTTTCGAAATTCGCGGGAGCGATCCAGACGCTGCGCGAATTTTCAGCGTGGCGCCGCGCCCGTGAGATCAACCGACTTTTTTCAAAACCCGGTCGCGTGCTGGATATCGGCTGTGGGGAGGGATTATTCCTCAAATGGATGAAGGGCATGGGCTGGCGGGTGGACGGCTGTGAGATTGGTGAGCAGACAGTAAAGCGTGCTGAGCAGTGCCTCGGACAACGTATTCATGCCGGTGAGTTCGAAAACATGAGTTATTCAGATCACTCCTGGGATGTTGTGATGCTCTGGCATGTGCTGGAACACGTATCGAATCCTGTTGAGTTGCTGAAGCATATCGGCAGTGTCATCGCGACGAATGGATTGCTTGTCGTGGCTGTGCCCAATGCTTCCTCCTGGCAGGCGCGCCTTTTTGGTTCTCACTGGTTCCATCTGGATCCTCCACGACACCGGTACAGTTTTGGTCTCAATCACTTAATCCGGATGGCCGGGCAGTCCGGATGGAAGGTGATGGAAAGCCACCATTTTTCATTGGAATACAATCCGTTCGGATGGGCACAAAGCTTCCTGAATAGTCTTGGGTGGAGACGTGATGCCATGTACGAAACACTCAAACGTCGTTCCAAACCGGTCGAGGGAGCGTGGGTTCTTCGGATGGTCGCCTGGTTGCTGCTCTGGCCATCCGTCATTCCGGCTGTTTTGGAGGCGGCGGTGGGGAAGGGGGGAACTGTAGCCATGTATTTGCGTAAGGTGTAAAATGATAATGTCACCCTGAGCGAAGCGAAGGGTCTCTCTTTGCACGTCCGGAGAGATGCATCGCTTCGCTCAGCATGACAGCCATTGGAATCCATTATCAATCGTGGCGCCAGCGCCCTGAAGTCTGGATTGCGGGGTTGGCCTTTGTGGTTCGGTTTTGGTTTCTGTGCAAATTTGCAGATTCGCCGTTCTTCGAGCCGATTCCGGGAGGTAATGACCGGGCTCTTTACCACGGATTAGCCCGGCAAGTTGCTGGAGGGCATTTCTTCCCCACAGGAGTATTTGAGCACATGCCGCTCTATCCGTGGTTGCTCGGACTGATCTATGCCATCTTCGGCTCAGAAATCCACCCCGGACAGAATTTGTACGTTGCCGGATTGTTCGGAATGTTGGTGGACACAGCAACCGTTTTTCTTTTTGTCCGTCTGGCTGGCTCGTTGGGTGCACCGTCTTTCGCTGCGTGGGTCACGGGCGTCCTCTATGCGCTGTATCCAACGGCCATTATTTATTCCGTGCAGACCATGCCCAACACGCTGAATGCCTTTCTCCTTATTCTCTTTGCAGGCGCGGCATTGCGACTGCAGCCATCGGGATCAAGGCGGTCGTGGTGGGGAGCCGGCTTGCTTGCCGGAGTTGCTGCGCTCGGCTTTGCCGGGATGCTTCTGATCGGTCTGGCATGTCTCGGTTATTGGATCGCCATAAAAATTCAAAATTCAAAATCCCGTTCTGCAATTGCAGCAGTCAAAATTCAAAATTTGTTGCTTTTTATCCTCGGCTTTATCATTCCGATCGTTCCGGTGACATTTCATAACTGGCAGGCGGAGCATCGCTTCGTGCTGGTGACGGCCCATGGAGGCTTTAATTTTTACATGGGCAACCACGCAAATGCCACAGGTTATCCGGTCCAGATCAGTGAGTTTCGAGGCGAGGCAGGAAGCCTGCTTGTGGACGCACGGAGAGAGGCGGAGAAGATGGAGGGGCGAAAGCTGACGGCTGCTGAATTCTCCTCACACTGGTCGAAACGGGCCTGGGATTTTATTTTGGGGAGCCCGTTTCAGGAACTGAAATTGCTGGGTTTGAAATTTTTTAAATTCTGGAATCATCATGAATATGATGACTTACGGCTCCTGCCCATGCTTCGTCTTACCGATTTCGCCTTCACCGGCCCGTTCTGGCCGGGCTTTGCCTGGATCGGCTGGTTGGGATTTTCAGGCCTGTTTCTGGCTCGTGGATGCGGTTTGTTGAAGATGATCACAGTCAGTGGTGTGATGGGTGTCATTGCCTTTTTTGTAACGGCGCGCTATCGTCTGACTTTCGCCCCGCTTCTTGCGGTTCTGGGTGCTGCCGGACTTGCTGAAATGTACTGTATCTGGTTCGGCTTGAAGGAAGTTTATGCTGCAACAAGACAAGAAGCCGCTCGTGGTGATAATCTCATGACGAACCGGGTTGTCCTCTTAATGAGGAATCCGTATTACAGGCCTGCGTTATGCGGGATCTTTATTTTTGTCATTGCCGGGCTACTGACATGGTTTCCACTGCGTCAGACGGATTTTCGCGCGCTAGATCACTTGAATACGGCGGTGAATCTATTGGCCCGGGGAAATGCCCGTGAGGCGTTGGAACAAAGCAAAAGGGGTATTGCGCTTGCGCCAGAGGAGGCCAGTCTTTTTTTTGTGATGGGGAATGCCTATTACACTCTCGGGGAGACCACAGCAGCTGCAGCTTCTTTTGAGGAAACCATCCGATTAAAACCCTCGCACGTGTCTGCCCACTATAACCTTGGACAGGTGTGGATGAATTTGAACCAGCCCGCCGTCGCGACAAAAGAAGCCG
>Ga0114940_10000335_pt1 | contig 24184 bp, 27 predicted proteins | sample ColdCreekSource_FD_87195 | JGI IMG/M metagenome (GOLD analysis project Ga0114940, IMG submission 87195) | Groundwater microbial communities from Cold Creek, Nevada to study Microbial Dark Matter (Phase II) - Cold Creek Source | ecosystem: Environmental > Aquatic > Deep subsurface > Groundwater ... | reverse complement strand
CTGGGCAATTTGCTCGTCCAGATAGGCTTTCAATTGTTCGGCCTTCAATTTGCCGTCGATCACCGGTTTCATCGTGTCGGAGAAGAACTCAACGGCATGGTGATTTTTCAGGAAGGAGGGATACTTTTGAATAATATTGCTTTTGTCAGGCTCCATCACATGGGCTTCCAATCCGATGATCCCCTGTTGACGACCGACCAGAAAAATTTCGTACAACATCTGCACGAGGTCCATATAAACCTTTCTGTTGTAGGGAGAGCCTTTGGCCGCCTGCATCACCTGGCTGGCAAGCAACTTGATGACCGATGGCGGGCTTGCAGCGATCAGATAACCCAATGCGCATCCTCCCACCACGAAATATTCCGACAGCACAAAGAGGGCTTTTGGGTTTCCGTGCGCCATCACGAACCCGATCAATACCGAACTGATCACGATTCCCCAGCCGATCAGGAGTGTCATGGCTCACAGGGTCTTACTGGTTTTCGGCGCGTTCGAGCCGACTGCGCAGCCGCTGAACGGCCAGTGTGTGAATCTGGGAAACACGGGATTCGGTGACCTCGAGCGCCGCGGCGATTTCCTTGAGTCGAAGCCCTTCATAATAATAGAGAGCCAGGACTTTCTGTTCAATGGGGCTCAGCGCCTTGATACTTTTCTCCACCCACTGTTGCTGTTCCTTCGTAAGGGTGGTTTTGAAAGGCGTGTTGCCGTCGGGATCCGCAATGAGTTCCTCCTGCATCAGATCATCCTGAGAAGGATCGTGCGAGCGCACATCCTGCAACGAAATAAAGGAGGTGGGACGAATGCTTTCAAGCTGGTGCTCCAGCTCCTCAATGGAAATTTTCATTTCCTTGGCAAGCTCCTCATCGGTGGCTTGCCGGCCCAGCCGTTGTTCCAACGCGTCCTGAATTTTTCGAAACTCGCGAGCCTGACGGTGAACCGACCGGGGAGCCCAGTCCATGTTCCGCAATTCATCCAGCACAGCCCCGCGCACACGAATGGCCACATAACTCCGGAGACTGCAACCTTTGACGGGATCGAATCGCTTGACGGCATCCATCAAGCCGAGCACACCGGCGCTGAGGAGGTCCTCCTGACTCACATGAGATGGCAGGGTGATTGCGATGCGACCCACAACGGTCTTGATAACGGGCAGCAGGCTGAGAATCAGAGCATGCTGTTCGGCAGTGGTGGTGGGGGATTCAGTCACGGGTCCGCGTTCATCCAAGGGAACTGAAATCGTTGCAGGCATGGGAGTCAATCAGCAAAAGAGCTTATGTTTTGGTTTTTTCGGAATTTTCTTCAGCCATTTGGCGCTGTAACTGCAATTGCATGACATAAGCTCGAAAGAGCTTTATGAGGAGAAACCGTATCATCCACGTGCAAACCGCGCAGAGCAGCGCTCCCCGGAACAAAGCCATCGCCAGGCTGACTCCATGCCAAACGCCGGGGAAAAAGCCCAAGGCAAAGCCACATGCCCCGGCAATCACCAGCATCGAACGCATGAGAACAGAAAATCGATCGGATATCATGCTGTTATTTCCTTAGCCCGTATTTCTCACCGGAATTTTGTATGGCGGGCGGCCTGCCCGCCGGGGCGAGGTCTCGCGGGAGCGGACCCGCCGTTTCATGGAAGGCGACGGGGCCCGTCGCCCTACAATTCTTCAAACGATGCATCATCATTTTTTCCCTATGGTGAGAAATGCGGATTAGAATACCAGTAGCAAAGGGCATGCCAAACAGCCGTCGGGGTTTGGGCGTTAAGATGTTGCAGCAGATACATGAGAATAACCCTGAAATAGATGCTGTGCAAATGGGAATCCGCTCCCCTCGCAAAAGTCACCGGGAACATTTTTCCCTGTTGAGAGGAAAACCAGTGGTAAATCCGTCCCATGCACAGCCTCCCAGATTTTTCCAAAACGGTGCTCCAGATCGGCTTGTGTCAGCGCCAATCCCACGATTGGCAACCCCACAAACTGGCTTCGAAGGCGTTGCCATCCCCGAAGATCTGATGCCAGACTGGCAGTCAGAATGATTTGCGCATGAGGGTGATATTGCTTGAAATATTCAAGTGGCTGCCACGAATCGCGGCTGTATGGGGAAATGCCCATCCAATCCACAAGAATGTGAGTTTGCGGAGAGTGTTCCTGTGTCAGATTCCGCAACTCCGACAAATCAAAAATCTGCACGATGGGGATCTGCAGGATTTCACTGTAAAGCGCCAGTTCCTGTGATGGACCCGGACGGCTCAGGTCCCCCGAAACAAGCACGACTTCTGTCTGTTCGCTCAGCCGCATGCGGGCTGCGATTTTCAAAAGGAGAAGGGTCTTGCCGCTTCCCGGTAGACCAAGCAGCAGGGTGCACCGTCCCTGGTCTGGAGGAAACAGGTCTTTCCATCCCAACCGGGGCAAACGCCGATCCAGATCCGTCATGCAGCGATCAAGATCCAGCTTTGAATCCCGTGCGCTCCATTCAGCAAGCAGCTCCATCGCCATCTCGGGGTCCAGACCTTTTTCAATCAAAAAATTCAGCATGGGATGATCCAGTGTCTTGTTCTCCACCTGCGCGCGCGCCCAGTTCACACGTTCCAACTGGCGGATGGTGGCGCCGACCCCATGGATTTCATCGCGAAGAGAATTGATCTCCGTGAAGATGGATGCCGGAGGCGCCAGTCGGGCGCCACCCCGGGAAACCGTTGGCGTCTCCGGGGGCCGGGCGGTGACCTCCACCCATTCCTGCGCCTTCCCGAAAAATGGGCGCGAAGTTTTTTGTCTTTCGACATGGAGAACCATCGCCTCCGGTCCCAACTGTTGACGAATGGCTTCAACGGCGTCTTGAAGAGTCGGTCCGCGGAATTTTTGAATGTTCATACTAATGTTTTCATGCAACGTTGGATACCATGCCGATGGACTGGACTTGTGTGTTTTCAGGAAGTTCGTTGTACGCCAGGATGGTCAGGTTTCGAAACGTGGTCTCGAAAAACCGTCTCAATGCCAGACGGATGGCAGGAGAGCAGATCACCAGCGGCTGGAGACCATTGGTGGCCATCTGTTTGATCTTCTGACCAAGCCCATCAAACAGGTGGCGCGCCAGGCCCGGATCCAACGCCAGCACGACCTCCTGCTGCGTATGACGGATGGACTGTGAAATTCGCTGTTCCAGATCCGGATCCAGCGTGATCGCCGAAAGGCTCTGCTGGCCACCCATTATGACATTTCGCAGAAGCTCACCCGCCAGCGTCTTGCGGGCCTGCTCACTCAGCTCGTCCGGATTTTTTGTCGTCGTGGCATAATCGGCCACCTTTTCCAGGATGGCCCCCAGATTCCGGATGGAAACACCCTCTCGCAGGAGGTTTTGCAGGATACGATGGACAACCCCCACACTGAGAAGGCCTGGCACCAGCTCCTGAACCACGGCAGCGTTGATCTCTTTCAAGTGATCAAGCAGATTCTGGGTATCCTGGCGTGTAAGCAACTGGTGGGCATGCTGTCGTATCGTTTCAGCCAGGTGTGTGACCATCACTGAAATCGGATCCACCACGGCAAAACCAAACTGTTCGGCATTGCGCCGTTCGCCTTCAGCGACCCAGGTGGCTGCAAGGTTGAAAACAGGTTCGGTTACGGTTTTGCCCGGGAGCGGCCGCGCTGCCGTGCCAACACCCATGGCCAGAAGATTCTTGGGGAAGACCTCCCCGCGCGCAACTTCGTTTCCGCGCAACTGGATGGTGTACATGTTCCCACCCAGAAGCGGATTGTCACGAATACGGATGGGCGCGATGAGCAATCCATATTCGGAGACGATATTTTTCCGCAGGGCGGTCACACGATCCAGCAGATCTCCGCCCTTGTTTTTATCGAGGAAACCAATGAGGTTGTAGCCAATTTCGACCAACAACGGCTCCACCTTCAAATGCTCCTCCATCTTGTCCGGCAAAGCGGGTTTGGATGACTTTTCAGGCAGGCCGGGGAACGCGGACGACAGAACCGTCGCCGCTGTATTTTTCTCGATAATGCGCCCCAGCACAAAAAAACCGACCGCCAGAATCAAAAAAGCCCACCATGGGAAACCCGGAATCAACGCCAGCAGCGCCATGATGACCGAAACGGAATACAACCCCTTGTGATAAGACAAAAGCTGGACAAGGATATCCTGCCCCAGATTTTCATGCGACGGGTTGCGCGTCACGAGAATGCCTGCGGCTGCTGAAATCAAAAGCGCCGGAATCTGTGTCACAAGGCCATCCCCCACCGTCAAGAGCGTATAATGTTGAAGAGCCTCCATCATGGTCTGTCCCTTTTGAAGGACGCCAATCGCAAAACCAGCAAGGATATTGACAATGATGATGATAAGGCTGGCCACGGCGTCGCCTCGCACAAATTTGCTGGCGCCATCCATCGCTCCGAAAAAGTCCGCTTCCGCTCCCAGGTCAATGCGGCGTTGTTTGGCCTCTGTCTCGCTGATGATTCCGGCGTTCAGATCCGCGTCAATGCTCATCTGCTTGCCTGGCAATGCGTCGAGCGTGAACCGCGCCGCCACCTCCGCAACGCGTCCCGCTCCCTTGGTGATCACCACGAAGTTGATAGTCACCAGGATCAAAAAGATTACAATACCGACAACATAATTTCCCTGGATCACAAAGTTGCCGAAGGCATGGATTAACTGGCCTGCCTCACCATGAGCCAGGATCGAGCGTGTCGTGGCCACGTTGAGTGCCAGGCGAAACAACGTTATAAAGAGCAGAATCGTCGGAAACCCCGCGAATTGCACCGGTTGCTTGACATAAATCACCGTCATCATGATCATCAATGAAAATGCGAACGCCAGGGTCAAAAACATGTCGATCATCAGCGTGGGCAGCGGAAGCACCAGGAACACCACCGTTGTGACGGTGGCGATGGTAAAGAGGATGTCGCCGCGACGAACAATCGCATCCTTCAAATTGGTCGGTGAACGTGGATCCGGCATAAGGCAGAGAGTTTGTTAAAAAAGTTGTTCCTGGGCCGTCTGGGATGCCTGGGTCTCAGCCATTTGCTTCTTCGCGCCCAAGCGGAAGACCTGAGCCAGAATCACCGCAACCATCTGATAAAAGGCTGATGGAATTTCCGAACCGACCGGGCAGTGACGATACAACCCGCGCGCCAGAGGCTTGTCCTCGATGATCGGAATGTCATGGGCGCGCGCGATTTCCTTGATGCGTTCCGCCATGAGTCGCAATCCCTTGGCCACGACACGCGGCGCTTTCATATTGGCGCGATCATAACGCAATGCCACGGCAATGTGGGTCGGGTTCGTGATAATCACCGTGGCACGTGGAACAGCCCTGGCCATGCGTTCCAGGTGACGTCGGCGCATGATGCCACGGATTTTGCTCCTGACCTGGGGATTGGGTTCGCTTTGTTTGCCCTCATCCTTCACTTCATCCTTCGTCATTTTCAGGCTCTTCTCATGCCTCCAGCGCTGGTAGACATAGTCCGCAGCGGCAATCACCCCGAGGACCAGCGCCACACGCCATCCAAGCGCAAGCGCCATATCCGTCAGGTATCCCACCAGCCCGGCGGGTGAAGAGGCGCGGCCAAGGGACTCCGGCGCAAGCGCATCACGAAAAATTCCACGGCACGCAAGGAAAATGACCGTGATTTTCAACACCGCGGCAATTGCGCGAACCATGCTTTCCCACGAAAACAATCGCTGAAAACCCGATATCGGGTTCAGACTGCTCCATTTGAGCGACAGCGCCTCACTGGCAAACTCGAAGCCGGCCTGGCTGAAACCGGCGATCAACGCCGCGCCAAGAATCACCCCCATCCACAGCGCGGTGGCGGCAACAACGGGAGCTGCCGATGAAAAAAAGAAGTTGATCGGATCAGGGATGTCGAGAGCGGCGTAGCGCATGCTCAAAAGTGTTCTGCGCGTGAATTCCATCAACTGGTGTCCCAGAACGGGACCGATCCAGGCAAGCGCGACGAGGCCGGCGACAATCACAGCTTCACTGTTGACCTCCATGCTTCGCGCAATCTGGCCGCGACTACGGGCCTCTCCCCGGTGTTTTCCTGTAGGTTGTTCACTCCTGTCCAGTTCGTCAGCCATGGTCGTTGGTCATGTTATGTTTTCAAGGCACGCAGTATCGCCATCCAGGATTCGGGGATCATTTCGAGATGTTTGTGGAGCAGCGCCAGCAGGATCGGCGCGGTCGCCACCAGGGTGACCATGCCGATGATCAGTTTGATATTGTAACTTTCCACGAAGATATTAACCCCTTGAACCGCGCGAGCCATCAGCCCGATCGCCAGTGTCACCAGGAACATCACAACAAGAATCGGGGTCAGGATTTCGAGAGCCCTGAAAAAAATCTGCGAGGAGAGCGTCACAAGGGTTTCACCAACGGCCGGTGAAAAAGCCACGATGGGCGGCGGCAGGATGTGAAAGATGCGCGCCCAGAAGAGCAGCATGTCTTCGAAATATCCAAATGCCCAGAACATCAACGAAGTGGTGATCAACAACAATATTCCAACCGGGCTGTTGGGGGTGCCTGAAAGAGGGTTGATCTGTTGCACAACCTGAAAGCCGATTTCCGCGTCAATCCATTGAGCGCCCAGCATGACCCCCGAAAAAATCAACCGGGCGGTGAGGGCAAACAACGCCCCCAGCATGGCTTCCATCCCCACCGCAATCGCCAGATCGGGCAGGGTGGCAGGCTGCCAGGTCGAAGGAGGCAGAACCGGCAGAATCGCCAGACTAATCCAGAGAATCGTGCTGACCCGAATGGCGCGCGGCACCTGGGCTTCCGCAAACATCGGGAAAAAGGCTATCAGGGCTGAGGTTCGCCCAAACACCAGAAAGAAAGTCCAGGGTGAAAGATCAAAGGTCATCGGGCAAAGTCCGGTAATCTCTGAATGAGCGTGACGGTGAACAGCGTGATCCGATGAAGCATCCATGGCCCGGCCAGCACCAGCGCCAGGCTGATGATCACGACTTTGGGAACAAAGGTGAGTGTCATCTCCTGCACGGAAGTGACTGTTTGAAAAATGCTGATCAGCACTCCAACGACCAATGTCAGCAGCAGAATCGGCCCCGACAGCATCAGAGCCTCGGCCAGTGTTTGCTTGAGAAGTTCCAGAACAATGTCAACATTCATGGGAATTTCACTGCTGAAAACTTGTAACCAGCGAACGGACCACCAGGCCCCATCCGTCTGCCAGTACGAAAACCAGGATCTTGAGCGGAAGTGTGACCATCACAGGCGGCAGCATCATCATGCCCATCGCCATCAGGATGGAGGAGACAACCATGTCAATGATCAGAAATGGCAGGAAGATCACGAACCCCATCTGAAATGCCGTTCGCAGTTCGCTCACCATGAACGCGGGAACAACCACCTGCAGCGGAACCTGTGAAACGCTCGCAGGAGAGCCTGCCGATGATTTTTTATCGGGCGGCATGAACGAGGTGAAAAGCTGGATGTCCCTTTCCCGTGTGTGCCGGAGCATGAATTTCTTCAGCGGCGCGGAAGCGCGGTCAAAGGCTTCGCTGGCCTGTATCTTCTTCTCACGCAACGGAACCAGCGCCTCCTCATTGATCTGCGTCCAGACCGGAAACATGATAAATCCCGTGAGAAACAATGAGAGACCCACCATCACCTGGCTGCTTGGCTGCTGAATGCCCATCGCTGTGCGCAGGAAGGAGAGCACCACCACAATCCGAGTGAAGGAGGTGGTCATCATGATCAACGCCGGCGCCAGACTGAGCACCGTGAAGAGAAGCAGAAGCTGCAGACCGGTGCTCATCTCAACCGGCCCATCAGGACCACCGAGGGAAACATTCAGTTGAACACCCGGCGCCGGGGATTGCGCCGTGACATCTCCAATGGAAAACAGCAATAACAGTGTTGTAAGAGAAACAACAATTGCCATTCGACACGGCTTGCCGGCAGCCCATATGGATTTCTCATCTGTCTTTTCGATCATCACCCTCTACGCAGCATCTTGCATGCCAACATCCGGGCTTTAACCCACATTCCTTGCAGCCAGCCCACATATTTCACACCAACCAAAAATCATCGACAGGATTGTAGCGGCGGTCTATGACCGTCGCCTCCCCAGCCTTACGGCGGTCATAGACCGCCGCTACAAAAATCCTGTGAAATATGCAGGCTGGACAGTTTTTGCCCAATGACACGGCTAAATCTATCTGCCTTTGCAGTCTATTCGCCGTTGGTGACCCGTCCGGCAGTTGCTGAGCGAGCGGCCTGGTATATCTTCAAACCCTCTGCAGCATCTGTCTTGAGTGGAAGCATCTGGACGCCCTGGGGCGAAACAACCAGCAAAAGCGGTTGTCCACGGGCCTCTACCAGAAGCAGCGAGGTTCGCATCGAGACTCCCAATGTTTCAACCAGACGGAGTTCCTTTCGGTCGTTTTGTTTTTGCAGCCAGGCCCCCAACCCGCGTCGCGTCTTCAACGCATACCAGATGTAAAAAAGAACACCATAGATGGCAACGATCCCCGATAATTGAAGCCATATATTCATCACGGAGAAGCCGGTTTGGGAGGCTCCGGAGAAGGAGCAACCGTCGGAGCGGCACCCGTTACGTGGGTGATTTTGATGCCGATATTATCTTCCACCAGAACCACTTCGCCTTGCGCCACAAGCTTGCGGTTGACATACAAATTCACCGGTTCATCGGCTTTCCTGTTCAATTCCACCACCGATCCGGGGGCCAGTTGCATCACCTCACGAAGAGACATTTCGGTCTCTCCAAGCTCAACTGTAATTTCGACCGGGATATCCATCACGAGGTCAAGCGCGCTCGCCTTCGCGGCGTCTTCCGTGGGAGATGGAGATGGAGCGGCCATGGCTGGGTTATTGAATCACAAAATCGGTAAAATAGATATCCGTCACCTGTCCATTGTCAAGATTGGCATTCACCAGAATCTTGATCTCTGCGCGCAATCGCGGGCGGATTTCCGGCGTTTCGAGATCTTCCATGCGTTTCCCGGAGAGGATGGTGGAAACAATATCGGTGACCTTTGGCCGTATTTCTTCCAATTTACCGTGCACATCTTCCGGACCATCAAACTGCATGGCCACCCGCAAAAACCGGGTGCCTCGGGTTCCAGCAATATTGACCACCATCTCCTCGATCTTGAATTTCTCATCCTTCGCCTCCCCCTCTTTTCCACCTTCTTTTCCTCCCTTCGCATGCTCTTCCTTCTTTCCCTTCTCCTCCTTCACAGCGTGTTTGTCTTTGCCTTCGGCTGTCACTGCCTCCACTCCCTCTTCCGGATGCTGCATGGCTTCCGCCTTTGCCTTTTCGATGCGAGGCGCCAGCATAAAGCGGGCAATCGCAAAGCCGGAAAGCAGGTTGACCGCAAAAACGCTTCCTACAATGATGTAGAGCAGCTTGGAGCCGCCCATTACAGCGGCAGCCGATTGTACCGCACCCCCTTCGCCTTCGGCGGGGGATCCCTCCGCCGGCTTTTCGGCCGGCGCCTCGGCTTTTGCGGGCGCAGCTGCGGGGGTAGCTTCCGCCGGTTTTTTCTCGGGTTCAGCCATGGGATGCTTAACGTCTCAAATTTACAACGGTCTGAAGCAGTTCGTCACCCGTCGTGATCACACGCGCATTGGCTTCGAAACCACGCTGCGTGACAATCATTTCGGCGAACTCATTGGCAAGGTCCACATTCGAAAGCTCCAAGGCGCCGCTCTGGAGCTGTCCGAATCCATTGGTGCCGGCCTTTCGGGTATCCTGCGTCTCGGAAAACGACGTCGAACCCGAGAACGCACCGGCGGCCTCCGCAAACTGGTACAGGTTATTGCCAATTTTCTGGAGCGCAGGAGGGTTGGAAAACCGGGCGATCACCATAAAGGCAATGACCCGCGTGGTGCCCGCTGTTCCGAAGAGCGAGACTTTTCCATCCAGACCAATGGTGAAGCTGGTGACGGTTTCAGTTCGTAGAGCGCCCAGGTCAATACCACCCGACAGAGTTGCGCTTGGAGAAAGCTCCGCGGTGGTGGCCGTGGTGCTCATGGCAATGGCGTTGCCAGCAGATCCCGAAGTATCCGCCGTTACGGTAACCACGTTGGTGCTTATGGAAGCGGTGATCAGCGCCGCTGTTGTGGCGTTGGCATTGAGCGATGTGGTAATATTGGCGGCGGTGGTGGCTGTATCCGCGCCAATCAGGATCTCGGTGGTGGTCGGAACACCTGCCGCGATAAAGGTGAAGGCCACACCCCCCACGGTGAGCGTATCGCCCGCGTCCGGAAGATCGGTTCCCACAGTGATTGTTCCCGTGGCGGCAACCGCTGCCGCTTGTGAAACAAAAGACGATGGAATGACGATATTACTGAGTGCCGACGGAGCCGCCGTGCCCGGATCGATGGCATCACCGGTCTGGCTGGAGGCATTGCCCACAACCCCTCGCACATTCATGCCCAGGGAATTGATCAGATTGCCGGCGCGATCGAGCGTGAAATCACCCGCGCGGGTGAACAACGTCGCACCGCTGGCATTGCGGACGACAAAGAAACCATCGCCGGAGATGCCGATATCAGTGGGACCGCCCGTCCGCTGCAGGGAACCCTGGCTGTGAAGAGTGCCAATGGTGGCCACTTGACCGCCTGAACCGATCTGAATGCCAACCGGCTGATTGGAGGAAGATGTCCGCAGTGTCTGATAGAACGACTCCGAAAAGCCGGTCCGGCTGCCCTTGAACCCCACTGTGTTGACGTTGGCAATGTTATCCGCAAGCGCATCAATCTTCTGTTGATGCAAACGAAGACCCGCAACGGCTGTATTAAGTGCTGGCATAATTTACTCCTGCGTTTGATGGTTTACCAATCTACTCCAAATTTTCGTGATTTCCAAATATTTGTTATTTTAACTCATCAGAATTTTGTAGGGCGGGCGGGCGGCCCGCCTCATGGAAGGCGACGGGGCCCGTCGCCCTAAAATTTTTCAAATAATGCATTTTCATTTTTCCATACGCGAGAAATACGGGTTAAGCCGGGGGCGGATCCGATGGGGGTGGATCCGAAGGCGGTGAATCAGCGGGGGGCGGATTGGCGGCCGGGGGTGGTTCCGCTGGTGTGGGCAGAATCGACAGCAGCGAAGCCAGCGGATACTCCTTGCCGCCAATTATAAAATAGACAACGCCATCCGTGAGAAATACCTTGTCCACGACACCGGTAACGGTGCTGCCGTCGATGTCCACCACTTCGATTGTCTTGTTAATCAACGATTGACCCAGATTGAGCTGCTGGTCGGTGCGTAAAAGCGCCAGATTCTCCTGCATGCTGGTCATGGCCTGAATGGACGCCATTTGAGTCATCTGATTCATCATATCGGCGCCATCACTGGGTTTTAAAGGATTTTGGTTTGCCAATTCAGTGATCAGCAACTTGAGAAAGTCCTGTTGACCCAGCGCTTTGGTGACGACCCGCTCGTTCGATGGGGCGGTGTACAACGCGCTTGCAGAGGGTGGTTCTACAGTCATGATAAATTTCCTGGTATTTTAGATTTCAAAATATTTACCACGCTCCTGGCGTGGTCTACATCACTCCATGAAGCATCGCTTGCAGCGAGGTAAGCGGATAACTTTGTCCCCGAATCATCAGGTGCATCTGTCCGTTTTCCATGCGAGCACCCGTGACCTCCCCCACCACGCCACTGCCACCGGATTCTCGCACCTGCACTGTTCGATGGAGTAATTGCCGGGCAAGAGTGATCTGGAGTTCGGGTTGTAGTGGTCCCATCGCTTGTTGCAGGGCAATCAGGGTCTGAATGGAACCGATGCGCCCCACCGATTGGAGTTCCTGTGGATCCCGCATCCGGGCCAACAGATGCTCTTTAAAGCTGGTTTGGTCGGAAGATTTGGGCGCGGCGTTTCTGCCATTGAGAACATTCATCAGGCCGTTGAGCACCGATGCTGCGATTGGAACTGTGGCAAGGATGGGTAACATAAATGGGTATGGGTGAACTTTTCTATGCCCAGTATTCCTGGGGACGCGAAGATGTCTCCTCTTCCGCAACCGCTTCTTCATCCGCCAGGAAACTTCCTTCACGTTCCCGTCCATGGAAATGTGAATGTTGTCGGGCCATATCCCATGGCGTTGTCTGCAACGAAGGCTGGTTCCAGACGATCGGAATACGAGAGTCCTGCTGTTGTAGTGACGGCATCTGCTGCGCCAGCCAGTCGCGAACTTCGCTCTGAGTCACCGAGAGGTTGACATTCCAACCTTGAGGGGTCCAACGCACATCAACCTGCACCAAACCAAGCGCCGGCGGCTGGATTTGAAAGGTTAATTGACGCATCTGAGGCGGCCTCTGTGATTCGATGGCCTGCTGAATCCGCTCGATGAGTTGAGGCAACCGCACCGGTTCCATCGCCTGCGCAGCTCGCGCGGGAGCAGCGCGCATGGCGGCTGGGGTGAAAGCCGCGGCTGTCGCTCGATCGCTCTCTTCGAACATAGGCAGTGTGGAAGCCTCTCGCATATGCATTTCTTTAGCATTTCTGATGCCAACCTCATTGGGAAGATGGATATCAACTTCGCTCCGGCCTTTCTCCCTGACTGGAGGGTACAATCCTGGAACCGGCTTCAATTGGGGAGCTGCCGGATGATTTGGCAATGGGGCCTTCGCCTTTGCCGAGCTGTTTTTGCCGCTGGGATCCGTGGATCCAGCAACTTTTTCCGCTTCAGGCTCAGGGCTTAATAGTGGTGTTTCTGCTGTTTCTTCTGTTTCTTCTGTTTCTTCGGGGCTTAAATGTGGTGTTTCCATCGTTTCCAGATTCGCTTCCGAGATGATTTCCAATTGCACAGGATCCACCGTTTGATCCATCTCGTGGGCTGCTCCGGATTGGATTGCGACTATTTCCGGTAAATCCAATGCTGGCGAATTTAAAGTCAGTGTTTGTTCCGCCTGGGTCGGTACAGGCAGGTGCTGGTCAGAAGAAGCTTCTGTTGTAATCCCGGATGGCTGCTGTGGAATTGATATCTCTGCGGCGATTGCCTTGGCTGAAAGAATCTCAACCGCCGCGGCTGTTGCCACCAGCAATGGCGACGGCGCCATATTATTTACCGGGATCGGCTGTTCAACAGCATCGGTGATCTGTGAATCACCGTCCGTTGTTTCCGAAACCTCTGTTTCAACAGCAGCAATCTCTCCATTTTCGTAGGAAACCGGCGGTGACTCCGGCTGCGGTTCGGGCGTCAGGCCCACCGGTGCGGGAGCCGGGACTGCCGACGAAGCGGCATCCTCCATCGGAGAATGTTTTTTGCTGTCGGAAAGATTCTTCTTCTCAGTCCTGTCCAGGTAATGCTTGAAGGAATCGCCCCGATCAAGATGATCCGGCGCGTGCCCTCGGAAATCCTTGAAAACAGGTGATTTGAGTGTGCGCGCCTCCGGAAAAATGGCTGTCGTGGAAGGGAGAGGTGATTTCATGGGAAGTGTTTCGGAGTTTTGGATTTGGTTTTCAGGTTTTTTCGGGGAGATGGGTCATGGGGTTTCCCTGGCAGCCGCCTGGGTCACCACGCGCATCAGCGCGGCAACGCGGTTTGCCTTTTCGGCGGATGCCCCGCCTGCTTTTATCCAGGCTTCAAAAATTTTGGCGGACTTGTCCTCCTTCATTTTTCGTATCACCTGCACAGCCTGCGGGTCCGGCATGGTAAAAAGGATCTTCGAAGCACTGTCCGGGCTCATCACACTGTAGAGCTTTGAAAGCTGCTGGGTGTTTGCCTCCTGCGCGAGCTCGATCATCACGATCTTTTCATCAAGTTCCTTGCGCATAACCTCAATGTGCTGACTCAACTTTTGAATGGCATCCTTTTCCAGGCGAAGTTCATTTTCCGTTTTCAGAAGGCGCTTCTCGCGCCCGTCCAGCTCTTGCGACCTTTTATTCAGATCCGACCCGGTGCGGTCCAGTTCAATGGCAAGCTTTTCAAGTCGCGCGAGCTCGGCGCGCGAAGTCTCCAGAGGGGTGTGGCCGTGTTCGACCTTGGCAACGGTATAGGCCTCGGGATTAAAATACCCACCGCTCCACAGCCCTCCTGCAACATTCCACACGCCCGCCACGAACCCGATGAAGAACAAAACCAATGCCACAGATCCCGCGACGATGGGGTTCAGCAGGTGACCGGATATTTTGAGCAACAGGTCTAGGATCTTTTTCATGGTGAAATCATCAGGCGGTCCCGCTATGCTCGTCTATATGGCCCCCCGTGTCATACGGAAGAAAGCCATCACGCCGGCGCGCTCATCGCTCAATTTTTGTTCTTCCTTTGAGTGTTCCTTCCGCCAAGTCATGCGATATCGTTTTTTCAGATTTTCGAGGATCTCCTCCTTCCGACGCGCTTCAGTCAACTGTTCCAGGGTCAGTCGAACACGCTGCTCAACACGCTGGCGGAGGGTTTCCTGGGCAAGCCACTGTTGATACAATGCGGCCGAGGCTTCATGACTTCGCCGAAGCTCGCCGGCGAAGACAAACGTGGATTGTTTTTCACGCTGGATAACCTGCCAGGATTTCAGGAGCACACGTATGCGATCCCGCTCCATGGTCACTTCCTTCAGTTCACGCAAAGCCAGCATCCACGCCTGCAAGGCCTGTTCCTTCAGCTGCGTCCGAAGTCTCAGGAGACCCTCAAGAGAAAAGGAAAAGGATTTCATCTGGCTTTGCTGTGGATCACAGCCTGAAGCTGAGCCACGGCCTGGTCCAGCGTGCACGAGGCACCCAGTTCCTGACGAAGAAACTGGGTAAGCGGCTCCTGCAATTCGATGGCCCGATCCAGCATCTTGTTGGTGCCAGGCACATAAGCTCCCACCTGGATGAGATCACGACTGCGACGGTAAAGAGCCAGGGCATTCCGGGCCTGTCCCGCCAATTCCAGATGCGAAGGATTGGCCAGATCGTTCATGAGTCGACTGATGCTTTCCAGAACATCAATCGCTGGAAAGTGATTGGCGGTCGCCAGCTCGCGTGAAAGTTGAATATGGCCATCAAGAATGGAACGGGAAGCATCGGAGATCGGATCATTGAAATCATCGGCCTCGACAAGCACGCTGTAGAAGGCCGTGATTGATCCATTTTCGTCGGTGCCGGCCCTTTCCATAAGCTGTGGCAACAATGCGAAAACGGATGGCGGATACCCCCGGGTCGCGGGCGGTTCGCTGACCGAGAGGCCAATCTCCCGTTGCGCCATCGCAATGCGGGTTATGGAATCCATGAGAAGCAGCGCCTTTTGGCCGCGTGAACGGAAATATTCGGCAATAGTGGTGGCTGTCAGCGCCGCCTTGATTCTCAATAGCGCCGGCTGTTCCGAAGTGGCTACGACCACCACGGAGCGCGCCAGACCCTGAGGACCGAGATCTTTTTCGAGAAATTCGCGGACCTCACGGCCACGCTCACCGATCAGCCCGATCACATTCACCTGGCTGTTGGCGTTCCGCGCGATCATGCCGAGAAGCAGGCTCTTGCCAACACCGCTCCCCGAAAAAATCCCCATGCGCTGGCCTTCGCCACATGTGATCATGGAATCAACGGCCCGGATGCCGGTGGAAAAAGAACGTTGAATGCGCTGGCGCTTCATGGAGTGAGGGGGCGATTTTCGCAAGGGACGAAACGTTTCGCTTTGAATCGGCCCCTTGCCATCAATGGGTTTGGCCATCGCATCCAGCACGCGCCCAAGAAGAGCATCACCCACCGGCACCTGCAATGGAGACCCCGTGGCAACCACTTCGCTGCCCGGATGAATGCCTTCGATTCTTTCCAGTGGCATCAGGAGCACGCGCTTGTCCTGAAATCCCACCACTTCCGCCAGCGAGGCGCGGCCTGTCTCGCGGGAATAAATGCGGCAGGCTTCCCCCAGAGAAATTGCAGGACCAATGGACTCAATCACAAGACCGATCACACGGGTGACCCGCCCCTTGTTTTCGTGCAGTGGCGCCTTCTCCACAGCCTGAATCGCAGGATCCATCCCCGGGTCCTCGGAAAAATTGAGGGAGTGATCAGGGTTCAGCAGATGTTGAGTCGCTGTCATGATGGTGTTTGCTTGATGGAATCCAGGGCGCGTTGTTCCAGCTTTTTCAGCCGCGTTTCACGCCGTCCGTCAATCCAGCCAAATTCCCCTTGAAGAACACAACCTCCTCGCGGAACGGATGGGTTGGCTGTCCACTTCAGGTGTGTCATCTCCTCATTCCAAAGCGCTCCACGGTCATCTTCGGTAAGCAACGCCAGATCGTCGGTGTGAAGTTGCACTTCAACCTCGGCCCCTGATTCGACGTGCTCCAGCATTTGTTTCACATGACCGGCCACTTCCTCACGGGTGATGGGGGTGGCTGCCAGCATTTTTTGGACGGTTGCGAAGACCAGAGACACCAGTTGTTCGCGAAAGCGCTCGATGATGCCACGTGGGAGTGAATTCAACGCGCGCGCGATGGCATCCCAATGAGCGCGGGATGTCCGGATTTTCTCCTCCATTTCCTGTTTGCAATCGGCTGCCGCCTTTTTCCATCCATCGCTGTATCCCCGCGCAAATCCCTGATCATAAGGGGACAATTCATGCAATGAAGGAAGCCAGCGGGCATGAAGTTTTGTGGGAACCCGCTGAAAACGGATGCTTTCCATGGTGGCCATAAAAATATTAAGAACCCTGGCTCAACCAGTTTTTCAGCGATTGCGCCATGTTGGTTGGATTCTCCCGAATCAGCTTGCTCAATTCTGTAACCGAAATCGCCTGCCCGGCCCCTCCGCGCAGCGCGCCCTGTCCCCTTTCACTCAACATACCATCAAGAGCCAGATCTGTCTTCAACTGCTCCGTGCGTGCGCTCCCCAGCATGGAACGAAAGTAAAGGAAGAGCCCGATCGCTAACACCACCAAAAGACCCTGTCCTGCCCACGAAAGATATGTGCCAATCCGTTCCGGCGATGTCAGAGTGGATGCCGTCTTGACTTCTCCTTCCGGCGCCTTGGCCATGGCGAATGCAACCTTTTTGATTGTAAACTCATCGTTTCGCTTCCCCTTGCCTTCGGTGGCAAAGCCAACCGCACTGCGGATCACGGCATCGAGATCGGAAATATCCTGATCCGTGCGATCCACCTCCTTGCGCTCAGCGCCGGTGCCTTCAAACTTTTTGTTGTGCACAAATACCGCCACGGAAAGCTTTTTGATCTCCCCCACCCCTTTGAGCGTGTTGGAAACCGTCTTGCCAATTTCATACTGGGTGGTCTTGACATCCTTCTTCGTGGTACTTTTGTCGGAAACCTGTGTCACGGACACCGCGTTGGTGACGCCAAGGTTGGAGCCTGTGCCGACAGCTCCGCCTGAGGCGAAAACCGGGGTTTGAATATCCTCGGTGGTGCTGCTTTCTGAGCGCGCAACGGGGGTCACGGAATCAAACTTTTCTTCGGTCTGCTGCACGGTATCAAAATTCATATCCGCAGTAACGCGCACAACCGACTGGCCGGGACCCAATACCTGATCCAGCATGGTCTGGACTTTGGAGGCATAGAGACCCTCCACATTTTTTCGAACTTCCACCTGCGAAGAGCTCAATCCGGCGCTTGTTTCCTCCTCATTCTCGGCCAGCAGCGTGCCGGTATTGTCCACGATGGCCACCCGGTTCGGCTTCAGCCCTTCCACCCCATTGGCAACCAGAAAGCGGATCGCCTTTACCTGTTTGGGTGGAAGCTGGGTGCTTGCGCGCAACTGGAGAAAGACCGAGGCCTTGGTCTCCGTCTTTTCCGCTGCAAAAAGGCGTTCATTCGGCACCACGATCAGAACCCGCGCAGACTCAACCTCCTCAATCCGGGCAATGGTGCGTTCCATCTCTCCCTGAAGCGCTCGATAATAATTGGCCTTCTGGAGGAAATCGGAAAGACCAAATGAGGGCCTGTCGAAAATTTCAAACCCAACGCCCCCACCGCCACTTCCGGATTTTGGAATTCCCTTGGCAGCCAGTTGAAGACGCAATTCATAAACCTTGTTCCGGGGCACATAGATGGAGCGCCCGCCACCGGAGATTTCGTAGGGTAATTTCTGGTCGCGAAGTTCATCGCTGATTTTGGCCGCCTCGGCCGGATCCAGCCCCGCGAAGAGAAGCGAAAGTTCCGGTTTCTGACTCATCCATACAAACCCGGCCAGCACCGTGACTGTCAACAGAGTGGTGCCACCCAGCGTCAATCGCTGGGGCCCAGAAAGATCCTTCCAGATATTTAACAATGATTGCCAGAGAGGATTCATATGGGATTACCTGTTAAACCTGCATGCGCATGAGTTCCTGGAGCGTTTCCACCACCTTGTTTCGCATTTCAACCAGCAGTTGGAATGATACACTCGCCTCTTCCATGGCGATCATGGCTGTGTGAAGGGAACCGCCATCCCCCTGCAATACCTTCCCGGTTGCGGCTGTTGCATTGGACTGCAGTCGTTGCACATCATCCACCATCTGGGCCGCAAAGCCCTGGTAATTGGATGCAGTTGTGCTTCCTGTCTCCTGTGGATGAAGCGCCACAGAGGCCTGCTGCCGGATCTGTTCGGTCAGTGTCTCCCGGAAGGATGTGATCGGCGTTCCTTCCGTCAGCTGGATGCCGACTGGCTTTGCAACCCCGGAAGGGATGACTGCGCCCGATTGCAGCGCTGAGAGGATTGATCCGACATTCATAAATTATCGTTTCCCGATCTCCATGGCGCGCTGCATCATTTGTTTGGCAGTGGTGATCACCTGCACATTGGCTTCAATCGAGCGGGATGCGGTGATCATGTCCACCATTTCCTCCGCAATGTTCACGTTGGGCATCGGAACCATTCCCTGTTCATTGGCATCCGGATGTCCGGGCATGTACACGCTTTTGGACGGACGGGGATCCTCCATAATCTCGCGAACCCGAACCTGGTTTCCGGCCGCCGTGCCGGAACCGCTCACCTGCGATCCGGCCGCCTGCTGCGCCAGCACGCTTTCGAAAACGACCATCTGACGCCGGTAGACTTTTCCGTTGATATCGTGTGTGGTCGAAGCGTTTGCAATGTTATTGGCCACCACGTTCAGGCGCACTCGTTCTGCGCTGAGAGCCGAACCGGCGCTGTCAATTCCTGGAATAAGATTGATGCTCATGTTGAATTATGTCTTTCCAGTGATTGCGGCGCGCAGCATCTGGTATCGTTTGGAGATCAGGGCAGCCGAAACTTCGTACTGCGCGCTGTTTTTTGCGATCTCGACCATTTCGCGTTCGAGATTCACATTGCTGCCATCCATCCGCGCGGGGGCGGCGCTGGAATCGATTCCTATCTGCGGAACAAGGCTGTGAAGTTTGCTGACGTCGCGCGCCTCGATGGCGCGCGTCAGTTCCTGCTGAAAAACCGGACTGGCGTCCTGCCTCCGATAACCGGGGGTATTGACGTTGGCCACATTCCCGGCCAGTGCGGCATGGCGGGCAAACGAGACATCCAGAAGAGCGCGCAACGTCTGGTACTGTGCATCGTTAAAGAGCGCGGGAATCATACCTGGGAGAGGGTGCTTAAAATCAACTCTAAGGATTCTGAAAGCATGAGCCATGCCATTTCCCGCACGGCTTCTTCCTGCTTCTGACCAACCCTTTACCCTATTACCTGCTCCATGTGATACGTGGTAAACATCCCAAACAATGGGGAAACCATGGTTGAATCTGCCCATCACTGGAAAATTTTACCGGGTGACTTGTTCTTGAATAAACACCTTGCCCTTATATTACTCCGTTAAGTTGGGAGATGTGGCACAGCCGCCCCCGGCTGTGTTCTATGGACAAAAGCACAGCCGGGGGCGGCTGTGCCACACACCAAGATTCCAGAGGGAAAAAGATGAACTTAACAAAGTAACCCTAAGCCGGATTGGCTGACTTCAAGAATTCCTTCACAGCAGCATCGAGCGGAACCGGATTCGGACTCGATCCATTTTCATCCGACGGATTTGCCAGGCGATACTCATGAAGCTTGTTTCGCAAGGTGCGGACACTGATCCCCAACAGGCGGGCTGCGTGTGTTTTGTTGCCCCGTGTCTGCTCCAGCGCCTTTTCAATCATGGTCCGTTCCACATGGTCCAGGCGTAGCATGGAGGGATCGATGGGGATCAACCGGGCGCCACCCGGCCTGGCGGCCGCGGCGACATCCGACTGCGGTTGTGAAGTCATGATCCCGAAATCCTCGGGTGACAGTTTGCGCATGGGCTCTGAAAGAATCACAGCACGGGAGGCTGCATTCTGCAGTTCGCGCACGTTTCCCTTCCACGGAGCTGTCCGGACCTGTTCCAGACACGATGATTCAACGACGGGAACTGGTTTTTTGTATTGAATGGCATAGTACTGCAGATAGTGCTTCAACAATATTTCAATATCCTGCCTTCGCTCACTCAATGGCGGAACAAAAATCGGGAAGACATCAAGCCTGTAAAAAAGGTCCTCACGAAATTCGCCTTTTTCGACAGACATTTTCAAATTGCGGTTGGTCGTGGCCATGATGCGCACATCCACTTTGACGGTTTTGTTGCTGCCGACCCGCTCAAATTCCGACTCCTGCAGCACGCGCAACAGTTTGGACTGCAGGGAAAGAGGGATCTCTGAAATTTCATCGAGGAGAAGAGTGCCCCCATTGGCCATCTGGAAACGGCCATCCCGTCGTGCAAAAGCCCCGGTGAAGGCTCCTTTTTCGTGACCAAAAAGCTCGCTTTCAATCAGGTTCTCGGGCACCGCTGCGCAGTTCATCTTGATGAAAGACGCGTCCCGGCGGGGACTGGCCTGCCAGACCGCCCTTGCCACCAGTTCCTTGCCTGTCCCGCTCTCACCCTGAATCAGGACGGTGGCCCGTGTTGCGGCCACCCGTTCGATGAGCGCTTTTAACTTTCCCATGCTGTCACTGCCACCGAGAAGATGTTGAGGCCCTTCCTGTTCCACCTGCTCCCGACGCAAATAGTCATTCTCGGCCGCCAGACGTTTCCATGATTCCAGCCGGTCGATGGCCACATCCAACTGCTCGCCAGTGAAAGGTTTTACCAGATAATCCGAAGACCCATGTCGAATCGATTCAACAGCCGAGGAGATGGATCCGTATCCCGTCATGGTGATATGCAGAACAGGATTATTCTCCCGCCGCATGGAGCGCAGGAATTCGGCGCCATCCCCATCCGGCAAACGCAGGTCACTGATGATCAGATCAAACGAATCCTGAGCCATGGCGGCGCGTGCCTCTGAAATACTGTTGGCGGAGGAAATGGACCGCCCATTCCGTTTGAGATGGGTTTCGATGAACCTGCACAGATTCAGATCATCTTCAATGATCAGGATTCTCTGGATGTTCATCTTACAAGCTCCGACGTTTCCCCTGCGTTCTTCCTGCTTCGATACGCAACCACGGACTGTAGATAACCCCCGTTGTAAAGCAACACTTCATTCATCCGCTCGCACGTCAGAATACGGGTCAGAAGCGCTTGAAGCTGCGAAAGCTTTTCGCGCACAACCGCAAAGTCAGGATGGGAGCGACGGGTTCCCATCTGCTGCCAGCGCTGTCGAACCACCTTTGTCCTTTTCTCAATCATCTCCGCCAGTTGTTGCGCCTGCAGCTTCTCCCGGACCATGATGTTCCACTCGGCAATGGAACCGCGCCGGTTCAAGTGCGCGTGTTCCTGTTCCTGAATCATCCGGTAATGGTCATACGTGTTTTGAAGTTTCTCAAGCGCGTCTACAAAGTCCTGAATTTCGTTGGTGGTCATTTGGGTGGGGGGGTTGGAAGTTGAAGGACCTCCTGTTTATTTTCATAGTCGACGATCCACTGGCATATTTCGCCAACCTTGGAGCTTGGAGTCAGCAGTTCCTGCTCTCCCGAAAATGTTGCGGCGGGGCGTGGAGGCGCCTTGGCGGTTTTTTCCGTGGGGACAGGCCCCTTCTTCGCCAGATTTTCCGCCGCCTTGTCCCACTGCTCCACCTCGATATGAACCAGGCCCTTCCAGCGTGAAACCTGTTCCTGCCATGCCGGCGATGGATCCATTCCGGCCAGCGCGTTCAAAATCTCAAAGGATGTGCTGTAGGAGCGGGTCTCAAACAAATGACGGAAAATCACCTCACCCGAACGCCGTCTCCAGTAAACCGCCTCCTCCGGACGCATTTTGGAAATGGATTCCGCCAGATCATTGAGCGTTTGCAGCGCAAGAGCGTTGTTCTCCCGTTCCAGGAAAATTTCCAGCAGTCCCAACCGCGCTTCCGGGGCAAATACATGCTGGTCATCATGGGCAAGCGCCCGCTGGTAATCGATCACCGCTTCGTTATCGTCACCCACCGCCCGCGAACAATCACCCAGGCGATAAAAGGCGGTCCGGTTCAAAAGATCACTCTCCGTGTGCGAGTCCACAAACCTTTCGTACAATCTCCGTGCCATGTCCCATTCCCTCATCAAATAGTTTGTTTCCGCAACCTCCCATCGCGCGATTTTGATGATTTGAAGCGGAACTCCCCTGATCAACCGGGCAATCGTCATCGCGCGGTAAAATGAATCCAGCGCGCTCCTGGTCGAACCCATCGACCGATATTCGCGTCCCAACTCGACAAGTACCCGCGGCATGCCGGCATCCTCCTCATCCGATTGAGCCATGGCCACGCGCCAACGCTCATAATACACAACCGCTTCGCTGTGCTTTCTCTGCGAAGCCGCGTATCGCGCAATCATCAACAACGCCTCGCTCAATTCCGGGGAACCGGCCGGCGATTGAAGAGCGATGAGATCCATTAATTTCCGGCTGACATCCCATGACTGACGTCGCAATTGTCTCTCCAAAAGCCGAACCATGGTTTTGAGGGAGGTATCATTGGCCGGCATTTCCGTCCCGCTCAGCGTAATGTGCTCCGCCGCTGGCTTTTCCTCCTCTTCCACCTGGACCGGTACCGGTGCCTCGACTACCGGTGGATGGGAATCCGCAACCGCCACCCCTGCCCCGACGAACAACAGGGCAGCCCAGCAGGCGACAAGCACACATTTTAGCCCGCATATTTCACACCAACAAAAAATCGTCGACAAAGGGTGCAGGACAAAAAAGTTACCACATCCCCTGTATTTCTCACCGGAATTTTGCAGGGCGGGCGGCCCGCCCGCCGGGGCGGAGTCTCGCGGGAGCGGACGGGAGCGGATAGGGGCTTGATTCAACGCACTCATGGAAATCGCTATTGTGTTCCGGCCTCCGGCTGGGAATAAATCACCGCGCTCGAAGCCGGTGGCGGATTTTCAACATTGGGAATGGATGAAAACGGGATATAGACATCCGATTTCTCACCCGTGGGACGGCGCAACCAAAAAGCAGGAGGCGTATCCGACGCGTTGGGGGTGAGCTGATTGGATGTGTCGCCGGGTTGCGGCGCGGACATGTTGATCCATGGCGAAATCCATACATCCGTCGGCACCACGGTTTCCGGTTTTTTACTTGATGGTCCAAGCTGCAGACTGGGAGGAGACTTAAACGGCTCATCCTTGATGGACGGCAGTAGTGGAGGCAAAATCCCGGTCTTCATTTCCAATTCATTTTTTAATTCACCCACCGCGTTGATCTTTTCCTTGTAACACATCACCTCGGCCCAGCCTGGCACGGGCGCGATCGCCTTCCAATGAAACGAGGGCCCTTCAATGCGCAAATAATCCCTGCTGACCTGCTCCGGTTTGATGAAGGGGGTGAACGGCACATATTGCTGAAAGTATTCACGATGCCATTCCGCGGCGGATAAAGACGCCCCGGACAAGGCAAACAGTGAAACTACAATCACCCGGCAGCGGACAGTCGCCGGCGCCGGCCTCGATGAATGATGGAAGGTTGATGTCATTTGGATTGAATCTTGGAGGTGATTCGCAGCGCCAGATGATCCCCTCTACGACCAACCTGGCCTAGAAATTTGTCCGCGTTGCTCAAAGTCAGGGTGGTGCGCGTGGAAATGGTGGGATCCAGAACCAGCACATCATCCGTCCGAAGCTCCGAAAGTTCACGCACGGTCAGTTGAAGCCCATTCCAACGCGCATGAACGGGAATGGAGATGTCCGGAATCATCTGGCGTCCCAACGGAACGCGTGCCGCCGAAGAGGATCCACCACTCGACGGAAGCTCATCCACCAGTTTCTTGATCAAAGGTTCGAGGGTGCTCTGAAGAAACGCCAGACGTATGTTTCCCACACAGTCGTTGAACTTGCCTTCCATGG
>Ga0114940_10000334_pt1 | contig 24266 bp, 17 predicted proteins | sample ColdCreekSource_FD_87195 | JGI IMG/M metagenome (GOLD analysis project Ga0114940, IMG submission 87195) | Groundwater microbial communities from Cold Creek, Nevada to study Microbial Dark Matter (Phase II) - Cold Creek Source | ecosystem: Environmental > Aquatic > Deep subsurface > Groundwater ... | reverse complement strand
TCGACTGAAAATTATTCATCTTCTATTGTCGGGAGTTAAAATTTTAATTAGCTTTTACCTATGTTATCGTAAATTAGTCGCTAACCCTATCTCCCTCTCCCACACCTTTTTTCGTTCACCCACGATAACTGTTCCATATTGAGCAATTTTCATCTTGTTTCTTCTTATAGAGCGAAGGCAGAGGGCGTATATGTTGGTTTTTATTCGTTACGCTTGAACTCCCCCTAAAAACTTTTCCCCTTGTAAAGAAGAGGCTTGTACCAGGTTAGGAAGACACAGCAGATGGTTTACCGAAGAGATGGGGGCATTAATCTTGTGACTCACAGATATCCTAACCTTCTGCTAAATGCCAGGATTGCCCCGCTCGACTGCCGCCAGTGTAGCGATCGCTGCATCCTCAATGTGTAACCACGACCATACGCCTTCACCATTGCCAACGATAGGGAACTGTTGCTGTCGCACTTGCTCGGCAACGTCTCCATCGGGGGCAAACCAGGTGCCAGATCCGTAGAAGAAACCATAGCGTAGGACAATTCCTTCTAGATTAGGCGTTTCGAGTAAACGACGTTCGATTTCAGCAATGATGTGGGAGCCGTTTGCAACTGCGGGCGAAGCATCAAAGGCTAAGGGCGTTTCCTCGTCTGCCAATCCAATACCAGGAGTCGCCCAAAATGCGTTCGACTGCCTCAGATAACGACGCACGCCAGATGCTTGTCCTGCTGCCAACACATTCGCACCACCTTCTAGACGAATACGATGGTTTAGTGCTGCTGCCGCACTCATCGACTCTTTAGTATAGGTTTTGGGTAAGGATGTGAGTTGTTCGATTACTACTTCTGGTTGAGCGCGGATGACAGCAGCCTGGACAGCATCGGCATTGAACACATCTGCGATCGCAGTTTCTACGCCTTGTTCGGCTAAAGTGCGTGCTTTTTCTGGAGAATGGGTCAACGCAACCACATCATGTCCTAAGCCTTGCAGGCGGGCGATGAGCGGACGACCAATCACTCCCGTTGCACCTGCGACAAAAATCCTCATCTTTGTTAGCCTCCTATTGAAGAATGTGAAGCATTCTATAAATAAGACGAAAGAACATTGCCAGTTGTGACAAAAGGCAAACTGAGACCCTCACAACACTAATTGTTATCGCAATATAAAGTGGAGTTCTCCTATCAACCACCAAATACATCAAGCAAGCTTTCATATTACGCGATGGTAAAGCTCGATATCGTTTAGTACTCAAATATTTTAAATCAAAGCAATCGGTCAGAGTCTCTCTGAGCTTCTGACCGATTGCTTTAAATTGCTTTAATTTTTGTTTCTATAAAAAATGTTGATTAGCAATTGTGCAATTACCCTAAAGAAACTGGGCTTTTTTTGGACTGAAGAAGTCTTGGAACCTACATTCGTACTTGTAGACTGGGGATTTTCTGGTGCCGCAACTACAGATGGTAAGGTGATCTTCTCTGGTATTGTAGTATCTGTTACTATATTTGCAGGCAATGGATTATTAGCCGTAGATGCTGTACTTTCAGGTGATAGTCCGTGACATTTATTAAGAAATATTTCTAACTTCTGGCGATCGCTAGAACCATCTTGACGAGCATTAGTAGCACACTGGGCTATATCAGTTTTACCAATATAGGTGAGCCATTTTTCTAAGTCCTCTCGAACTAGATAATTGACAGCATCACTAGGAAATTGTTCACACAGCTTCAATAAATCGTCTGCGTTATGGGCTAGTTGACCGTTAGCGAATTGAAAAGGCTGAGTCATAATAATATTTTCAGAATCGAAAAAGTCCAACTTTATCTTGCCATAGGTCTATGAATAAAAGCTCTAAGCTACAAGCTGTAAGCTCTAAGCTGTAATAAGAAGTAGAGCTAGATTTATATTTTTACTAATTTTGTTTCTGTCTGACGATTAATTTTTACCAATTGCGATTCTAATATTCTGTTGAGCCATCCTTTGAGATATTTACGATTAGCCTCTTGCTGTTCAGGATCAGTAGTATCAAGAGGATGAGGTGCTAGCCCTTTTACGGCTGCGGTCGTAACGCAAAACATCGACTTTTGAAAACTCTCACAGATTTTAATCCTTATATCTCCCTCGCCGCGAATACCTTGACGATAAAAGTCATGCAGATAATCTGGTAAATAATGACGCATATCCTGCATCAATAGCGTCGGCGGAATACCAGCACCACCTATGGGTAAAGGATCGGCATACAGTGCGCCATAAGTGAACATTCCTGGATCATAAGAAATTTGATATGCCTGGGCATTATAAGAAATTGTTCCAGGAAAAGGAGTACCGCGAAAGAAGATTGCTTCTACATAGGGTACTGCGGTATCTGCTAAAAAAGTTAATCCTGCTGATTTAGGAATTATTTCGTATTCTTTGCCTCTAACCTTTACTTTATAGGTAATTGGGGTATTGGCATCGGCTACCAAGGCATCCAAAACGTGCTGTACTACATCAGGAATTGATTTGATTTCTCCTCGGTCATAGCGATCGCTCAAATTGATAAACATATCGCTCATTATCCGCCAAAACTGCCCCAGTGCGCTATAGTAAGACATTTGGCGCATATGTTCAGGTAAATAGTCTTTAAATGCTTTATTTAGTCCCAGCATTAAAGGATTATATTTAAATTTAGCAGCAACTATTTGTTGAACAGCTTCCCAGAATTCTGGAGTGTCCAGATAAGTATCTAAGCCGCCGCCACCATGCCAGAACATTGTTTTCATGGTATATTCGGCATATTCATAGTTGATGCGATCTTGCCATAAATATTGGGCGATTTTGCCGGGATTTACTTCGCCATTAAAGTATTTAAAAAAAGGAAACAGCTTTAAGAATTGCGTATTAGCGATATAACAAAGATTAATCGAATAAGCATCTAACACTATTCCGTAGCTTTTTAAGATGCCAACAACTTCCATCAGGTTTTGCGGCGAATCATTAAGCAGTGCTGATCCTGATTCTAATCTTTGAATATATTCTTCGATTAGAAGAGCTTTAGAAGCTTTAATTCTAGTGTTAACCATAATTGTTGAGTAGAACGATGACTAATTATTAATGACGGCGTTGCTGACTCGCCGTGGCGAAACTGGTAGTAATACTGTTCTCGGTGCTATAAGTATAAGCTTATAGCCGATAGCTTCCAGCTTATAGCTTAAGAGTAATGAATGTGCTTTTCATACCCTGATTCAGCAACGCTTTAATGACCAATGACTAACGACTAACAACTACCCATTAGTTAATAAAGCAACAGCTTGTACTTCACTCCATTGAACTACCCAACTGGGTACTATGCCAAAAGCGACAATTAGAATTAGTAAACTAAAGGCTGGGGCTAATTCTGCCCACTTGACAGGTGGTAATTCCGATAAACTACTAGTTAAACGCCCAAAAAAGACTTTATTAATTACTAACAAGAAGTAAACAGCCGTTAAACCAGTTCCCACCATGCATAGCAGGGTAGGGATGGGAAAAATTGGAAAGCTTCCTCTAAATACGAGAAATTCTGAGATAAATCCGACCATGCCAGGAATACCAGAACTTGCCATTACTCCTAAGATCATTAACCCACCTGTAACGGGAAGTCCCCTTTCTGGGTTAAGCAAACCCCTTAAAGTATCCACATCTCGCGAGCCTGTTTTTTTGTAAACTGTCCCTACTAATAAGAATAAGAAGGCAGAAATTAGACCGTGACTGACCATTTGAAATATTGCTGCTGACATACTCAGGCGAGTAGTTGCCGATGCTGCGAGTAAGATGTATGCCATATGAGCAATGGAAGAGTAGGCAACTACCTTTTTCATGTCCTTTTGAGCGATCGCACAAGATGCTCCATACAAAGCACTAATAGCAGCCAAAATTGCCATCCACGGGGCAAGGTATACCCAACCTTGAAAAAATAAACCGACGGCAAAGCGCAATAAGGCATAAGTACCTAACTTTAATAATACTCCTGCCAACATTACGGAAATTGGGGTCGATGCTTCTACGTGGGCATCAGGTAGCCAAGTATGGAAAGGAAAGATGGGAATTTTAATAAAAACTCCTACCAACAAAGGCGCAAGCAGCAATAGTTGACTAGTAAGGGGTAAAGTTTGCGATCGCAATATTTCGTAATCAAAACTATTGGTTCCTGTTAACCAAACTAATCCCAAAAAAGAAGCTAAAACTAAAATTCCTGATAGGGCAGTATACAGCAAAAACTTCATGGCTGCATAGCCTCTTCTTTCTCCTCCCCAAATAGCAATTAAAAAGTAGAGAGGCACAATTTCTATTTCATAGAAGAGGAAAAATAATAATAAGTCTTGCGCTAAAAATGCCCCTGCTGCACCTCCAGTCAGAAGCAACAGCATTGAGTAATATAATCTAGGTCTTTGAATAGTTTTACTACTACTAACAATCGCAATTAAAGTCAGCAAGCTATTCAAAAATATTAAGGGGAAAGAAAGTCCATCAATACCGAGATGATAGTTTAAACCAATCCACTCGATCCAAGGAACGTCTTCTGCAAACTGAAACCCCTCAAAACTAGAATCAAATTGGGTACTCAAAATAATATTGACAATTAAGACACTAACCGCAGTTATGATTGCGATCAACCTGGTCTGTTTATCGTCTAATTTGATTGGTAACAAGCCAATTATGGCTGCACCGAAAAAAGGTATTAGTATTAAGGCACTGAGCATAGTTTTGATTTTTTTTTAACTTAAACAGGCGCTCTAAAATTTTAAAAAATAGATTCTATTTAGGCAGAATCTATGCCTATTTTTAGAGCGCGCACAACTTAACTATTTAATAATTGACGACCAATAATTAGTCACAATCGACCATTGACCATTAAGTACCGACCAAAGTATTATTCCTACTCCTAAAACCATCGTGGCTAGATAAAATTGCGACTGACCTGTTACGTTATATTTAAGAGCATTGCTACTAAAGATAGTTGCTAAACTGACGAAATTTACTGCACCATCAACTATGTAACGGTCAACCCAAGCAGTGAATTTAGCTAGAGAAGAAACTGCTGCTACTACTGTCACCTCATAGAGCTTTTCGACGTAAAAATCATAAGCGAGCAAATCTTGGAAAAATCTTAAACTGACTTTGCTCGATCTTGCCCAGGCTCTACGTACAGGAATAGTTCCTCCAATGCTACAGCCAATCACTCCAGAGAGAATTAGTAGAGGCACTGCTAATTGAATTAGGGGTTCTGAACCGCTTACTAGCTGAGGAGTATTGGGACTTAACCAAAAAGGCCACTTTATTGGGGCTGAAGGTACCAGCAAAGTAACTAAGGTCAAAGAAACCATTGGTACTGCCATTTGCCAGGGAACTTCGACCACACGGCGAGTTTTAATCTGAGGTTTACCCAAGAAAATAACTCTAAATAGACGAGTCAAACTAATAGCCGACAACGTATTTACCAATAAGACAATTGCTAATAACCACCACTCTACATCCCAAGAACCGTTAAACCAACGTTGAAAAGTCCAAAACATACCCATCGGAGTCAAGGCAACTAATCCTGCTGCACCAACTACAAAAGAAATCGCCGTAGCTGGCATTCTCGACCATAACCCGCCCATTTCCGTGACGTTTTGATTGCTAGTAGTTAAAATTACTGACCCCGCACTCATAAACAATAAGGCTTTAGCGATTGCATGAGTAAACAAGAGTAAAAACGCTATATCTACCTGTCTTAATCCCACTGCAATAAACACCAATCCTAAATAAGCACTAGTCGAATGAGACAAGGCTCTTTTAATATCAATTTGAGCGATCGCCATTAAAGACGTTCCAATCGCCGTCACTGTACCAATAATAATTAGAGCGTAAGCAGAAACAGGAGAAAGGGTGGAAACTGGCTCTAACTTAATTAGTACATAAGCTCCAGCCGACACCACAATTGAATTCCGCATGATTCCTGCGGGGTTAGGCCCTTCCATCGCCTCGTCTAACCAGAGATTGAGGGGAAATTGAGCGCATTTACCAATTGGGCCGGCAATCAAAGATAAACCGATCAATGCGGCTACCGTGGGCGACAGATTTTGACTTTCTACCCAGGTATCTAATTGAGAAAAATTCAACCCCTGACCATAACAAGAAAGAGCTACTATCCCCATCAGCAAAACAATGTCCCCTACTCGCTTGGTTAAAAAAGCATCTCTAGCGGCAGTTACTACCAAAGGCTGGGCGTACCAAAAACCCACAAGCAAATAGGTAGATAGGGTTAGCAACTCCAACATACAGTAACTGAGGAGCAATGAATCACTAAGAGCTAAACCAGACAAAGCTGCTTCAAAAAAGCCCATCAAACCAAAAAAGCGAGCCAAAGACCAGTCTTTTTCCATATAACCCAGGGCATAGAGTTGAGCTAGCAAACTGATGCCAGTAACCAACTGTAAAGCTCCTAAACTTACTGGAGACAATTCAATCGACAAAGTTAAATCCAGATCTGCTACTTGTAGCCAATGGAAAACAACTTGCTGGGCTTCTCTTGTCCAAATTAGAGTAAAGACCACGGAACCATGAATAAAAGCTACCACGGTCATCAGAATATTTAAGTATGCTGCTGGACGCGGGCCCGTTTTGCGGATAATTCCTAAAGCCCAAGGTAGGGAAGCAATTGCACCCAACAAGCTATATATAGGTATTATCCATGAGGTTTTTAATAAAAAGTCAGCCATTAAAACTGTCTAGGAACTTACAACATTAAATTTATAGTTATCGATTACCTGTTAGCTGATTAGTTTTTAAGTAATGCTAACTACGATTTACTATATTTCTTAAAGGTTTATCTTACCAGTTATCTCATATGTCAATACTATTTTCAGTTTGACTAACATAATTCAAATAGTTTTTTGTCCACCAGAACTATGCTCACGACTATCAACGACTATGGTTAATCGATTATCTGTTAGCAAATAAAACTGTTTTAGGTTTTTAGCTAGGATTTTTAATTACCATTTCTCCGATGAGGGATTAAACTCTAGCTAACCCCTATGCTTTAAGAGTCTAGATTTACATCAATTCAAAACTAGGTTTCTTATATATAGGATCAACTCTTCATACCCTTGGCAGCTTATGCTTGGCTGAGATAACTTATCTGTTTAAGTGTTATAAGTTTACCTGAATATGAGTTGTTATGAATAAATTATAAAAAATACCTAGCCTAGCTATCAAAAGATCGTCAGTGTACAGACAATTGACTTTTTTTGCTTAGGTATTAATTCTTATTAACAATCAAATTAAAAAATATAATCATGTTTTATATTGTCAAAGGTGTCAAGGTTATTTATGCTTAATAATGGGTAGATAAATTAGCCAGTACCAGTTTTTTTGAGAGGTAGTTTGGTTAAAACATTATCGACACCCAAAAAAACTTAATCCTGGTAAAGATAATAAAACTCAAATCACATCCGCAACTTGTCCTCATAAAAAGCTAGAATCTGTCCTACCAATTCGCTACACCGAAGAAGTAGAACAATTTCTTGTCTATTAGTAGTTAGCCTTCAACCGTGAAAGGTGGAGAAGCAGCCACTGAAATTTATAACAAACGTTTCAGTTTCACAACCAAACAACAGTTAGGTAATTAAATCTAATTGGCGATCGCCAATTATTAAGGAGTAAAAAATATGTCAATTGCAGTCGGAATGATCGAAACTCTAGGATTTCCTGCGGTAGTAGAAGCCGCAGATGCTATGGTCAAAGCAGCTCGTGTCACCCTAGTGGGCTACGAAAAAATTGGTAGTGGTCGCGTCACCGTCATTGTGCGTGGCGATGTCTCTGAAGTCCAAGCTTCCGTCGCTGCTGGTACCGAAAACGTTACTAGAGTTAATGGTGGGCAGGTTTTATCGACTCACATTATTGCTCGTCCCCATGAGAACCTAGAATATGTTCTGCCAATTCGCTATACCGAAGAAGTAGAACAGTTTCGCACTTATTAGTCTTTGAATAAAAACTGATAACCGAGTTGTGCCTCAAAGCCAAACAATAGTTTAACCCAACTGGCGATCGCCAGTCATTAAGGAGTAAAAAAATATGTCAATTGCAGTCGGAATGATTGAGACTCTAGGATTTCCTGCGGTAGTAGAAGCCGCAGATGCTATGGTCAAAGCAGCTCGCGTGACCCTAGTGGGCTACGAGAAGATTGGAACTGGTCGCGTCACCGTCATTGTACGTGGCGATGTCTCTGAAGTCCAAGCTTCTGTATCTGCGGGTACTGAAAACGTTAGTCGAGTTAATGGTGGACAGGTTTTATCAACTCACATTATTGCTCGTCCCCACGAGAACCTAGAGTACGTGCTGCCAATTCGCTATACCGAAGCTGTAGAACAGTTCCGCGAAAGCGTCAACCCTCGTCCCCTAAGAAGACCATAATTAGTAAATAGTGTGCAAATGCAAATCGCCCAAGTTCGCGGCACGGTAGTTAGCACCCATAAAACTCCCAGCATGAAAGGAATAAAGTTGCTTCTCGTTCAATACATAGATGAACAAGGGCAATTATTACCTGAGTATGAAGTTGCAGGAGATATTGTTGGTGCTGGCATCAGCGAATGGGTATTGGTCAGTCGAGGTAGTGCCGCTCGTATTGAGACTGGTCAAGAATCTAAACCGCTAGATGCGACAATTGTAGGCATTATCGACACGGTAAACGTGGAAAGAGGTTCGCTCTACAGCAAAAAAGAGGCAGAGCGTTTGTCATAGAAACGCAACCAGCCAAAAGCTGAAGCATAACAGTGATAAAAATGCAGCCAATCAAATAAAGAATGGCTTAGTTAATTTAGGAGGAATTGAGACAATGGCAGTCCGCACCAAAGCGGCTCCCCAGACTCCTTGGTCGAGCAATTCAGCAGAACCACAGGTAGATGAAAGTGCTTACGTACATCCCTTTTCCAGATTAATTGGAGATGTGAGGGTCGGAGCTAACGTATTTGTGGCTCCAGGTAGTTCGATTAGAGCTGATGAAGGAACGCCATTTTATATTGGCGAAAGCACCAACATTCAAGATGGAGTTGTCATTCACGGTTTAGAAAAAGGTCGGGTAGTTGGCGATGATGGGAATGAGTATTCTGTTTGGATCGGCCAAAATACTTGTATCACCCACATGGCACTAATCCACGGCCCAGCATATGTAGGGGACGAATGCTTTATTGGCTTTCGCTCTACAGTGTTCAATGCCAAGGTTGGAGATGGTTGCATTGTCATGATGCACGCTCTAATTCAAGATGTTGAAATTCCCCCAGGAAAATACATCCCCTCAGGAGCAGTGATTGTCAACCAGCAACAAGCAGAACGGTTGCCTGACGTTATAGACAGCGATCGCGCTTTTGCTCATCACGTTGTCGAAATTAATGAGGCTCTTCTGGCTGGTTATCGTTGTGCCGATGATGATACTTGTATTATTCCTCAATACAAACACAATCGCGAACAAATAAAAGCTGGCGAGCGCCTAGCTTCCCAAGTTAGTAATGAGAATGATTATATAAATTCAGTAGGGAATATGAATTTAAGTTCAGATATTAGAACCCAAGTGCGATCGCTTTTGGCTCAGGGCTGTATCATCAGTACAGAACACGCCAATCAACGTCGCTTTAAAACTAAATCTTGGCTCACTGGTGGTCAGATTGACAGCAGAAAAGAAAATCAAATAGTAGCTAAATTAGAATCTGTTCTCCGTGAGTGTCAAGGAGAATACGTCAGATTAATTGGGGTCGACCCCAAAGCGAAAAGAAGGGTGGCTGAAGTTGTAATACAAAGACCTGATGATACTCCTGGTGAGGGAACAGTAAAAACTGTTGCTACTCATAACAATGGCAGAAATCGCAACGGTAGAAGTCGTAGTGGTTTTAGCAGTAGTACTACGGGCAATCTCAGTAGTGAAGTTGCTCAACAGTTAAACAATCTTTTAGCTCAGGGATGTAGTATCGGTTTGGAACACGCTAATCAGCGTCGTTTCAAAACTAAATCTTGGCAGACCATCGATCAGGTCAGTGGGAAACAAGTCTTTAGTGCCATTGAAAAAGCTATGGCAGACTACCCAAGTGAGTACGTCCGCGTCATTGGCGTTGATACTGATGCCAAAAGAAGAGTTGCAGAAATTATTGTTCAACGTCCCGGAGATTCTCCCACACAGTCCTCTGCACGTTCTACTGTTTCTGCCTATAGCAACGATAGTAGTAACGGTAACAGCTATAGTAGCAGTAGCTATAGCAACGGTGGTGGCAGCTTAAGTTCCACAGTTTTGCAACAAATACGCTCTCTGCTGGCTGGTGGATTTAAAATTGGTACTGAACACGCTGACAAGCGACGGTTCAAAACCAAATCTTGGCAAAGTTGTTCCCCCTTTAATAGCACTCGTGAATCAGAGATAATTGCCGCTTTAGAAGATTGCCTGGCACAACATTCAGGAGAATATGTGCAAATGCTTGGTATTGACCCCAATGCCAAACGCCGAGTATCTGAAACTATCATTCAAAGACCTGACGATGCTCCTAAAGCAAGGACTTCTTCTGTATCTAGTTACAGTAATGGTAATAACCGAAGTAGCAGTAATGGTAATAGTAGAAGCAATGGCTATAGCCACAGTCAACTGAGTTCGGAAGCTTTGCAAGAATTGCGCTCTCTCCTCTCTGCTGGTTACAAAATTGGCACTGAACACGCTAACCAACGTCGTTTTAAAACTAAATCTTGGAATAGTTGTTCTCCTATTGAAAGCCGCCATGAGTCCGATGTAGTTGCGGCTTTGGAAGCTTGCTTGTCAGAACATTCAGGTGAATATGTACGCATGATTGGTATTGACCCTAAACAGAAGCGACGTGTAGCAGAAACAATTATTCAACGACCATAAACAGAAACCTTTTGGGTTGCGTCTATGACCTTGTAAGACAAAGAAGCAGCTTTTTCAGATCGTTATGTCACCACTTAATTAGCACTTAGATTGACTACCGACAACTGAATTAACTGTTTCTGTGTCTATCTAAATATTGCTTAATAATGATCTACTTACCACCTTCGCAACCTGTTCTTAATCCTGATATTCGTATTAGTGGTGATGTTGATATTCATCCCACAGCATCCCTAGCACCAGGAGTTATTTTACAAGCTGCTCCTAATAGTCGTATTGTTATTGGTGCTGATGTCTGTATTGGTATGGGAGTAATCATCAATGCTTGTCAGGGTTCAATAGAAATTGAAAGTGGAGCAACTCTGGGTTCTGGGGTTCTGATAGTTGGAGAGAGTAAAATTGGTAGCAATGTTTGCGTCGGTACTGCTACGACTATTTTCAAGGCTTCGCTTCCTGCAATGGCGGTGATCAAACCAGGTTCTATAATTGGCGATATTTCTCGTCAACTAGAAATAAATGAAAATCAAGGAAATTTACGAGCTGATGCAGAAGAGAAACTAAACAACACGAAAAATCCTCAAAGTAATCATGCTTCGGCTGATAAAGATCAATCAGTAACTCAACCAGACAGAACTGCAACAGCATCTTCAAAAACTACTCCGAGTACTTCGGCAACTCCAGAAGTTAATCAACATAACAGTCATACAGTTCAAAAACCCAAAACTCCTGTTGTCGGTCAGGTTTACATTAATCAACTTTTAGTAACTTTATTTCCCCATAATCAGCCTATTAATCCTAATTCAAAAACCAATAAAATTAATAATTAAGCAATTATCTATGTTGATCAATTGTAGAGCTTGGAATTTTTATTGAGAGTTAACAGTATTCAAAACTTCCTCGACATCGTAATTGTTCTAAATGCCAATAATATCTTATTTGTAGCATTATTAGCCCTAAATAAAGCCATTGCATTTAGACAAATAATTAGTTTATATAATTATTTTATTTTAACTAATAAAACCGAGCAGAGCTTATGATATGAGCAAATATACTTAATCAAAGCTCTATATTTCAGTATCAAAAAATCGGTTACATCTAATAAGATAATCAGAAAAAATTGATATTTCTTAACTTGGCTTGATGGTTGTCGATAACTATTAGTTTAATTAATATATCGTAAAAAATAATCCAATCAAAATAGAGTAAAAAATACATTTAAAAGATTACTAACCATGCTATCGTGTTAATATAAGGAATTGAGAAAAACAAATAGTCAGCTAGGCTGTTTTGAGCAACGATTTTTTAGCACGGCGAGATATCTTTCTACTGATTTTTTTACGGTAATAGAGTCAGTTAATTAAGCGGCTCTATAAGAAAGTATAAAGTTAAGCGTTTTTATTTATGGAGGAATGACAAAACATGGCAACTAAAACGACTGCTGGGTTTAAGGCTGGTGTACAAGACTATCGCCTGACTTATTACACCCCAGACTACACTCCCAAAGATACAGACTTACTGGCTTGCTTCCGCATGACTCCCCAACCGGGTGTTCCTCCAGAAGAGGCGGCGGCAGCGGTAGCGGCTGAGTCTTCTACAGGGACTTGGACAACCGTGTGGACTGATGGTCTAACTGACCTTGATCGCTATAAAGGTCGTTGTTATGATGTAGAACCAGTTGCAGGAGAAGACAATCAGTATTTCTGTTTTGTCGCTTATCCTATGGACTTGTTTGAAGAAGGTTCTGTAACCAATATTTTGACTTCTCTTGTAGGTAACGTATTTGGTTTCAAAGCTCTGCGTGGCTTGCGCTTAGAAGATCTTCGCATTCCAGTAGCTTTGATGAAAACTTTCCAAGGACCTCCTCACGGAATTACTGTAGAAAGAGATTTATTAAACAAGTATGGTCGTCCTTTATTGGGTTGCACAATTAAGCCCAAACTTGGTCTATCTGCTAAAAACTATGGTCGTGCAGTTTATGAATGTCTTCGTGGTGGTCTAGATTTCACCAAAGATGACGAAAACATTAACTCTCAGCCATTTATGCGCTGGCGCGATCGCTTTTTATTCGTTCAAGAAGCGATTGAAAAAGCTCAAGCAGAAACCAATGAAATCAAAGGTCACTATCTTAACGTGACTGCTGCTACTTGTGAGCAAATGATGGAACGGGCTGAATTCGCTAAAGAAATCGGTACTCCCATTGTCATGCATGACTTCCTAACCGGCGGTTTCACTGCCAACACCACCTTAGCGCACTGGTGTCGCAAAAACGGGATGTTACTCCACATTCACCGTGCAATGCACGCCGTAATTGACCGTCAAAAAAATCACGGTATTCACTTCCGTGTTTTAGCAAAATGCTTGCGTATGTCTGGTGGTGATCACCTCCACTCAGGTACTGTTGTCGGAAAACTAGAAGGTGAGCGCGACATCACTCTAGGTTTTGTCGATCAAATGCGTGAAGATTATGTAGAAGAAGACCGTTCTCGCGGTAACTTCTTTACTCAAGATTGGGCTTCTATGCCTGGTGTAATGCCCGTTGCTTCTGGTGGTATTCACGTATGGCACATGCCTGCACTAGTAGAAATCTTCGGTGATGATTCTTGTCTACAGTTTGGTGGTGGTACTTTAGGACACCCTTGGGGTAATGCTCCTGGTGCAACTGCTAACCGTGTAGCTCTTGAAGCTTGTATTCAAGCTCGTAACGAAGGTCGCAACTTAGCTCGCGAAGGTAACGATGTTATACGCGAAGCTTGTCGTTGGAGTCCTGAACTAGCTGCTGCTTGCGAACTCTGGAAAGAAATCAAGTTTGAATTTGAGGCAGTTGACACTCTCTAAATAGAGAATAGTTACTAACGAGCAGTTAACAGTGAAGTCTGGGATAGAAAATTAACATCAGTATTGATTTGAAATTTCAAATCCCAGAATAACTGTACAGACGTTCTATTAAAACGTCTTCAACCAAATGCAACCTAAAGATCTTGCAAAAGATACGGCTAAAATTTTACAAAATTACCTGACTTATCAAGCAGTAATGCTAGTTATCGAACAACTAGTAGAAACTAATCCAGGTGAAGCCATCTGGTTAAGACAATACTCTTCAGGTGGCAAACTGCGAAATGGGGAAGCCTACATTGAAGAAATAATGTCAGAGCCTAAAGGTAAAGAATTAGCTCTGCGCATCATGACCGTTCGTGACAGCATAGCGGAAAAAACACTAGAGTTTTTACCTGAGATGGTTAGCACTGGAATAAAGCAGGCAAATTTGTCTCATCGCTGCCATCTTTTGGAACGTCTTACTCAATCTCAAACAGAAACTTCTAGTTCTTCTATAGACAGTTCGGTTTCCGAACTTGACACCGAAGAATCTTCTGATTAAAACAATTATACGGAAAGACAAACCATGAAAACATTACCTAAAGAGCTTCGTTACGAAACCCTTTCTTTCTTACCCCCCTTAACTGATCAGCAAATTGCCAAGCAAATCGATTTCATGATCGATCAGGGTTACATTCCTGCGGTTGAATTTGAGAAAAACCCCTACCCAAAATTACACCACTGGACTTTGTGGAAATTACCTTTATTCTCTGCTAACAGTTCGCAAGATGTATTAAACGAAATACGCGAATGTCGTTCTGAATATTCTGATTGTTATATTCGTGTTGTTGGTTTTGACAACATTAAGCAATGTCAAACCGTTAGCTTTATCGTTTACAAGCCTAATCAGAATAATAGCCGTTTCTAAGTAACAATTCTGCTAAGTTATTTAACTCAGACAGTTGCTAGGAATGCCTTAAGAATATTAAATATGGAGATGGTATAGACGATAAGTTTTTATACCATCTCCATTATTTTTTTCTCATTTTACCTCTCCTACTCTGACAGAAGAGAGTTATCTCGCCGCAGGCGTAAAGCTAGTCGCTAGTTACTAGTGGCTAGTTGCTTTCTTTTAGACATAATTAAATTCAGAACTAGACAAATCTAGTCCCGAAACTCCATTAACGAATCCAATCAGTTCATCTAACCCAGAATTATTTGCCGTGTATAAAATCTCCGTTCCTGAAGCGGCAGCTTTTAATTGATAATCACTAGCACTTCCATGTAATTGAATGATATCTTGACTCAGATTAAAGCCTAGAATTGATGCCCGATCAGCTCTCCCTGCTGCTTGAGTAGTATCATGATTATAGTACGCGCGATCGCTATCTCCTAAAACAAAAACATCGAATCCTGCATCCCCACGTAAACGATCTAGTTGGTTATAACCAGGATTAGTTTCAATAATACTGACCCCAATTAAGACATCGTTGCCATTACCACCCAGGAGTAAATCATTCCCCCTGCCACCAATTAAGGTGTCGTTACCGTCACCACCCCTCAATTCTTGATTCGTATCACCGCCATAAAGTTGGTTATTTCCAGTCGTTCCCCCGATTGAAAAATTATTGCTCGCAAAAGCAAATTTTGAACTCGATAAATTTAAGCCAAAAACGTTATTAACTATTCCAACAAGTTCACTACCAGAATCAGCTTTATAGTAAATATTTGTTGCCGAACTAGTCTCAGCTAACCGATAATTACTGGCACTTCCGTGAAGCAAGATTATATCTTCACTGAGATTAAAATCCAGAATTGAAGCCCGATCTGTTTTTCCTTCTACTACAGTGCCACCATGATTGTAATAAACACCACTAGCATCTCCTAAAGCAAAAATATCAATTCCTGCATCCCCACGTAAACGATCTAATTCTCCGTAGCCGGGATTTTCTCTGACTGGATTAACGCCGACCAGAAGATCATTTCCATTACCACCGATGACAACATCGTCTCCTTTACCACCGATGACAATATCTCGATCATTACCACCGTTAAGGGTATCATTGCCTGCGTCACCATTAAGGCGATCGTTTCCATTTCCGCCTCTAATCTCTTGACTGGTATTGCCACCCAAGAGATTGTCAGCACTATCTGTTCCCGTTATTGACGAACTACTATCAAAATCGGCAGCATCAAGTAAATCATCGGTATTTAAATCGACTTTGATGTTTTCTGAATCGATAGTAACATTACCTGTTGCTCCTAAAGTTGTGCCATCTAAAGAAAAGCGAATATCGTAAGTACCTGCATCCAAAGCTATTTGATAACCACCAGCATCCAGAGTAGTAGTGGTAAAAGATTTATGATCGCCCTGACGTACTGCCTCGATGGAAATTCCTCTGAGTCCTTCGCCGATGGTGTAAAAATTATCATCGGTACTTAAATCATCAAAAGCAACCCCTGTCAAAAATACTGACGATCCCGATGCCCCAAAATTTTGAGTCACTGCTATATTGTTCGTACCCTTAAAATCTCCTTGGGCGATACCGAGACCAATTTCTCGATAGTCACCATTTAAAATGTTATTGCGGTGACCGACACTATAAAATAATCCCTCGTGCGCCCATAGTACGTGCTGAGGAATACTTCTTCCAATTGAACTGCGAGCAATATTTTCCCCTGCCGTAGAATAATTGTAATCAACTGCATCTAAGCGATTTTCTAGTAAAACTCCTAGTCCTGTCCCATCTTCTGTATGGGAAAATATATCTGCATCCAGCATCCAATCTGTGTGAGCTTTTGAAGATTCAATCAGAAGTGAGTTGAAAGCGAGGGGTTGTAAAGGATTGCTGGTAACATTAGCACCTCCATCAGTAACACTGATCATTTGCGATCGCGGACTTGAATACACCTCGTTATAAGTATCGATAGTTGCATTAAAACGAGCTACTTCTCCATCAGGATCAAGGCGAGTGCGATTGACTAATTCGAGCATATACTGCTCATATGCAGAAGGCTGAGTCATAAGTATTACAGTGTATTTTATTTAGATATAATTTGCTTTGTAAAGCACAAACTATATCCAGCATAATCTCACCAATTATTATTTGATAACCGTTTTTTTACTTAAAAAATTAAATATATAATATTGAACAATCTACAATTAACAATGAACAATTAACCAGGTTTTTGGCTGTATTTTATTCAATTGAAAACTACTGTATCAATATGAAGATAAGGATAGGAGTATTAGGTGCAGGCTATTGGGGAGTTCATTTTATTCGTAATTTAATGCGACATTCTCAAGTAGAATTAGTGGCGATAGTGGATTCTCATCCTGAAAAATTAACCTACTGTCAGAAAAAGTTTGATCTAGATCAAGATAAAGTTACCTTAACGACAGACTGGGAAACTATTAAAAATTTGGATAATCTTCAAGGGCTGGTAGTAGCTACTCCTGCATCTACTCATTATTCTTTGATTCTTGATGCTTTAAATTGTGGTTATCATGTTCTAGCTGAAAAACCACTTGCCCTCGATGCTAATGAGTGCAGAGAATTAACTAAACTAGCGGCAAGCAAAAATTTACAGCTACTAGTAGACCATACTTATTTATTTAATCCCATAATTGAAAAAGCGCACAAGATTATTCAATCTGGACAACTAGGAGAATTACGCTATGGTTATGCCACTCGCACCCATTTAGCTCCAGTGCGTCAAGATGTTGATGTGTTATGGGATTTAGCGATACATGACATTGCCATTTTTAATTACTGCTTAGGGCAAACACCCGATAAAGTACAGGCCAGAGGTAGAGTTTGGTTGCAGCCAGACAAAACTGTGAACATTTCTTCTCAGGTTGGTTTAGCCGATCTCGCTTGGTTAACTCTGTTCTATCCCGATGGTTTTCAAGCCGAAATTCATTTATCTTGGCTAAATCCCGACAAACAGCGTCGATTGTCCTTAGTAGGTAGTAAAGGAAGTTTGATTTTTGATGAAATGTCTCAGGATGCACCCTTAACTTTACACCAGAGTTATCTTGAACAAGAGGGAGAAATATTTACCCCTGTTAGACAATCACCTCAAGTAATAGTAGTCGAAGCTGTGGAATCTTTGAGTCAAGTTTGCGATCGCTTTATTGATAATATAATTAATCATCAACAAGATTGCTTTTCTTCTGGTTACGTAGGTACCGAGTTAGTAAATATTCTCAAATGTTTAACTCTTTCAATGGAACAACAAGGCAAAATAATTACCGTCGAAAACTTCGCCCTTGAGGGCGAAGCTAGTTGCTAGTTGCTAATTGCTAATTGCTAATTCCCCCCCTCAATCGGCGCAAATCCCTGACGTTGAATATTTTCTGTTACGACGCGAGGATCAAGGAATTGCAGTAGATAATCAGAACCTCCTGCCTTTGATCCGACTCCAGAGAGTTTAAAGCCGCCAAAAGGTTGACGAGCTACGATCGCACCTGTAATATTACGATTAACGTACAAATTTCCTACTTCAAATTCTCGATAGGCTTTATCAATGCGATCAGGTGTGCGAGAATATAAACCACCAGTGAGAGCGTAGTCTGTACCATTGGCAATTTCTAAGGCTTGCTCAAAATTTTCGGATTTGATTACTGCCAAGACGGGGCCAAATATTTCCTCTTGCGCAATGGTTGCATCGGCAGCAACTCCGCTAAAAATTGTTGGGGGAATATAATAGCCGCCTTCAGGAATAGACATTTCTAAGGCAAGTTGACTTTCTTGTTTGCCAGTATAGATGTATTCTAAAATGCGATCGCGTGCTTTGGCATCAATAACGGGGCCTACTTGAGTACTGGGATTATCTGCTGCACCGACATTGAGAGATTTGGTAGCTTCTGTAAGTCTCTCTAAGAAAGCATCATAGATTGGTGCGGCAACGATTACCCGCGAACAAGCAGAACATTTTTGTCCACTATAGCCGAAAGCTGATTGCACTACTCCTGTTACAGCCTGATCTAAGTCTGCACTTTCATCGACGATGATCGCGTTTTTCCCTCCCATTTCAGCAATGACTCGCTTCAGGTGTTTTTGACCAGGCCTTAACTTAGCTGCTTCTGCATAAATACGACAGCCGACTTCTCTCGAACCAGTAAAGGCAATCACATAAGTGTCTTGATGTTCCACCAGATAATTGCCTACTTCTGAACCCTTGCCAGGGACAAATTGCAATACGCCTTTAGGGATACCAGCTTCAATTAAAATTTCTGTTAACTTGGCTGCAATTACTGAAGAAGTTGCGGCGGGCTTGAGGAGGGTACAGTTACCCGTAACTAAGGCGGCGACGGTCATCCCAGTTGCGATCGCAAAAGGAAAATTCCAGGGAGAGATAACTACGGCAATACCTTTGGGTTGATAGAAGTAGCGGTTATTTTCCCCCGCAAGATCGTAGTTGTAGCCAGAGGCGAGTCTTTCCATTTCGTCTGCATAGTAGCGACAGAAATCGATCGCTTCGGAGACTTCTCCATCGGCTTGGGGGATAATTTTGCCCACTTCTAAACAAATCCAGGCATTTAATTCATGCCGTCTTTGCTCCATAAGATCAGCAGCTTGACGCAGAATATTGGCTCTAACAGTAGCAGGCGTGTTTTTCCAGCCTGAGAAAGCCTCTTTTGCCGCAATCATCGCTTTTTCGGCTTGCTCGACTGAAATTTGACCAACTTTACCAACGACTTCACTCTCTCTAGAAGGATTAAGCGAATCTATATAGTGAGCGGTTTCAACGTATTGTCCGTTAATGAGAGGTAAATAGGTTTCCCCTAAGGAATTACGTATTTGTTCTAAAGCTTGTTCGGCTTTGAGCCGTTTTTTTGTATCTGCATAATCGGTATCTGACGCATTTTGAAACATGGTGGGAACAATTGGCGAATCGCCCTTATTTTCGACAACAGGGGGCGCAATTAATTCTTCTATTGGTTTTTCTTCCTGATTTTGCCGCAAAAAAGAACTATTTGCCGTATTTTCTAGTAATCTACGGATTAAATACGCCATACCTGGCAGTAATTTACCGTAGGGCGAATAGACTCTAACCCGATGACCACGTTTAACTAAGGCTTGAGCTAATTTATCTCCCATGCCGTATAAAACCTGCATTTCAAAGCGGCGAGAGGGAATATTTAGAGTTTCGGCGATCGCACAAGCTAGAGCTTGCGATCGCACGTTATGACTGCCGATAGCGGCATAGAGATACTCGTGGTTTTCTAATAACAAGCGAGTCATCTGTTCATAATTGAAATCTGTAGCTGCTTTTTCGTTATATACGGGCTGTTGCCAATGATTTTGCCGAGATTTAATTGTTTCTTGATCCCAATATGCCCCTTTAACCAGCCTAACGGTAATTGGATTACCTCTTTCTTTCGCCCACTCAATAATGTCTTGTAAATCTTGATAAGAATCTCGAAGATAAGCTTGCAAAGTTATACCGAGCTCAGTGCGGCTGCGAAACTCTTCTTCTGTTAATAACTCTTTAAGAATTTCCAGAGTCAAGTTTTTATAGCGATATTGTTCCATATCAAAGTGAACCGCCACACCCAATTCTTGCGCCTTGCCTAATAAAACACGAATGCGATCGCAAACTTGGGCTTTACTACCCTCTGGATCGAGGGGATCAAATTGAGAATAAAAGGCTGTTAACTTAACCGTTACTTGTACTTGGGGTAATTCTTCTCCCTCAGCGAGGTCGATTTTTTCTACTCGCTTCCAGGTTTGGGCTTTTTGAGTTAGTTGTTCAATTAAATCTAGATAGCGTTGTAAATAATCCTGGGCTTCAGTTTCGGTAATTACTGCCTCGCCTAATAAATCGATCGTAAAGGTCATACCTTCTTTGCGGAGGCGGTCAATAGTTTTAATTACCTCAGAAATATTTTCCCCAGCAATATATTTATAAGCTAAAGTTTCTACTGCCTTAGTAATAGTGGCTGCTGCTGTTTGGGCAGGAAAAGAATTGGGATCGCTAAAGTTGAGAATTGCTTTAAGTGCGCTGGGTAATTCCACCGCTTCTGCACTCATATACTGTTGAAAGTGGCGGGCAATTTCCGATTTACTTTGTAGTGCGGGGATCGTATCGATAAAGCGGAACATCTGCACCCGCAAGCCTGGATTAGACATTGTCCAATCTAGGACTTTATCATCCCAACGCATTTGATCCCGCATTCGATTCAAGATATTGCTTTTTTCTCTGGTGGTTTGAATTAGTTTCTGGGCAATTTCTTGGGTTTTCTCTTCGTAGCGACGATCTGTTGCGCTTTTATCTGCTTGAATAACCACGCTTTTAGCAAACTCCGAGAGGTTGAGTAATATTGTTTAGGAAAATTCAGATTATAACGTGATATTCCCACTAAAAAAATGTAATCTGTAACAGTTTTGCTCCGATTGACTTCGATCATGGTTGCGCTCAATAAGAGCGATCATCTTGGTCTAATTTAGTTATTATTGAAATATTTTAAAAAATACATTTCTAAGATTTACTGGTTAAATTGCGATCGCTCTAGAGTAGAACGTTAACACTACTTTTTGCTCAAGGATTGAATAAATTCTTCGCACTTTGTCTAACCCTAAATTTCTCTTTTTGATCTCTATTTATTTTGAGGACTTATAAAAACCGCTTTTTTTAAAAATTAGATTGTTATACGGGTTTTTTTTGTCTTAAACTGGGATGTATATGAAATATACCTAAGTTTAATTTTATTCGGGTCTTCCCTTGTATAAATTAATTAATGCTTATTTTCCGATCTTTACTAGTGAAGATTCGGGATAAACCATTTCCGTGGGTTTATTCATCAAATTATTGTGAAGCAATGACCGCGGAATGCGGTCAGCGCAGAGTCCGTCGTTTTACGGTGAGACAGTTGGGGGGGGGAGGCACTTGCGGTGGGCGGCTTTGCCTACATAAGCAAAGTGCCGAAAGGGTTTCCCGATGTTATCCCACAAGGGTACAACGTACCCTTGTGGTACATAAGCCCTAAAGGACTCCTAAAGGATACCGCTTCGCATATAGCTTCGCGTCGCAAACTGTTGAACCCGAAGGGCGGAGTATCGCTGACGGCAAAAGCCAGAAATTGTGCTAGCAAATTTAACTATTAAATATATTTAAGTTATTTTAGGTATAAATTATATGGAGTCTCATAATAATTACATTAGAGACCGTCTATCTATATTTGTAGACGGCAACAATATGTTCTATGCTCAACAAAAAAATGGTTGGTTTTTTGACCCCAGAAGAGTTTTAGAATATTTTACCAAAGACCCGACAGTAGTTTTAATTAATGCTTTTTGGTACACAGGACTGAAAGATGCTCAAGACCAACGAGGATTTAGAGATGCTCTAATTAGTTTGGGTTATACGGTTAGGACAAAAATTCTGAAAGAATATTATGATGATGCTTCTGGTCGTTATTCCCAAAAAGCTAATTTAGATATAGAGATTGTAGTCGATATGTTCAATACTGTCGAACAATACGATCGCGTTATTCTATTTAGTGGTGATGGAGACTTTGAGCGGGCGATTGAATTATTGCGTTCTAAAAGTACTCATATTACAGTAGTTTCCACTGAAGGCATGATCGCCAGGGAATTAAGAAATGCTACTGATAGATATATAGATTTAAATGATGTTCGCTCTTATATTGAAAAAAGCGATTTTTAGCGAGAAAGAAATTAGCAGCACCAAAAAATACCAATAGCTTATAATTCCTAATAATACATTTTCCCTATAAGTTTAAGTTCACAAATTGGGTTATGAACAATTCAAAAGACCGCATCATTATTTTCGACACCACGTTAAGAGATGGAGAACAATCTCCTGGAGCAACCCTAAATGTTGCTGAAAAGTTAGAGATCGCCCATTCTCTGGCACGACTGGGAGTTGATGTAATCGAAGCTGGATTTGCCTTCGCTAGTCCTGGGGATTTTGAAGCAGTTCAAAAAGTAGCCGCCGAAGTAGGGACACAAGATGGGCCAGTAATTTGTAGTTTGGCAAGAGCGATTAAAGCCGATATCAAAGCCGCCGCCGAGGCTCTGAAACCTGCTGCCAAAGCGAGAATTCATACTTTTATTTCTACTTCCGATATTCATCTGGAGTATCAGTTAAAGAAATCGCGGTCTGAAGTACTGGACATCGCCGAGTCAATGGTTGCCTATGCTAAATCTTTTATGGAAGATGTCGAGTTTTCACCGATGGATGCGGTGCGGACTGAGCCAGCATATTTGTACCAAGTTTTAGAAGCGGCGATCGCTGCTGGGGCAACTACGATTAATATTCCTGACACCGTTGGTTATACTACTCCCAGCGAATTTGGAGCTTTAATCAAGGGAATTACCGAAAACGTGCCTAATATTGATCGGGCGATTATTTCCGTACATGGCCATAACGATTTAGGTTTAGCCGTTGCCAATTTCCTCGAAGCCGTTAAAAACGGAGCTAGACAGTTAGAATGTACCATCAACGGGATCGGCGAAAGGGCGGGTAATGCCGCCCTAGAAGAATTAGTGATGGCTCTTCACGTGCGTCGCCAGTATTTTAATCCCTTTTTGGGTAGACCTGAAGCATCTACGGCACCCCTGACTAATATCGATACTAAGCAAATATATAAAACCTCTCGTTTAGTATCAAACCGCACTGGGGTAATCGTACAGCCCAATAAAGCGATTGTCGGGGCGAATGCTTTTGCTCACGAATCTGGCATTCACCAGGATGGAGTACTTAAAAACAAGTTGACCTATGAAATTATGGATGCTCAATCCATTGGGTTAACCGATAATCAGATTATCTTAGGTAAACATTCGGGTCGCAATGCATTTGGTACTCGCTTACGAGAGTTGGGTTTTGAACTTTCCGAAACCGATTTGAATAAAGCCTTTGTCCGCTTTAAAGAAGTAGCCGATAAGAAAAAAGAAATTAGTGACTGGGATATCGAAGCGATTGTCAGCGATGAAATTCGTCAACCCCCTGAATTATTCCGTTTAGAACTAATTCAAGTATCCTGTGGAGATCGCTCTAGCCCGACAGCTACAATTACCATCCGCACTCCTGACGGTGAAGAATTAACCGATGCAGCCACTGGAACAGGGCCAGTAGATGCGATCTACAAAGCAATTAATCGGATTACCAATATACCCAATGAACTAATCGAGTTTTCCGTGCAGTCAGTTACAGCGGGAATTGATGCGATCGGTGAAGTGACAATTCGCCTACGTCATAACGACAAGATTTACTCTGGTCGTGCCGCCAATACAGATATCATCGTGGCTTCCGCTCGTGCCTATATCAAGGCGCTAAATCGTCTTTATGCTGCTTTGCAGAATCAGGAAAAACCCGAATCGGCAGCGGTAATTTAAACCCCAAACATAGTTTAATAACAAATTAAAGGCGCATCGCGATTTGTACAGTCAATTAAGATTGTCTTGTCCCGATGTGCCTTCTGCTTTACTACTAGTGGAAGTTGGCGTAAATAAGACCACCATTATGCAGTTAAAGCTTTGCCCTTGTAAGTCCACTTGAAGGGTTTTGCTATCTTGTCATTATAGTAGGCAATGAAATCGAGAATCTTGGA
>Ga0114940_10000333_pt1 | contig 24316 bp, 22 predicted proteins | sample ColdCreekSource_FD_87195 | JGI IMG/M metagenome (GOLD analysis project Ga0114940, IMG submission 87195) | Groundwater microbial communities from Cold Creek, Nevada to study Microbial Dark Matter (Phase II) - Cold Creek Source | ecosystem: Environmental > Aquatic > Deep subsurface > Groundwater ... | reverse complement strand
GACCTTCATAGCGCCACCAGCCACGGATGGATGCCACCGCAAACGCCCCGGTATCGTGATCGGTTCCCACGTTGACAAATCCCCTGTTGCGCCCCACATCGTAAATCCCATACGGATAAGCGCGTGGCACGGCAGGATTTGGAAAGTCGTGTCCGTTGACGCTGACAGGATGTTTTGAAGCGTGCCATTGCTGCCCCTTATTCTCGTAATTTCCGATTAATTCTTTCTTCTTGGTGTCCACTGAAATCACAAGATGGCCTCTTCTCAAAGATGTTTTCACAAACCGATTGATATGACGGAACTGAGCATCTCGGTCAGGATGATCGGAGCCCTCTTCGGTCTTGCGATTGCTTTGCAGACTGAAGTTTTGCTCGTGGAGAAGCTGGGCCACCTTCATGTGACTGATCTGATGCTTCTGTCTGACAAGTTGAGCTGCTAAAGCTCGTGTGCTTTTACAAACCCAGCGTAATGGAGATTGAGGGTCGCCTCGCGTTTGAGGATCAATCAAACGATCCAGCGCCTCCAAAAGATGAGGATGATGGACCGTGATTCTTTTTCGTCCAGCGCCGACACGACGAATGCGACCAGCTGGAAGACGAAGACCGATTTTAATTTCCTGAATGCCTTTGACAATGGCTTTTCGTGAAAGTCCACTCGCTCGACGAATAAGCGAAATGCCACCATAACCCAAGCTCAAGGCTTCATTGGCTGCCACAATTCGGCGGGCTCGCTCATCCAAAAGAGACCAAACAACTGAAAGCTTCTGAGTTAGCGATGCCAAACTTTTCATGCCGAAAAGCAATAGCACACCCACCTCATAGTTGCTACCTTTATTTATTTATACGGCCTTAGCTCGACCGATTCAGGTGTTTGGTTGAATTTCATTGCGCGTCGGTTGGTTGTGAATCGGGTCTGGATGCTCGAAGTGCTGTGCCCGTAGAGCGCGCCGCCAGCCATCGAGACAGGTTCCTCTCGTAGTCTTGGCTTGGGAGCCGAACCTTGGTACACTCCTGAGCCATGTTCATCCCTCTTAACAAATTTACAGTCAAAGCCCAGGAGGCACTCCAGCAGGCTCAACAGGATGCCGAGAGCCGGGGACACACGGAACTCTCTGTTGAGCATTTATTAATGGCATTGTTCAAGCAGGAGGAGGGGTTCGTCCGCCCCATTCTGGAGAAACTGGGTGTGGCCGTTCTGAAGCTTCAAGGTCTTCTGGAAACCACGCTGAATCGTAAACCGCAGGTGAGTGGTGGCGCTTCCCAGACCGTGATATCCAACGATCTCAACCAGGTTCTGAACGCGGCACAGAAGGAGGCGGAACGGTTGCGTGATCAATATGTGAGCACCGACCATTTGCTTTTAGGAATTGTGGAGCATGGCAAATCCGATGCGGCCGGTCTGCTGCATGGAATGGGCGTGAGCAAGGCCTCCCTCCTGAAATCATTGCAGGAATTGCGTGGCAGCCAGCAGGTGACCGACCAGAACCCGGAGGATAAATTTCAATCGCTGGAAAAGTACGGGCGCAATCTTACGGAAACCGCCCGGCAGGGAAAGATCGATCCGGTGATTGGTCGCGACACCGAAATCCGGCGCGTCATGCAGGTTCTCTCGCGCCGGACCAAAAACAATCCCGTGCTGATTGGAGAACCTGGGGTGGGCAAAACGGCGATTGTGGAAGGGCTGGCGCGGCGGATTATTGCCGGTGATGTTCCGGAAGGACTCAAGGAGAAGGAACTGGTTGTCATGGACCTGGGGGCCATGATTGCCGGCGCCAAGTATCGCGGGGAATTCGAGGATCGTCTCAAGGCTTTTCTCAAGGAAGTGACGACTTCGGCCGGACAGATCATTTTGTTCATCGACGAATTGCATACACTGGTTGGCGCTGGAAAGGCGGAAGGGGCAGTGGACGCCGCCAATTTGTTAAAGCCCCAGTTGGCCCGGGGTGAATTGCGATGCATTGGCGCAACGACGCTGGATGAATACCGCAAATACATTGAGAAAGATGCCGCGCTGGAAAGACGGTTCCAGCCGATTTACGTCGCTGAACCCAGTGTGGAGGATACGATTGCCATTCTGCGGGGATTGAAGGAGCGCTATGAAGTGCACCACGGCGTTCGAATCAACGATTCGGCGCTGGTGGCTGCGGCAACCCTCTCGCATCGTTACATCAGCGATCGCTTTCTCCCGGATAAGGCGGTGGACTTGATGGACGAGGCTGCGTCACGATTGCGGATCGAAATCGACAGCCTGCCCACGGAAATCGATGAAATTGAGCGGCGCAGCATGCAGCTTGAGATCGAACAGCAAGCCTTGAAAAAAGAAACGGACTCGGCCACGGTTGCGCGTTTGAAAAAGCTGGAGTCCGAGCTTTCCGGCCTCAAGGAAAAATCCGGCCAACTCCGAAGTCAGTGGCAGGGTGAAAAGGCGGTCCTTACCGAGTCTGGAGCGCTGAAAGAGCAGATCGAAAAGGCAAGGGAGGAAATGGAACAGGTCAAACGGCGTGGTGATCTCACACGCGCCGCCGAGATCCAGTATGGCACGATTCCCGAACTTGAGAAAAAACTCGCAAAAGCCAAGGAAAAGCTGGCGAAGCTTCAGAAAAATGGAGGGATGCTTCAGGAGGAGGTTGGAGAAGAGGATATTGCCAGGGTGGTGGCTGCCTGGACAGGCATCCCCGTCTCGCGGATGCTCGAGGGCGAACGACAGAAGCTGGTGAAAATGGAGGAGCGGCTGCACCAGCGTGTCATCGGCCAGGAACATGCGGTTCGCGCCGTCAGCAACGCGATTCGTCGTTCACGGTCGGGACTCCAGGAACCGAATCGGCCGATCGGATCCTTCATCTTCATGGGGCCCACCGGAGTTGGTAAAACGGAACTTGCCCGGGCGGTGGCGGAATTTTTGTTTGACGATGAAAATGCCATGGTGCGCATCGACATGTCGGAATATGGAGAGAAACATTCCGTGGCGCGGCTGATTGGCGCGCCACCGGGTTATGTGGGTTATGAGGAGGGCGGTCAACTCTCAGAAGCTGTTCGGCGACGGCCCTATTCCGTGATCCTTTTCGATGAGATCGAAAAGGCGCATCACGAAGTGTTCAACACACTTCTTCAATTGCTGGATGACGGTCGTTTGACCGATGGGCAGGGGAGAACGGTGGATTTCCGAAACACACTGGTTGTAATGACCTCCAATATCGGAAGCCCCATCATCCAGGAGTTTTTTGCGGAACAACAGGATTCCAAGTCGGCTGTGGACACAGAAAGCCCGGCTTACAAGCAAATGGATGAACGCGTGCTCAACGAGCTGCGTCAGCATTTTCGTCCGGAGTTCCTGAACCGCGTTGATGAAATCATTGTCTTCCGTTCGTTGCAGCAGGCTGAGATTGCGAAGATCGTGGATATCCAGCTCGCCCGTGTTGAGAAGCGGCTTTTGGATCAGCACATTCAACTGAGCTTCAGCGAATCCGCCCGGGAATTCATAGCACGGGAGGGGTACGATCCGGTTTTCGGAGCGCGGCCTCTGAAGCGCGTGATTCAGCGCGGGGTATTGGACAAACTTTCGCTCGACATCCTGGATGAAAAATTTCATGAGGGCGACAAGGTCACGGCCCGGGCAGGCAAGGATGGCGCATTGGAATTCAAGAAGGAATGAGCCGGGTGTATGACATAAAATCGGCAAGGGATGGATTGTGATTCGGAGGAAATTAGTGGTTTTGACGAATAGGACAACCTGAGTTATTCTTACCCTGTGATGTTGTCATCCATTTCCAAAAAAATTGCGCTTGTTTTAATCATAAGCTCAAGCGTTGCAACCCGTGGTCTGGCAGACTCAGAGGGTGCCGAGACATTTTTCCCGCAGGGGTTCACTCAACCCAAGATGGCCACCGGCGGTGGTGTTGCGGTGGCTGGACCAACTCCTTTCTTCAACCGCAAAACCACGGGATCGCAGGTGGGCGTCAAGTCTATCAATGGCAAACCCGTCACCGGTCAACCGTCGTCGGTTTCCAACAGCAAAACGGCTGATGCATTAAGGCAGGTCAGCGGGAATACGGATCTCATGCTTGCCGCAGTCACCGGTGATACCAAAACCGTGAAATCCATGCTGGCGAAAGGCCCTAACATCAACACGACCAACATCAATGCGGTTAATCAATATGGTTCAACTGCACTAATGGGAGCATCAGCAGGCGGCTATGAAGAGATTGTTCAGGCTTTGCTGGAAAAGGGGGCCAATGTGAATATCCGGAGCAGAGACCAATCCACGGCTTTGATGTTTGCCGCCAGAAATGGGCATGCTGCGGTTGTTCAAGCTTTGCTGGCAAAGGGCGCGGATGTCACGGTTAAGAACAACAGCAGCCAGACTGCAGCCATCCTGGCGGTTGATCATGGTCATGATGAAGTGGTTGCAATCCTTAAATCGGCGGAGACTATCAATCATGACAAGGAAACTCACAAGACAAAGCACATATCAAGAGAGGAAGAGTAACACATGAAAACCATCAAAAAAACACCGGGTCGTATTTTACCACGCTTGGAGCGTGGTTTGCTTGCCATGGGAATGGTGATTGCCTTTATGGGACATGGCACTGCGGCCGAGATTAGAATTTCTCGTGAATTTATTTATCCTTCACAATGGAGTGATCCACAAGTCCAGGTCTCCAGTGGCGCGGCTGGAGGCTCCGGCATTGGAATCACTTCACCATCTCCATCAACTTTCACAACCCGTGAGCTCGGCATCGATTTAACCGTGACGGCGCAAGTAGGTCTTCCCGACCAGTATGGAGGTCCTTCCCTGGCGGTTGCGGGCAACACGGCCAATTTATCACGCTTGGAGCGTGATGGCATGACTCCACTCATGCTTGCTGCGACAAAAGGTGAGCTGAACACCGTGCAGACTTTATTGAGTCATGGCGCGGACGTGAACGCAAAGAACAAGGATGGCGCTACAGCTCTCATGGGTGGTGCTGCCGGAGGAAATACAGCCATTGTTCAGGCGCTGTTGGCCGGGGGCGCGGATGTCAATACCAGGAATTCAAGAGGACAAACCCCCTTGATGTTTGCCGCGAATAACGGGCATCTGGCTGTGATGCAGGTTTTACTGGAGAAGGGTGCAGAAGTGGATGCAAAGGACAAGGACGATCAAACGGTTTTGATGTACGCGACCACGCAGGGGCGTGATGAGATCGTCAAGGCCTTGCTGGATCGAGGTGCGGATACGAAGCCAAAGGACAAACGTGGCTTGACCGCGCTGACAAAAGCCAAAACAAGAGGCGACCAGAACCTTGTCTTGCTGCTGGGAGGAAAAGCTGGTAGCTGAGTGGGCGAATGGATTTGTCCGTCAGGGCGATATCTGTATTCACCATTCTTTTTCTCGGCATCCGGCTCGGAGCCGAAGAGCCCGGCCGGCTTGAGGTCCCCTTCCAAATCGAGAAGGACGATGGTGTTATTTTTGTCAAAGGCTCGATTAATGGTGGCAGCCCTCAACTTTTCATTCTCGATACCGGGGCAACCGAAACGATCATCACACCGCCTGCTGCCGAGGCCCTTGGCATTCATGGGCAATCCGCATGGGGTGGAGATCCGGTTGCAAAAGTGAATTCCATCTCTGTGGGCGGCGCCACGGTCAGTAACGTGACTGTTTTTGTTTTCGATCCGCCTCAGGCGTTATCGCTCCGGCTGAATCGCGGGATCAATTACAATGGCATCCTGGGTTGCAGCTTTCTTTCCCAGTTTGTCATTACAATCGATTATCAAAAAAAGATCCTGACTTTCATTCCCCATCAAAACAAGCAGTCGTCCTGGGGGAACAAGACGGACACCTCAACCGATGAAATTCCATTTGAGGTGGTCAATAATCACATTCACGTCAAGGGATGGGTTAACAGGAAAGGCCCATTGACCCTGCTTTTTGATACGGGTGCGACCGCAACATTACTGACTCAATACACCGCCCGACGGTTTGGTATTGTGGGCACTCCACTCATCAGCCCTCCCGGTGCGTTCTTCACAGATCTCGACTCTCTTTCCGTGGGCAGGACGGTCGTCAAAAAAATGCCCATCATCATCTATGACCCCCCTCAAGCCTCTGGCATCGAGTACAACGGCATTCTCGGCTATACCTTCATGGCGCGCTTCCTAGTGACCATCGACTATCGGCGAAAAGTTCTCACACTTGCACCATATGAAAACAGGAATGAGACAGCGCGTTGAGCGCTGCTTTACTTCGCTTTGTCATGGCGGGCGCTGACTTCATCCCAGTTGACCACATTCCACCAGGCATCGAGATAATTCTTCCGCAGATTCTGATATTTCAGATAGTAGGCATGTTCCCAGACATCCACGCCCATGACGGGTTTCTGCCCTTCCATGATCGGATTATCCTGGTTTGCCGTTGAAGTGATGGCAAGCTTGCCGTCCTTTCCAATCACCAGCCATGCCCAGCCGCTGCCAAATCGAGTCATCCCCGCGTTGGTCAGTTGCTCCTTGAATGTGGCAAAACTTCCAAAAGCGCCATTGATTGCATCCGCCAGTGGACCTTTGGGTTCCCCGCCGCAACCTTTTTTCATGATCGTCCAGAACATGCTGTGATTCAGGTGGCCTCCGCCGTTGTTGCGCACGGCGCCGCGGATGGCTTCCGGCACGCTGCCGATGCCGGCAAGAAGTTCTTCGAGGCCTTTTTTGTGAAGCTCCGGCTGTTTATCAAGCGCGGCATTCAAATTGGTGACATAAGCCTGGTGATGTTTGGTGTGATGGATTTCCATGGTCCGCGCGTCGATGTGCGGTTCGAGCGAATCATAGGGATAGGGAAGTTTCGGTAATTCATGCGCCATAAATTCGATTCCTTTCTGGTGAAGCTCCACCACCAAAGGTGGTGGCTTTTTTTGGTTTCATTTTTGCGGAGCCAGCCGTAGCCCAGCCCGCCTACGCTGAAAGCTTCGGCGGGCCCGTCCCTCGCCATTCATCCATCGCCATAGGCGGTGGCTTTCTGGCGAAGGCGGCTAAACACGTGATCCTTTGCCGAAGCCGGAGGCGGGTCAAGTATATTTCTCACCATTCCTTGGCAGCCATCGAATCGCCATTGCCACACTCCCTTTTTTTGACACAACCACCTTGGTGCTTGTGGTCAACACAAGACCTGCCGGCAGTCCCTCTCAGAGATTCATCAGATTTTCAACAGCAACCATCAGATCGGTGATTGTAAAAGGCTTGGCGAGAAACCCGACCTTCAGCGCATTGGCTGCGTGCATCACAAGATCCTTGTTGGGCACCCCGGTAATGATCAAAAGCGGTGTCTGGTCACCCTTCATCCGAAGTTTTCCCATGAACGCGATGCCCGTCATTCCTGGAAGACGATAATCACCATGTCATCTCTGTGGGGAGCGTGTTGGATTTGGGTTAATTGTTAAATGCACTCTCAATCTTTTTGAGGACCGACTCAACCGACAGCTCTTTCATGCATCGATGATCGAAAGCGCATGGCGGAAAATAACCATCACGATGGCAGGGACTGCAAGGAAGGGTTTCACCAAGCCAGAGGTGGGTCGAGCGCTTACCCAGAGGGCGATAGTGTGCCGGATCAGTAGGGCCGAATATTCCGATGGTTGGAGTACCCAGCGCCTCAGCCAGATGCAGGGTCAATGTGTCATTGGTCACCACCAGACGGCATGCGCCAAGCACCGTGGCGGTCTCGGTAACCGTGAGTTTGCCAGCGAGGTTCAAACCGGTGTCATGCAGTTTGAGCTTTTCCGCATCCTTCACATCTCCAACCCAAACCACTCGGTGACCGTTTTCCATCAACCGGGTGGCGAGTTCACGGTAGTGATCCGTTGGCCAGGTCTTTAATTCCGTTTGCGTTTTCACATTTCGACCACCCCCGAACCCAAGGGCAATCCAGCTTGTTTGATCCGGCTGAAAACCAAGGGCGATGACCTTTACAACCGCCTGGTCGTGTTCATTTTCATGAAATTTCCACAGCCCCGCCAGCGGCGCCAGATTATCCGACTTTGTCTGGTCCGATGGTTTTCCGGTTGCCATATTGAGATACTGACTGACATGGTGTTCCTCTTCACCTGCGGCATAAGAGTGCGTCAAAAAAGAAGTCCCTCCCTTGCCATGGAATCCTCTGCGTACGGGAATGCCGCTCAGCCACGCAAGAAATCCATATCGCCAGTCACGATGGAAGATGATGATTTCTGAATAGATGCATGGCCTGGCGCCTGTCTCCGAATCAACCCGTGTTTTCAGGAGGTCGAAAAGGTGTTGAGCCTCCCTGAGCTGAGACCACCAGCGCCCGGCCATCAGGGCGTGGTCATTGATTATTTGAATCTCGTCAAAATATGGCAGATGTTGGGCCACATCCAAACATGAAGCTCCCACGAGGAGGGTGATATGCGCATTGGGACGTGTTGATCGCAACTTGTGAAAAGCGGGCGCGGCAAGCAGAAGATCGCCGCGTGAAGCAATCTTGATATACAGCAGCTTCTCCATTCCTTGACTTTAATGGCAGAGGTGGAATATCGTCAACCTTGCACCATGTACAAGGCAACTTACATCCATTGGGGCAGTCTTATGGTTGCCCTCCTGCTTTTCTTTGCGTCACCGTTACCGGCCCCTTTGATCTACCGGCCCGGTGAGGGCTGGGAGGTTGAGGGCCAGGATACGGTGGAGGAAACTTCGCCCCAACAACTTGAAAAGGGTGGACGTTACGATAAGGAAAATAAATTTGAAGAGGCACGGGATGCCTATCGGTCACTTGTCAAGACGTGGCCTCTTTCTCCCAACGCGCCTGAGGCACAGTTTCGCTTCGCTGTGATGTTGTACAAACTTTTTGATTTTCAGGGATCCTTCAAGGAATTTCAGAAATGCCTTGAAAAATACCCCGACACCAAACATTTTGATGAAATTCTGAAATACCAGTATGACATCTCCTGTCTCTTTCTCGCCGGGGAGAGACAGAAGGTTTGGAAGATTCCCACCCTCCCATCCATGGACAAGACCGTGGAAATGTTCGAACAGGTGATCAAGAATGGTCCCTACAGCAATGTAGCAGCCATGTCCCAGCTCAAAATTGGCTTCGCGCGCGAAAAACAGCACCATTGGACGGACGCGGTGAAGGCTTACCAGGAAGTCATTCGTCGCCATCCAAAGAGCGATCTGGCAGACGACGCCCAATTTCAAATCGGATACGCCAACATGCTTGCCTCACGCGAGGCGGATTACGATCAGACTGCAGCCGATCGCGCGATCGTTGGCTTTCAGGATTACATCACAAAATATCCCAAGAGCGAAAAAATCAGCCAGGCGCGTGAAAACATCGATCGTTTGAAGTTGGAGCAGGCCCGGGGCCTTATGACCATTGCCGAGTTTTATGATCGCGAAAAAAACTATAATGCCGCTCTGATCTACTATAATAATGTGCTTCAGAAATTCCACGGCGCTGATATTGCCAAACGCGCCTCTGCCCGCGCTGATGAGATCAAGCGGCGGCAGCTCGAAATGATTTCATTTGATTCCAAAAAGGAGGCGATTTTATCCGAAACCAACCTGCCGCCGGCATCCTCATCCACCAGTGGCAGGGTTGCAGAACCATCCTTATGAAACTTCATTTTGTCATCCTGCTGTTGATCGCCGGCTTTTTCTCCGGATGCGCCTCCTACAAGTTGGGAGCCTTTCATCAGCCGGGCTTTAAAACGATCTTTATCGAAAATTTCAAGAGCGAGGTGGACGAGCCGGCCCTCGAAAATCTGGTGACCACCTCAGTCATCCAGCAGTTTCAAAAGGATGGCACAATAACAGTTGTCGATGCTGCCGGAGCGGATGTAATCCTTCGTGGCCGCATCACCGAGTTTCAAATGACGCCCTTGCGCTACTCGCGCGCCAATGAGTTGACTACGACAGAAGTCAGCATGTCCATTGGAGTGAAGTACACCCTGACCAAACGTGGTCAGACCAAACCCTATTACGATGGGCACGCATCCGGCAGCACAGGCTTTTTTATCGGGAACGATCTGCAGAGCGACAAGCGCCAAGGGGTCCCTCTTGCGTCACAGACCTTGGGCCGCCAAATTGTTGCAGCCCTGGTGGAGGGCTGGTGATCATAAGCAGGAGCCAGAATTCAGAATCCAGACTCTGAATCGTCCAGCAGGTCGGGGCGACGTTCCTTGGTTCGTGCCTTTCCCATTTTCTGACGCCACCGGGCGACTTCCTGATGATTCCCGGAGACCAACACCTCAGGAATCTGAAGCCCTCGAAATTCGGCGGGGCGCGTGTACTGAGGATATTCCAAAAGCCCATGGCTGAATGATTCGTCTTGAACTGAATCTTCATGTCCCAGAACTCCCGGCACCAGCCGCGCAACACCATCCACCAGAACCATGGCGGGCAGCGCTCCGTTGGTGAGCACATAATCCCCGATGGAGATCTCCTCATGAACCACCAACTCCCGCACTCTTTCATCAACGCCTTCATAATGTCCGCAGATCAGAATCAGATGTTTTTCCTGTGATAACTGCTGGAGAGTGGTCTGGTTGAGCTTTTGTCCTTGTGGGCTTAAAAGGATCACACGCGCTTCTCTGGTGTGCAGTGTTTCAACACAGTGGATGATCGGCTCCGGTTTCATCACCATTCCCGGCCCGCCACCAAAAGGACGGTCGTCGGTGATTCTGTGTTTGCCATTTGCATAATCACGCAAATTGTGGAGGAGAATCTTGATCAAGCCTCGTTCCTGGGCGCGTTTCAGAATGCTTTCCGTCAAGGGTCCCTCAAACATGGCAGGGAACAAAGTGATGATATCAATTTTCAGATGGTTTCTCCTCGATGACCTCAACCATGGCTCGCTTGCCGTGCCTGGCAATGGAATTGTTGACCAGGGTGCGAAGCGATTGAATCGTCCGCCCCTGCTTGCCAATGACTTTGCCGATATCACTCTTGTTCAAACGCAGTTCATAAACCATGGTGCGGTCGCCGTCTATCTCGCGAACATCAACCTGATCCGGAAAATCCACCAGCGCTTTGACGATATATTCAATAAAAGCCTTCATCACGTGACCTCCAGTGTGCCCCGGTTCAAATGGGGCAGCCACCCCAATATATAAACCCATTAAGCCGCTTTGGCTATTTTACCGGCTTTTTTGATGAGACTCCTCACCGTATCAGAAGGTGTCGCGCCTTTCGAGAGCCAATAGGTTGTTCTTTCGAGATCAATCTGAAACTTGACCCCCGCTTTGCGGTGTGGATTGTAAATGCCAATTTCCTCAATGAAACGCCCATCGCGAGGGCTGTGCTTGTCAGTAACCACCACCCGGAAGTGAGGATCATTCAACGCACCCACCCGCTTTAACCGAATTCGAACTGCCATAAAAAGTTCCTTTATCTTGATGTGTATTTAAACACACCTTTATCGGAAGCGTCCAGGAGAGGGCATGGCGCCCGTCCCGGGCATCCCACCCATACGCGCCATCAATTTACCCATGCTTCCCATATCTTTCATCATTTTGCGCATCATCCCGAAACGCTTCAACAGGTCGTTCACCTGGGTTACCAACGTGCCGCTGCCCTTGGCGATGCGTAAACGCCGGCGTCCATTCAGAATTTCAGGATGTGCCCGTTCCTTGACCGTCATGGACTGAATGATGGCCTGGATCGCCACCATCTGTTTTTCACTGACGGCAAGATTTTTCATGTTAGCCGCACCGGGAATCATCGCAAGCAGATTTTCTAAAGGCCCCATCTGACGGACCGCGGTAAGTTGGTCCAGAAAGTCCTGCAGCGTGAAATTATTTGAGCGCAGCTTCTTCTCCAGAGCAGCTGCCTTTTCTTCATCCACAGCGACCTGAGCTTTTTCGACCAGCGTTACGATATCTCCCATCCCGAGAATACGGGAAGCCATCCGGTCTGGATGGAAAGGCTCCAGATCTTCTGGTTTTTCCCCAGTGCCAACTAATTTAACGGGCTTCCCAGTCACCGAGTGAATGGACAACGCGGCTCCGCCACGGGCGTCGCCATCAAGCTTCGTCAGGATAAAACCCGTCAGCCCAACTTTGGCATCGAAGGTTTTTGCCACATTGGCAGCTTCCTGTCCCGTGGCCGCATCCGCAACCAGCAGGATCTCCTGGGGACTCACCGTCTGCTTGAGATGGACGAGTTCCTCCATCATAGGCTCATCCACTTGGAATCGCCCTGCTGTATCAAAAAGAACAATATTCCGTTGCTGGATTTCAGCAAACTGAATCGCCTGTTCGGCGATTCTGGCCACATCCATTTCACCCAACAGAGAAAAGACCGGCACACTTAATTTCGCTCCCAGTGTTTTAAGCTGATCAATGGCAGCGGGGCGATAAACATCGCAGGCGACCAGAAGCGGCTGGCGCCCCTGACTCTTCAACAGAAGCGCAAGCTTGCCGGTGGTGGTCGTCTTGCCAGAACCGTTGAGTCCCACCAGAAGCATTTTTGTGGGTGATCCTGAAAAGTTCAATGGCGCCTGGGCGCCTCCCAATAACGCCATCAGTTCGTCATGAACCACCTTGATCACTTGTTGGCCGGGAGAAATACTACGCAACACCTCCTGCCCCAGAGCCTTCTGCTGAATGGTGGCGATGAACCTGACTGCCACGTCATAATTCACATCGGCTTCGAGCAGAGCGATCCGAATTTCACGCAAGGCATCAGCAATATTGGATTCGCTTAATTTGCCGTAACCACGCAGGTTTCGGAAAACATCCTGAAGCTTGTTGGAAAGAGTATCAAACATGGCGACTCAGTCTATCGCGCTATCGTGTCCCTCAAGTCAACCCAAACCCCAGTTGAGAGTCAAGTTGGCAAACTCGAACAAAACGCGTAAGATGGGACCGTGCGCATTTTAATTGTCGAGGACCAAAAAAAAACAGCCCAGTTTCTTCGCAAAGGCCTGGTGGAACAGGGTTATGCCGCCGATGTGCTTCATGATGGATCGGCAGCGGAAACTCAGGCTCGATTGCATGATTACGACCTGATCATTCTGGATGTAATGCTTCCGGGACAGGATGGCATCCAAGTCTGTCGTAATTTGCGACGCATGAAGCTTCAAGTTCCCATTCTCATGCTCACGGCATTGACATCAACCGGAGACAGGGTGAAAGGTCTGGACAGCGGCGCCGACGATTATCTGGGGAAACCTTTCGAGTTTAACGAACTACTTGCCCGCGTACGAGCGTTGACACGGCGTCGATCGGGAAGTCGATCGCGCTTGAAAATCGCCGACCTTGAGCTCGACCTGGCCTCGCGCAAAGCAACACGAGCCGGGCAGGAAATCAACCTGACGACAAAGGAATTCGCGCTGTTGGAATGCCTTATGGAACGTGCCGGACAGGTGGTCACCCGTACGGCGATCAGTGAACATGTCTGGGATATTCATTTTGATCATGAGAGCAATGTCATCGATGTCTACATCAACTTCCTGCGCAAAAAGATCGACAAGGGCTACAACCCGCCTCTTCTCCACACGATCATTGGCGCTGGTTATACTCTGAAGGCGCCTTGAAAAGCGCTCAAAATGGGACGCCTTTTTTCGACATTACGTTTTCAGATCACGCTTCTGCACATCGCCATCTTCGGCGTGACGCTGCTGATTTTCAGTACAGTGCTTTATGTGGTTTATCAACGCAGTCTGACTGCAGATTTCGACAAGGCAATTTATAATCGAGCGCTTGGAATCAAAAGCAGTATTTCAATCGATCCTTTCGGCCGGATTGAAATCAACAGAGTCCTTATGGCTGAATCAGGAAAGCTGTTCCCATTCCAGTCAGGCAATGAATACATCGAGATTCGCACACCGGATGGCAAGCCCTTCGCTCATTCGGAAAATCTGGCCCAGACTTCACTCCCTTTGGATCCGGATACCCTTGCTTTGCTCCAACAGGGTCGTTTCGTGTTCGCCACCATTCCCCAGTCGGTTAAAATCCCACATTTTTGGGGTGAGGGCAATCTTCGACTCCTTTGCATGCCTCTAACGTCGCAAGGAGAGATTAAACTTTTGTTGCAACTGGGAGTGAGTACATACTCGCATGACAAGTCGATGGACGGATTGAGGACAGCGATTTTCTTTATGGGCGTGCCGTTTACCCTGCTTCTGACGGGAGCCGGTGGATGGTGGATGGCGGGGCGCGCCTTCCTGCCCATCAATCGCATCGTTTCGGCAGCACAACGATTGGGCGCTGAACGCCTGGACGAACGTCTACCCGTACCAGAGGTCGAGGACGAATTACAAAGACTCTCCATGACTCTCAATGAAATGCTGGAGCGTTTGGAACGAGCGTTCAAGAGTCAGGAACGCTTTGTGGCTGATGCATCGCATGAGTTAAAAACACCACTGACAATTCTACAGGGCGAGCTTGATGTGTTGCGTCAACAATCACGGTCTGTCCCGGAATATCAGGAATTTCTCTCGAGCGCGTCGGAAGAGTTACGGCGTCTTTCTCAAATCATCCACAACCTTCTCCTGCTGGCGCGCGCGGATTCAGGCCGACCGCTGGAATTGAAAAAGGAGGTGCGCCTGGATGAAATCATTCTGGAAGTTGTCGAAAGGTTGCAATCATTTGCCGGACGCTCCCAGGTGAAACTGACAGTATCCATTCACGAACCAGCCGTCCCTGCCGGCAAAGACACGGTTGATGAACGATCATGGCTGGCCATTTTTGGGGAAGCAGATCTTCTGGCAAGCTTGTTTTTCAACCTGGTTCACAATGCGATCAAACATTCAGCGGCAGGACAGACGGTGGAGATTCGCCTTGAACCAGCTCTTGATGGAACTCGTGTGGCGGTGCGCGATTTTGGGACGGGAATGCGACCCGAAGAACTTCCACGTATTTTCGAACGATTTCATCGTGCTGAAAATCCAACCCGGCGGGATGTAAATGGCACCGGCCTCGGACTCGCCATTGTCCATTGGATTGCAGAAGCGCATGGCGCACAGCTTTCGGTGGAAAGCAAACCGGCCGAGGGAAGTGTGTTTACCGTAACATTTGTTCAGAGGTAACGGCGTGCTATTGTCTGTGAACAAAAGTCCAATGAATACACGACCTGGGAAACACGTCCAATGAGCATATTGCTAAATCTCGATTGAGATCGGGTAATCTGGCATCTCTTCAGACTGTAAAACAACGATCATGAAACCATCGGGTTTTTCTCTTCAGCAACGGCTGGCCATTCTTGCCGGATCATTGGGTCTGATACTGACATCCTGTTATACTGTTCCGCAAACAGGGCGGTCCGCGTTTAATATCGTTGGCGCTGCCGACGAATTGCGGCTGGGACAGCAGGCTTTTCATGATGTGAAAAAGAAGGAAGCCGAATCCAGCGATACCAACCAGGTGGAAAGGGTTCAACGGGTCGGTAAACGAATCGCGGATGTCGCAGACCAGGATATTCCGAATGCCAAATGGGAATTCGTGCTTTTTGATAACAAGGAACCCAATGCCTTTGCGTTGCCCGGTGGGAAGGTGGGGATTTATACCGGCATCATGAAAATCACCCGGGATGACGCAGGGCTGGCCGCGGTGATGGGACACGAAATCGCGCACGTGGCAGCCCGTCACAGCGCGGAGCGAATGAGTCATCAGCTTGCAGCGGCCGGCCTGGCAACCGGCCTTGCCATTGGGTTAAGCCAGGAAGATCGGAAAACCAAGGAGATTGCCTTCATCAGTTTCGGACTTGTCACGACCTTTGGCGCTGTGTTGCCGCACAGCCGCACGCAGGAAAGAGAGGCTGACCGTATCGGTCTGGTTTATATGGCCAAGGCCGGTTACCCTCCCATGGCTGCGGTCGATTTCTGGCAGAGGTTTCGGGAATATAACCAGAAGAAGGGTGGAAATCCTCCGGCATTTTTCTCAACACACCCCGCAGATGAGAAACGCATCGCAGATCTGCAGGCGTTGCTTCCCGAAGCGGAGGTTTATTACAAAACCAGTGGACACGGACAGTGATTCTGCTTGCGAGCGTCTTCTCACAGTGTTAGTTTAACGTGGATTGTCCACTGAAAATCAGCGCACGGTGACGATTGAAGCCTTGGATCCTTTCTAATTTCCAATCATGGCCTATTTCATTACCGATACCTGTATAAGTTGTGGGATTTGCGAGCAGAAGTGTCCTACCGATACCATTGACGGCGGCAAAAAGGTGATCTTCCAGATTCATCCGGAAGGCTGTATTGAATGTGGCGTATGCGCGATCTTTTGCCCGGTTTCCTGTATCCAGAACTCCCATGGTGTGCTGGTGGAACGGGTTGCCCTGAAGGAAATCCCAAAAGCACAGGTGATTGCCGACAACTGTACCGCATGCGAGTATTGCATCGATATCTGCCCCTTTGATTGTATCACCTTGGAACCGGATCCACGGACGCCGGATTTGCATTTTAAAATTGCCGTGGTCAATGAGAGAACATGCGTGAGTTGTCGTCTCTGCGAAATTGTGTGTGACAAGGACGCCATTTATGTTCCAGATCCGGTAACCAACCTTGCGGCCATGCTGCCACAACAGGTGAAGCGCAATCCAATAACCGTCCACCAGGCAGCGATGGCGGAAGCTGCGTAATCAGGTGGCCGATCCTGCTCCAACAAGTTCGGCACATGGGCCACGTCTGCCCGGGATCGTCCCAATTGGGAGCGATGGAGAAACGGTCATTGAACCCCTCAACCCACTGGTGAGGCTTGCCGTGCAGTTCTTCGTCATTCCGATGGCGATTGTTGTATTTTGTGTTTTACTGGTCTTCGTCTTTCGCTGGTTGACGTGGGAAAACAGGGACCTGTCCGCTTATCTTTCCGCTTTGAACAGCGCCACGCGATCATCCTCCCGAAAGGAACAGGATGCATTGAAGCTTTTGAATTACATCCAGGATGCCAAGCACTGGCAGAGCATTTACGATGTGACCGAACAGTTGAGGTTCAATCGCCAGGCTTTCCTGGCGGAGAATCCTGATTTTCCAGTCAAGGTCGCGCAAATTTTCGGGCAATCCTCAGGTGCCGACCGTCAGGTGCGACAATATCTGGCACAGGTTCTTGGTTTGGTGGGTGGGCCGGAGGTGGTTTCTGTTCTGATCTCCGCATTGGACGATTCGGACACGGAAACCGTTATTCATTCCATGGTTGCGCTGGGTCGGATTGGAGATGCGACAGCCATTTCTCATCTGGTGGAGGCCTCGAAATCCAGTGATCGTGGTCTGCGGCAAACAGCGATTTTTGTCCTTGGAAACTTTGCCGATCCTAGGGCCATTGCCCGTTGCGCAGAGGCATTGAACGATCCGGACCTCCTCGTTGAATGGAATGCCGCCTTTGCGCTCGCCCGTCAAAAGGATGCCCGTGCGGTTCCCATTCTCGAACGTTTTTTGGATGAAGAGTATGTACAACACGTGGCGAAGAAATACACGCCCACTGTTGGAACAGCTTCAACCGGCAACGACAAAAACCAGCTTGCAACCTTTCACCCGGAGCGGCTGGAACAGTATCGGGCAACGGCAGTCCGTCTTCTGGGTCAATTTTCCGATGCAAGGATTCAAAAGGAATTGCAAAAAGCAGCCGGTGAGGACAAACAATTGAAGGTGCGACAGGCAGCCATTGAAGCGTTGAATCACAAAAAGACATGAAGGCAGGAGGCACTTATGACAGACCCATCATCCACACCTGTTTCAAACGTGAATCCCAGGGAAGCGGCCATTGCGCGGCTGAAAGCGCAGGGCGCATGGAATGTATCGGTTGACCGACGCCAGTTTTTTTCAATGGTTGCAGCCGGTTGGGCCATTTTTGCCGCAGGATTCGGCGGGCTGACAGCCATCCTGGGCGCTTTCATGGCGCCACGAGTTGACTTCGGAAAGGCCCAGACATTCCGTGCCGGGCCGCCAGACAAGTACACGCCCAACTCGGTGAATGAAGATTACAAAGGCTCCGAGAAAGTATGGATCGTGCGCGATTCCGAAAAGATTTTTGCGCTTTCAACTGTTTGCACTCATCTGGGATGCACCCCCAACTGGGCGGATAATGAGGGCAAATTCAAATGTCCATGTCATGGAAGCGGCTTTTACGGGCCCAAGTCAGGCATGCCCGCCGGTATTAATTTTGAAGGCCCCGCACCGCGTCCGCTGGAGCGCTATAAAATCAAGCTGGCGGATGATGGACAAATCCTGGTGGACAAAAGTCAGATTTTTGCATTTGAGAAGGGAGAATGGAGCAATTCCGAGAGTTTTATTGCCTGTTGACAAAAACCGGAATTAAGAACCCCGAAAAAGTTCGGGGAGCCGAAGAATTTCGGCTTTGCGAATCAGGAATTATAGCTTATAGCTGCGATGTCTATGTTCTTCGATCGCATCAAGCAAAACATCCTCGAATCACAGGTTAAAAAATCCATCTTCCGGGTGGGGATACCCAACACGGATCGCAAACGGGTGCTGATCATGCTGGGAAACGTGTTCCTGCATCTGCATCCGACGAAAGTGCGTACCAGCGGCGTGAAGCTGCGTTATACATGGTGCGCGGGCGGTTTGAGCTTCTTCCTCTTTCTGGTTCTGACACTGACCGGCGTGTTGCTGATGTTCTATTACCGTCCGGCGGTGGAATATGCCTACACCGACATGGTGGATCTCCGCGAGCAGGTGCCCTTTGGAATCATGCGCGAAATGCACCGTTGGAGTGCCCACGCCATGGTGATCATGGTGATGCTCCATATGTTCCGGGTTTTCATGACCGGCAGCTACAAACCCCCCCGCGAATTCAACTGGGTGATCGGGGTGATTCTGCTTATGCTGACCTTCCTGCTCTCCTTTACGGGATACTTGCTGCCATGGGATCAACTGGCAGTCTGGGCGATCACCGTGGGCTCCAACATGGCAAAGGCGACTCCATTTCTGGGAGCAGGCGGGCCGGGCGCCGATTTTCTCCAACTTGGCGGGATTCCCCTGATCCATCCTGGGGACGACGCCCGTTTTCTCCTGATAGGCGCCAAGGAACTGGGCGGAATCACGTTGAACCGATTTTATGTCCTGCATTGCATCCTCATCCCACTGGTCGCGGTGATTTTTATGGCGGTGCATTTCTGGAGGATTCGCAAGGATGGCGGTATTTCAGGCCCCATGTGAAAAAATGGAGAATTAAGAATTACCATGCTGGAAACCATCAAACACTGGATTGATGCCTATAGCGCGCCGTCCTACTCGTTTTCGATTTTCGCATTTTGCTTCTTCTGGGCACTGTTTCAAAAATGGGTCTGGACCATGCGGGGTACCATTGTCGCCATGACAGTGATTTCTGTGGGGCTCTGGGCGGCTCTTCAGGATCATAATTTCCGGACCACGCTTCTCAAGCCGGACAATGCGCCAATTTTTCTGATGATTTACATTTTCGGTTTCTTCCTCTGGGTCGCCATGACACAAGCCTACAACAACGACCGTCGGATGGAACAGAAACTGCCGCCCGCTGAAAAGGAAACCAGCGATCAAAAAACCTGGGTTTGGCCGGATCTGGTTTACATCGAATTCCTCTGCATGATTCTCTGTACGGTTGGTCTGGTGGTCTGGTCCCTGGCCGTGCGCGCGCCTCTCGAGGAACCGGCGAACCCGTCCAACACTCCCAACCCGTCGAAAGCGCCATGGTACTTTCTGGGTCTGCAGGAGTTGCTCGTTTATTTCGACCCCTGGTTCGGGGGTGTGGTGCTGCCCAGCATCATTGTCATGGGATTGATGTCGATCCCGTACATTGACCGGAACCCGAAGGGAAATGGCTATTTCTGCTTTCACGACAGGCGTCTGGCAATTGTGACATTTTTGATGGGGTTCATTGTGTTGTGGAATTTTCTGATTCCCATCGGAACCGTTCTGCGCGGTCCGGGCTGGAATTTTTATGGACCATTCGAAGAATGGAGCGCACACAAGGTGGTGGCCCTCACCAATGTGAACCTGTCGGAATATGTGTGGGTGAAATGCTTCTATCACATCGGCAAGGAACTGGGCTGGGACTGGCTCAGCCAGGGATTGCCCAACATTTCTGATCCCACTCCATCGGCGAAAACCTTCGGGATCGTGGCAAAGAAGGAATTTGCAGGGCTTTTCATCCTTGCATTCTGGTTTCTTTATCTGCCGCGACGGCTGGCCCGGGGACCCATCGGAAGTTTTTATGAAAACATCGGTGTGGGACGGTGGAAAATGGGAAAACTTCTGGCGTTCACAAAAAACTTGTATGAAACACTCGGGTTTGGACGGTATTTCATTGCCATTTTTCTTTATCTCACCATGGCAATCGTGCCTCTGAAGATGTATCTCCGCTGGCTGGTGAATCTGAAATATATCGTGGATACACCGTGGATCAAGTTTTGAGGGGATTTTGAGGGAGAGGATAGGGGCAGGTGACAGGGGATAGGTGAGAGATTGAAGAAAATGATCAATATAATGAATATGCAAAAGATTACCTCCCATAGGGATTTGATCGTGTGGCAAAAGGCCATGGATTTGGCGGTTCTGGCCTACGATCTCAGCTGACACCTCCCCATGCGAAACCTTCCTGAAACTGTACACGAGTACAATATCCACCACCTGAATGTCTGGTTCGTTGTCAGCTCCATCCTTCTCCTCGGCTGTGTGATCTGGATGCTGGAGGACGATTACTGCCGGGAATGGAAGCCATATCAACGACAGGCCAGAGTATTTGAAATCCAGCAACTGCAACAGGAGCGTGCGATGAGGGAAAAAAAGATGGAGGAGACTGGATTCTCCAGCTTGACGAACAAACTTGTCCAGGCCGAAGCCGCCCTTTATCAAAACGCAGTCAAGGTCGATAAAATTCGCGCGGCATTGAACCGTGTCGAGGCTGACCTGGCGGTTGAAAAGAATATACATGCCGCAGAAAAGGCGCTGTTGAACCAACGCAAGAGTGAATACAACGATGCCGTTGAATTCAAAAAGGACAAGGAAACAATCGAAAGAAACCTCGGGGCTCTTCGAAAGCAGGAAGCCGCGGTCACCCGACTTGACGCGCATATCGAAGACCTCGATGGCGAACGACGGACGATCCAGGAGCAGCTCCGTGGAATCACCTCCGAAAAGGAAGGTTGCGAAAAGGAAATCCGCGGGCTCACAGCCGAAAGGGATTTGACGGAGAAGAAGCTTGCCCGGCTTAACATCAAAAACAAATACCTGCTTGCTCATCTGCTGGATGCGCCACTGGTTGAGTTTGCCCAGCCAACGGTCAAGGTGGAGCAGGTGATCGCTGAAGACCAGACCTACAGTCTTAATTTTACCGATGTCCCAAGGATTGATCGGTGCACCACCTGCCATACGTTCACAGACAAGAAAGATACACTTGCCGATGGAGAGGATGGATTTCGATTCGTAAATCTTCCTCAACCATGGACATCACATCCCCGCTTGGACATCTTTTTGGATCCAAACTCGCCTCATCCTGTCAATCGCTTCGGCTGTTCGGTATGTCATGCTGGATGGGACCGCGGCACAACGTTTGTTCACACCGCTCACACCCCGTCCTTTTATTCAGTCAAAACTGATTACGTGAAGATGCCGCTGGTGGAGAGAGAGCCTCACTGGGTACCCGCATCGATCGTCGGGAAATGGAAGCCCGGCCTTGCAGCCAAGGTGCAGGATTACATGAAGTTAACGGAGGAAAAGAAGACCCTGAAGGCTTCCAGGCAACCGGATGAGGAAAAACAAAAAGAGGTTCGAACCGCGCTCCAGACAGTCGGCACGGAGATCAATGAGCATTATGGTATGAACCAGGAAGCATTGGGCGAGTTCCAGTTTGCTGCTCTTTTCCAGGAGGAGGCATGGAAACAACCACCGCTCCACTGGCATCCCATGCATCACAAAGAGGATCCCATGCGACCGCGCGAGTTCATTGAATCATCATGCCTCAAATGTCACCGGGATGTGACCGAGGTCCCTGTCCAACGAAAGGATTCGACGGGCTCTTCCGAATTGAATCCCGGCGAAAAAATCAATGCGGGCCTCCGATTGATCGAACAGGCCGGCTGTTATGCCTGCCATAAAATGCAGGCTCTGGAAACGACGATGAAGCACAAGGTCAAACAAAAATTTAAAGACGGTGTTGAAGAAAAAATCACAAAGAAAATCACGAAACCCAACGGTGAAATGATGGATAAAAAGGATTTCATCAAACCTGTAGAAAGTCTGGATGCAATTGCAGCTTCCTGGCATGCCGACCCGAAGGCCATCATGGCTCTCAATGGTTTTTGCCTGCCGGAGGATCTGGAGGGAGGACGCGAACTGGATATTCCCGTTCGAACGCCCCATCCGAAACCGGGTCCCAGCCTGAAGAAAATCGCAGCCAAAACATCAAAAGAGTGGATGATCAAGTGGCTCGAGAATCCCAAGGCGTTTCGTCCGAACACCTTTATGCCCCAATTCTGGAATCTGGATAATAATCGAAACGGAACTTTCTTTCATGGAACCATGCCCATCACGGGTGACAAGCCGAGGCAAATCGACTGGCTCGACCGCAACACGGTGGAAATGACGGCGATCACGGAATATCTCTTCAAAGTTTCCGAGAAACCGGAATATCCGAAACCGCCATCAGGCGACCCATCCCGTGGTGAAAAGCTGGTGAATGCCGTGGGTTGCATGGGCTGTCATGTGATGGACCAAAAACTTGCAGACATTGGCTTCCGCGATCGCCGGTATCGTTCTCAAGGCCCCATGTTGTATGGATCAGGCTCCAAATATGACGCCGGCTGGCTCCATGCCTGGCTGAAGAATCCAGAGCAGTATCGACATGATACCCGCATGCCCGACCTTCGTCTCACCGACCAGGAGGCCGCGGACATCACCGCATATTTGATGACAAACCATAACGCATCATTTGACGAACACCAACCCACCCGAGTGATGGCAGAAATTCTCAAGGATACGACGGTGGAGTACTTGAAGAAGGACAAATCCTTCAAGGAAGCCATGAAAGAGGTCGAAGGGATGAACGACGAGGAAAAGCTCGTTTATCTCGGAAAGAAACTTGTCCAGCGTTACGGATGCATGAACTGCCATCAGATCAAGGACATGGAAAATGCCAAGCCCATTTCGATTGAACTCTCAGAGTGGGCGTCCAAGATTCCAACCACGCTGGATTTTGGATTTATTGAAATTCCGCACAATAATTATTCATTCCTGCACCAAAAATTGCGGGCGCCACGCTCCTTCGACCGTGTGGAAACCCAAAGGCCGCAGGAATTGCTTGTCATGCCCCAGTACAATTTCACAGAGGAACAGATTGAGCTCATCATGACGGCTGTCATGGGCATGACGAATGAAAAACCCGGCGCCAAGGTGAAGCGTCAACTCACCCAGAACGAGTGGTACATCGAAAACGGCCGGTGGCTCATCAAGGAACTGAATTGTGTGGGTTGCCACGTGAATGAGGAAGGTCAGGGTGGAGCCATCCGCAGAACCATGGATGATGAGAAGACTTATCTCTTTCCACCCAGTCTCGATGGAGTGGGCATCAAGGTTCGCCCCGACTGGCTTCATGCATTTTTGAAAGAACCGGGTCAGCATGTTTATCGTTACTGGTTGCAGGCCCGGATGCCCACGTATTCTTTGACGGACGATCAAATCAACACACTGATTCAATACTTTGCGTTAAGAGACAAACAGCCCTACCCATTTGAAACGGACACCACGGAAGTAATGGCGCCGCCATCGAAGGAGTCTGTCGAAGCGGGGGCAAAGATTATTGAGAAAGGTGGATGTCTCAATTGTCATCGCACACGGACGCTCGAAGAAGCATTGGAAGCCGGCAATCCTGCAACCGACTTTTCTCTGGTCAAACACCGCATGCGTCCAAAGGGACTGGCGGAATGGCTGGCACATCCGGGCAGTGTCACCCTGGGGGTGAACATGCCCGATTTCTGGTCCGAAGGCCAACCCAGCCCACTGACCGATATTCTTGATGGTGATAGCGAAAAACAAATCCGGGCCGTGATGGATTATCTACGGGTTTACAACGCCCCTCCGCCGGCCAAGGCCTCGAAATAATCAAAAGTTTCAGCCCACGAATCCATTCCTGCCATGTCTGACGAGCCAATATAACATCTTCCAAAGCCTTTTTCTGATGGGCCACGCAGGTGTTTCGGAAGGAATGGCCCGTTTATGGTGCAGAGCCGCCGAGGACTGGTCGGACCGGCGGGATTTGAACCCGCGACCTCTTCCACCCCAAGGAAGCGCGCTACCAAGCTACGCTACGGCCCGAACCGTTGTCCGGGTGACAACCATTCCGTCCCAAAAGGTGTGCCGCCAACTGCCGATTGACAAGCGAAATTATCCGCCTTCATCAAAAAAG
>Ga0114940_10000332_pt1 | contig 24329 bp, 18 predicted proteins | sample ColdCreekSource_FD_87195 | JGI IMG/M metagenome (GOLD analysis project Ga0114940, IMG submission 87195) | Groundwater microbial communities from Cold Creek, Nevada to study Microbial Dark Matter (Phase II) - Cold Creek Source | ecosystem: Environmental > Aquatic > Deep subsurface > Groundwater ... | reverse complement strand
GGCGGGTAACTGGGTCTATTACCGCTTCACCGCCCCCGATGGCAGCAAATCCCCCATCGGCCGCACCCGGGCGCTGCCTTCGGGCGATCTATCGGCATACACGGTCGCGGTATTCAGTTGCGCCAACAAGCCGTTCGGCTGGTTCAACGCCTATGCCCACGCCGCCGAGGCGGGCGATTTTGACCTTGCGGTCCATCTTGGCGACTACTTCTATGAGTATCAGCGCGGCGAGTATCCCAGCGTCAAGCAAGCGCTGACCGAGCGGGTGCTGCCGGTGGACGAGGCGGTGACGCTGGCCGGGTATCGCGAGCGCTTCGCAACCTATCGCACCGATCCTGACCTCCAGCGTCTGCACCAGCTCTACCCGATGATCTCGGTGTGGGACGATCATGAGATCGCCAACGATACCTGGGCGGGCGGTGCGGAGAATCACGACCCCGCCACCGAGGGTGACTGGGAAGCGCGCAAGACCGCTGCCGCGCGCGCCTATCGCGAATGGTTGCCGATGTCGGACGCGGACTGGGCTGAATATCCGATCGGCAAGCTCGCCACGCTGTACCGGCTCGAAACGCGCAAGGCGGCACGGACCAAGCCGTTCGATCTGCAGGAGACGGTCAAGGACCTGGCGCCGGACAAGGTCGCCGGGGCCTTGGCGGCGTTCCGCGACGGGGCGTGGCAGGATGCTCGACACACCTTGCTCGGGGCGACGCAGGAGGCGTGGCTTGGCGACGGCTTCAAGCGCTCACGCGGCGACGGCGCAACCTGGCAGGTGCTGCTCCAGCAGATCGTCATGACCAATCTGCTGCTCCCCGATGTGGTGCTGGAAACCGCCGGTCCGAAGACGCCCGACTGGCTGCGCCAGCGGCTCACCACTTCGGTCGCGGCGGCGCACGAGGGGCTGCCGTGGTCGATGGACGCATGGGACGGCTACCCCGCCGCGCGGCAGCGGTTGCAGCGCGCCTCGCTTGCAGCCGGGGCCAACCTGATCGTGCTCTCGGGCGACAGTCACAATGCCTGGGCGGGCAATCTGACGCTCGGCAAGGAGCGCGTCGGGGTCGAGCTGGCGGGTCACGCGGTGACCTCACCCGGCGCGGAAGGCACGCTGCCGTGGCTCAAGCCGCAAGATCTTGCTGCCGCGCTGACCGCGCGCAATCCGCAGCTGGCCTGGTGCGACACGTCGCAGCGCGGCTACCTGGCACTGGAGCTTACGCCGCAGTCCGCCAGCGGCGAATGGCGCTTCCTGCAAAGCGTGCGGCAGAAAGGCAATGTGCTGGCCAGTAGCAAGCGGATGACCGTGCTCGCCGGGCAGCACCGGTTTACCACATCTTGAACTGTTTCAACTAGTTCGGCCGTGATGAGCGGGACTTTGGACAGGTTCGGGCACTGGTTTGCCACGTCGCAGCGCGCTTTGTGGGCGCTCTGGGCGCTGTACTTGGTCCCGCGCGCGCTGCTGATCCTGTTCGACGTTCAGCCGTGGTCGGACGCCGCCTATTATTACGAGCGCGCGGCCGAACTGGCGGCGGGGCAAGGCTACCTCACCCCCGATGGTGCGCCGACCGCGTTCTGGCCGCCGGGCTGGCCCTTCGCGCTGAGCGCGGCGTTCCGCCTGCTGGGCACATCGGTGGCGTCGGTCGGCCTGTTCAACCTTTCCTGTGCTGCGCTGAGCGGCGCGCTGCTGCTCTCGCTCGGGCGCAGGATCGGCGGCTCCGAACTCGCCGCGCGGGTCGCGCTGCTGCTGCTTGCGCTCTATCCCAACAGCGCGCTCTACGTGCCGGCGGCGATGACCGAGGTGTTCTACACCACGTTGCTGTTGGCGATCTGCTGGCTGCTGGTGGCGGGACGCGGGGCGCTGGCGTTGATCGGCGCGGGGCTGCTGCTCGGCATGGCTACGCTGGTCAAAGCGCAGACGCTGGTGGTGGTGCCGCTGGTGCTGGGCATCGGGGTGCTGCGCGCGCCGCGGTTCTGGGCGGCGGTGCCGGGGGCGATTGCCCGGGGGCTGGTGCTCGCCGCGCTCGCTGCGCTGGTGGTCGCGCCGTGGAGCCTGCGCAATGAGCGCGAGCTGGGGCACTATGTCGCAGTCTCGACCAACGGCGGGGTGACGCTGCTCACCGGCAACAACGACAGCGCCGACGGTGGCTACGGCGATCAGGACCCGCTCTACAAAGGCCTGTTTGCGCGCAAGGATGCGATGGACGAGATCGCCTATGACGCCGAAGCCAAGCGGCGCGGGATGGCTTGGATCGCGGCCAATCCGGGACGCTTTGTGGCGCTGATGCCGAAGAAGCTGCTCAAACTCTGGGCGCCCGACGGCGAGGGCTTGTGGCACTTTGAAAAGGGGGTGGCGAGCTATCCCGCCTGGGCTCCGGCATTCACCGCGCTGCGCTATGCCAACCAGGGCTGGTACTGGCTGCTGCTGCTGGGATTCGCGGCCGCAGCCCTCGTGCAGGTACGGCGCAGACTGGGCTCCGGCCAGCCGCTGTTCGATTGGTGGCTGCTGCCCTACGGCATCGCCGCCTACCCCAGCGCGATCGCGGTGGTCTTCTCCGGCCAGAGCCGGTTCCACTATCCGGTGATGCCGTTCATCGCGCTGAGCGTCGGCTGGCTGCTGGCCGACTGGTGGACGCAGCGACGCGGCTGGTCAGAACAGTGACCACTCCTTGGCATCGCGGTCTTCGGCGCAGGCATCGCGCAAGGCCGTAAACTGCGCGTCGGTCAACGCTGGCCGATAGGCCTCGGCCGATTTGACCGCTGCGGAAAATTCGCGCTCGCGCTCGGCAGTATCGGGATGGCTGTTGAGATAGCTGAGCCGCTTGTTGCCGGCAAAGGGGTCATCCTTGCGCAGCCTTCCGAAGAATCCTGCGGTTCCGGCAGGCGAGATATGGGCAGCCGCAAGCCGGCCGCGAGAATAGCGGTCCGCCTCGCGCTCGGCATCGCGAGAGTATCCCATTGCCGCAAACCCGCCCAGCGTGCTGCCAAGGTCGCTGTTCGCGCCGCTGAGCAGAATCGAAAGCCCGAACTGGCGTAGCAAAGCCTGCATGACGTGCCGCTTGCGGACGTGGCCGATCTCATGGGCCAGAACCCCCGCAACTTCATCGGCTGACTTGGCATCCTGGATCAGCTTGTCGAAGATCAACACCCGCCCTCCGGGCAAGGCGACCGCATTGACCATGTCGACTTTGGCCAATTGGACCGTCACGGGTGTCGTTCCGTCATCGATGTCGCGGACCAGACTCGCCAGCGCCGCCGTGCTGGCCGGTGTGCTGCAAGTGTACCCTTCCAGATCGCCAACCAATGCGGTTCCGATGCGTTGCTCCCACGATTCCGGGATCAGCGGTCCCAGCCAGTTTGGCGCGGTCAGCACAGCGGCAAGGACGGCCGCGCTCAGCACTCCGCAAAGCAGGGTAGCCCTAACGAGCCCGATCCGGTCGATCCACCCGCCGTAGGTCGAACCCTGGGGCAGTTGCTCCAACAGCAAGGCAGGCGCGCTTGCGGGGATCTGCAGCCGCCAGCCCGGCCGGTCGTTGAGGCCGTAGATCAGCAAATCGCCGCGCCGGTCGACGAGCACGAGCTGGTCGCGAGCAATCGTCTCGATCGGAACCTGATCGTGTTCAACCACCAATCCGGAAGGTGACCACCCCACCCGCACCAGCCGCCGCAGCGCATTGATACCGTCAAACAGATCGGCCTGGGTAGCGATGTCGTCAGTGCCGACCAACTCGCTCACCCTCAGATCGCGCCGACGTCGAAGGCGTCAAGCAGGCCTTCGCCTTCGCGCAATTCAGGCGTGGTTGACTGGGTCAGCTGGTCCACATCGATATGGCCAAACGCGTGCAAATGGCGAACGCTGAACGACCAATGGCGATAGCCGAGAAAGATCGAACCGATCCCCAGCGTGCCAATCACCAGCGCGAAATCGACCAGGAACAGCATGATCCAGTCGCGGGTCGAGGCGGTGAAGCCAAAGCGCAGCGTATGCAGGCTGGTGGCGTCGGCCATCTGGCGAAAGAACTTGGCGTAATATGCCATGACGATCAGGCCGAAGATGAAATAGAACCCGAACACGACCGCCACGCCTGTCATTGCGATCAGTGGGCGATTCGGCTCGGCCCCGCTGCCGCCCGCTGCCACGACCGCAGGGATGACCAGTGCGACCGCCCCGATAATGGCAATGAACGGTGCCACATAGCACATCAGAAAGCGCCCCATCAGGCCTTCGACCCGGCCGTTGGCTGCAAAATTGTATGGGCCGAAGCTCATTTTGCTCCAGCGCTCGTTCCACAGCGAAACCATCGACCATGGGATCAACAAGCCAAGGGCAATTGTGCCGACAAAGCCCTTCCACATTGCCGACCAGCCGTAGCTCCAGCCCGGATCGACGCTGCCGCCGCGGATGCCGCGCCAATAGGTTCGCGCCAGCCGGTATCGCAGCGCCCGGAACTGCGCCACGCCCACCAGCCAGCCGATGACCAGGAAGAACCCCAGGGTCAGGATTGCAGCAGGCCCAGCCTCGCCGTTCAGGATCAGGCGCTGGAGCAGGAAGTTGAAGGCGATCAGCGGCAAGCCGACGACCAGAAAGACCAGCAAGGCCCCCTTGAACAGCTCAAGACCGGTTCCGGCCCATTCGAAGCGTTCATCCAGGAAGCGGGTTCGCGACCACAGGTATTTGCGCGAACGGGCGGTGGCCCAGAACCGGTAGAAGCCAAGTGTCACGATCGTCAGCAACAGGTTGGTAAAGGCGATCGGTGCGTATTCGCGCCAGGTTCCATGAAATTCGAACGCGCTGTCTGCGGTATCTTCGGCCAAGTCTGCCCCCTGCCTAACACAACTACCCAACAAGCGCAGTGGAACCGATTGAGAGGCAGAGGTAAAGTCCAATCTGCAAATATCCCCTGCATGCAGCATTGAACAATCATGGCTTTGCCATTACGAATGCCAATCATGCGTGACAGCTGCTGCCATCTGCTGACTACCACCACCCCGGCACGCCGGGGGCGGAGCGCGTTCGCCTGAGTGAACGCGGCACCGCCGTCCGGTTTCGGGCGGCTGGTGTCTCTTCCCGAAATCGCCATTTGCCGACACCGCCCCTTCCGGTGCGCGCGGCCTTGTGCCAAAGCGCGCCGCAAGATTGACGAGAGTACGCAATGTCCGAGATGTTCAAGATCAGCCTGCCCGATGGTTCGTCACGCGATATGGCGCCGGGATCGACTCCGGCGGATGTTGCCGCCGCAATTGGCCCCGGCCTTGCCAAGGCGGCGCTTGCGGCGCGCGTGAATGGAGAGCTGGTCGATCTGTCGCTGCCGTTTACCGGCGATGCCGAACTGGCCTTGGTCACCAGCCGCGACGAGGCCGAGGCGCTCGATCTCGCGCGGCACGACTATGCCCACGTTCTGGCCGAGGCAGTGCAGGCGCTGTTCCCCGGCACCCAGATCACCTTCGGGCCGAGCACCGACGACGGGTTCTACTATGACTTCGCGCCAAAGGATCGTCCCTTCACCGAAGAGGACCTGCCCGCGATCGAAGCGGAGATGCGCAAGATCATCGCCGCTGACAAGCCGCTGCGCCGTGAAGTGTGGAGCCGCGAACAACTAATCAGCCGCTGGAAGCAGCAGGGCGAGAGCTTCAAGGCCGAATGGGCCGCTGAACTGCCGGGCGATGAGCCGCTGACGGTCTACTGGTCGGGCGACGACTGGCTCGACATGTGCCGCGGGCCGCACCTGCCCAGCACCGGCAAGCTCGCCGCTGATGCCTTCAAGCTGACGCGGGTCTCGGGCGCCTACTGGCGCGGCGATCAGGCCAATGCGATGCTGAGCCGGATCTACGGCACCGGCTGGCTCAACAAGAAACAGCTGGCCGAACACCTGACGCGGCTGGAGGAAGCTGCCAAGCGCGATCACCGCAAATTGGGTCAGGAGATGGACCTGTTCCACCTCCAGGCCGAAGCCCACGGCTCGGTGTTCTGGCACCCCAACGGCTACCGCATCTGGCGCGAGCTCGAGGCCTATATGCGCCGCGCGATCGACGGTGCGGGCTATCAGGAGGTCAAGACTCCGCAGGTGATGGACGCGCGCCAGTGGGAGCAGAGCGGCCACTGGGGGAAGTACCGCGCCAACATGTTCGTGATCCCCGACGAGGTGCCGAACACCGAAGATGAAGGTCCGGTAATCAGCGGCGAGGCCGACTGGATGGCGCTCAAGCCGATGAACTGTCCGGCGCACGTGCTGATCTTCCGCCAGGGGATCAAAAGCTATCGCGACCTGCCGCTGCGGATCTACGAGAACGGCTGTTGCCACCGCAACGAACCGCACGGTGCGCTCCACGGCCTGATGCGGGTGCGCCAGTTCACCCAGGACGACGCACACATTTTCTGCCGCGAAGACCAGATCGTTGCCGAAGTGAAGGCGTTCTGCGAGCTGGCCGACCGGGTCTACAAGCACTTCGACTTCACCTATTCGGTCAAGCTGGCGCTACGCCCCGAGGCGCGCTTCGGCTCCGACGCGGACTGGGACAAGGCCGAGGACGAGCTGCGCGACGCGGTGATCGAGGCTGGCCTCGCGACTGCGGAATACGGCTGGGAAGAATTGCCCGGTGAGGGCGCGTTCTATGCCCCCAAGCTGGAATGGCATCTGACCGACGCGATCGGGCGCACGTGGCAGGTTGGCACGATCCAGTCCGACCGCGTGCTGCCCGAGCGGCTCGACGCGAGCTATGTCGGCGAGGATGGCGGCAAGCACCGCCCGGTGATGCTCCACCGTGCGATCTTCGGTTCCTACGAGCGCTTTATCGGCATCCTGATCGAGCATTTCGCGGGCAAGCTGCCGGTCTGGCTCGCGCCGGTCCAGGCGGTGGTGGCGACGATTGTTTCCGATGCGGATGGCTATGCCGGCGAGGTGCTCGAGGCACTCAAGACCGCCGGGATCCGCGGGGAGACCGACCTGCGCAACGAGAAGATCAACTACAAGGTGCGCGAGCACTCGCTGGCGAAGGTTCCGCATCTGCTGGTGGTCGGCAAGCGTGAGGCCGAGGAGGGCACCGTCGCGGTCCGCACGCTTGGCGCGGAGTACCAGAAGGTGATGCCGCTGTCCGAGGCGATTGCGATGCTCAAGGCTGAGGCCACCGCGCCGGATCTGCGTTGATCACGCTCGCGGGACTGGGTCCCGACCAGCTTGCCATCGCCCTTTCCGCTGCGCTGGCCGCCGCTTTCGTGCGAGGGCTCGCCGGGTTCGGGATGGCGATCCTGCTGGTGCCGGTGCTCGGCCTTGCGGTGCCGCCGAGCGAGGCGGTGGTTACCGCCAACTGGCTGGGGATCTTTATTGGGCTGGTTGGTCTGCGCGCGATCCTTGGGCAAGCGGAGCGTTCGGCCTATGTCATCGCCGCACTGGCGATGGCCGCGACTCCGGTGGGAGTGTGGCTGCTGGCCGTGACCGATCCGGCGCTGGCGCGCTTGATCATTGCACTGGTCGCGCTCGCAGCATTCGGATTGGTGCTGTTACCCAAGCGGGCCGAGGACCACGTGCCCGCGCCAGCCGAAACCGGCGCGACCGGGCTCGCTTGCGGAGTGCTGACTGGCTTTGCCGGGATGCCCGGGGTGCCGGTGGTGCCGTATTATTTGCGACGCCTGATTTCGCCGACCGTCGCGCGGGCCTCGATGATGACGATCTTCCTTGCCACCTCGTTCGCCGGGGTCGGCTCGGCGCTGGCGCTGCGGGTCGCGACCTGGCGCGAGTTGATGTTGGCGGCGGTGCTGTTTCCGGCGGTGCTGCTGGGCAACTGGCTTGGCCATCGGGCGTTCGGCAAGGTCAGCGATGCAGCGTGGCGGATCTTTGTCGGCGTGGTGCTGGGGCTGTCAGCGCTGGCCGCACTGTGGCGGCTGCTGGGAAGCTAGAGCGGCAGGAACCGCCCAGCCGCGATCAGGCTCACCGCGCAGGCGCAAACCGCAAACCGCCGCGCCCATTCCTGATGGTCGAGGTGCAGATGCGCGGATGCGAGGGCGATAGCTCTGGCCATGCCTGCGTTATCGCATTGTGCCGGTTAGCGAGTCGTTAAGGCGCTGGCATCTGCTGACTGGCGCAATGGAAGCTGCCACCACCCGCCAAGACCGCATCAGCCAAAATGCCGACAACTGCGCGATCGGGAAACAGTTCTGCCACCGCCGCAACTCCGTCGGCATCGTGCGCGGTGCCATAGGTTGGCACCACCACCAGCTTCGAGGTGATCGCGAAGTTCATGTAGCTTGCGGGTTCAATCCGGCCACCCGTCTCGACCCGTCCCGGTGAGGGGATTTCCCGCACCGTCACCCCGAACGCCTCGGCGCGGGCTTTGGCGTCGGCATAGATCGCGGCGTTGGGATCGTCCGTCCCGGTGGCGCGCGGCATTGCCAGCACCCCCGGCGCAACGAACCGCGCGAGGTTGTCGACGTGGCCATCAGTATGATCGTTGATCAGCCCCTCGCCCAGCCACAGCACGCGATCAAAGCCGAGATCGCGGTGCAGCCGTCCCTCGATCTCGCCACGTGACAGTTCCGGGTTGCGGTTGGGATTGAGCAGGCATTGCTCGGTGGTGACCACCAGCCCGGTGCCGTCGCCATCGATTGCACCGCCTTCAAGGATCCAGTCGGCGGTTTCGATGGGCAGCCCGGCGCTCGCCGCCAGTTCCGCGCCGATCTCTTGATCGCCGTCCATCAGATACTTGCCGCCCCAGCCGTTGAAGCCGAAACGCTTGGCCAGCAGCGCACCATCTCGCTGCACCACCAGCGGCCCGGTGTCGCGCAGCCAGACATCGCCATAGCACCGCCGTTCGAGCGTCACCGCCGAAGAAAAAAAGGCTCGCGCCCGCGCCTCGTTGGCTTCATCGCGCACGATCAGCCGCACCTCCTGCCCGCTCTCCGCCACGGCATTGGCGAAAGCCGCGATCTGCTCCTGCGCACGGCCCAGGAATCCGGGCCACTCCTCCGCATCGTGCGGAAAGCCGACCCACAGCCATTGCTGCGGATGCCATTCGGGGGGCATCCGCTGTGTCGCGCTCACTGGTTCCATGGACATCCGCCGTATCCGTCAATGCAATAGGCCAAGCCGAACGCCACGTTCCAGGCCCAGTGAAATCCTAACGCCAACGCCGCACCGAACAGCGCCAGAAGCACCGCCAGCCCGATGAAAGCGGCCTTGATGCGCTTCACGCCCGCAGTGTCACTTACTTTTCCGCCAGGCTGGCATCGCGGACCGCGCGGAATTCGTCGGTCTTGTGCCAGTTGGGCCAGTCGCTGCCCATCGCCAGGCTGCGGCCGAGGCGGTAGAACAGTTCGCCATCCTGGAGCAGACCGGACCAGTCCCACTTGCCGTCGTATTCGTCGCTCGGCGCGTGGTAGGCGTTGTTGGTATAGCCTTCGCTTGCCGCGCGCGCTGCGGTGGTGCCGCCCGGAACCCAGTCGGTGCCGCGGCCGAGGTTGAACATCGGCACCCCGCGCTTGGCCATGCTGAAGTGGTCCGAGCGGTAGTAATAGCCGCGCTCGATGTCTTCCTCGGGGCTGAGGTGCAGCTTCATCGCCTTCATCGTCGCTGCAAGGTAGCGGGTCAGCTCGCTCTTGTCGCCGCCCACCACCTGCACGTCGCGCGCGGGCTGGCCGGGCGCGATCGCGTCCATGTTCACCCCGCCGACCGTGCGGCTGAGCGGATAGATCGGGTTCTGGGCGTAGTATTCCGAGCCGAGCAGGCCCGATTCCTCAAGCGTCACCGCGAGGAACACCTGACTGCGATCAGCCGCCCCGGCCTTGACGTTGGCTTCAGCGAGCGCGGCGAGCATCGCGGTGCCGGTCGCGTTGTCGACCGCGCCGTTGCAGATGTCATCGCCGGTGGCGTCGGGCTTGCAGCGGCCGAGGTGATCCCAGTGTGCGGTGTAGAGCACATATTCGTCGGGGCGCTTCTTGCCCGGCAGGATCCCGACGACGTTGCGCGAGGTGGCGCGGCGGATCGTGTTGTCGAACCCGAGCGAGCCCTTAAGCCCGAGCTGGACCGGCTTGAACCCCGGCTTCTTCGCGGCTTCGCTGAGTGCTGTCAGATTTTGCCCCGCCGCGTTCAGAATCGCTTCTGCGACCGGCTTCTGGACCCAGCCGTTGGCCATGGTCTGATCGGCGCCGTCGTTGGCGGTCTGAACGAAGTACTGCGCGCCCGTCCACGAGCTTTCGACCACGTTCCAGCCGTAGGCGGCGGGGAAGGTATCATGGACGATCAGCGCGCCTGCCGCGCCTTGGCGTGCAGCTTCCTCGAACTTGTAGGTCCAGCGGCCGTAATAGGTCATCCGGCGGCCCTTGAACTGCCCGCTCTCGTCCGTGTTGGCATAGTCCGGGTCGTTGACGAGGATGACGGCGATCTTGCCCTTCATGTCGATGCCGGCGTAATCGTTCCAGCCGAGCTCGGGAGCGTTGATGCCATAGCCGACGAACACCAGTTCGGCGTCGGTGATGCGGGTCTGCGGCGTGATCCGGTACGTTCCCGCAACGAAGTCCTTGCCGTAGGCGTAGAGCTGGGTCTGCGTGCCGCCAGTGATCGCAAGGCCGCTGGGGGCGATCACGCTGATCTCGACAGTCGGCACGTCCTGGGTCCACGATCCATTATTGCCCGGCTGGAGTCCGGCGGCTTTGAACTTGTCGATCAGATAAGCGACGGTGCGGTCTTCGCCCGGCGTGCTCGGCGCGCGGCCTTCGAACGCGTCAGACGAGAGCGTGCGGACCATCTCCTCGAGCGTTGATTGTGACAGAGTGGGCGCGGTGACGGCAGGGACCTTGGCAGGTGCAGCCAGCGCGGCGCTGGAGAAGACGAGCGCCGATGCGGCGGCGAACAGGGCTGATTTCACAGGGGACCTCGCGGAGCTGATGGCTTGAATGCGGCAGGAGTGGCAGAGCGCAGCAGCGCCCGCAACACTGTTGCGCCTTGCGGAAACATTGGCGGCTGGGCCATGACGGGTCGATGAACGGCGCCTGGACCTCTGCGATCGACCGTGCCCGGGCGCACGCACCCTACCTTGAGCGCGGGCTGGCGCGGCTGCCAGAGCTGGCCGCGCTGCTCGCTGCGGGCGACGGTGTGGGGGCATTGGCGTGGGCCAAGGCGGCAGGAGCGGGAGCGGAGTCTGTGCCCTCGGCGCTGCGGCGCGAGAAGCTGGCCTTGGCGGTCGCATTGGCGGTGGGCGATCTGGCGGGAGCGTTCCCGCTGGCGACCGTGGTGGGCGAGCTCTCCGCCTTCGCCGACCGCGCGCTTGACGCGGCGATTGCGGACGCGATCCGCGCGCGGGTGCCCGACGCTCAGCCAGCCGGGTTTATCGCACTGGCACTGGGCAAACACGGCGCGGGCGAGCTCAATTACTCGTCGGACATCGATCCGATCCTGCTCTACGATCCGCTTACTTTGCCGCGGCGCGAACGGGATGAGCCGGGCGAGGCGGCGCAGCGCGTAGCGCGCACGCTGATGCAGACGATGAGCCATGTCGATGCCGAGGGCTATGTCTTCCGGGTCGACCTGCGACTGCGTCCGGCGAGCGAGGTCAGCCCGCTCGCAATCCCGGTCGATGCGGCGCTGTCGCACTATGAAAGCTCGGCGCTGACGTGGGAGCGGGCGGCCTTCATCCGCGCGCGAGCTTGCGCGGGAGACGTGGCGGCGGGTGAGGCGTTCCTGGCGCATATCCGCCCGTTCGTGTGGCGCAAGAGCCTTGATTTCGGCGCAATTACCGAGATCGGACGGCTGACCCAGCGGATCCGCGCCAACCATCATGGCCCCAAGCGCCCCGGCCCAGGCTTCAACCTCAAGCAGGGACGCGGCGGGATTCGCGAGGTCGAATTCTTTGCCCAGACCCACCAGCTGATCCACGGCGGCCGCGATCCGTCGTTGCGGCTGCGCGGCACCCGGGCAAGCCTCGATGCGCTCGCCGCCGCCGGGTTGATCGACACCGAGGACGCGCGGGTGCTGGGCGAAAGCTATGACCGGCTGCGCACGCTCGAGCACCGGCTGCAGATGGTCGCGGACCAGCAGACTCACAGCCTGCCAAGCGATCCGGCGGCGCTCGACAATGTCGCGCGGCTCGATGGGCTGGCCGATGGCGCGGCGCTGGTCGCAGAACTGGAGACGATCACCGAGGCGGTCGGGCTGCGCTATGACCGGCTGATTGCGCGCTATGCCGACGATGACGTTGCGGTCGGGCCGCCGCGCTCGGGCGCAGCGCTCGTAGCCGAGCTCGACCGGCTCGGGTTCAGCGATGCTCAGGTGCTGGCTGAACGGATCGAAGGCTGGCGGGGTGGCAAGCTGCGGGTGCTGCGCAGCGAGGCGGCGCGTGCGGCCTTCGATGCAATCCAGCCCGACCTCCTCGCCGCCTTCGCCGCCGCCTCCGAGCCGCTCCATGCGTTGCTCCGCTGGGAGCAATTGCTCGCCGGCCTGCCCAGCGCGGTCAATCTGTTCCGCTTGCTTGAGGCGCGTCCGGCACTGCTGCAATTGCTGGCGCGGGTGCTGTGCCTTGCCCCGCCGCTCGCCGATGCGCTGGCGCGGCGCGCGGACCTGCTCGATCCGCTGATTGACGCCACGGCGTTCGATTTGCCGCCGCCGGTACCCGCGCTCGCTGCGCAGTTTGCGCAGGGCGATCCGGACGAGGACTACGAGCAATTGCTCGACCGGGTTCGCCGCCGGGTGGGCGAGGCGCGCTTCAAGCTGGGGGTCCAGCTGGTCGAAGGGACCGGCGATCCGATGGATGTGGCGCAGGGTCTTTCGCGCGTTGCCGAGGCGGCGATCGCCGTGCTCGCCGATGCCGCCACGGCAGAGTTTGCGCGGGTTCACGGCAAGGTGCCGGGCGGCGAACTGGTGGTGATGGGCTACGGGCGGCTCGGGGGCGGCGCGCTGACCCATGCTTCGGACCTCGATCTGGTGTTCCTGTTCACCGGCGATCATGGCGCGGACAGCGACGGCGCGCGGCCGCTGGGGGCGACGCACTATTTCAACCGGCTGGCGCAGCGGGTAATTGCGGCGCTGTCCGTCCCGACCGCCGAGGGCGCGCTCTACGAAGTCGACACCCGGTTGCGGCCGTCGGGCGCGCAGGGTCCGATCGCGGTCAGCCTCGATAGTTTTGCGCGGTATCAGCGCGAATCTGCCTGGACCTGGGAGCATATGGCGCTCGCTCGCGCGCGGGTGCTCTATGGCCCACCGGCAGGCCGGGCCGAACTGGAAGATATCGTCCGTGCGGTGCTGACCCTGCCGCGTGATCCCGCCAAGCTGAAAACCGACGTGCTGCAGATGCGTGCCGACATCGCGAAGCACAAACCGGCCAAGGGCCCGCTTGACGTCAAGCTGGCGCGCGGCGGGCTGGTCGATGTCGAATTCATTACGCACTACCTGCAACTGCGCGAAGGCGCGGCGCTCAACCCGTCAATCGCGGAGGCTCTGGCGCAATTGGCTGCGCAAGGCCTGGTACCCGAAGCATTCCGCGCAGCGCATGGCCAGCTCGCGCGCTTCCTGATCGCCGCACGGCTGCTCGCGCCCGAGGCGACCGAGCCGCCGGGCGGCGCGCGCGCAGCGCTTGCACAGGCGACCTGTTCGGGCGATTGGCCGGGGCAATTGCATGCCCTGGCCGAATCGCGCCGCGTTGTCGCCGAGGTCTGGCAGTCGGTATTTGATGAACCCCTGGAGATCGAACCATGAGCACTTTCCCCGGCCTGGGCGATGCCCTGCCCGACATTGCCCTGACCATGCCTGAGGGCGCGGCGGTCAAACCGTCCAACTTCGCCGGACGCAAGCTGGTACTGTTCTTCTACCCCAAGGATGACACCCCCGGCTGCACCACCGAAAACCTCGACTTCTCTGCGCTCGCCGGGGAATTCGCAGCGGCTGGAACGGCGCTGCTCGGGGTCAGCAAGGACCCACCCAAGAAGCACGCGAAGTTCATCGCCAAACATGCGCTGACCGCGCCGCTTGCCAGCGATGCGGAGGAGGGCGGGCTGTCCGATGCGCTCGGCATCTGGACCGAGAAGTCGATGTATGGCCGCAGCTATATGGGGATGGTCCGCTCGACCTATCTGGTCGGCGCTGATGGCCGGATCGCGCGTGTATGGAGCCCGGTCAAGGTCAAGGGCCACGCCGCCGAAGTGTTGGCAGCGGCGAAGGCGTTGTGACGTCGGTCGCGGCCGCGATCCGCGCGGCCCTGCTGACGCCCGAGCCGCGCGCCAAGGCGTTTGCGGCGCGCAAGGTGGCGCGGGACTGGGCGGCAGGGCGGCTGGACTTCGTGTTTGATGCCGGGATGCCGGATCGCCCCGCGCGGCCCGAACAGCCCGAACTGCTCCCGCCCAACCGCATGCCAAAACGCGGCAAGGGCGGCTCGGAGCGCAGCCGGATCGCGCTGTGGCATGCGCTGGCGCACATCGAATTCGTCGCGATCGACCTTGCCCTCGACATGGCTGGGCGGTTTGGCGGCGAGCTTGGGCCGGGATTGGTGAGCGATTTCCTCTCGGTTGCCGCGGACGAGGCGATGCATTTTGAATTGCTCGTCCGGCGGTTGCGCCATCTCGGCAGCTTCTACGGCGCGCTCCCGGCGCACGATGGCTTGTGGGATGCAGCGTTCGAGACCCGGCATGACGTCGCCGCGCGGCTTGCGGTGGTGCCGATGGTGCTGGAGGCGCGCGGGCTTGACGTCACCCCGGTGATGCTCGAGCGGGTCCGCGCGGCGGGCGATGAAACCGGCGCGCGGATCCTGCAACGAATCCTTGACGACGAGATTCGCCACGTTCGGTTCGGCGCAACGCATTTCGCCGCAATTTGCGCGGCGCGCGGAGAATCGACGGATTCGCTTTGGAAAATTCTGGTCGAGCGCCATTTTCGCGGGGCCATTAAGCCGCCGTTCAACGACTCAGCGCGTCAACGGGCCGGTTTACCGCGCAGCCTCTATGCTGGGGTTGCATGTTAACCTGAGGCAGGCTTAGTCGCCCTCATCGAGAAGGGCGGGGGGTGCCGACCATCTCAAACACAGTCCGGCGAAGGATGGTTCCCATTCCCGCCAGATTAAATTCAAGCCGGCAAAAGTTCGGCAAGAACAAGGTTATAAGAGTGGTCGCTGTTTCGTTTTTTGCCAAGCTTCGGGTTGTCGCTGCGTCTTTCGCAGCCTTCGCCGGTCTGGCGCTTTCCAATCCCGCCCTGGCCAACAGCAGTGCGACGGCAGATATTGCCGCGCCGCTGCGTGAAGCCCAGGCTGCCAAGCCCGGCGCCGGCGGTGACGATGAATTCCGCCGCCTGTTCGCTTCGTGGCAGGCCACTGACCGGATCACCACGGCGACCACCTCGCCGCTGCGGATCGGCCGCACCGCCATTCCTTCGCGCAACCCGCTGCAAGGCGCTGCGCTGACCAGCGGCTTCGGCTCGCGCATCCACCCCGTTCTCGGCGGCCGCCGCGGCCACAAGGGCATCGACCTTGCCAGCCCGACCGGCACCCCGATCTACGCCCCGGCCGACGGCACGATCAGCCGCGCTGATTGGTTCTCAAGCTACGGCCTCTATGTTTCGATTGAACATGGCGGCGAAATTCAGACCCGCTACGGCCATATGTCGCGGGTCAATGTCGCCTCGGGCCAGCAGGTCAAGAAGGGCGACATCATCGGCTACGTCGGTTCGACCGGCCGTTCGACCGGCCCGCACCTCCATTACGAAGTCCGCATCGCCGGACGCGCGGTCAACCCGATGCCCTATATGCAGGGCGAAGTGCAGATCGCTTCGGCCGCGGTCGCAGCCCGCGCACAGGGCGGCGAATAAGACAAGTTACTCGTCCGATACCGGGCAGAGACCCGGATCGGGTTTCAGCTTCTGGAGAGGATGCTGGGAGATAGGGGCGACGGGCAACCGTCGCCCCTTTTCGTTTTGGCTGAGTGCGCGGCGGCACAGCAAGGGAGTTTCGAAATGCTTGCGCATCGCGAGGCTGATTTGACCCACTCCCGTCACCCCGGCGAAGGCCGGGGCCCAGACCTAACAGATAGCTGACGTCGCTTTGCGACGGATTCATTTGTAATGCTGGGTTCCGGCCTCCGCCGGAATGACGAATCAGACTTTTTGGCGCGCAGCTCCAGGCTAACAACTCTGCACTCAACCAAAACTTGCACCTTTTAATCGATCGGTTAAACTCTCCGGCAAAGCGGCACTGACCGCGCTGGAGAGTGAACCCGATGCATCCGTCAATTCATGCCGCCAACCATCCCGACAAGCCCGCGATCGTCATGGCCGCGAGCGGCGAGACGATCACTTACGCCGAGCTCGACCGGCGCTCCAACCAGGTCGCCCAGTTACTGCGCGCGCGCGGGATCGGGGTCGGCGATACGGTGGCGATGTGCATCGAGAACCACCCGTGGTTCTTCTGCCTCGCCTGGGGGTTCCAGCGCGCCGGGGTGCACTATGTCGGCATTTCCAGCCGCCTGACCGCGCCGGAGATCGCCTATATCCTTGAAGACAGCGGCGCGAAGCTGCTGTTCGGCTCGGCCCACGGCGCGGCAGTGCTGGATGAAGTGGCGAAGCTCTCCGCCAGTGTCCCGCAGCTGCGGCTCGATTCGCCGGGCGCGCTCAGCGCCGAGGATGCGCTCGCCGCGATGCCCGCCACGCCGATCGCGGATGAGCGCGCCGGGGTCGACATGCTCTATTCGAGCGGCACCACCGGGCGGCCCAAGGGAGTCAAGATCCCGCTGCCTGAGGACCCCGACATTGCCCAGACCAACGTCCTCGTCCAGCTGGCGATGCTGGCCTACGGGATCAACGAGAACGCGGTCTATCTCTCGCCCGCGCCGCTGTACCATGCCGCGCCGCTGCGCTGGTCGATGACCGTGCACAAGATCGGCGGCACCGTGGTGGTGATGGAACGCTTCGATCCCGAAGCCGCGCTCGCCGCGATCGAGCAGTACAGGATCACCGACAGCCAGTTCGTGCCGACCCATTTCGTGCGGATGCTCAAGCTGCCAGAGGAGGCCCGTGCCAAGTACGACGTCTCCAGCCTCAAGTGCGCGATCCACGCCGCCGCGCCGATCCCGGTGCCGGTCAAGCAGGCGATGATCGAGTGGTGGGGGCCGGTGCTCTACGAATACTACGCCGGGACCGAAGGCAACGGCTCGACCTTCATCACCAGCCAGGAATGGCTCACCAAGAAGGGCTCGGTCGGCAAGGCGCTGTCGGGCATCCTGCACATCTGCGACGAGAATGGCGACGAGGTGGCGGCGGGCGCCGAAGGCCAGGTATTTTTCGAGCCGAGCGATCCTACGCTGCCGGTATTCGAATACCACAACGACCCCGTAAAGACCGCCGAATCGCGCAACAAGCACGGCTGGTCGAGCCTTGGCGATGTCGGCTACATGGACGCGGACGGATACCTGTTCCTGACCGACCGCAAGAGCTTCATGATCATCTCGGGCGGGGTCAACATCTACCCGCAGGAGATCGAGAACCTGCTGGTGGTCCACCCCAAGGTGACCGACGCGGCAGTGATCGGCGCGCCCGATCCCGACATGGGCGAAAGGGTCGTGGCGGTGGTGCAGCCGGTCGATATGGCCGAGGCCGGCGAAGCACTTGCGGCCGAACTGACCGAATACCTTGGGACCCAACTCAGCCGGGTGAAGATGCCGCGCCAGATCGATTTCCGCGAACAGCTGCCGCGCGAACTAACCGGCAAGCTCTACAAGCGGCTGCTGAGAGACGAGTATAAAGCGGCCTATGACGCCGCCCAAGCAGGAGCCTGAAGCCATGAACGCACCGATGGCCACCCCCGAGATCGCCCATGCCGTGCTCGATCCGCAGAGCTACGCCGATTGGGGCCCGCTGCTCGACGTGTTCGACCGGGTCCGTGCCGAAGGCCCGGTGATGCGCATCGAATCGCCGGGCGGCGAGTTCGATCCGTTCTGGCTGGTCACCGGCTATGACGAGGTGATGAAGGTCAGCAAGGACAATGCAGGCTTCCTCAACGCCCCGCGCGCGAGCGTGTTCACCAACAAGCAGGGCGAGGCCTTCGCGCGCCAGATCACGGCGGCGCAAGGCGAGGAGAGTCCGAATCTGGTCTCCTCACTGGTCGCGCTCGATGCCCCCAAGCACCCCAAGCTGCGGCGGCTGACGCAGGACTGGTTCATGCCCAAGAACCTGCGCAACATCGAAGCCGCGATCCGCGAGCTGGCGGCAAAGACGGTGGACCGGTTTGTCGCGGCCGGTCCGGAAGCGGACTTTGTGCCGCTGGTTGCCGCGCCTTATCCGTTGCACGTGGTGATGCAGATCCTTGGGGTGCCCGAGGAAGACGAGCCGCGAATGCTGTTCCTGACCCAGCAGATGTTCGGCGGGCAGGACGAGGAGCTCAACAAGAGCGGCATGGCGGGGCTCAGCCCGGAGCAGATCTTCCAGATCGTGCAGGGCGCGGTCGCCGATTTCGAAGCCTATTTCGAAGGCCTGACCGCCCAGCGCCGCGCCAATCCCACAGGAGACGTCGCGACGTTGCTCGCCAATGCCGACATCTCGGCGCGCGACCGGGCGGGCTATTACATCATCATCGCCGCTGCCGGGCATGACACCACCAGCGCCTCGACCGCGGGGGCGATGCTCGCGCTCGCCAAGGATCTGGAGCAGTTTGCGCGGGTCAAGGCCGATCGCAGCCTGGTGCCGGGGATCGTCGAAGAAGCGATCCGCTGGACCACGCCGGTGCAGCACTTCATGCGAACCGCCTCAGCCGATACCGAACTGGGCGGGGTCAAGATCGCCAAGGGTGACTGGCTGATGCTCAACTACGTCGCCGCCAACCACGATCCCGCGCAGTTCGACGATCCGCGCACGTTCGATGCGGCGCGCGCGCACAACCGTCACCTCGCGTTCGGCGCGGGTGCGCACCAGTGCCTTGGCCTGCACCTCGCGCGGCTGGAAATGCGGCTGCTGTTCGAAGCGCTGCTCGACCGGATCGATTCAGTTGAACTGGCGGGTGAGCCGAAGCGTGCCAAAAGCACCTTCGTTGGCGGGCTCAAGACCCTGCCGCTGCGCTTTACCGCCCGTTAAACGCCGCCGGACGCTTCTCGAGGAACGAGGCGATGCCTTCCTTGAAGTCGTCGCTGGCGAACAACGGCAGCAGTTGCAGGTAGACGTGCTGGACGTGGGTCTGGAACGATTCGTCCAGCCCCATCCGCATCATCCGCTTGGCCGAGGTCACCGCGAGCGGGGCATTGGCAGCGATCTCCAGCGCCATCGCGCGGGCTTCGGCAGCCACATCAGCGGCGGGCACAACCTTGTTGGCAAGGCCTTCGGTGAGGCAATCGGCGGCCGACAACGTCCGGCCGGTGAAGATGATCTCGGCCGCCTTGGCCCAGCCGAGCATCCGCGGCAGGAACCAGGTGCCGCCGGATTCGGGAACCACCCCGCGCTTGACGAAGGCGGCGGCAAGCTTGGCTTCCTCGGCCATGATCCGGATGTCGCAGCCCAGTGCCAGGTCCATGCCGTAACCAGCTGCAGAGCCGTTGAGCGCACAGATCACCGGCTTGTCCATTTCGAACAGCACGGTCGGCGGGGTGTTGCGCAGGTCTAGCGTGGCGGGGAAGCGGTTGTTGCCGCCGCCGATCCCGTCGCCCGCAGAAGCTTCATTGAGGTCAAGCCCGGCGCAGAACGCGCGGCCCGTGCCGGTCAGGATCACCACCCGGACTTCGGGATCTTCATTGGCGCGGATCAGGCTCGCGCACAGCTCACCCAGCATTTCGCGTGAGATGGTATTCATCCGCTCGGGCCGGTTGAGCGTGATCGTCGCGATTGCGTCTGCTACAGCATAGTCCATTGTCGCCACGGCGGTATCCTTCCCTGCGTTCTCTTTGCGGGAACTCTACGGAGTGGGGCCGCGGGCGCAAGCAGCGATCAGTCCGCGGCGAGCAACCGTGCCGCCATCGCCCGCACCTCGTCGGCCAGGTCTTCGCGTTGCAGCGCCAGGGCCAGCGTCGCCTCGATGAAGCCGGTCTTGCTGCCGCAGTCATAGCGTTGCCCGGCAAAGGTCACCGCGTGGAATGGCTGCTGGCCGATCATCCGCGCCATCGCGTCGGTCAACTGGACTTCGCCGCCCGCGCCGGCCTCCTGCCCCTCGAGCACCCGCATCACCTCGGGCTGGAGGATGTAGCGGCCCGAGATGATCAGGTTCGACGGCGCGTCCTCGGCCTTGGGCTTCTCGACCAGCCCGGTCACTTCGGTCAGCGATCCGCTGCGCTTGCCGGGGGCGATCACACCGTAGGACGAAACCTCTTCATGCGGCACTTCGAGCACGGAGATCAGGTTGCCGCCAACTTCGTTATAGGCCTCGACCATCTGCTTCATGCAGCCGCCGGAGCCGTCGGACGCGCCGATCATCAGCTCGTCGGGCAGGAAGATCGCGAAGGGTTCGTCGCCGACAATCGCCCGCGCGCACCAGATAGCGTGGCCCAGGCCGAGCGGCACCTGCTGGCGCACGGTCACCAGGTTGCCCGGCGCAAGCCGCGTCGGCGCGAGCACTTCCATGTCCTTGGCGCGGTCCTTGAGGGTGGTTTCAAGTTCGAACGCCATGTCGAAATGATCGATCAGCGCGGTCTTGCCGCGCCCGGTGACGAAGATCATCTGCTCGATCCCTGCCTCGCGCGCCTCATCCACCGCGTACTGGATCAGCGGCCGGTCGATCACCGGCAGCATCTCCTTGGGGATCGCCTTGGTCGCGGGGAGAAAGCGGGTGCCGAGCCCGGCGACGGGGAACACGGCTTTGCGGATCGGTTTGCGACTGGCCATTGGCGAGGAATCGCAGGGGTTTGTTACAACGTCAACCGTTGCGCCAAGGGGTTCACACGAAGACACGAAGATGTCGCGCTTGCGGCAAAGCCGCACCCATTATCGACCGTCCCCGCAAGCCGGATAGTAGCGAAAATATGCTCGGCCTGCGGCCAAGCCGAACATCTTCGTGTCTTTGTGTGAACCAAACTTGCTGGCGCTTCGATTCCCGCTAAACGACAGAGACATGGACAAGATCATCATTCAGGGCGGCAAGCGCCTGTCGGGCACCATTCCCATCTCCGGCGCGAAGAATGCGGCGTTGACGCTGCTGCCCTGCGCGCTCTTGACCGATGAGCCGCTGACGCTGCGCAACCTGCCGCGGCTGGCGGATATCGACGGGTTCCAGCACCTGATGAACCAGTTCGGGATCTCGACCTCGATCGCTGGTTCGCGGCCCGAAGATTTCGGCCGGGTGATGACTCTGGAAGCCACCCGCATCACCTCCTCGGTGGCGCCCTACGATCTGGTCCGCAAGATGCGCGCCTCGATCCTCGTGCTTGGACCGATGCTGGCGCGAATGGGCGAAGCGACGGTGTCGCTCCCCGGTGGCTGCGCGATCGGCAACCGCCCGATCGACCTTCACCTCAAGGTGCTCGAAGCGCTCGGCGCGCAGATCGAGCTGGCGGCGGGCTATGTCCGCGCGATTGCGCCTGATGGCGGGCTGCCCGGCGGGCGCTATACTTTCCCGGTGGTTTCGGTCGGCGCGACCGAGAACGCGCTGATGGCGGCGGTGCTGTGCACCGGCAAATCGACGCTCCACAACGCTGCGCGCGAGCCGGAGATCGTCGATCTGTGCAACCTGCTGGTGGCGATGGGCGCGGAGATCGAGGGGATCGGCAGCTCCGACCTGACGATCCACGGCGTATCCCGGCTCCACGGTGCAACCTACCGCGTGATGAGCGACCGGATCGAGGCTGGCTCCTACGCCTGCGCTGCGGCGATCACCGGCGGCGAAGTAACCCTCAAGGGCGCGAAGATCGAAGAGATGGACGCGACCGTCCAGGCGCTGCGCGATGCCGGGGTTTCGGTCGAGCCGGTTCCGGGCGGGCTGCACGTTGCCGCCGATGGCCCCTTGAAAGCGGTCAACCTCTCGACCGCCCCCTACCCCGGCCTCGCCACCGACATGCAGGCGCAATTGATGGCAATGCTGTGCCGCGCCGAGGGCACTTCGGTGCTCAACGAAACGATCTTCGAGAACCGCTATATGCACGTGCCGGAGCTTAACCGCATGGGTGCGCAGATCGAAACCTCGGGCCGCACCGCGATCGTCCACGGCGTGGCGAAACTGCACGGCGCCGAAGTGATGGCCACCGACCTGCGCGCCTCGATGAGCCTGGTGATTGCCGGGCTCGCCGCCGAGGGCGAAACGCAGGTCCACCGGCTGTATCACCTCGACCGCGGGTATGAACGGCTGGAGGAAAAGCTGGCGCTGGTGGGCGCAGCAATCGAGCGGGTTGGGGGGGACTAGGAACCAAACGACCTGCTCAGACTTTTATTGGCATCTTCCCCAAAGGAGCGACGCCATGATCTTCAAGCTCGCCGCTGCCGGTGCCGCCGGCTATGCGCTTTACCGCTATGCCACCCGCCAGCATGAGCGCCAGCCGCCGGTGGCCTTCGCCGCGGGCGAAACCAGCGGGCCGAATTTTTCGAAGGTCCGCAACGCCGGTCCAGCAGGCATGCGCAGCGATCCGCCGCGCTGGGACAAGGTCGATGAAGCCAGCGACGAAAGCTTTCCGGCGAGCGATCCACCCTCGACCTATTGAGTGCCGGGCGCGCCATTTTCCTACGCCTTCACGCCCTGCTAGCTTCGCCCCGGTTTCTTGCGGCTTGAATCCGGGTCTAACCTGAACGGGAAAGGCGCGCTGCGCACGTGTTTCATCAACTAAACCCCGGCGACTCGGCGCACTTGCATGGCGCTCCGCTTCTGTTAGCATCTGCAACACCGGGACAAAGCAACCTCCCGGTCAAGCGGACCGCGCGCGCTGGCCGCCCAAGCGTTGCCTTTCACTCTCGCTTTTCGGCGAGGGCAAAGGCATTGGGAATAGCGTGACCGAACCAACCCCGACATTCCGCGAACTCCTGCGGGTCTTCACCCGGATCGGCCTTACCAGTTTTGGCGGGCCCGCCGGGCAAATCGCGCTGATGCACCGCGAACTGGTTGAAGAGCGCGCATGGGTCAGCGAGGAGCAATATCTCCACGCGCTCAACTTCTGCCACCTGCTGCCCGGGCCCGAGGCGCAGCAGCTCGCGACCTGGATCGGCTGGAAGCTGCACGGCTGGCGTGGCGGGTTTGCCGGCGGCATGCTGTTCGTGATCCCCGGCGCGCTGGTGATCCTTGGGCTGTCGATGCTCTATGCGCTGGCCGCCAATCTCGATTGGTTCGCGGCGATTTTCCTCGGGATCAAGGCGGCGGTGCTGGCGATCGTGGTCCAGGCGCTGCTGCGGATTGCGGGCCGCGCGCTCAACACCCGGTTCAAGCAGGGGCTGGCGGTTGCGGCGTTCATTGCGCTGTTCTTCTTCGACTTGCCGTTCCCGCTGGTGGTGCTGGGTTCGGGAGCGCTGGGCATGATCGTCGCGGCGCTGCGGCCGGACTGGTTGGCGCTCAAACCGGTTGGCCCCGCTCCGCCAAGTTCGCTGCGTCCGTGGGGGCAGAGCCTGCGCGCAGTGCTGCTGTGGGGTGCGATCTGGGCGGTTCCGCTGGGGCTGGTGCTTGGCCTGCTCGGCCCGGACCATGTGCTGTGGAAGATCGGCGTGTTCTTCTCGCAGCTCGCAATTGTGACCTTTGGCGGGGCTTACGCGGTGCTCGCATACATGGCGCAGGAGGCAGTGAACGGGTTCGGCTGGCTCTCGGCGGGTGAGATGGCGGATGGGCTCGGCCTTGCTGAAACCACACCCGGACCGCTGATCCTGGTCACGCAGTTCGTTGGTTTCCTCGCCGCGTTCCGCGCGCCAGAGCCGTTTTCGCCGCTGGTTGCCGGGCTGCTTGGCGCGGGGCTGACCACCTGGGTGACCTTTGCGCCGTGCTTCCTGTGGATCTTTACTTTCGCACCGTGGATCGAACGGATGGAGCACGCGGTGAAGCTCAAGGGCGGGCTCGCCGCGCTGACTGCGGCGGTCGTGGGTGTGATCGGCAACCTCACCGCGTGGTTCGTGCTCCACGTGCTGTTTGCGCAGGTCAATACGATGCGGACCGGCCCGTTGCGGCTCTATGTGCCGGAATGGGCGAGCTTCGACTGGCGCGCAGGATTGCTCGCCATGCTCGCCGCATTGCTGATCTTCCGCTTCAAATGGGGCGTGATCCGCGTGCTCGGTGTGGCGGCGGCGGGCGGGCTAGCGCTGTCTCAATTGGCATGAAGGAGTGACTGGCATGACTGAGGTTACGCGGCGCAATGCGATTGGCAGTGTTGTGGCAGGGGCTGCGGGGCTGGCGCTCGCTGATGGTGTGGCGGCGCAGACTGCACCTGTCGTGGTGCCAGCCTTCGCTGGACTCCACAAACCCAAGCCTCTGCGGTTTGATCCGGCCAAGCTGAAGGGCTT
>Ga0114940_10000331_pt1 | contig 24362 bp, 24 predicted proteins | sample ColdCreekSource_FD_87195 | JGI IMG/M metagenome (GOLD analysis project Ga0114940, IMG submission 87195) | Groundwater microbial communities from Cold Creek, Nevada to study Microbial Dark Matter (Phase II) - Cold Creek Source | ecosystem: Environmental > Aquatic > Deep subsurface > Groundwater ... | reverse complement strand
TCACCTTTCGCGACATTGGCCGTAACCCTGTTCCCCATGTTGACGAATCGTGGATTGCCGCCGCATTCTCTCCCCCTGAAAAACATACACCTGAACTGTGCGAAGCAATTCGTCTCAGCGATCAGCTAGTAGATGAATTTCTGGCAGCTGATATCTATGTCATCGGTGTTCCTATGTACAATTTTAGCGTTCCCAGTACCTTCAAAGCCTACATCGATCAGATTGTTCGAGTTGGTCGAACATGGTTGTTTGAGCCTGAAGATCCAAAAGTGCCTTATAAGCCTCTTGTCCACAACAAAAAAATGTTTGTAATTACTGCTAGTGGCGATGGAGGATATGATTCTGGAGGTCGTAACGAGAAGTGGAATCATCAAGATCCATACATTAAAACAGTTTTTGCTTTTATGGGCATCACCGATCTCAGCTTTATTCATGTAGAAAACGATGAGTATGGCGGACAAAAGCTAGCTGATTCGATCGCCAACGCTCACACCAAAATCACTGAGCTAGTTTCTGCATAAGCACGGAGTAACTTAATGATTTTTCTAAAAGAGGCAGGGATGGCATTACTGGGTGGTTGGATTATTGGTGTTGTGTTTGGCTGGTTCAAACTACCTGCACCAGTTCCCCCATTAATGGGTTTAATTGGTGCGGCAGGGGTACTGATGGGTGGTTATTGTTACAGCTTACTCATTCAGTTATTTACAAAGTCATGAATGTTGATAAACAGGAGCCTTAATATGAGCATACAAAGTAGAGATTCTGCAACTTGGGAACGGGAAAGTGAAAGTGATCGCTCCGTTTCGCAAGAGCCAACCATGTACGATAAGCAATGGGTTTGTACCACTTGTGGCTATAATATGATCGATGAAATGCCTGACGTTTGTCCATTCTGTGGCGCACGTCACGACAAATTCACCCCCTGGTATGAAGCAGCACAAACCTATCGAGTAACATCGCATCGCGTCAATGACTACGTAACACAGTTGCTATCTGTTCCCCGCCTCGGGTTTGAGCATGCTGCTTACCGTATTGAAACTGAAGCTGGTGCAGTGTGGATTGATTGTCCGTCAGCTTTTAATCGAGACCTGAAGCCAGTAGAAGCGATCTGCTTTACTCATAAAGATTTCTTGGGAGCATCTAACCAGTATCGTGAGTTGTGGAATACACAAGTTCATCTGCACGCTCTTGATACAGAATTCCCTAGCTGGCGTGAGGATTTCAATCACCTAATCTCTGGATCGTAATAGGAAAATACTTTACAAGTGAAATAGGAGGTTCAAAACATGACCCCCGCCGTGTCCTATTAAAATGTAGCCCAAATGGAGACTTTATGTTGAACGCTTATTCCTCACTTTTTACTTTGAAACTATTCGCAGTACTAGGCTGTGGATTGATCGGTGGAGTTTTTTTCGCTTTCTCTACTTTTGTGATGAAGGCTCTTGCCCAACAACCTCCAGCAGCGGGCATTGCCACCATGCAGTCCATTAATATTACGGTGATTAATCCGTGGTTTATGACGGCTTTTGTGGGAACGGCTGTGGCTTGTATTATTCTGGCTATTTCCTCACTGTTAAAGTGGCATCAACCCAGTGGAATCTATTTACTCTTCGGCTGTATACTTTATGTTTTCGGTACTTTTGGAGTAACGATGATTTTCAATGTGCCGTTGAATGATGCACTGGCGATCGCCAAACCAGATAGTCCTGAAGGTGCAAATTTATGGGCGAACTATTTAACGGACTGGACGTTTTGGAATCATGTACGGACGATAGCAGCACTGGCAGCAACAGCATTGTTTACGATCACGCTGAGATAGATAAAATAAATAGTAAAGTCGGAGGATCAGAATATGGCACTCTTAAAAGTAACTGTTCCAGAGAATTCACAAAACATCCTGGGTACTGTCACCATCAATGCTCCCCTAGAAAAAGTCTTTGAGGCTTACACCAAAGCGGAACTGTTTGTTAAATGGTGGGGTCGCGGTAATCCAATGAAAGTGTATCACTTTGATTGTCGAGACGGTGGCATTTGGCATATTGCCGAGCAATCAGAAGGAGGCAACGAGTATGAGTTTACTGGCTGTTTCCACGAAGTGGCTAAAAATCAGCGCCTTGTGCAGACGTTTGAATTTTTAGGTATGCCAGAACGCGGACATGTCTTCTTGGAAAAAGCGGAGTTTGTCGCAATTGATGAACATACCACTGAGGTTCGTTCCCACAGCACTGCCATGAGTCAGGAAGAGCGGGATGGTATGGTCGCAAGCGGTATGGAAAATGGCTGGCGGCAATCAGTTGAAGCTCTCGGTAAGCTTTTGGAACCTTCTTTGTGAGGTGATTATGTCATTTCCAGATCTATTCATGAGGTTATTGGCGATCGCCTTAATCGTTCATACGATCGCCGAAGCCTACCTGCCTGAGTATCAGAAAGTCAAACCAGACTGGCGATCTGTTGTTTTCAATCGGGTACTCTTCTTCGATAACCTACCCATTTTTATCTTTGTGATTGCTGTTGGGAGTATCGGCTGGCACTGGCCGATTGTGGGAGGTATTTTGCCCGCTATTTGCCTGACTCATCCCCTGTTGGATCATCTTGGACTCAGTTGGAAAGCCAAAAAATGGCGACCTGGTAGTTATACAGGACTCTTCTTATTACTACCTCTCAGTATTTTGGTCTATGGACTGGGTTTTAGTCATCATCTAATTCAAGGCTACGAATTGCTAATTAGTGGCGCGATCGGTTTGGCAATCTCGATTTGGCTATTCTGGATGGTTGAACAAGAGTCAAAAAATAAAGCTAAAGCGATATCTCAGTAGAACATTGGTACCGATACTCCACTGATCAGTAATTTTTAATGAAGCCTAGTAAAACCGTGACCCACTTTATTCGTTGTCTACGAATTCATTAAATGAACTGTGGCAAGGTCATGTCAAGTAATTGCGCGATCGCCTGTTAAAGACACCCTTGGAAAACCGATTGTCCAGTGGATTACTGAACACATAGGAGAACTAAAATGAAAAAAATCAATGGTCTTTCTCTAATCGTGATTGGAGTATTGCACAGTGCGATCGCGCTAGGAATACCAAGCGCAGTCGGATTTAGTGGCATTTGGCAGGAAATAATCGATCTTGGTGTGATTGATGCTGTCAAACCAAATCAGCTTCGGATCTGGGGGTACTACTGGTTTCTTGTGCCAGGATTTTTGATGATTCTTTACGGTTTTCTGTGTCATTGGATTGAAAATCAATTGGATTTACCATTACCCACATTTGTAGGCTGGGGACTTCTTATCTTTTCCTGTTTTTGCATTCTACTGGATATTGACTCAGGGTTCTGGCTGGTGTTGCTGGTTGCGGTGAATGCGATCGCAAATACATCAATGAAGCGCAAGGCATGGCAACCATTTATGCGCGTCGTAAACAGGAATTGTGAAGTGATAATTAATCTACGCTCTGCCACACCTGATGACTTGAAACTGCTGCAACACTGGGATGAACAGCCCCATGTCCTCGCTGCTGACCCAAATGATGCAGTTAGCGATCAACCGTTGTTTTGCCGACACTCGTGTGACGGCTGTTCTCGTCGATCCACTTGCTGGCAATACTCGCGCTCACCGTTTCTATGAACGGCTGGGCTTCCAATTTGTGGAATCTCGCAGGTTCGGCGACGATGATTGTTTTGTTTATTGCCTGAACCGAGCAAATTTGCATCCTGAAGAGGCGATGATTGCATCACGGTAGCAACTTCCAATACCTTGTAGTATCTTAAAGCTTAGAGCCTAGAGCTTAGAGCTATAAAGAGCTAACCTACAATCATATCTATACTTATGCCTCTCTATTTTTCTCTGGCAGAACTTGAGACAATTCTCCAGCCCAATCTGCTGCAAATTACTGGTGTAGATTTAAACGGATCTGTATTGGGTATCACTACCGATACCCGCAATGTCCAACCCCAAGAACTGTTTATTGCCTTAGTAGGGGAGAACTTTGATGGACACAACTTTGTCGAGTCAGCCATCGAAGGAGGAGCGATCGCTGTAATTGTCAATCGTCCTCTGGAATCTTTAGCTGTTCCGCAATTTATTGTCAAAGATACCTTAGTGGCATATCAGCAAATTGCTCGATGGTGGCGCGATCGCTTTGAAATTCCTGTGATCGGAGTTACGGGTTCGGTGGGCAAAACCAGCACCAAGGAATTAATTGCTGCTGTGTTAGGCACTCAGGGCAAAGTACTCAAAACGGAAGGCAACTTTAATAATGAAATTGGCGTACCGAAAACTTTGTTACAAATTACTGAAGAACATAGCTATGCCGTAATTGAGATGGCAATGCGGGGTTTGGGAGAAATCGCCCTGTTAACGGATATCGCTCGTCCAACAATTGGGGTAATTACCAATGTGGGTACAGCTCATATTGGTCGTTTAGGTTCAAAAGAAGCGATCGCCCAGGCTAAATGCGAACTGTTGGCACAGATGCCTGAAACTAGCATGGCTATTTTAAATTATGATAATTCTCTCTTAATGGAAACCGCCCAGAAAGTGTGGCAGGGCAAAACCATCACTTATGGTTTAACAGGAGGAGATGTCCAGGGAACAATGAACGGGGACAAAATAACCGTGGCAGGACAAGATTTTCCCTTACCCTTACCAGGAGAACACAACGCTAGTAATTATCTCGTGGCGATCGCGATCGCGCAAAACTTAAAGATCGATTTAGCGCTTTTAATTGCAGGGTTACAGGTTCAATTACCTCAAGGGCGATCGCGCCGTTATGATCTCCCTGATGATGTAGTAGTCCTAGATGAAACCTATAACGCAGGTTTGGAATCGATGCTGGCAGCGGTGCAGATGCTCAAGGAAACTCCAGGGAAAAGACACATCGCAGTACTGGGTACAATGAAGGAATTAGGTGAACATTCGTTCCAGCTACATCGTCAAGTGGGGGCAAAAGCCCAGGAATTAAACTTAGACTTGCTGATGGTGCTGGCAGATGAAGCCGCCACCAGAGAAATGATTCAGGGGGCAACGGGCATTGAGACGGAGTGCTTTAGCGATCGCGCTACCCTGACTAGTAAGTTAAAACAAGTCATTCGTCCAGGCGATCGCATTTTGTGTAAAGCTTCTAACTCCGTCGGCTTAAACCAGGTTGTGGAGGAATTAATTAAAATTTAATTCTGTCGGGGCGATTCGCGTGGTAGGGGCGATTCGCCCTAAAGGACTAGCTTCGCGTCCTAAAGGATACCGCTCCGCATATCGCGAATCGCCCCTACGGGGGATTTAACCAAAATTAGGCTGGTGACGAATTAGATTGAGGAATTCTTCACGAGTCTTCTGCTCATCTTGAAAAACGCCAATCATGGCACTGGTAACTGTCCAAGAACCTGGCTTTTGGACTCCTCGCATCGACATACACATATGGGAAGCTTCCATCACCACCGCAACCCCCTGGGGTTCTAAAATTTCTTGTACTGCCTCGGCAATTTGGCGAGTTAGACGCTCTTGCACCTGGAGACGACGAGCATACATTTCCACGATCCGCGCTAACTTACTTAAGCCAACGACTTTTTGGTTGGGGATGTATGCTACATGGGCTCTACCCATAAAAGGCAACATATGATGTTCACAAAGACTAAAGAAATTGATGTCTCTAACTAAGACCATTTCGTTATGTCCTTCATCAAAAATCGCGTTATTTACTAAGTCATCGAGGGATTGGTTGTAGCCACTAGTCAAAAACTCCATGGCTTCAGCGACTCTTTTCGGAGTCTTAAGCAATCCTTCTCGTTCTGGATCTTCCCCCACCGACTCTAGCATGGTGTAAACTGCCGACATCATTTGTTCTTTGGCAGCTTCCGTAGTCGCTTTGATTTGAGCAGTCTGCCCATTGTGGGTGTTGCGATCTGGTCTGCTGGCAACTTGTTCTAACAAACTAGACTTTAGCGGATTGGGATTATTGCCCGATGATTCAGAACGAGTAGAACCGTTAGATGAAACTGTTGTCATAATGTATTAATGTGAGTGAAACTCTGTCCTCTTGCTGTTAAATATGCGATCGCTCGGAAATGCTGTCGCTGATGATGCTTTTACCGATTGGGGTTATCAAACCCTATAAAGCTCCTCCACTGGGCATCACAATCATTTCCTCCACTACCGCTTGCTTGGGTAGTAAAACTGTATGGAGTATCGACTGAGCAACGATTTCTGGAGTCAGCATTGCCGAGCGATTAAAATCGGCTTGGACGGTATCTGTATCCCAAATAGGAGTATTTACCGAACCTGGAGAAATAGTTACAGTCCGAATGCCATTGCTCCTTTCCTCTACTGACAGCGCCCTGCTCAAGGCTGCCAAACCTGCTTTGCTGACGCTATACGCACCCCACTCAGGAAAAGCATTAGCTGCTGCGATGGAAGCAACGTTAACAATCGTTCCTGAAGCGCGATCGCGCATCTGGGGTAAAACTCCCTGGACACACTGAAAAACGCTGGTGAGGTTAAGCTCAAGTATTTTTTGCCAATCTGCTAAAGTTGTGTTCTCTAGGGAATTGGTGTAGCCCATTCCCGCATTATTGACTAGGATGTCAATCGGACCAAAGGAACTACAAATAGCAGCAATTTGTTGGGCAACCTGATCGACCACCGCTAAGTCTAGTGGATAAGCTTTAGCTTTAGTTTGGGTGGTTTGCTCGATTTCTAGGGCTAAAGCTTGTAATTTGGCTTCAGATCGGCTGACTAAAGCAACCTCAATCCCTGATTTAGCGAAGGCTAAAGCCGTCGCTCTGCCAATACCGCTACTCGCCCCGGTCACAATTGCTCTGAGTTGATTTGAGGGTGGATTCATTATGGTTTAAGATTACTTCTGCCCAACTCAATAAAAATAAGAATTCAACACAGCAGGTGCAAAATTTAGCAAGCGGCTGCGGACATTTTTTCAAATATCTTGGCAAATGCTTTCTAGATAAATTGCTATGTTGACGGAGTCAGAGGAAGTCCTGTCGTTTTACGGCGAGGTCTCTCTGACCGCCAGTAGTTACGTGGCTGGGTGTTAGTTGCTACTGAGGATGCTAGATACAAAATACTGTAAGGGGTTTCACGACTTGTTTGACTGTCATTGATTCCTCCTGGGGTAATACTCTATTGCTAGTAGAGTCGAAGCAAACTAGTAGATTGTTGAACAATACTACATGAGAATTTGTGTAACAAAATGTTGCTTTTGCATTATAGCACCCTCAAATATACATCTGTCCAAGGAGTAAATATTGGGGTTTCCCTATTGACCAACGGTCACCCGCAGGCATATGCGAAGCGGTATCCTTTAGGACCTTCGTTTTACGGAGGTGTACGGGTGACTAAACAACATAGAATTAGTTAAAGGCTGAGAGATTAATTCAGAGATTACTTAACTGACAACTGTGGCAAAACGCCCCATATTGCGAAACTTTTCGTACCGCAATTGTTGTCTTTGCTGAGGAGATAGCTGGCTTAATTGTTCGAGGTTACGCCAAATTGCTTCTTTGAGGTTGGCTGCTGCTTCTATCGGGTTAGCATGAGCGCCACTGCTTGGTTCGGTCACAATCTCATCAATCAAACCTAATTCCTGTAAATCCCAAGAAGTTATTTTCAAGGCCGCTGCCGCCTTGTCAGATTTTTGAGCATCTTTCCAGAGAATTGCAGCACAGGCTTCAGGACTAGCGACGGTATAAACCGAGTGTTCTAACATTAGTAAGCGATCTGCCACCCCAATCCCTAATGCCCCACCAGAACCACCTTCCCCAATGACGGTGCAGATGATCGGCACTTCAAACCCAAACATAGCTCTTAGATTGTAGGCGATCGCTTCTCCTTGACCAAGCTTTTCCGCTTCTACTCCCGACCAAGCTCCAGGGGTATCGATAAAAGTCAAAATAGGCATCCCAAAACGATCAGCGTGCTGCATTAATCTAAAGGCTTTGCGATAGCCCCCAGGGAAAGCCATGCCGAAGTTGCGAGCCACATTATCTTTGGTATCTCGACCTTTTTGGTGTCCTACTACCACCACAGGGCGACCATCAATGCGCGCTACACCACCTACTAAAGCAGGATCATCATAGCCTCCGCGATCGCCATGAAGTTCTAGCCATTCATCACTAATTGCCTGGATGTAATCTAGGGTACTGGGACGACGAGGATGACGCGCTAGCTGAAGTCTTTGACCTGGAGTTAGGGTACTAAAGATTTCTTGCCGTAACTCTCCTGCTCGAACTTCAAGCTGGAGTATTTCAGTGGAAACATCCACCTGATTTTCTTCGGCGAGGGTTTTTATTTGTTCGATTCTGGACTCTAACTCGCTCAGAGGCTTTTCAAAATCCAAGAGGAAGGTTTTACGTTTAGTTTTAGCCATAGCTGATGGGTCGTTATGTTGGTTAAATCAGAATCCTCGCCTTTTATTATCTACCATCAAGGATCTTTTTAGCCAATAAAAAAACCCAACTACAATGTAGTTGAGCCAGTGCAATTAGGTCATTGTCTTAAGGCTTAGCCCTAAAGGATATGCCCTAAAGGATTTCCTTCGGTCACGAAGCGGTATACCACAAGGGTACAATGTGCTTTAGCATTCCCTTCCGTCAGCTTAAAGCTTAGAGCTTTTGATAAAGAGGGTGAATTGCTCAATTAACTCTGGGTTACGCCAACCTTTTTTAGTTTCTGACTGCATAATTTGCAGTGCCGCTTCTGGAGTATAGGCTTGTTTGTGGGGGCGATCGCTAGTTAAGGCATCATAAATATCAATTACCTGGAAAATCTGAGCTAAATAGGGAATTGCTGCCCCTGATAAACCATCGGGATATCCCGTTCCATCCCACCGTTCGTGATGGTGGCGCACAATCGGCAAAACTCCACTACGATTACGCAAGGGCTGACAGATTTCTTCGCCGATCAAAACGTGCTGTCGAATTAGCTCTTTTTCTGCTGTGGTTAACTCTCCTGCTTTGAGCATGACGGCATCAGGAATTACAATGGTGCCAATGTCATGGAGATGAGCTGCAAAAGCCAAATTATCAAGCTCGTGTCCACTTAAACCAAGATATTCGCCAAAGGATTTTACTAGGGAAGCCACACGAACTATACCTCCTTTAGTGACAGAACGCTTATCGATCGCCCTGGCAATGGTGAACAAAACCTGTTCTGTTTGGTTTAAGCCATCATTGATGCGTTTCTGGTTAACTAGGGACTTGACTCTAGTGGATAGTTCAATGCGATTGAGGGGTTTGATGAGTACATCACTACCACCAGCTTCCATTGCTCTGATGCGCTCATCTCTGTTGTTAGTCAAAGTAGTGAAGACAACAGGGATGTTATTAGTTCGATAATTTTCTTTTAGTTGGCGACACAGGTTGAAGCTATCGCAGTTTCGCAGTTTTGTACTGAGTAAAATTAAGTCTGGCTGCTGCTCGACAATATTATTTAAAACGGTGGTTGAATTGTCCGCTTCAATTACCTCATAGCCATCTAGTAGGAGAAGATCTAGCGCTGTCATGCGACTGAGAGGATTTTCATCGACAATTAGAATTTTAGCAGTCGGCACATCGGGATAGGTGATGGGGAAAGTATTGGTTTGGGTAGCCACAGGACACTCGCCAACTTTGTTCATTATGTTCTTAAAATTTAGGAAAAATTTTTAATCTGATTTAGCTAAAACTAATATCGTTGATTCGCTGAATTTTCGAGGTTTTACTTAAAAAAGTCTCAATAGTTTAGATACTGCTCAAGCAAGTAGTTTAAGCCTAGCTCGGATTTCTGTTGACAACGACAAAATTAAGAGAAATTTTGTTTTAGTGATCATCGATAAATATTATGAAGACAAATCCTCTATTTGGGATCGGGCATAATACCTAGCCCAATCTCTAATTTTGCCTAATAAAGACACTTTGAGGTCAATGTTACCTTGATTTCACGGTATGGTTTGGGCTATATTTTTGACTTCATCCAGCGTTTGCGCCACTGAGAGGTGGGTTCGCGATCGCTTTTTTGTTGCTCCTGTTGTCGCTGGGAGATAATTTCGGCTGGGGATTCTTGTAGAGTGCGATCGCGATAGGGGATAGCAGCACGGGTTTGGAGATGTTCTTGCTCCATCAGCGACAATCCTGGTAGCTTTTTATACCCGAATGTCGCAATTGTTCCAGGGGACTTACGACCAGCACCAGTGATCGACCCAATATTTAATCCAGCATTTAGTAGGGCAGTACGCACGGCAGCAGCCGCTGAATAGGTTGCGAGACTTCCTTGGGGGGCAAGACACTTACTCAATAAGTCAATAAAATCAATTGTCCACAGTTGGGGACATTTTGGCGGAGAAAAGGGATCTAAAAAGATGGCATCAGCTTGCCAATTCTGGTCAACTAGAGACTTAATTGTCTGTCTAGCATCACCCAATAATAATAAGGCTATGAGCAAATCATCAGAAACTTTAGATTTATTTGATAATTCTGTCAACATAAGGGGAATAGGAGGTTGCCACTGTGCCAAGAGGTGATGTTGGATTGCTTGACGAGGGACATCGGCAGATATTTCTAAAGCGATTAACTCTACCTGACACTGAGGGTTAACTGACCAGATGGCTTCTAAGGCAGCAGCACTGTTGTACCCCAAACCGTAACAAACATCTAAAATACGAATAGTAGATTGTCTAGTTGCCAACTTTTGAAGTTGGCAGGGTTGAATATATCTGACCTCCGCCTCTTGCTTCGCCCCAAAAGAGGAGTGAAAGGTTTCTTGAAACTCTTCTGAGAAAAAAGTATAAGAACCATCTGCCGTAAGCTGAGGGGTAAATTGCTGATCCTGATGATCCTTCATGGCGGTTTTCGATGTTGATCGCAATATAATGATGTATCTCTAAATCAAGAACTTATTCGTAATTTTTAGAAATTGGTAATTTCTCATGGCTCGTAGAAATCGCAACATTAACGGTAACTATGGAAATGGTCGAGATCCCTACGATCCGCCAGAAAACTATCGTTCCAAACCGAATCCCCCCGCAAAGAAAAGCCCCTTAGATATAGCGAAGCTAGCGATCATTGCCAGCGTTTTTATTGTGGGGATTGTCATTGGACTATCCTTAAATTTAGCTAGTGGTTCCGATAATCTTGCTACTGTTGATTCTAGTCTACAGATCGACCGTAAAGCACCCAATCCCGAAGTATGTCAGCAGTTTGGAGCTAGTGCGATCGTGACAGATATGCGAATCTTTCTGACCCTAAATCCCTTTAGCGTCTATTTAACTCAGCCTCAAATGCAACCTGGATGTGTGTTGCGACGAACCAACTGGTCAATTTTAGAACAGCAAAACTTAGTCAGTTCAGAACAGGTGAGAGATTGTAAACGACGGATGAATACCTTTGGCTTTATTGGCGCTTTAGAGGGTAAACCCAGAATTGACTGTGTATACCAAAATGATGCGGCGGGCAATTTATTCCTCAATAAAAATGGCTCTGATGCCTTACCTGAATCAGGCAACTTCTAGTCATAACTAGCCATTGTCTCGATGATTTGATATACACTTAAGGCGATAAATGAAATTAATGAAATTGTTGTAGCAATATAGTTTTAATATGTGCGGAATTGTTGGTTACATTGGTACTCAAGCAGCCACAGATATCTTAGTATCTGGTTTAGAGAGATTAGAGTACCGAGGCTATGACTCGGCGGGGATTGCTACTGTTGAAGAAGGTCAAATCAATTGCGTGAAAGCAAAGGGTAAGTTATTCAATCTCCGCGCCAAGCTGGAACACACCATCAATCATGCACAAATTGGCATTGGACATACTCGCTGGGCAACTCATGGAAAACCAGAAGAACATAACGCTCATCCCCATCTCAATAACGATCGCACTTTGGCAGTGGTGCAGAATGGTATTATTGAGAACTATTTGGAGTTAAAAGAAGAATTAACTAGTCAAGGAATTGAATTTCGCTCAGAAACCGATACTGAAGTCATTCCTCATCTAATCACTCAGTTTTTAGCTGATTCTGATTCCCTCATGGCAGCGATTCAAAAAACTATTGCTCGGTTAGAAGGAGCATTTGCGATCGCTGTAGTTCATGCCGATAATCCCTATGAATTGATTGTCGCCCGCCAACAAGCTCCCTTAGTCTTAGGCTTTGGGCAGGGAGAATTCTTCTGTGCCTCGGATATGACAGCAATTTTGCCCCACACCCGCACGATCCTAAATCTGGAAAATGGGGAGTTGGCGAGACTGACACCTTTAGGAGTTGAGATCTATGACTTCGAGGGAGCAAGAATGTCTCGTTTCCCTCGCACCCTAGATTGGAATCCCGTTCAGGTAGAAAAACAGGGTTTTCGACACTATATGCTCAAGGAAATCTATGAGCAACCTGCGGTGGTAAGTACTAGTTTAGATACTTATCTCAATCCTAACTGGCATCCAGAGGAAAACCCTGATTATAGTCCCGTCAATATAGGCTTAACCCCAAATCTGACAGATAATCTAGAGCATATTCAAATTCTTGCCTGTGGTACTAGTTGGCATGCTGCCTTAATTGGTAAATATCTGCTGGAACAGGTGGCAGGGATTCCCACCACCGTCGATTACTCCTCCGAGTTTCGCTATGCCCCCAAACCGATTATTCCTAACACCTTAACTATTGGTGTTACCCAATCAGGAGAAACCGCTGATACCATTGCTGCCTTAGAATCCGAACGAGCTAGAAGAGCAGATTTAGCACCCAAATTTCAGGGGAAGTTACTGGCAATTACCAACCGTGCCGAAAGTAGCATTGCTCAGATCTGCGATCGCATTATCGACACCCACGCAGGTATCGAAATTGGTGTTGCTGCCACTAAGACTTTTGTGGCTCAGACTATGGGCTTTTATTTTCTGGCTTTAGACTTAGCCTACCGTCGTCAGTCGATCTCCCATCAGAAAATCGGTGAGATTATTGAAGGCTTGCGTCGTATTCCGAGCCAAATTGAAATGATTCTCGATACTCAAGCCGAGGCGATCGAAGAACTCGCTCACAACTTCACCACTGAAACTGAAGACTTTATTTTTATTGGGCGAGGCATCAACTTCCCTATTGCTTTGGAAGGGGCGTTAAAACTTAAAGAAATTTCCTATATTCACGCCGAAGCCTATCCCGCAGGGGAAATGAAACATGGGCCCATCGCTTTATTAGATAATAAAGTCCCCGTCGTGGCGATCGCCATGCCTGGAAGCGTTTATGACAAGGTGATCTCTAACGCTCAAGAAGCCAAAGCCAGAGATGCCCGTTTGATTGGTGTGACTACCGCCACCAATGCCCAAGAAGCAGCCCACACTTTTGATGATATTTTGACTGTACCAGAGGTTGATGAATTGATTTCCCCTGTGTTAGCAGTAATTCCGTTGCAGATGTTGTCTTATCACATTGCAGCAATTAAAGGATTAGACGTAGATCAACCAAGAAATTTGGCGAAGAGCGTCACTGTTGAATAGAAAGGGGGCTTTGCCCCTAGCTATCAGCTATTAGCTCTAAGCTGGGGCTTCGCCTCTTCATTTACTGATCGAGCTGAGAACGTAGTTCTTCTAATTCAGCATCAATGACGGCATCTTTGGGGCGGTTGGTTGGCGCAGCTTCTATTAAAGGCTGGGGCGTTTCGACGGAAGCGCCTGATAATTGTGCTTTCATGGCAGCTAGTTCATCATCAACTCCACTTCCCGCTTCTAGGGCAGCAAACTGCTGTTCAATACCAGTCCCACCTAGTTCCGCTGCGGTTTCTGATTCCGCCTCCAGGGCCATAACCTTTTCTTCCATGCGCTCAAAAGCACCCATAGCAGTACTTGTGCCAATGTTGCTCATGGAATCCTGTAGCTGTTTATTAGCTTTCGCTGCACTAGCTCTAGCCCGTAGCATATCTTTCTTAGTTTTGGCCTCAGAAATTTTACTCTCCAGGGCAATCAAGTTACGCTTTAAAGTGCCGACTTGACCACTCTGTTGATCTAGTTGAGTCTTGAGACTATTAGCAGTATCAGCAAAAGACTTTTTCCTTACCAGTGCTTCGCGAGCGAGATTCTCATCCCCTTTAGACAGTGCTAACTGCGCTCTTTGTTGCCAGTTAGTAGCCTCAGATTGATTTTTATTATATTGTTGCTCGGTACGTTTTTGAGTAGCAATGGATCTGGCAACAGCTTGACGAAGCTGCACTAAATCTTCCTGCATATCAATGACAGCTTGTTCTAAGACTTTCTCAGGATCCTCAGCTTTACTGACTAGATCGTTAATATTGGCTCGAACAACTCTACTAAGGCGATCGAATAATCCCATGACTTGTATATCCTTTAATCGGTTACAAAAAAATTAGGTTCGGTAGACTCCAGGATACTAAATCCACCACAAATTTTTGATTAAGAGAAGTATTTACTGCTCTTCACGTTCCTAGTGTGACATATTCTCCCAGTGTACTGTTGATCGCCAAATAAAATGCCCTATAGCGTAAGGGCGCGTCCCCCGAATTCATTCGGGGGCTTGTGTCGCCCTGTCAAAAATACGAGATTTTGCTGACGGTCAGAGAGACCCCGCCGTAAAACGACGGGGCTTCCTCTGACTTCGTAAACGACTAAAAATAAAATTAATTAGGGTTAATTGCGACATAATCAAAAGCACTATATATAATTTAAGGCAAAAAGAAAGCAAAAAATAATTTATCAAAATTTAATCAAATAATGATCCTCGATAAAAAAGTCTTGACTGCTCTCAAACGTGGTGTTGAATATTGGAATAAATGGCGGAAAAGCGATCGCTATTTTCAGTTAGATTTAAGAGGTATTAATCTGAGCAATGAAACTTTACTTGGAATTGATTTTACTGGCGTAAATTTGGCAGGAGCAACCCTGGTTAAATGTAATTTTTGTGGGGCAAATCTTGACGGGGCAGATTTGACAGGAGCTAACCTAAGCGAAGCTAATTTGAGTGGAGCCAACCTTTGTGGTGTCAACTTAACGGGAGCTATCTTAATTAGAGTTAACTACCGTGGGGCAGAATCCACTGGTTCAAACTTGAGTTTGGCGGATTTGACTGGGGCAGATTTAAGGGTTGTGAATTTTGCTGGAGCCCAGTTGTCGGGAGCTAATTTTAATCAAGCCATTCTCAACGGAGCTAACTTTACTGGTGCTAATTTAACCAGAGCGAGCTTTAAACTAGCCCAATTAACCAACACTAATTTTACTCACGCTAATTTAGCTCAAGCTGATTTCACCGCAGCAAATTTAACTAGTGCTTATCTTAAGCAAGCAAATCTGGAGGAAGCCGACTTTACTAAAGCTAATCTCTCTAAGACAAATCTTACTCAAGGGGATCTAGCAGAAGCTAATCTGAGCGCCGCCAACTTAACTGGGGCTAATTTAACCAAAGCCGATCTTAGTCAAGCCAATTTAGCTGGGGCAATTTTAACCGAGGCAATTTTAACCAAAGCTAATTTAACTAAAGCCGATCTTAATCAAGCTAACTTCACTGGGGCAGTTTTAACAAGAGCAACTTTAGTCATGGCTAAGGCTTGGACTACTAACTTTAATCAATCAACCTTGACTGGCGCTTGTTTAGAAAATCTTAAAATCAACAGCCAGACTAGTTTTGTGAAAGTGATTTGTCAGTATCTATATTTAGGACAGGATCAGCAGGAACGACTGCCAGAAAATCAGCAGGGAAGTCTTAGTTCCCTTGAGTTTAAAACCATTCTCCATAATTTGATGGATTCAGTTGAGATAACTTTCAACGAAGATCTCAACTGGTCAATCTTGCTGAAAGCTTTTGAATCCTTACAACGCAAATATCAGTTCCATAAAATTCAACTAAAATCCGTAGAAGCCAACTCTAATTTTCGGTTTATCGTGAAAATCAGGGTGCAACCTAGCACAGAAAATGCCCTGATTTGCCAATCTTTTCGCCAAGAATATGATTCACTGGCCTTGGGAAAACAAAAATTTAATTCTGCCAAACATGTTAGTTCTGTAGGTGTCAAGCAGAACCCTCAACAGGAACTAATCAATTCCTATGAGCAAAATTAATCCCTAGTACCGCTGCGCGGAAGTCAGAAGTCAGAAGTCAGAAGTCAGAAGTATCTAATTGTATGGCTTTGAAGACTTACATATGGCGACTTCATTTACGCCCACGTCCACTAGTTAGTCGGCTGGATAAATATGAGCGACAAAATTTTCCTGTTCTAAGTGAGCTATAAACTCCTCTGCCTGGTCTTTTTCTTGGTATGCACCTAAGTAAATAAATACTCCTTGGGGGAAATTAACCAGTGAGACTTGCTTAACCTTCTGCCTGGCTGTAGCTAAGGAAGCTTCCCCAGTATATTCCGTCAGTACGTAATAATATTGGGGTTCACTGGTGGACTGTCCCAGATTAATCGGTGCTAGGGCAGGGGTAATCGGCTCAATCACTGAGGAGTTTGCTGGGTCTTCTGCCGTTTTTAAGCGACTTAAAGTACTCAGATTGAGGGGCATAAATTCCTCGTTAGCGATATTCGCACTACCCAACGTGGGAACTACCTTGACTGGCTGGATGATTGCTTGGGAACGATAATTGCGCCAGATCACTGCTCCTGAAATTAAATTAGCCAAAAAGATTACAGCGATCGCACTAATAGTCCAGGGATTAAATAGCCAATCTAACCAACTAGACTCATGATATTCAACGGCCGCCAGTTCGTCAGCGTTTAAATCTAAATTAGTTTCCAAGAGATGGGCTAATTGCTCCGACTTTTCTAGTTGAGCATCTAGATATAGCTTTGGTGCAGCCAACTGACCATCAGGTTTGTTACCTTTAGTTCGGTAGGGATTAAAAATATTGATCGTTCCTGTGGCAAAGGGTTTATGAACAATACTCGACTTCAACTGAGAATTGGTTTTCGACTCTGAGGCGCGATCGTCTTGATTCTTGGGGGACATAGCTGAATAGAAATTAGAAATAAAGTCAAATAGAAAGTTAGCTTAATTGAAGTGTCCAGCTTAACTTCTCACCTGAAAAATCGCCTTACCCATAATCAATGTCTACGGGGTGACATCTCCTCAAAGTTATTTGCTAATTAGTTTTTAGTTAAGTGATTCTAATCAATTGCTAATTCCACCTCAGAAGTTAGACTCACTGGTTAATCAAAGATTTAAAAAACTAAAAACTAAAAACATTTTTATACATGGCTTTTTCAGGAAAATATTATGGATGTAGTTGATTTTCTAAATGTTTCTATTCATAACACCACCACCACGGAGTTATTAGCAGATTTGCAGCTCAATGGTGGTATTGTCGTCACCCCCAATGTCGATCACTTAATTAAAATCCAGAGCGATCGCGAATTCTTGCAGGCTTACTATACATCTAACTATCGAGTTTGTGACAGCAGGATTCTCCAGTATTTTTCCTTCCTCTTGGGCAATCCCATTAAAGAGAAAATTTCAGGTTCAGATTTTTTCCCTGCTTTTTATGAATACAACAAACATGATCAAGATGTGAGCATCTTTCTGTTGGGTGCCAAAGAAGGTGTCGCCGAAGAAGCAAAATTCAAGATCAATCAAAAAGTAGGGCGCGAAATGGTGGTTGCTGCCCATTCTCCTTCTTTTGGCTTTGAAAAAGATGAACAGGAATGTCAGTCAATTATTGAGCGGATCAATCAATCTAATGCCACTGTTTTAGCCGTTGGGGTAGGTGCGCCGAAGCAAGAAAAATGGATTGCTAAATACCACCATCAATTGCCTAAAGTTAAAATTTTCCTGGCTATTGGAGCGACAATTGATTTTGAGGCAGGAGCGGTAAAGCGATCGCCACAAGTATTGGGAGATGTCGGTTTAGAATGGCTATATCGTCTCTCCAGTGAACCCAGTCGCCTTTGGAAACGTTATCTAGTGGAAAGTTTGCCCTTGTTTTGGTTAGTGGGCAAGCAAAAAATGAATCAGTATAAGTTTTCTCCCCACCTACAAAGGGAATATTTGCCCCTGGGAGAGATTTTACAACAGGCAGGGTTATTATCTCCTCAACACATCAGACAAACTTTAAATATTCAAAAACAATACCAAGATCACCGCTTTGGTGAAATCTTGATTAACGAAGGTTATCTCCCTTCCACCACCATTGACTTTTTTGTCAATGATTTACCTCAGTTACTTCGCTCCCAGCAAAAATTGCGCTTAGGAGACTATTTAAACAATGCGGGATTACTGCTGCCAGAACAAATTGCTGATACTCTGCAACAACAGTCTTTAACCCAGCGTAAGTTTGGCGAAATCGTCACCCAAAAAGGCTGGATTCAACCCAAAACTCTCGATTGGTTTGTCAATCTCCAAAATAGCTAATATTTAGGACGTTGCTGATTTAGCGAACGAGCGCGGTCTTGGGGGTTTCCCTCATGAGCGACTCGTTCAAGACAAGCATCAAACCGAAAGGTAATCTGTTCGTAGCTACTAGCCACTAGCTACTAGCTTTTTAGTTGATTTGCTTGTTCAGAAAAATCTTAGAATCATACCCGAATTCAGCAACGCCATATTTAGAATCCCGAAAAATAATGCTATCTTCAACAGAACAATAATAAATCAACAAGTTCAAGTTGACAGAGCAAATGAGTCCTAGTAGAGCAGTATTGTGTGGATATTATGGCATGGGTAATGCAGGGGATGAAGCATTATTGGTGTCACTGCTACAAATGCTGCCGGAATCTGTCGAACCCATTGTGTTGTCTGGTAATCCCCAGGCTACTAAAAAAAGTTATGGTGTGGCGAGTTGCCATCGCAAATCTACTTTTGCCCTGCTCAAAATTCTGCAACAGTCTGATGTCTTTATCTGGGGTGGTGGTAGCTTGATGCAGGATGCTACGAGTATTGCCAGCCCCATTTACTATGCTGGTTTGATGGCTCTCGCTCAACAAAGAGGCTTGAAAACCATCGCCTGGGCCCAGGGTATTGGCCCCTTGAATAAACCCTTGACTCGTTGGTTAACCCAACAAGTATTATTAGGCTGTAATGCAATCAGTGTCCGAGATAATGCTTCAGCACAATTGCTGCGTAATTGGCAGATCGAACCCATCATTGCCCCTGATCCTGTATGGGCATTAGAAAGCGAAACTCCCCCAGGGTTACCCGATACAGAACAGCCGATGGTGGCGGTGGTTTTGCGATCGCATCCCCTCCTCACGACCGAGAGACTCCAGACTTTAATCCAAGCCCTGCAAGACTTTCAAGCTAAAAGCAATTGCTTGATGTTGTTAGTTCCTTTTCAACCTGCCCAAGATCAGGCGATCGCTGAACAAATTGCCTCCCAGCTATCAGCAGAACCCGTGATTCTCTCTATTGCTAATCCTCAACAATTGAAGGGATTATTTAGAGCGGTAAAAATGGCGATCGGCATGCGCTTGCACAGTTTAATTATGGCAGCAGCGGAAGGTTGTCCCTGTTTTGCCCTAAGTTACGACCCCAAAGTCTCACAACTTATGTCGGAACTAAATTTGCCAGGATATGAACTGCAAAATTTGCCTGATGAGTCAGCAATAATTACCACTGCTTGGTTAGCACAGCTAGAACAACAACAGGCGATCGCTCCCGTGAAAGTCAAATCCCTAGTAGAGGGAGCCTTAATACATCAACAACTATTAAGAGAAACAATTAAAGATTAATAAACCTTGGCATTTTTCAACCCAAGGTTTAAGCTGTACCTAGCTAAATCTAAAGCAAAAACAAAAGGAAAAATTATTAGCTCATTTTATATTTATACTATACTTAAAAGTTGCGTCATACCAAGCAATTAAATAATAATTTATACAAGCCAATTGCGAGAAAATACGCATGTGCTTTTGATTTAGTTATTGCTCTATTCCGAATCAATAAAAAAGTACCAGAACCATGAATGAAGCCAACCATAATCCTAATCCTTTTGATGCTGAATCTACTTTTTTTCAGCAAAATAATCCCTGGAAGCAGCCAAAAGAAGCTGGAGAATTTGTTAATAAATCGACAATAATCGATAATAATTCTTGGCTAGATAATTACTCTGATCAAGTATCAACTCAAGGAGGGAATAATAATATTGATTCAGAAGGAAACGAATCATTGACAGGAATTATGGATTGGCAACGGGTAGCCCACAAACTTCGTGAATATAACCGCAAGCTGCTTAAAAAGGTATTTCGTCTGGAGCAGGAACTAGCTGAAATCGATAACAAGTTCAACAAATATGTTGAAAAGTCGCAAAATAGCGATTTACTATTAGCTCGTCAAGCAGAAGAATTAGAAAACTATCAAGAACAAGTTGCTCTATTAATTCAACAATTAGCAGGTTCTCAACAACAAATAGATAATCAGGAATTGCTGATTAAGCAAGTATCTGAACAACAAGAGGTGTCTCAGCAACAAGCAGCCCAACTAGAAAGAGAATGTACTCTTTTGCAAGAAAAATACAACCAGAAATCTTTTGAATTAGCAGCAAAAGAACAAGCCAGCCAAGAATTGCAAAGTGAATTAAATCAACAGCAACAGAACGTTCTGCAACAAGAAGCCCAATTAAAAAGATATCAAGAAGCAGCATCCCGCAAAGAAAAAGCCGTTAGTCGTAACCAAAACTATCCCCACAACCGCTTTATCCAACCCTGGTCAACCACAACTATTCCTGAGCCAAAAATTGCTCTACCTAAAAATAAGTCTCAAGGCACTAAAGCTAAAAAAACCGAGGAAACCATCAAAACCGCGGCCGAAATCGCTACTTGGTCAGCCTCAGTCCCATCTCGCCAGAAAACAGAGCAATCTCCCAGTTCTCAGGCTAAGGTAGCCCAGACAAGTCAGGGCAAGAAACCTCAGTCTTTAGCAGCGGTTGATTTACCAACTTTTCCCCGCCCTAGTTAAGGTGAGCTTCGATAAGCAGCGAAATAGAATAGTTTAGACTGGTAAAAGGGAAAGGTCAAATGTTGCTATTGATACTAAACGTGTGTTCCTCCATCAGCTATGTTCAACTGAGGGCAAGTTTTGCATGATGTCTAGCTGTTTGCCAAAAAATAAAATATGCGAATCGAGCAATTACAAGCTTTTTTAGCAATTACAGAAACGGGAAGTTTTGGGCAAGCAGCAAAAAGATGTGGCGTAACTCAATCTACTATTAGCCGTCAGATCCAGTCCTTAGAACAGGAATTGGGATTAACGCTATTTCATCGTAGTACTCAAGCAAAATTGACCCTGGGAGGAGAGAAACTGCTGCCCCGCGCCCAAAGAATTTGTCAAGAGTGGCTGAAAACCACTAGAGAGTTTGCTGATCTCGTGGCTGGCAAGCAGCCCGAACTTTGTATTGCCGCGATCCATTCTGTCTGCGCTCATTATCTGCCGCCAATTCTCCAGCAATTTTGCCTAGACTATCCAGAAGTCCAATTACGAGTTACGGCTTTAGGTAGCGATCGCGCCCTCAAAGTATTACGGGATGGTCTAATTGACGTGGCGATCGTGATGAATAATCGCTTCTTGACTAATTCAGCGGAAATCGAGCTAGCCTTATTATATGAAGAACAGATCGATGTTTTGATGGCTGCCAATCACCCCTTGAGTAAGCTAGAACAGATTCCCCTCTTGGAACTAGTTAAATATCCTCAAGTGGTGTTTAAAGATGGCTACGGTATGCAAAGGTTGGTACAGGAATGGTTTAAGCACCAAAATGTACAGTTCAAAACGGCGATGGAGCTAAATACCCTAGATGCCTTTCGGGGAGTCATCCGCGAGGGAGAAATGATTGCCCTGCTGCCCCATAAAGCTCTTACCGACTCTTATAACGATGCAACTTTAGCCATCCGTCCCATCCTTCAAGCAGAATCAGCTCGAAGTTTTGACGAAGAGTTTGACTCTCCTCTTGATGCTCATAATGTTCTTACTCGTCAGGTGGTCATGGTGACTACTAGCGATCGCCTCATGATTCCTCCCATCGCTCATTTTTATAAATTAGTTCAAGATTTTGGCAAACCATCACGGACAGAAAAATCCCAGTTAATTGGCAGTTAATTGATAGATAATTAATGTCTTAAAGAAGCATCTTCAAGACGAAATTGAGTAACCCATATGAGCAATGAGTTTCGAGAATTACTGAAAAGAGTGGGCAGCGGGACTCATACCAGCAAAAATTTAACCCGTGCCGAAGCAGCCAGGGCGACAGAAATGATGCTGCTACAGTTAGCTACTCCCGCTCAAATAGGTGCGTTTATGATTGCCCATCGTATCAAACGCCCCACCTCAGAAGAGTTAGCTGGTATTTTGGATGTATTTGCTCAATTAGGTAATCAGCTAGAAATTTGTCATCAATATCCACCAGTAGTCCTAGGGACTCCCTATGATGGGCGATCGCGTACTGTTCCTGTAACCATCATCACGGCGCTAATCTTGGCTACGGCTAATGTCCCGGTTATTTTACATGGTGGGGAATGTATGCCAACTAAGTACGGCATGCCGCTGATCGAGATTTGGCGACAGTTGGGAGTAGATTACTCTAGCTTGAATTTAGCTCAAACCCAGCGGGTTTATGAGCAGACTAATCTGGGCTTAGTTTATCTACCTCAACATTTTTCTGAGGCTCACAACTTTGTAACTTTTCGCGAGGAAATTGGCAAACGACCTCCCTTTGCTACTGCTGAACTAGTTTGGTGTCCGATTGCAGGGGAGGCTCAGATTGTAGCTGGCTTTGTTCATCCTCCAACAGAAGCGCGTTTTCGAGAGACTTTTAAACTTAGAGGGACAAAGAATTATACTTTGATTAAAGGTCTAGAAGGTAGTTGTGATCTCTCCCGCAATCGCACAGGAATTATTACCTTCAGCACGTCAGAGGGGGATTTTGAAAGACTTTTACTAGACCCCAGTAAATATGGTTTTAATGGTTCTGATCCTATTTTCGAGTCCAATGATCAGGCGATCGCTTTAATTCAAGAAACTATTCAAGGTCATAACAATCAATTACTACCCTCCGCAATTTTTAATGGAGGTTTCTATCTCTGGCATTTCAAGATCACAGATACCCTAGAATCGGGCTTTGCTCTAGCGGAACAAATGTTGACCACAGGCAAACTTGCTCCTAAGCTATCGGCGGTTAAATCAGTCGTTAAGGGAGAATTAGATGGGTTGCAAAATAGAATGGGTTAGTCTGGGGGATATCAAACTCAATACTCCTAGTTGATTAAAACTCACTTTTGCCCCCTCGCGATCAAGGTTTCCATTACTGATTCGGGATTTTCTTTGGTGTCCAACATTCTCCACAATTGATGGCGCAAAGCGATCGGCTTCATCTGTTTAACCCGAACTCAGGTTAATTAACAACGGAGCATATTCAACTGGAGACGGCTATTAAAAATCGCTATAAACTTTGCAGCAGATTTTTACGGGGATTGAACTGTTCTAAGGCTCTTAACTGTTCATATAGTTCTTTTTCTGCCGTAGTGATTTCTTTGGGGGTAAAAATCTGAATTTCGACTAGCTGATCCCCTCGATTACCCGACTTATCGAAATAGCCTTTATTCGCCAAGCGCAACCTCTGACCCGATCGCACTCCATTAGGGACACTGACCTTAACTAAACCATCAATGGTGGGAACTTCGATCGCACTGCCCAAAATTGCTTCTGTGGGAGTAACGGGAATTTGACAATAGATATTTTCTCCCTGGATTTCAAAGAAAGGATGGCGCGCTACGGTGATTTTGAGGTACAGATCCCCCTCTTCGATCCCCTGCCCCTTGAGACGAATACGCTGCCCATTGATCATGGCTGGGGGCATATCAACCTCTAGAGATCTGCCATCTTCTAGACGAATCTTTCTTTTCCCGCCTCGGTAGGCTTCATCTAACCCCAAGGTAAGTTTGGCTTCGATGTCACGGCGGGCAGGACGAGAATTGACCACTCTGGTTCTTTTAGTGGTACCTGGGCGATAGTCATCCGTTTCTACCCGATTGCGCGAGCGGTTTTCCGCAGTAGCCCTAACTCCTGCACTGTTGCTGCGCCCAAAATTACCCAAGCCAGCCTTGTTGATAAAGTTTTTACGATTCAGGGACTGATCGTACTGGACACGCCTAGTTTGATCGGACAATACTTCGTAGGCTTCATTGATGTCCTTAAACTTCTCTTCAGCAGCTTTATTACCCAGATTGCGGTCTGGATGATATTTGATGGCTAAGGTGCGATAGGCTTGTTTAATTTCACTACTAGAGGCGCTTTTAGTCACTCCTAGCATTTCATAATAGTTACCCACTTCCTGCATATCTCAGTTATTGGTTGATTTATTGATTATGGGTTATTTGTTACCGCGGAAGGCGGTCAAGGGCGCCCTGTCTTCTTGCTCCCGCGGCATGGAGTCTATCACGGATATATCGAAGTGTATCCCTTTAGGGACACCT
>Ga0114940_10000330_pt1 | contig 24433 bp, 23 predicted proteins | sample ColdCreekSource_FD_87195 | JGI IMG/M metagenome (GOLD analysis project Ga0114940, IMG submission 87195) | Groundwater microbial communities from Cold Creek, Nevada to study Microbial Dark Matter (Phase II) - Cold Creek Source | ecosystem: Environmental > Aquatic > Deep subsurface > Groundwater ... | reverse complement strand
TTGTTTTCTTGTTCTAGCCTCTCAATTTTTTGCTCTTGTTCCTCTGGACTCATGTACAGCACATTACCACACTTTTTCCTGGCTGGAAATTATTCCGCTCCTCCTACCTGGGCAGTTACGATTTTTGATTTATTTGAGTTGCTCATTTTTTTTACTTACCTTCTAGTAGATAGATGCACAATAACTTGATCTTTATCAGGTTATCAAGACTGTCGTTATTACTTTTCAGCCCCTCGATAAGAAACGTTATAGGGTCAGATGAGAAATTCTAATTACAAAGACTATACTCCTAGCAAAACTTCTAGTATGATATTTTTAATAGATTAAAACCAATGATTTTTAGTTTTTCATTTATTTTTGTCTATAAACAGAACGAGAAGCTATTGATATTTTGTTTTTGTCTATCGCAACTTACCTTAAGTGGCAACTCTAGAGTATATAGACTCAGTTGCCAGGAGATATTATGGATCGATTTTCTCGAAGAAAATTTTTATATACTGCGGGAGCATCTGCTGCCAGTGCGGTATTTCTAAATGGTTGCTTGGGCAATCCGCCTTCCGTTAGAGATCTAACCCCCAAGGTGGAAGCCTTAGAGCTAAATCCTGATCAAAAACCAGAAACAACTGCCATTAAACTAGGCTATTTACCGATTCTGGAGTCTGCACCTTTAGTTGTCGCTAAACAAAAGGGCTTTTTTGACAGATATGGCATGACGGAGGTAGAAGTCTCCAAGCAGGCAAACTGGGCATCAGCTAGAGACAATGTGGTGATTGGCTCTCAAGGCGGTGGTATAGATGGAGGTCAATGGCAGATGCCCATGCCCTATTTAATTAGCGAAGGACTGCTGACTAATGGTAGAAAACTACCGATGTATGTCCTAGCAATGTTAAATACTCAAGGGAATGGCATTGCCGTATCCAATGTCCATAAAGGGCAGGGTATTGATTTAAATATTTCTGCTCAAGCAGCGGATTATATTAAAAGCTTTCCGAAAGACAAAGGGCGAAAATTCAAAGCAGCCTTTACTTTTCCGAAAGTCAATCAAGATTTTTGGGTGCGCTATTGGTTAGCAGCTAGTGGTATTGATCCAGATAAAGATGTAGATTTACTGGCTGTTCCCCCTGCGGAAACTGTACAGGGGATGAGAACAGGGAGTATGGATGCGTTTAGTACTGGCGATCCTTGGCCTTATCGCATTGTTGCGGAAGACATTGGCTATATGGCAGGCTTAACTTCCCAAATGTGGAGGTTTCACCCCGAAGAATATTTAGCCATTCGAGGAGATTGGGTAGATAAAAATCCTAAAGCCACCAAAGCCATTTTAAAAGCCTTAATGGAGGCCCAGCAATGGTGTGATAAGCCTGAAAATCGCCCTGAACTAATCAAAATCTTGGCACGCAGAAGTTACTTTAATATTCTTGGTGAATTAATTGAACCTCCCTACAAAGGTAACTACAAAATGGGGGATGGTAGACCAGATATTAAAGATTTCAAGATGGGGCCACTGTACTGGGAGGACGATCGCGGGAGTGTTTCTTATCCCTACAAGAGCCATGATTTATGGTTTTTGACGGAAAGTGTGCGCTGGGGCTTTTTACCTCCAGACACTCTGGACAATGCCCAAGAATTGATTGCGAAGGTTAACCGTGAGGATATTTGGCTAGAAGCAGCCAGAGAAGCAAAATTTGTTAATCTGCCCACCAGTCCATCTCGCGGGGTAGAGAAGTTTTTTGATGGGATTGAATTCGATCCAGACAACCCAGCAGCCTATCTCAATAGCCTAGCAATTAAAAAAGTTTAATTAAATTTACTTAAAAGTTACATCAATGAAGGAGCAAAAGCATGACTACTAACACTAGAAGAATTAATAAAAATAATCAGGGTAACTTTATCAGTACATTTTGGAAAAAGAATTCTGGTGAGATAATTCCGCCGATTCTCGGAATTTTAGGGTTTGTCACCATCTGGCAATTCCTTTCAGCGACGGGCTTAATCAAATTAGCAGGGCCATTAAGTATTTGGACAGATGAACGTACCAGAGAGTTACTGTTATATCCTTTTTACGATGCTGGTGGTTTAGATAAAGGTTTGTTTTGGCAGACTATGGCGAGTTTAGGTAGAGTTGCTCAAGGCTATTCTCTAGCAGCGATAGTTGGTATTGGTGGGGGAATTTTAGTCGGGCTAAATCCGCTTTTGGACAAAGCCTTAGACCCAATCTTTCAATTTCTACGGATGGTTGCACCTTTAGCCTGGGTTCCCATTGCTTTAGTTGCCCTCCAACAAAACCAACCCGCAGCGATTTTTGTCATCTTTATTACCTCAGTGTGGCCGATCTTAATTAACACCACCGAAGGAGTTAAACAAATTCCCCAAGACTATCTCAACGTCAAAAGAGTTTTAAAACTATCCAACAAAAAATTCTTCTTCAAAATCCTCTTCCCTTCCGCCTTACCTTATATTTTCACAGGTTTAAGAATTGGGATTGGTTTAGCTTGGTTGGCAATTATCGCCGCGGAAATCGTGATGTCAGGTATTGTCGGTATTGGCTTCTTCATCTGGGATGCCTATCAGCAGAACTATATCAGTGAAATCATCTTGGCAGTTATCTATATCGGTGCAGTGGGTTTGATTCTAGATCGGGCGATCGCCTATTTGCAAAAATTAATCGCACCTCAATCATAAAACCCCGTAGGGGCGCATCGCGATGCGCCCCTACCAGAACACATATTAATTTGATAGAAAAAAAACCATGAGCGTATTCGTAGCAGTAGATCAAGTAGAAAAGGTTTTTCCCCTCAGTGGCGGTGGTGAATATATTGCCCTCAAAGGTATCGATTTAGAGATTAAAAAAGGTGAATTTATCTCCTTAATTGGTCACTCTGGTTGCGGGAAATCAACTCTGTTAAATATGATTGCAGGTTTGGATTTACCCACCGATGGCATTGTCACCCTGGAAGGGCAACGCATTCAAGAACCAGGGCCCGAACGCATGGTGATTTTTCAAAACTACTCCCTTCTACCTTGGTTATCAGTAAAGCAAAATATTGCCTTAGCAGTAGATGAGGTGATGAGCAATGCCTCCAAGGCAGAACGCAAATCAGTAGTAGAAGAACATATCAACTTAGTTGGCTTGAGCCATGCAGCAGATAAAATACCTGGACAACTATCAGGGGGGATGAAACAAAGAGTTGCGATCGCTCGTGCTTTAGCGATTCGTCCCAAACTCCTACTGTTGGACGAACCCTTTGGGGCATTGGATGCCTTAACTAGGGGTAATCTCCAAGAACAGTTAATGAAGATCTGCGAACAGAATCAGATTACTTCGGTGATGGTGACTCACGATGTGGATGAAGCGGTATTGCTCTCCGATAAGATTGTGATGCTCACTAATGGCCCTAGTTCTAAAATCGGCGGCATCTTGGATGTAGATATTCCCCGTCCCCGTAAACGGATGGAAGTAGTTAATCATCCCAGCTACTATAGTCTTCGCAGTGAAATTATTTACTTCCTCAATCAACAAAAACGAATCAAAAAAATCCGCGCCAAGAAAACCGCCGTGGTTGCCCGTCATGGCTTAGAAAAGGTAAATATAGAGTTCGGGTTTGTTCCCCTAACCGCTTGCGCCCCCGTCGCTGTGGCAAAGGAAAAAGGCTTTTTTGCTAAGCACGGTTTAGATGAAATCAGTTTAGTCAGAGAAACCAGTTGGCGCGGTATTGTGGATGGCATAGAAGGTGGCTATCTCGATGCTGCTCAAATGCCCGCAGGCATGCCCACCTGGCTAACCTCTGGAGGAAACCAAGATCGACCCTTGCCTGTGGTCACGGCGTTGACCATGACTCGCAATGGTAACGGGATTACTTTGGCACAGAAATTTTATGACCAAGGGGTAATTACTGCTGCCCAATACAAACAGAAGTTACTGGCACTAGATGGGGAAAAGCATACCCTGGGGATGGTACATCCTTCTTCCATGCACAATATTCTCTTGCGCTACTGGCTGGCAGCAGGGGGTATCGATCCTGATAGGGATGTGGAACTTAAAACCATTCCTCCAGCCCAGATGGTAGCGGATCTTAAAGCCAAAACCATCGACGGCTACTGTGTGGGCGAACCTTGGAACTTGCGGGCAGCAATGGAAGGACATGGTTTCACTGTAGCAACCGACATGGAAATTTGGCAGGGACATCCAGGCAAAGTTCTGGGAGTCAGAGAAGATTGGGCAAATCGCTATCCCAATACCCATGTCGCTATAGTTAAAGCCTTGTTAGAAGCTGGACGCTATTGCTCCGATCCTAAGAATCATCAGGAAATTAGAGAGATTCTAGCAGGTCGTAACTATTTAGCTACTAAGGAAGAATATATCCAATTAGGAGAGCCTGATAACTATAGCTGTAGTTTAGATAAACACGTCGAATATGCTCACCATATGTTCTTCGGTGATGGTTTAAATCGCCCTAGTCGGACGGAACACCTGTGGATGATGACCCAAATGGCACGGTGGGGACATATACCCTTCCCCCGTAACTGGGTGGAAATCTTAGAGCGAGTCTGTCGTGTTAGTACCTTTAGTACCGCTGCCAGGGAATTAGAACTTGGAGATCTCAAGTATCGTCGCAGTCCGATTCAACTATTTGACGACATCCCTTTTGATGCCGAAGATCCTATTGGCTATCTCAATCACCTAGATATCGAACGCAACTTTACCATCGCTGAAGTTCATTTTGATGCTCCAACCTCAGTTGCAGCCTGATTTCAAAAAGCTTTTAGCTTTTAGCTTTTGGCAGTAAGGTGGGTATTACCCACCTTCCTCAATCATTTTGTCAATTCTAGTTCCAATTGAATGATTTAATAATAATTAGGAGTCATATCTTCAACCAGCAATTAGGAATTTAAGAATACCAAAAAGTTTTTCCCTATATCTTTAACCATACAAATTTAACCCCTTTGTACCTATGCAAGCCTCTAATCAACAAGTTTTAAAATTACAAACCCCTTCGATGCCCAAACCTTCTTTTGTCAACATCGAAGGCGTATCAAAAGTTTATCCTACCCCTACGGGTGGTTATACCGTTTTAGAAAACGTTAATTTACAAGTTAACCAAGGAGAATTTATCTGCGTTATTGGTCACTCTGGCTGTGGAAAATCTACTCTCTTAAATATGGTTTCTGGTTTTGCCACCCCAACAACTGGTTCAGTCACAGTAGGGGGCAAGAGAATTAAAGAACCAGGGCCCGATCGCATGGTAGTATTTCAAAACTACGCCCTCTTACCCTGGTTATCGGTATTTGATAATGTCTATCTAGCAGTTGATACAGTTAATCCCAATCGACCAGAACAAGAAAAACGCGCTATTGTCCGAGAGCATCTAGCTATGGTGGGTTTAAGCGAGGCAGAGGACAAAAAACCCACTCAGATTTCGGGGGGTATGAAACAACGAGTTTCTATTGCCAGAGCCTTAGCTATTCGCCCTGAAGTTTTAATTTTAGATGAACCTTTTGGGGCATTAGATGCTATTACTAAAGAAGAATTACAAGAAGAACTCTTGAAAATCTGGAACGATCATCGTTGTACCGTATTAATGATCACCCACGATATCGATGAGGCTCTATTTTTGGCAGATAAGTTGGTGATGATGACCAATGGTCCTGCTGCGGGAATTGGTGAAGTGATGAACATCGATTTTCCTCGTCCCCGCAATCGAGATCAAATTATGGAACAGCCAGAGTATTATGACTTGCGTAACTATGCTCTAGACTTTCTCTATAATCGCTTTGCCCACGATAATGACGCAGCTTAAGTTGAGCAAAGAGCGATCGCACGATGGAATGATTTTGTATCATACTCTTCAAAGGGGTAGTTATACAGAATAATTCTGTAGGATTTATTATAGGTACATTTTAGAAAGGTAACGAGCATGATTCACGCTTATGCAGCCAAAACATCAGGGGGATTACTGGAGCCATTTGAGTACGATCCAGGTGTGCTAGAAGAGGAAGAAGTAGAAATCAATGTTGAGTACTGTGGGGTCTGCCACAGTGACCTGAGTATGCTAAAAAATGACTGGGGAATTAGCCAATATCCCCTTATTCCTGGTCATGAAGTAGTTGGAACCATTGCAGCCAAAGCGCGATCGCGTTACAACTGTTGAGGTAGGTCAGCGCGTCGGGTTAGGTTGGTTTTCCCATTCTTGCATGCATTGCGAGTGGTGCATGTCAGGCAACCACAACTTGTGTTTAACAGCAGAACAAACTATCGTCGGTCGATACGGAGGCTTTGCTGACAAGGTAAGAGCAAATGAAGAGTGGGTTACTCCTCTGCCAGAAGGAATCGATCCAGCCAAAGTAGGACCGCTGTTCTGTGGTGGTATTACAGTGTTCAACCCAATTGTTCAGTTCGACGTGAAGCCAACTGATAAAGTCGGTGTAATTGGCATTGGCGGCTTAGGGCATATGGCACTAAAGTTTCTACAAGCTTGGGGATGTGATGTCACTGCGTTTTCAACAAATCCTGATAAAGAGGCTGAAGCCCGTGAGTTGGGAGCCACTCACTTTGTCAACTCTCGCGATACTAAAGCGATTGAGGCTGTTGCCAACTCGTTTGACTTCATTCTCTCAACTGTGAATGCAGATCTAGATTGGGGAATGTACATTAACGCGCTGCGTCCCAAAGGGCGGTTACATTTTGTTGGAGTCGTACCGAATGCAATTCATATGGGTGCGTTCCCCATAATCCTTGGACAAAAATCCTTATCAGGAAGTCCTCTTGGCAGCCCGACAACAACTGCAAAAATGCTTGACTTTGCAACTCGTCATAGCATTGAACCTGTCACCGAGACTTTTGATTTTAGTCAAGTGAATGAAGCAATCGCTCATCTTGAAGCAGGAAAAGCTCGATATCGAATTGTGTTAAAACACTAGCAAAATGCTGTGGCATAATAACCCCAGTACACACCGACTAGCGAGAGGTAATCGGTGTGCATTGGGTTAGTCTGTGGCTGGTGATTAAGAACGTTAGTTTATTTTCTCTCACTTATCTAAAGCCAGAAGCGATCGCATTATGAAATAGTTTTTAGTTTAAGTGCGATCGCACTATTTACATTTGACTTTTAAGAATCAAATCGAGTTTGTTTTGCTCAAAAAAACTAAGAAGTTAGGACGAGATAAAATAGGATTACTTATTCCCTATCATTAACCATTCCCTGATCATCATGACTGAACTGCTTCAACAAGTCATCGCCGAAATCAAAAAACTTCCTGCTGACCAGCAAGATGCGATCGCATCGCGTCTGATGGCGGAACTGAAAGACGAACACAGATGGACAGAACAGTTTGAGTCAACCACAGATGAGCAGTGGGATCGATTAGCTGACATGGTGCGTCAAGAAATCGCCAGTGGTGACACGTTTCCACTGGACGAAGTTTTTCCAGTTAAGCCATGAAATCGAGCGTCACAAAGGGATTCGCATTATCAGCGCCCGTTTAGCAACTCGAAGAGAGGGTAAAAATTATGAGCAAAATGCCTTTTGATGAGTCATCCAATTCAGATGATGATCTTCTAGATGAGTACCACTTTGACTATAAGAAAGCGAAGCCCAACCGCTTTGCTGGTCGTGATGATCAGCAACTCTTAAAAGTTGTGGTTCTGGACGAGGATGTCGCTCAAGTTTTTACAACACCAGAGTCGGTCAATAAAGTTTTAAGAGCGTTAATAAAGTCAATGCCATAATGACGCTGTTTAAGTTAAGCAAGGTGCGATCGCCTTTAAAATAGTTTTTGGTTTAAGTGCGATCGCCTTGAAGCTAGTTCTAGTTTAGATGTGATCGCATTTAAGATAGTTTTTAGTTAAGTGCGATCGCATTTCCTTTAGATGTCAAAATAATAAATAGAATTTCTCTCCTCCTGTTTGAAGTAGGGCTAGCTGTTAAACTTTGAAGGTGGTTGCCAGCAGGTGTGTCGGTATGGAGTTTGAGTGGAATCCAGACAAGGCAAAGTTAAACCGTGAGAAGCATGATATTTCGTTTGAGGAAGCTGCCACAGTCTTTAATGATTCACTGTCTGTCACATTTCCAGATCCAGATCATTCGTTTGGAGAAAGTCGTTACGTTATTATGGGTGTATCTAGGTTCGGACAGCTTCTAATTGTGTCCCACACTGATAGAGGAGCGAAAGTACGAATCATTAGCGCTCGAAAAGCCACTCGTCAGGAACGGAGATTTTATGAAGAAGAAAGTTAACAGTGAGATGGACGACGAATTGAGACCTGAATATGATTTTTCTCAGTTAACAGAAGGAGTTCGAGGGAAATATGTGGAGCGTTATCGTGGGGGAACTAATCTTGTTCTTCTGGATGCTGATGTGGCTCAAGCATTTCCTAATCAAGCTTCTGTGAATAAAGCATTGCGCTTATTGATGGAGATTGCTCAACGTCAGCCAGCTAACAATTCGACTGGGGTAGACGAGTAAAGTCTTCACTATTTGGTTTCAGCTTTCTCATCGCCTTAAAGATAGTTTTTAGTTAAGTGCGATCGCCTTAAAGATGGTTTTTAAGCTAAGTGCGATCGCTTTTTTGATATGCAAGTCGAGCAAAAATGATGATCATTGCGTCAATAGTCTAAAGCTGTTAATTGACTCCCACTTATAATATTTAGATAAGCAGTTGACTTGATGGAGACGGTATCAAATGTCAAAACTACTGGAACGAATCACAGTAAACCCTAGACAGTGCGGAGGTCGCCCTTGTATTCGTGGCATGAGAATTCGAGTGTCTGATGTTTTGGATCTGTTCGCAGCAGGGCTAATATCAAGTACGCTTGAACAGTTAACTATTTTGATATGGGGAATTAGGGAATTAGGGGGTTAGGGAACAAGCTCATTTAAAGTGATTATCCGAACTTGATATAAGTGCTGAACAGATTTTGGAAGAACTTCCAGATCTGGAAATGGATGACCTAAAAGCGTCGCTTGCATATGCTTCACGTAAACTCAATCACCCTGTTTTAGTTGCATGACAACGATAATAAGGTTAAACAAATTTTTAGATGAGCAAGATACTTTTGTACGTGGACAGAGGTAATTATGGGTTCTACATGATTAAAGCGATCGCCTAATTGCCCTGAATTAAGATTCATTGTCCATAATTTTCTGAAAATTAGCCCTATGCGGGATGAAAAACAGAAACTTTCTGTATATCATTTCAGGAAAAAAACTCTAAAAAACTTTTCAAACAGGTCAGTGATGTTAGCTAAACGTTTGATTTTTGCTGGAGATAAAAATTATAGCGATCGCGCAACTGTTCTGAATTCAGATTCTTTGTCCAATATTCCACTAAAGCCTGACCAAACGCCCAGGGGTTATTATTGCCCGCCTCGTTATTTTCTAACAGTAATGACCAAAGCGATCGCAAATCGAAGTTACTGATACTAGAGTCGGGTTTCAGCAAGATGTAAAGGTCATAAGCCATCTGAAGTTTGCCCATGACAATGGGCGCTTGTTCGACGGGAATTTGTTCGGCTAAAACATAGGCTAAGGTAGGATTTCCTGTAGTCATGGTGGAAATGAATTTCAGGATTGGGCTTTTGAGTAACGTGGTTAAACCTTGAGTAGTAGCCATCTGGCGGGTATAGCGATCAATAATTTTGGCGGCTGCGGTGCTGCGGGTTTCGAGATCTCGGAGGAAACGCACTAGACGTAACTGTTTGGCAGGAGCGATCGCCTGGACTAATTCTAAAGACAAAGCTGAACTATTCCAAGCAGCGCGATTACTAGCCAGATCTTCCGTAACCAGGGGGAGAATCAGTTCGCAGATATCCCCTAGTTGTTCCGCACGATAAATAGTAGCCTCACGAATGGACTGTTCTTTGGGGGCCATACCTTCTTGCCAATCATAGGGAGGATTCCACTCCCGAATCGGACGGAGGCGATCTACTTGGGTCACAATAGCGATCGCACTTAAATCGGGCAGATCTTGTTTTAATGTCTGCAAGAAATCTAAATCCATCTGGAGAGCAGGATCTAAGGCTGGGGTGACTAATAATAATAAGTCGGCGGTGGCGGCATAATCTAATACCTGCGATCGCAATTCTGGACGGTTTACCTGTTCGTAGCCAGGGGTATCTAATAAGTTTAAAACTTCATTAGTTGGGGTTCTCCAGGTGTAAGTTTTGATCTGATCTGTACTGGGCAAGATATCCACTTCCGCCAGGCTGGCTTGAAACAGGGTATTAATTAAACTACTTTTTCCTGCCCCTGTACGCCCCACCAGGATTATATTTACAGGCTTTTGAGCCAAGGCTGTCTCAGGTTCAACCGACTCTAAAATAGCCCTCAGTGTTTGCGTTTTGGCTTTGGGTAAAGCAGGATCAACAGCAGCAACTTCAGGGATAGTAATTGCTTCATCTCCATAAAGAGCGATCGCCTGCCGTGCCAGATTTCTTAAGGCCACTTCCCGCATTAATTGACCCAAATTAACTAATAATTCTTGATTTGCCTGTTGATCAAATTTCTTAGTGGCTTGTTTGGCAACGGCAGCAGCAGGATTGAGTAACCATTGTGACCAATTAAATACCTGACCTAGCTTGCGCGCCGATGGCTCTAGTTGTCGATAAACCTCAAATGCTTCTACTGCCTGTCCAATAGATACCCGATTTAAGACAGGAGATAACTTTTGCATCATCCGATCTGTGTCGTCCACTGTGCCTCTAAGCAAACCGTAAGCCTGGGGCAGATAAATGTTGAGTAGGGGGCGTTTAACTTCAGGATTATAAGTCTGGGCGATCGCACCTACTAATTCTAAACAGCGTTGCCAAAAGGTCTGCCAATCTAGCCACATTGCTTGATCTGTCTTGGTTTTAGCGATCACTTGTTCCAGAGCAGTGTTAATCTGCTGTTCTTTATTGGTGGCGGTAGCTAACGGAGAATCTTGGGCTGATAATTCTGATTTAATTTCGGCGATCGCTTCTGACATCTCTGCTAGCGGTGATTTTGTCCATTTAACCAACAACCAGCGCCATAAGGTGAAAATTACTACTACCACACCCCAAATCCAGTTCAGTTCCCAGTCGTGAATTTGTGAACCGGCCGCCACTAAAAGAAAAATTATAATTGCCGCGATGGGTAAGATTAAAACTGCTATCTGCCAGGGTTTGATGTTTACCATGATTACTTTCTATTTTGACTAAAACCTTGTTTTACAAAATAAGTTATATTTGAAATAAGAATCAAAAATCATGATTTTATTTTCATTTTATGAAATAAGATGCTCATTCCTCGAATCTTATTATGCGATCTGGTCAGTTTGTAAAACAAGTTGAAGGTTACACTGCATTTATTCCTGCACTACTGCCACCAAAGCCTGAAATACAAATGGATGCAGAACTTATTCGTTTACTCTCTAAGGCAGATCGTTCTCTTGGAAGATTGGATGGTGCTACTTCCATTTTGCCAAATCCTGATTTGTTTGTCGCCATGTATGTTCGTCAGGAGGCAGTACTGAGTTCTCAAATTGAAGGTACTCAAAGTACTTTGGAGGATGTATTGCAGTACGAAATACATGTTAAAGGACAAGAACGACCAAAGGATATAGAAGAAGTTGTCAATTATGTTAATGCTTTGCAATATGGTTTAGAGCGTCTCAAAGAACTGCCATTATGTTTACGTCTGATTAGAGAAATTCATGAAAAACTGTTAAATGGAGTTAGAGGGAGCGATCGCACTCCTGGAGAATTTCGTAAAACTCAAAATTGGATTGGTTCATCAGGTTGTACCTTAGCCCAAGCAACTTTTGTTCCTCCTCCAGTTTTGGAAATGCAAAATGCTCTTGATAACTTAGAGAAATTTTTGCATCAAAAAGATTCTTTCCCTGCTCTAATTTATTGTGGTTTGGCTCATGCCCAATTTGAAACAATTCATCCTTTTTTAGATGGTAATGGTCGCGTTGGTAGATTATTAATTACATTTTTGCTCTGTCAAAGAGAAATATTACAGAAACCATTACTTTATCTCAGTCATTATCTGAAATTTCATCGTGCAGAATACTATGACAGACTAATGGCAGTAAGAATAGAAGGAAACTGGGAAGAATGGTTGAAGTTTTTTCTCAGAGGAGTTTTTGAAGTAAGTGAATCAGCTACTTCTACAGCCCGATCTATTCTTAACCTTCGCGAACAACATCGAGAGTTAATTGGCAAAGAAATTAATAATAGCGGTTATGGATTGCGTTTACTGGATTTACTTTTTGAAAAACCGATAATTAATATTCCACTGGTAGAGGAATATTTAGAATGCTCTTATGGAACAGCTAATAAAACTGTTAAACAATTAGAAAAATTGGGTTTGATACAAGAAATTACAGGCTGGCAACGTAATCGTCTTTATCGATACGAACCTTACTTAACTCTCTTTGATAGTAGCTATTAGACCAATACATCTAGTACCTCTGCGCGGAAGTCAGAAGTCACAAAGGCTTTAGCCGCATGTAGTCCTAAAGGATAAGCTTCGTGACCGAAGGGAATCCTTTAGGGCAAATCGCAAAGGACATTCGTGTGTCCGCATGCAGTCAGAAACATTTAACTGTGAGGCTTTGACAATTTATGAATGGTGACTTTATTTACGCCTACGTCTACTAGTTAGTAAATATTTTATTAAAGATAGCATTTTCGCAACAATCAAGGCGATCGCAACAGCGATCGCATTAGGAGAAAAAAGATCTCGATTGTGGCGCTCAGCAAGATTAAAACTACTATCTGCCAGGGTTTGATGTTTACCATGATTACTTTTATTAGTTTTTAGTTTTTAGTTCTTCAGAAAATAATCTCAATCGGGAACATTAAGTAGGTGAAAGATAAAACCTTGAATTCAGCTAGCTAAGACAAAACTTTTAGATCATGAATATTTATCCTGATTTTACCGAACATAATTATCAAGTATTGCGAGAGTTGGGGCGTAATCGTGAAGGAGGCAGGATTAGTTACTTAGCAGAGTGTAGGGATACTCAGCAACAGGTAGTGATTAAGCAGTTTCGTTTTGCTCAAGAATCTAGCTGGCAGGGTTTTAAAACTTATGAACGAGAAATCCAAATTCTCCAGGAAATAGATCATCCCCGTATTCCTCAGTATCTGAATTCTTTTGAAACCGCTGACGGTTTTTGCATGGTACAGGAATATAAAAATGCACCAGCTTTAGCTACTAAGAAAAGCTTTTCTCCCCAAGATATTAAGCAAATTATCGCTTCTGTTTTAGAAATCTTGGTAGATCTTCAGCAGCGCCTTCCCCCCATCATCCATCGTGATATCAAGCTGGAAAACATTCTGGTGGATGACCATCATCAGGCATACTTAATCGACTTTGGATTAGCCAGAATTCATAACCAAGAACTCGCCATGAGTAGTGTGATTGCAGGCACACCAGGATTTATGTCTCCTGAAGAATTATTTAATCGTCCCCTAACGAAAGCTTCAGATTTATATAGCGTTGGGGCAACAGCGATCGCCTTGAGCACTAATACTCCTGCTTGTGATCTGAGTAATCTCATTGACGATAACTATCAGTTTCAATTTAAACATCTGTTGACAGGCATCAATCCCGACTTTATTACTTGGTTACAGAAAATGGTTGCTCCTAATCTCAAGGACCGTTTTTGTGACGCTCAAGCTGCTCTCTCTGAACTTAAACCCATTGATATAACTGGAGTGAGCATCGTTAAACCAGTTAAACAACAGCAGCATAATTTGGCGATCGCGGAGCGTTCCTGGAGGGAAATCGCCATAGCTGGAGGAACAATGTTAATCTTATTGCCATCTCTCTTCGGTCTAACTCCAGGATTCAAATCTTCACCTCAGCCAGCTTCTACTTTTCCTACTGACCAACAAGCGACCAGTTCCTCAACCGAAGAACAGTGGTTCCAAGATATTAAATCTCGTTGTAACTCTGTGGAAGTAGTCATTGCGATGCATGACCAAAGTTATCCCCCAACTCCAACAGGGACAGGCTATGGAGCTAGTTGTTATGCCCTAGCAGGAAGATTAGATCTAGCGGATCAGGCAATTCAAAATTTGCCTCCAGATAGTCGTCCCACTGCTGCGGGAGTTGTGTTTAATATTGGTCATCCTGTAGCTGATCGGGGAGATGATCTGTCTGCTGGGCCAATTATGGATCTAGTGGTGCGCTATTGGCCACAAAACTATATGGCTCTGTATCATGCAGGGATGTCGGCTTATGTTTTAGATGACTATCCCAAGGCAACTACCCATCTAGAAGATTTTTTACGCATTTATCAAACCCAAGACGGCTGGACGGCTAGAGCGAAGGAAGCCTTAACCAGAATGGAACAGGGTATCGCTGCTGATGAGAGTTTTTCTGTTCATCATTAGTCATACAGACGTTTTCAGTTGAATAGACTTCGTTGTTAAGTAGTTAGTTCGTAGCTTCTAGCTTCTAGCTAGCTTTGACATTTCTAGTTCACATCAGAGGTAGTTTATACTTTTGGTATTAGTTTTATTGAACTAAACTACTCATAGGTATCAAAACATGTGGCAATTCATCATCACTTGGTTAGCAACTGCCGTTTCTCTAATCCTGACCGCATCTATCGTCCCAGGGTTTGCTATTGTTAGCTTTGCTTCTGCTGTAGTGGGGGCAGCAGTTCTGGGTTTAGTAAATGCTGTGGTTAAACCAATCCTAATTTTATTTACCTTGCCATTGACTATCCTAACTTTAGGGCTGTTTTTGTTGGTGGTCAATGCGATCGCTCTTGGTCTAGTTAGCTATCTTACTCCAGGTCTAACTATCGCTGGTTTTTTTCCTGCTGTATTTGGCTCGATTGTGTTGACTATAGTATCAGGAGTAATTAATCAACTTTTTCAAGTTTTTGCTCCCGCTAATTCCTCTGATTCTGTCTCCTAGAAGCTCAAGAACATAAACAAGAACACAAAAAAGGGTTGATACAACCACTGTTATACCAACCCTAATCTTGGGAACGCGCTTTAAATATAATTCTTGTTACTGAAGAACTAGTTTAACATTGGCATTCTGTAAACCACGTTGTTTAACGTCAGCCAAGGTTTTGTTAACAGCATATTTTTGATTGATTGAGTTGATTAACTCAGTTTGGTTGTGCTTTTTAGCAACACCCCAAAGGTCAGCGATTAGGTCGAATGTACCATCACTGTTTTCTGACCAACCTAGATCGTATTCCCCTTCTAGGGTCGCAACGATATCAGCGCGAAGTCTTTGACCGTTGTAACCACGAACATCAGCGTTAGTTTGAACATTAACGCCAAGGTCTTTTAGGGAATTTACGAGAATTGCGGAATCGCTGATTTTGGTACGTAGAGTGCTAAAGTGAGACATTTGATTTCCTCCAGTAGAAGATATGTAAACAACAACTCTAAAATTAATAATCGTCCTAGTATGACGAATTATTTTACTGAAAACTGCTAGCGATCGCTAGCCTCTGCTTCTGCAACCCTCTCAAGAATCACAGAAGAAAGCCTGTTAAAACTCCAGTCGCTGGTATTCAGCAACGGAGGCTGATGCGGGTCTGGCTCTTTGCCCAGCCCAATCTCTTAGGGCTGTAACCTGCTCAGTCATTGTCCGAGACAAAGGCAAGGTCGCTTTAATCGCAGCAATTATATCTAGCTGCGTAAACTCCCTGTCTTGAGCAAAAGCATCATACATCGCGGCGATGATAGCCTGCTCGATCTCTGCCCCAGAAAAACCATCGGAAACTTTGGTTAGCTGTTCTAAATCGAAGCGATTGATTTCAGAACGTCTTTTGCCCAAATGAATCCTAAAAATATCTTGTCTCTCGGCGGAACTGGGTAAGTCCACAAAGAATATTTCGTCAAATCTGCCTTTACGGAGAAACTCCCCTGGTAATCTTTCAACCCTGTTCGCCGTTGCCATCACAAACACAGGAGATTTTTTCTCCTGCATCCAGGTCAAGAAAGAACCAAATATCCGACCCGATGTTCCACCATCAGAATCTCCAGAACCACCGCCTCCAGCAAAAGCCTTATCTAGTTCATCGATGAACAGAATCACAGGGGAAATAGATTCGGCAGTTTTTAAGGCACTGCGTAAATTGGCTTCTGAGCGCCCAACGGTAGAACCATCATACACTCTACCCATATCTAAACGGAGTAGAGGTAGACCCCAAAGGCGAGAGGTGGTTTTGGCAATCAGAGATTTTCCACAGCCAGGAACTCCCAGAATCAGCATCCCTTTTGGCTGAGGTAAACCATATTCTCTAGCCCTTTCGGTAAAGGCATTAGAACGCTGTTTGAGCCACCCTTTTAATTCTTCTAAGCCACCAACAGAGTTGAGGGTTTCATCTTCTTCGATGTACTCTAAGATGCCATTGCGACGGATCAACTGCTTCTTCTCTGAGAGGACGATTTCTACTTCACTCTCCGTCAGTTTACCTGCTTTAACCTGTGCCTTACGGTAGACTTTTTCTGCCTCATCTTTGGTTAAACCCAAGGCAGCTTTAAGTAGTTTTTCTCTAGTTTCGGTATCTAGACGACTTCCTCTATTCTTTGCCAACTGTTCCGAAAGAACCTGATTCAGTTCGCTCAAATTAGGCAAGGGATAGTCTAAAACCACAACTTCTTTCTCTAGCTCAATCGGTAGAGTCTGGAGGGGAGACATCAAAATTATTACTTTGTCGGTGCCTTTAAAAGAGGCGATCGCATCTCGCAACCATCTTGTGATTACCGGCCCATCAATGAAAGGGTGAAGATCCTTGAAGATATAGATTCCATCTTCTTTCTGGCGAATAGTCCACTCGATCGCTGCTTCGGGGGACACAGTGTTGTGCTGATTTCCTTGACGAGGTTGACCATATTCCACCATTCCTCTGGTCACAGTCCAGACAAACATTTGCCTGTATTCAGCATTTTCTCTGGCAATTTTGGCGATCGCTTGCTCTGCTCGTTCCTCTTCTGGCGTGATCAGATAAATCAACGGATATTGAGCCTGGACTAGAATATTAAGTTCTTCTTTCATGATATCGACCTCACTAGACCCCTTGCTCACTAAAGTTTTTACCTGCTTTCCACCCGCTTCAACCTACAGGCAGGAAACTAATTCCTCTTCGTTAGGCTTCTCCGAACTCGTCCCTTGATTTGCCACCTCTAAAGGAATACTCTCCCCGACCATAACAGCTCGGCTACTTAGAGAAACCATTGCACCATCCTCCATGACCATCGGTGAGTCACAATCAGGACAGATGTGAATCTGATGAGTTTGACCTTGAGCAGAGGATCTAATTTGATCCACCTTCTCAGGAAACTGCATATAAAAGGCGATCGCTTGCTCCACTAATGCCGACATTGATTCTAAATCTACCGCGGCTTTAATCTTTAACTGACGATGCAGTTCTGGAGGTATATATAAAGTTATCTTTTGCTTACTTTGCATATCACTTAAGTTTAATAATTACCCGGGTATGTAAATCAATTTACTGATTCTTCATCTTTCTGTCAAGACATCATAGCGTCATGACGGCAATATTGTAATATTACTTAACTAAGTGACAACTGGCGAGCCGAAGCTAGCCCTTTAGGGCGCGAGTTTCAATTACACTCACTCACTTACTTTGTACCTGAAATCGATTACCATTAAACAAGTATTAACTTGCATAATCGCAAACTAATCTCTTCATTTTTTTTAGTTGTTTTTTAATTTATAGGCGTGATGTGTAGCGTCTCAACAGAATATGAAATTACCTATTGTGGCTGTGATTGGTAGACCCAACGTGGGTAAATCTACCTTTGTCAATCGTTTGGCGGGGGATCAGCAGGCGATCGTTCATGATGAACCAGGAATTACCCGCGATCGCACTTATCGTCCTTCTTTTTGGCGGGATCGAGATTTTCAAGTAGTAGACACTGGCGGGTTAGTCTTTGATGATGACACGGAGTTCCTGCCGATGATTCGTCAGCAAGCTTTAGCAGCCTTAGTAGATGCTTCGGCGGCGATTTTTGTGGTGGATGGTCAATTTGGGTTGATGGACGGCGATCGCGAAATTGCGGAATGGCTACGTCGTCAAGCTGTTCCCGTTTTACTCGCTGTTAATAAATGTGAGTCCATCGAGCAAGGTTTAGCTCAAGCTGCGGAATTTTGGGAGTTAGGCTTAGGAGAACCCTATCCCGTTTCAGCAATACATGGTAGTGGCACAGGAGAATTATTAGATGAACTAGTAACTCATTTGCCCCCTGTAGATCAGCTAGTGGAAGATAATGAGATCAAAGTAGCAATTATTGGTCGCCCTAACGTAGGAAAATCTAGCTTGCTCAATGCTTTGACAGGGGAACAACGCTCCATTGTTAGTCCAATTTCAGGTACGACGCGGGATGCGATCGATATGATTGTTCAGCGAGGAGAGCAAACCTATCGCCTCATTGACACCGCAGGGATTCGCCGCAAGAAAAATGTTGACTATGGTGCAGAGTTTTTTAGCATCAATCGTGCCTTTAAGGCGATTCGCCGTTCAGATGTGGTGTTGTTTGTGATTGATGTTCTGGATGGGGTGACAGAACAAGATCTAAAACTAGCTGGGCGGATTATTGATGATGGTCGAGCGGTTATTCTGATTATTAATAAATGGGATGCGATCGAAAAAGAGACTGACACTATTAACCAGTATAAAAAGGAAATTTTGTCCCGTCTCTATTTTATGGAATGGGCGCAGATGATTTTTGTCAGCGCTATGACTGGACAACGAGTGGATAAAATCCTCGATCTAGTAGATGTAGCTGCGGAATCTCATCGCCGTCGGGTAACAACCTCGGTGATCAACGAAGTCCTGGAAGAAGCGGTGAATTGGTATTCTCCCCCTACTAGTCGTCAGGGAAAACAGGGCAGAATCTATTATGGGACTCAAGTAAGTTCTCAGCCCCCCACCATTGCTTTATTTGTCAACGAACCTAAACGCTTTAATGATAACTATCGCCGTTATATAGATCGTCAGTTTCGGGATCAGTTGGGATTCAAAGGAACTCCCGTTAGGTTGATTTGGCGAGGCAAGAAGATGCGGGAATTGGAAAGAGGCGCGAACAAAGCGACTAAAGTTAAATAAGTAGATCAACCTAATTAAACGGCTAATAATTGTGAGCAACTAGCAGGGAGGCTATCTGCTAGTTGCCAGTTGAGTAAGTCTATTTTACTTTTATTTTGGTGGAGCTACTTAGAACCTCTGCTAATAACTAAGAGCTTTTAAAGGTAATTTTGAATTGTTCAACCCCCCCACAGAAGGGGTAAATTATCAATTATCAAAAATGTATCTAAACTGTTACAATCAGTCATCTTCACAAGTTCCTCAGATTTTGACAATAGTATCTACATTTGTAGATGCGAATATTACTTACCTGATTCTCAATCTTTAAAAGCATAATATCTCAGACAATTCAAGCATTTTTTGATGTTGAACTATCATCTTCGGGTTTAGAAGATCGAGTGACAATTGATTGTTTTACCATGACTAAAAAGCTTTGAGACAACCTTAGATAGCTTGTATTCCTCTATTTGTCTATTCTTTTTGCGTTGTCAACAGGAGTTTAAATTATCATGGTTCAAGATCTCAGCGTTCAATTCAGTGGCATTGAACAAACCCCAGGTGTTCTACCTGACGAACAAGGTATCATCCAGGTAACTGTCACTAATAATGGTGACATGAGTCTCACAGATGGTAGCCTCAATCTCTACGCCTCAAGTGATAGTGAATTAGACCATAATAGCCTCAATAGCAATGATGATTATCTTGAAGGTACTCAAGTTTATGCCCTCAAGGGGACTAATGAATTGCTAGGCACTCTCTCGAACATTGATCTTGCAGCTAATGAATCCCGTAGCTTTACGATCAACTTTGCCGATGAGCAATTTCATAACCCTAGCGTCGTCTCACCAGGAGCATACAATCTCTTTGCAGAAATTGATCCTGATAATACAGTTGTTGAATCAGATGAAAATAACAATCAGGCGATCGCATTTATGTCGGTGGAGGGGACTGATGCAGTTCTAGATTGGAACTCAGTATTGCTAAATGCAGTTCAAACTCAAGGAGAACTAGATCGGGAAAATGGAGTCCAACTAACTGACTATACCGTACCAGGAGAAGCCCCGCCAATCGAAGCTAGAGATGCTGCTATTTTGGCGATCGCTCAATATGAAGCTATCAGTGGGATTAATGGCGACTGTGGTTCTTCCTGGGACGGCAGCATAATTCCTCTAGATGGTATTTCGGCAGAAGCGGCAGCAGCAGGGGCAGGCTATCAAGTTTTAGCAACCCTATTCCCAGAACAAACAAGCACCTTTAACCTGCAATTGGAAGCATCCCTGGCAGAAATTAATGATGACCCTACCGCAGAAAACATCGGTTTAAGTTTTGGTCTGGCAGTTGCCAATCAAATATTAGCCCTGAGAGCAGGAGATGGTGCTGATGTAGCACAAGTTCCCTATACTCCTGGCTCTAACCCTGGAGAATACAATGAAACTAATGAAAATGGGACGGTGAGCGCTGCTTTAGCCAATTTCGGCAATGTTACTCCTTTCGTGCTGGAGAATGTCGCCGATTTTCGTCCTGACGGCCCCCCAGAATATGGCAGCGAAGAGTATATTTACGAAACAGAACAAGTCCGACTGTTTGGGGGACAAACTGATACTGAGAATACTCAACTATTACGGACAGAAGACCAAACTGAAATTGCTCAATTCTGGGCTTATGATCGACAAGATACTTTTAGACCCCCTGGTCAGTGGGTTGAAATTGCTCAAGAAGTTGCTTTAGACCAGGGCAACACTCTAGAGGAAAACGCGCTTTTGTTTGCCCAACTTAACGTCGCTTTAGCGGATGCAGGTATTGTTGCTTGGGATACTAAATATACTTATGATCAGCAGCGTCCCTACAATACCATCGTTCAAGATCAGCTAGAGGGGGTAACTGCCGATCCTGACTGGCAACCATTACTCAGTACACCTCCTTTTCCTGACTATATTTCAGGACATGCTACCTTTGGTGGCGCGGCGGCAGCAGTTTTGTCAGACTTCTTTGGTGACGATATTAGTTTTGAAATTGCTTCCCAAGAACTACCTGGTGTGACCCGTACTTTTACTGGTTCTGGGGATCTTAACAGCTTTGAAGCAGCAGCCTTAGAAAACGCCAATAGTCGTTTCTATGGGGGAGTTCATTTGGAGAGTTCCAACCTAGATGGTTTGGCTACGGGTCAACTCGTCGGTGATTATGTCGCCGACAACTTCTTGGCTTAAATAGCTTAACTTATTTCAACTATATTACCCTTCCTCGAAACAGACTAGCTTCCAAACTATCCCCAAATACGACGATTTAGATTCAAATCTTCAACGATGCCGATCATTAATTGCAAGAGCGATCGCCGATCTTGTAGGTTGGGTAGAACGAAGTGAAACCCAACAATAAATACCCAAGACTATCATTGATCTTATGGAATATCGTCGAGCAAAATCACCAGGAAGTAGTTATTTTTTTACTCTTGTTACCCATAATCGTCGTCCCATTCTGTGTGAACCAGAAAACATTAACTTGTTGAGGGATTCGTTTAAAAGAGTAATCCAACAGCATCCATTTGCGATCGATGCCATAGTGATCTTACCAGAGCATCTTCATTGTTTATGGACATTGCCACCTGGAGATGCAGATTTTTCAACCCGCTGGCGCTTAATCAAAAGCTGGTTTAGCCGTCGATGTGATAGTCAATATCAGGGACAAGTTTCGGCTTCAAGACGCAGTAAAAATGAGAGGGGGATTTGGCAACGGCGGTTTTGGGAACATTTAATCCGTAATGAGCAGGATTTTAATCATCATGTAGATTATATTCATTACAATCCTGTCAAACATGGTTTAGTTTTGTCTCCCAAAGATTGGCAATATTCCAGTTTTGATCGTTACGTACAGCGCGGTGTTTACAATCTTGATTGGGGAAATTCAGAAATCTTGTTTGATTCTTTGATTGCTATGGAGTGAGGCTTGTGTTGGGTTTCACTTCGTTCTACCCAATCTACTAACTACAAGATTAGCTACTTCTGACTTCTAACTTCTGACTTTTAACTTCCGCCTATCCCCATATACGACGATTTAGATTCAAATCTTCAACAATGCCGATCATTAACTGCAAGTCTTGAAAATACTCTTTTAAGGGAGTAAAAGACATCATGCTTTTAAGCAATCTCGGTTCAAAGAGATTGTGGCGGTAGGGAATGGCAATATACAGAAAGCCCTCGACAAAAGAAAGATATACCTTGCGTCCAGCTTTTTGGTTGAACTCTACTAAGCGACTCATCAAGTTAGTCGAGAGAATATAGCGGGATTCCAGTTGGCTATCCCCGTAAACTCGAAACATCTCATCAAATTGGGGATCTTCTAGCTTAATCAGATCTCCGCGCCAACTATGGAACGGCGTAATTCGCCCTTGGAAATCATTGGGCATTACAAAAGTACGACCACCAAAATTCTTGGCGAACTTGGCTTCAAAAAATAGACCCCGAAACAATACCGATTTACGTTCATAGACTTCCCTAGCAAACTCATCTAAATGTCCCCCCGTTCTTTTTTCTGCCAGAATTTCAGCAAAGAAAATATTAGTGTTACCAATTGTGCCGTAAACACAATCTTCCTGTTCTAGATAGTCGGGTTCTTGTAGTTCATCCCGCAAAATCTGACTACGGGTAAGAGCAATGATCGTTTGACGTTTATTTTCTAAAAACAGATGTGCAGCATAACTAAGGCGATCGCCATTCCCAATAAAATCGACAATATTCTCAATAATATTGCCCTTGAAACCAATCTTGTAGTTGTGAATCGCGCCACGGCAAAAAATCACCCAGACAGATGCAGTAATCGATAAGCACAGAACATAGAACGAAAGAGAAACATTGCTGTTTAACCAGATAGACAATGCCCAACAGCAACACCAAGTGATAATTAGAAAAATAATACCTGAAGCAAAAATCGTCTTGAGAGTGTATTTTCTTTTGTGTTCCAAAGCCTGAAGTTTCTCTAATAGATGCTCTTCGCAATACTGTTTAAACTGAGCTAGGGTTTTCGGCTTAATTGGAGGTACAGGAATAACTTCGGGAGGAGACTCTTCAGTCTGACTATCCACAGGTGCTAGAAAATCGGGAGACAAAACCGCTAAAAAATGTTGTCCCCACAAGGCAGTACTAGCAATGTCGCTATCCGCTACAGACTGACATAGAGCGATCGCTTGATCCAACTCTTGATTCTGTTGATAGGCTTTGATTAAACCTCGTTGAACATCAAAATACAAACGACTACTAGGATCGACGATCTCTAATAGTTGCTCAAAGATCTTGATGGCAGCAGGAAATTTTTGCTGATGCAAATTGCGATCTCCTTGAAGATACAAACGATCTATTTCTGGGAGGGTTAGGGGTTTGTCCACGGGGTTTGGGGAGATAGGGAGATAGGGAGATAGGGAGATAGGGAGATAGGGAGATAGGGAGATAGGGAGATAGGGAGATAGGGAGATAGGGAGATGGGGGGATGGGGGGATGGGGGGATGGGGATATTGTTTATTTTTTAGTTAGGAGCGATGACTAGAAGCTAGAAGCTAGAAGCTAGAGGCTAGAGGCTAGAGGCTAGAAGCTAATTCAACAATTCCCCTACATTGACGTTATTTCTCTCCTCAGCGGGAGTGACGAACAATTCTTTGGCTTGGTAGCGCATATAACTAGCTACTAAATTACTAGGAAACATTTCGAGGGCGTTGTTATATTCCGTTACGGCGCTGTTATAAAAACGTCTGGCTGCGGAGATTTGTTCTTCGGTTTCGTTGAGGGATTCCAGTAATTGAGTGACATGGCGATCAGATTTAAGTTCAGGATAATTTTCAATTAGCGCCACTACATTCCCCATCGTGCGAGAGATTTGATTCTCTAGAGTAAGTCTTTGGTCATTACTGATCCCCCCCGCCATAACTTGCGATCGCAATCTGGTAATCTCTGCCAAGGTTTTCTGCTCAAACTGCATGTGGCTTTTGACTACCGCCACTAAATTCGGAATCAAGTCCCACCTTTTTTTGAGGAGAACATCAACCGTAGCAAAGGATTGACTAACCTGATTTTTTAGATGAACCAAGCCGTTATAAATTCTCACCCCAATCATAAAAACAATACCGACTAACAGTAAAGTAACGATCAACACCGACAGTAACGTATATAAAAAAGCCATTTGATTGAATCCCAATTAGAACTAAAGTAAGCTGATTAAATTGACTAGTAATTCAGCCTTAGATCTATGATTCCCAAAACAGCATTATTGAATTGATAATTGATAATTGATAATTGATAATTGATAATTGATAATTGATAATTGATAATTGATAATTGATAATTGATAATTGATAATTGATAATTGATAATTGATAATTGATAATTGATAATT
>Ga0114940_10000329_pt1 | contig 24451 bp, 17 predicted proteins | sample ColdCreekSource_FD_87195 | JGI IMG/M metagenome (GOLD analysis project Ga0114940, IMG submission 87195) | Groundwater microbial communities from Cold Creek, Nevada to study Microbial Dark Matter (Phase II) - Cold Creek Source | ecosystem: Environmental > Aquatic > Deep subsurface > Groundwater ... | reverse complement strand
GCCTGGCGATCGGCCGAGCACGAGACCGCGATGCCGACCGGGCACGATGCGCCGTGACGCGGCAAGCGAATCACGCGCACGTCGTGGCAGAAGTACTTGCCGCCGAACTGCGCGCCGATGCTCGACTGCTGCGCGACTTTCAAGATGCTCGCTTCCAGCTCGACATCGCGAAAGCCGCGACCATCTTCGTTGCCACTCGTCGGTAGGTTGTCCAAGTAGCGCGCAGACGCGAGCTTCGCGGTCTTGAGCGTGTGCTCCGCGGACGTGCCGCCGATCACCACCGCCAAGTGGTACGGCGGGCAAGCGGCCGTGCCGAGCGACTTGATCTTGGCGTCGACGAACTCCAAGAGCGACTTCGGATTCAAGAGCGCTTTGGTCTCTTGGTACAGATAGCTCTTGTTCGCAGAGCCACCGCCCTTCGCCATGAACAAGAACTTGTACGCGTCGCCGTCGGTCGCGAAGATCTCGATCTGCGCGGGCAGGTTGCTGCCTGTGTTGACCTCTTTGTACATGTCGAGCGGCGCGAGCTGCGAATAGCGCAGGTTGCTGTCGCGGTAGGTCTCGTAGATGCCGCGCGCCAGCGCTTCTTCGTCGTTGCCTTGCGTGAGCACGTTCTGCCCGCGCTTGCCCATCACGATCGCGGTGCCCGTGTCCTGGCAAGAAGGCAGCACAAAGCCCGCAGCGATGTTCGCGTTCTTCAGCAAGTCGAGCGCGACGAACTTGTCGTTCGGCGAAGCTTCCGGGTCGTCGAGGATGCGGCGCAGCTGCGCGAGGTGACCCGGACGCAGCAGGTGAGCGATGTCGCGCATGGCTTCGCGCGCGAGCAGCGTGAGCGCTGCCGGCTCGACTTGGATGAAGCTGCGGCCGGCCGCCGAGACCGAGCTGACAAAGTCGGTCGTAAGCTGGCGGTACGGGGTGGTATCGGGTCCGAGGGGGAGGAGGTCTTGGTATCGAAAGTCGGCCATGGTGCTGCTCCGGAAAAATGCGCGAAAGCGTATAACACAAGTGTCTCACTCGTAGGGGCAGTTGGGAATCGGCGTGGCCGGCCACCTGACCAGGCGAAAACACTGCGATCCGACGCCTGGTGCACGTTGGGCGGCACAAGCTGGCGTGTTTCGAGAAGTTTTGCTAAGCACCGCGTACCTCGCTCGGGCTCTTGTGCAGGCGAACAGTGGTCAGATGATGGAACGCGAGATAAGCGCCAAACTGCGATCGACGCGCGTGCGCGATGACGCGAGCGTCTTGGACATCGTGAACACCGTGGGCGCAGTGGGCGCAGTGGCCGCTCTCGTGCTGTACCTAGGCCTGTGCAGCGCGACTGCTGCCCGCGCCGAGGACAAGATCTTCACCGCCTCCGACCCCACCGTGAACGGCGAGCCCGAGGATCTGCTGGAGGAGGAGCCGGAGGAGGAGGCTGCGCAGCCCCGGTTGAGCGTGTGCCAGACGGAGCTGCGCTTGAGCGGCACCTTTTTCAACGCGCAAGCGCCACAGCGCTCGTTTGCCTCCTTTCACGTGCGTGCGGAGCGTGCGGGCGGCGAAGTGTACCGCGTGGGTGAGCGCGTCGCCGCGTTCGGCATTCTGAGCATCGAAGAACGCACGGTCGTGCTCGATGACGGCGGTGCAGGTTGTTACTTGAAGCTGGCTGGCGCGAGTGTTCCCGCGCCGGTTGCCCCTGCGAAGAAGCAGCACAAGAAGAAGAAGCGCAGCAAGAAGGACGACAAGGCTGTCGAGGAGAAAGCCGAGCCGCCCAAGCCTGAAGAAAAAGCCGACTTCAGCGCAGAAGAGCTCAACGCGAGCATCCGTGCGCTCGGCGGCGACAAGTACGAGATCAAAAAGGATCTGTTGCCGAAGCTCGCGCAACGCAGCGCAGCGCTACGCAGCTCGACGCAGTGGTCGCAGGTGCGCGGCTATTCGAGCGTGCTTGGCTTGCGCTTGGAGAAGCTCGCGAGCGCTGGGTTGTTCGAGAAGCTCGGTCTGCGAACCGGTGACATGATCAAGACGCTCAACGGTCTGCAGCTGAGCAGCCTCGACGGCGCGCTCGAAGCACAGAAGCTGATCAGCTCATCCTCGCACCTGAGCTTACTTATCCAACGCGACGGAACGCCGGTCACGCTCGAGTACCGCGTCGTTCCGTGAGCACCGCGAGCACCGTGCGCAGCTGCTAGCGGCAGATTGCCCGGCGCGCGGGTTTCGGCGCATCGCGTGTACTTCGTTGGCCCGATCGCAGTCTGCCGTCGCACGTTAAGTCTGCGGCTGATGACAGGAATGACGGAGCCGCGACGCTGGCTTATCGCGACACTTTCTCAGGCATTCCATATTGCTTCCTTACCTCGGCACGATCATTTTCCTTCGACGCGGAAGCGTATCTGCTACTGCTGGTCCTGACGCGGATGGGTCAGGCCGGTCAACAGCATGGGGTGCGGGATGAGTGGAACGCAGCGGGCTGGCAGTCCTCTCGAGGCAGCGCGGTTTGTCCCTTGGTCGATCCAAACTGACACGCGCCCCAAGCTCCGACATGGATTGTGGTTTGCGCTGCTGCTGACGAGCGCATGCACCGCGGACATCACCGGCGGGCGCGATGCGTCCGCAGAAGAGAACATGGTCGACATCGGCAGCGCCGGCTCGGGCGTGAGCATCCCTGTCACGAATGCGGGACGCGGCGGAGCAGGCGGCTCGAAGCCAGTGAGCACGCCCACCGGAACGGCTGGGACACCGGCCGCTGGGAACAGCGCTCAAGCCGGTCGCAAGCCTGCAGCTCCCAGCGGCGGAGCTGGTGGTGCGGGCGGCAGCGGCGGCAAGCCGGCGTTTGCAGCTGGTAGCGGCGGCGAAGGCGGCGCGGGCGGCGCGGGTGATGACGAGCCCGTCGACGCGGGCGTCGCTGGGTCGACCGCGGGCAGCGGTGGCGAAGCGGGTGAAGGCGGTGAGGTGACGCCGGGCGGCGTGCGCTGGATCGGCCGCGTCGACGATCGCGACCCGGACGCTGTGCGCTTCTCCTGGGCAGGCGCTGGGCTGAAAGCGATCGTCAAAGGCGACACGATCGCCGTGCGGCTCGAGAGCCAAGGTGACACCGTATACTACCTCGCGGTCATCGACGGCGAAGCGGGCGAGCGCATCCAGGTCGACGAGGGCGAGCACACGGTCACGCTCGCGTCCGGGTTGAGCAGCGGAGAGCACCGCGTCGAGCTCTATCGCGACACCGAAGGCGACGGTCCGGTCAGCGTATTCTTGGGCTTCGAAGAGGGCACGGTCGTGGGCGCGCCTGCTGCACCCAGCCGCTTCTTCGAGGTGGTCGGAGACTCGATCTCCGTCGGTTACGGCTCGATGGGGATGGAGCGCCACGGCAGCAATCCCGGTCCTGGCTGCAGCGGCGATCATTCCCGCTCCTCCTGGTTTCAAACCTACGGGGCTGTGGCGGCGCGCGCGCTCGATGCCGAGATCAGCACCGTGGCGCGCTCAGGCTTCGGAATGGTCCGCGGCTACGGGCAGAACATGAGCGTGATGCCGCCGCTGTTCGACGACACGATCGCTGGCAGCAACACGCCGCGCTGGTCGTTCGAGCGCATTCCCGATGCACTCATTATCAACTTGGGAACAAACGACTGGAACGGGGGCGATCCCGGGACCTCGTTCGAGACGGCGTATCTCAACTTCCTCGACACCGTCCGCATGCACTACCCTGATACGCTGATTTTGCTGACGATCGGGCCGACGCTCGACGATGGTCGAAAGCGACAAGTCGAGGCGCGGCTGCAAGAGGTCATCGAGAAGAGCGCCGACGACAAGGTCGAGATGATCGACATCGGCATTCAAGGCACTGACGTCACTGGCTGCGGCTGGCACCCGAGCGCCGCCGAACATGAACGTGTGGGCATGGTGCTGGCAGAGGAGCTCAGAGACAGATTGCGCTGGTAGTGGCAATTCTGAGCACATTCGAATCTCTGAGCACTACCGCCTAGCCAAGCATCCGCAACCGCATTATGTAAGCGGAGTTGCCAACTAGAGCTATGCCACCGGTGAAACTTCCGCAGCTCGACGTGCTTCGCGGCATGTGTGCGCTGCTCGTCGTGTTTTATCACGTGCTGTTTCAGCATCCCGGGCACGGCTTCGGTGTGTTTCGGCACGCGGCGTTGTTCGTCGACTTCTTCTTCGTGCTGTCCGGCTTCATCATGTTTCACACGTATGGAAACATGTCGAGCGGGCCGGAGCTCAAGCGCTTCATCGGGCTGCGCTTGTTCCGCACGTATCCGCTGCACCTCGTGATGCTGTTCGTATTTCTTGCGTACGAGACGCTGCAGTACTTGCTCGTCACGTTCTACAACTTCCCTACGACCACGCCGCCGTTCTCCGAGAACAACGGCGGGACGCTGCTCTTGAACGTGCTGCTGTTGAACGGCGTGGGCATCACCGACCTCTCGTTCAACACACCGTCGTGGAGCATCTCGACCGAGTTCTGGGCGTACATCGTGTTCGGCTTGAGCATGCTCTCGCTCGCGCATCAGCGCGGCCGGCTGCTCGTGTTCACGGCGATCGGCCTGGGCGCGCTGGGCTTTCTGGCGACGCAGCCCGAACCATCACTCACGGTGCATTGGGAGCGCTTCTTCCCGCGCTGCTTGGTCGGATTTTTCATGGGCGCAGTGCTGCGCGGCGTGATGGATGTGCCGCGCACGGCGTCGGCCTCGCATGCGGGCCACGACCTTATCCAGCTCGTGTGCATGGCCGTGTCGGTGGGGCTCGTGTCCGCTGCTGGCGGCAACCTGAAATGGATGGAGCTGCTCGCGCCGTTCGCATTCGCCGCGCTGATCGCGAGCTTCGTCGCCTGGCCGGCGACACGCGTGGTGCGCGCCCTGATCAATGCGCCGCTGCTCTGGCTCGGCAAGGTCTCCTACTCGATCTACATGGTGCACCAGTTCGTGCTGCTGACGGTCGAAGCCTTCATGAAGCTCGTGCTCAAAGCGCCGGTCGAAGACGAAGTGCTGATGGTCGGCAACACCATCGGCTCATTCGCATTGGTGTTCTCGCTAGCGCTCGTGTTGTGCGTTGCAGCATTCACCTTCCACTTCGTCGAAGAACCCGCCCGCCGCATCGGCCGCACCTGGCTAGACAGCGCCGCACCGAGCCAGCGGAAGCCACGCAGCGAGCCCAGCGCGATCGGCTGAGTCTGCCGGACACAAGCCGTCTGACGGAAACCCTGAGCAGGCCGTCACTCCAAGGCGGACCAGGCATTCAGATGTCGCCCGGTCCGAAAAACGGAGAGCGATGATGGATTGTGCACGACGTTTGCTGGGCCTAGCGCTGCTTCTGATGATGATCGGATGCGCTGAAACCATGGAGAAGTACACGGTGAACCCGGATGGAACGGTCTCCGACAACGAGACCGGGCTCACCTGGCAGCACCTGTCCAGCCCGGGATCGGCATTTTTGTAAAGCAGCTTGGTTTAGTAGTTTTCGATTATTCGAAAACAACGACTCAAGCACGCATCACGGCCCTCCGGAATGGACCGGGGCCATGCCTTTCGCCACCTTCGTCGAGTTATATACTGAACAAAGGTTCAGCTCAACATCGAGTGTGCGGTCAGCGAATTTTGATCGGGCCGGTAGCGACCTTGGCCGGGTTGATGAAGAAGCGCTCGACGTCCGCTGCCACCATAGGCCGAGCGATCGCGTAGCCCTGGACGCAGTTTCCGCCTTCGTTGCGGATGAATGCGACCTGCGCCTGCTGCTCGACGCCTTCCGCGACGATCTCGAGCTTTAGGCTCTTGGCGAGCGCGATGATCGCGCGCGCGATCGCGACGTCTGATGGCTCGTCAGGCAAGCCGGCCATGAACGCGCGATCGATCTTGAGCGTGTCGAGCGGCAGATGGCGCAGATGCGCGAGCGCGCTGTGGCCCGTGCCGAAGTCATCGAGCGCGATTCGAGCGCCGAGCTCGCGCAGGTCGAGCAGGCGCTGCTTGGCTGCGCCCGGATCGCCGACCACGATCGTCTCCGTGAGCTCCAAGTCGATCGGACACGCATTGCTCGGCGCAAACGACACGGCGGCGCGAACGCGATCGACCAAACCCGGATCCCAGAACGATTCGTGCGAGAGGTTGACCGCGATTCGGATCGGGCCGAAGTCGCGATCCATCCAGCGCTGCGCCTGCGCACAAGCAGCGTCGAGCACGACGCTGTCGAGCTGCACCATCAAGCCTAGCTCTTCGCACAGCGACAGAAACTGCAGCGGTGGACACAACGTCCCGTCGCGCAAGCGCAAGCGAACGAGCGCTTCGGCGCTCTGACAGCGGCCGGTGGAGAGCTCGAGCTTCGGCTGGTAGTGGATCTCCAGCGTGCGCTGCTCGATCGCCGCGCGCAGCTCGGGCTCCAAGCGTCTGCGCAACACGCCGTGCGCGGACAACGCAGCGGTGAAGCGACGCACTTGGTTGGGACCGAGCAGCTTGGCTTCTTTGACCGCGGCCTGCGCGTGCAAGAGCAGACTGTCCGCGTCGTTGCCATCGCCCGGATACACGGCGAGCCCAACCGAGCTGGTGAAGAACACCGGCTGTTTGCCGACCTCGAACGGCTGCGCGACGAGCTGCTGAATAGCGCGACCGAGCCGCGCAAGTGAGTCGGGCGAGCCGCTCGGATGCGGGCAGAGCAGCGCAAACTGGTCGGCTGCGATGCGCGTGACGAGCCGGCGCTCGGGCGAGCCAAAGAGCGTGCGCCACTCGTCGCGCGGTGGCATCTCTAAGCGGCGCGCTACGTTGCGCAAGACTTCATCACCCGAGGCGCTGCCGTAGGCTTCGTTGAAGGCGGCGAAGCGATCGAGATCGATCAATGCCAGCACTAGCTCCGAGCCCGCAGGCAACGCCGCAAAGGCAGCGTTCACGCGATCCACGAACGTGCTGCGCGCGAGCATCCCGGTGAGCACGTCGTGTTGTGCCAGGTAGGTGAGCTGTGCGCGCGTCTGTTGGCGCTCGGTGACATCTTGGATAGTGCCGAGCGCGCGGCTCGGGCGCTCGGGCAGCGCCACGGTGTGGCACTCGACGAAGCGCTCGCGCTCGTCCCAGCCGATGAGCCGGTGGATCAAGTGCAGCGCTTCGCCGCTACGAGCTGCACGCCAGGCTTCGCGCACGCGCTCGCGCTCCTCTTTGGGCGTGCGTTCGATCAGCTCTTCCATGGTGACCGGGCTGGACTGCTCCTTGCGGCCTAACAAGCGCTCGGCGGTGCGGTGCAAGAGCAGCTCCGCCGTCTGACTGTCAAACTCGAAGTGCCCCAGGCGTGCCGTCGACTGCGCGAGCTCCAAGCGCGCCTGGCTCTCGTTCAAACGCCGCTGGGTCTCGAAGTTCCGCAGCAAAAAGCGCAGCCGTTGGCTGAGCTGCAGCGGATGGATGGGTTTGCTCGCGAAATCGCTGGCGCCCATGTCGTACGCGCGACTGACAGAGCTCCCGTCATGCAGCGCCGTGAGCACCAGCACGGGCAGGTACGGATTGCCACGTTCGCCGCGGATGTACTGGAGCACGTCGAAGCCGCTGCGCGGTGGCAGCATCACGTCAAGCACCACCGCGTCGGGCAGCGAGCGCTCGAGATAGGCCAGCGCGGCGTCTACGGATGCGGCCTCTACGACGTCCATGCCCACGCCACGTAGCGCGGTGCAGCACATGGCGCGACCCATGTCGTCATCGTCGACGACCAGCACAAGCGCCGAGCTGGCATAGCTTTCTGTAGACACGTAAGACAATGATGAGCTTAGCGCTTCACGAGACCAGCCGACTGCTGATTCTGCCAGCCGCCGCGAGCTGCGAGAAGAGTGATTGACTTAGCGCGGCGTAGTGGCGTTCGCGTGCGTGTGGCACGGTGTACCCACCCACGCAGACGCGCGCAGGGCTCCCGCGACGTGTGTCCGCGCGACGCGCTGGCGATCCTTGATAAGCTTCTCGGGTTGTCCGACGTACTTCGCAAATCCACCGATCCTCTGCCGAGCGAGTCGTCGGTTACGGACACGCTCGAGATCGAGACGGCCAAGCGCGCAGCCAAAGGCTCCTGGATCTATCCGATCATCGGCTGCATCGTGGTGGTTTCGAGTGACTTGCTGCACAGCCACGCGTTGGTCAGCGCGCTGTTCGTCGCCGCTCTGAGCGGCAGTGCTGTAGCGCGTTGGCGCTGCGCGAAGCGAGCACACGAGCACACGGACAGCACCGCGCACCACAGCTTGAGCATCGCGGTCGCTGCTCAGAGCGGCATCTGGGGCAGCTTCGTCGCGAGCATCTTCTATTTCTACCGCTTCGACTCGGTCGCGTGGTTTGCGCTGACCTTGTCCGCAGGCTTCGTGGCGGGTGGCACGAGCTCGCTCGGTATCCATCGGCGCTTGCACCAGCTGTTCATGGTGTCGATGGTCGTGCCAATCGTCGTTGGTCTATTGGTCATCGACCCGCAAAACGGGCTGACCCTGGCGGTCGCGGCTAGCATCATCGTGTATTGCTTGTACCTGCTGCGCGACGCAGCCCATCAAGGCGAAGCGTACTTGGACTTGTGGCGCGCTCAGGAGGAGCTGCGCGTCGCGCGCGATCAAGCACGCGCAGCCGATCGCGCCAAGAGCAGCTTTTTGGCGATGATGAGCCACGAGATCCGTACACCGATGCATGCCGCCGTGGGCAGCGCTTCGATGTTGCTCGAGACGGATCTCGATACCGAGCAGCGGCGCTACGCGCACACGATCGTGCACGCGGGCGAGACGCTGGTCGGGCTGATCAACGACATCTTGGACCTGTCGCGCATGCAAGAGCATGGGCTGACCTTGGAGTGCGATGACTTCGCGCTGCACCAAGCGCTCAGCGAGACCATGCAGATGTTCGAGCCGCTCGCGAAGCGCGCCGGTTTGGACTTCGAGCTGAGCGCAGACCGCTCGGCGCAACGCTTGGTGTACGGCGACAAGCGCCGGCTGCAACAGATCTTGGTGAACTTGATCGGCAATGCCATCAAGTTCACGGAGCGCGGCTTCGTGCGTGTGGAGGCGAGCACGCAGGAGAAGTCCGGCAGCGTGGCAGTGCAGTTTTCGGTGCAGGATTCAGGCATCGGCATTGCGCAGGAGCAACTTGATCGCATCTTCTTGCCGTTCGAGCAGGCCGACTTCGGCGTCGCGCGCAAGTACGGTGGCTCGGGCCTGGGACTTGCGATCTGTCATCGCCTGGCGGACGCGATGCAAGGGCGGATCGATGTGACCTCCGCCCCAGAGCGGGGCACGCGCTTCGATGTGGAGCTGAAGTTGTTGGCGGCGCAGTCGGGCGCGGACGCATCACAACCTCCGGAGCTGCAGCCCGAGGTATTGCGGCTGTCATCGCAGCTCCGCGTGTTGGTCGTGGATGACAGCGCGCTCAATCGTGCTGTCGCGAAGCAGATGTTGGAGCGGCTCGGCTGCGAAGCGATCCTGTGTGAAAGCGGAGAGGACTCGCTGCTCAGGCTGAAGCAGGAGAGCTTCGATATCATCTTGATGGACTGTCAGATGCGTGGCCTCGATGGTTACGCGACGACGCGCAAGCTGAGGACGATGTCGAAATCATTGTCGACTTTGCCTGTGATCGCGGTGACGGCGAATGCTTTCGAAGACGATCGCAAGGCCGCGCTGGAAGCCGGGATGAACGATCTGCTCGCGAAGCCGTTCGGGCTGCATGATCTAGAGCGCCTGCTGATCCGTTGGACGCGTGCGCTGCGAGAACCTAGCTTGCGACCCAAGGGCGCTCCTCCACGCGTGCCGGATCCGGCGCCGCGCTTGGTGAGCTCGGCGACCAGCATGTATCCGCGGGCGTTGCGGAACATCGCTCAGCTGCTCGGGGTCGAGGTCGAGTCGCCCGCGCTCGATGGGCCGGTGAGTGGTTTTCTCGGGCAGTGGGAGCAGCGCAGCCAGCAGATGCATGCGGCGATCGCTGCGGGCGATGTCTCAGGACTACGGCTGGTGGTGCACGCGCTCGAAGGTGGGCTGCCTTATCTCGGCTCGGAGCAGCTGAATCAAGCCTTGCGGGAGCTGCAGACGCACAGCCGCTCGGGCGACATGCGCGCGGCGGGGACAGCAGCCAAGCAGCTCAGCGCGCTGATCGATGAGCTTGCACGCAGTCGAGACAAGCACCTGGCGCAGGCCCGTTAGCACCAGTGTTAGGGGGCAGCTCCGCTTCTCAGCAATGTGACGCCGTATTGCTCGTGGACGCCTACTTTGCGTAGCGCAGATTGAGGCGAGATCTCGCCGCCGATCAAAGCTCGGTACGAGCTGAGCGTCTGTTGCACTTGCTCCGCGGTCTCCCAGACAAACTCAACGCGAAAGCGCCTGACGCCGTGGGCGCGCAGCTGCGGGACGAGCGGCGCTGCGCTCTGAGCTTGCGCGTTGAACACAGTGTTGCGACAGCCTACGTCGACGATCACCGGATGGTCGTGACCAGCGAAGTCGCGCAGCGCGAGCTTGTGCGTTTCGCACGGCCTTCCGCAGCTGCGATAGTCGGTGCCTGTGCTGAGCAGGTGCGCGTAGACGCAGTGCGAGTTGTGGAAGGTGGCGATGTGATGGTGGATGGTGACAGCGACTCGGCCCCGAGGCGTGGCGTCGAGCAACGCTACGAGTTGCTCGCGATCGAGATCGTGGGAAGCGGTGATGGTGTCGAGGCCCAGACCCAGCACGTGCTGAGCGGTGATCGCATTCGTGACGTTGAGCGAGAAGTCGCCATGCAAGCGGGGTTTGTCTTGCTCGGTGCGCTCTGCGAACTGCATGAGCGCGCCCCAGTGGCGCACGAGTACGGCGTCTGGTGTGAGCGCGGCGAGGCGACGGTCGTAGCCTTCTTCACCGGGTTTTTGCACGCGGATGGTCGCGATCGTGACGTGCAGGCCAGCCTCGCGGGCGCAGCGGACGGCTGCACCGAGACCCACGAGCTCCATAAAGTCCAGCTCTACCTCGTCACCCGGCGTCACACCGGCGGCGATCACCGCGGCGAGCTGCTCCGCCGTTCGGCACAGCGGCACTACGCGTGGCGCCTGCTCTTCGTCGATCGCAAGCGCGGGTGCTAGGGAGCGCAGGCGCGGCAGGACCGGCTCAGTGCTGGAGAGGCGCCAAGGAGCACGCGCGAGCTGAGCCGTTAGGTCGTCGACCAGGTCGCGCCTGAGTTGTTTGAGCTCTGAAACTGGCAGATGCAGGCCGGCTGGCAAGCCGCTGCGCTCGAGCCCTGCCAAGTGGAACGGACTGCCGCCGAGAGCGGCGAGCTTGTCGCGCAGCAGGGCTTCGTCGATGCCGCCGCCTCGTGCCGCTGTCAGCGGCGAGACAGAGCATGCCTGGGTGGTGAGCGTGCGCGTGCTGAAGATCGCTGTCGCGCATACGGTCAGCGTTTGACCGTCTCGACCTGACACTTCCAAGGTCAGCGGGATGCGTCCGACTGGCGAAGGATTTTTCGCGCGGTGCTCGGCCTCGCGGGCGATCTGCGGATCACCTGTCAGCCACACCCAAACGCCGGGCCGGATGCGAGTGAGATCCGGGCCAGGATCACCGAAGCCGAGCTCCACCTGCGCTGACGCATTTAACACCGGGAGCGGCTTGCCGCGTTGTTCGAGCCAGCGCACCGAAAAGATAGGGCCGCCTGGCGTGTCGTCGCGCTCGGGGTCGCCGACTTCGAACATGACGCCCATGCCCGCGCGCAGGCGCTCACGGAATGAAGCGGGCACCACCAGCTGCACCGTGTGGCCGCGCACGGCGCGGACTTGGCCCATGCGGATGCCGCGGTGCTTAGGGGACGTACCTTCCACCAAGCTTTGGTGATCGTCGCCGGCGAGAAAGCCCGGCGATGCGCCGCGCGAGTAAGTGAGGCGCGTGCGGAATACGTCGCGCTCCAGCTGCTCGCTGTCCGCTGTGCTCGGGCCGCGCGCCACGGCATCGCGCCAGTTGCGCAGCGAGTCGACCGCGCTGACGACGTACGCCCCATTCTTGTAGCGGCCCTCGATCTTGAGCGCGTGCACCCCCGCAGCCATGAGCTGCGGAAGCTGCTCGTGCGCGGCGAGGTCGCGCGGGCTGAGCAGATAACGCATGTCGCCGAGATCGCGGGGCTCGCCGTCGACGACCAAGCCATAGGGCATGCGGCAGGCCTGCGAGCACTGACCGCGATTGGCCGAGCGATCCGAGAACGCTTCGCTGGTCAAACACTGTCCACTCCAGGCCATGCACAGCGCGCCGTGCACGAACACTTCTGCCGCCATCGGACTGTTTGCGGTGAAGCGCGCGACCTCTTTGGCGCTGAGCTCGCGCGGCAACACCACGCGGCTGATTCCGAGTGACGCTGCAAAGCGCGCCCCCTCCGCGCTGGAAATGGTCATCTGCGTGCTGGCGTGGAGCGGCAGCTCAGGGCAGAGCGCGTGCGCGAGCAGGGCCGCAGCCGGATCCTGAATGATCAGTGCGTCGACTCCGGCCGCGATCACAGAGCGTAAAAACGCTTCGAGCGCCACGAGCTCGCGTTCGAAGACCAGCGTGTTGACTGTCAGATACAGTTTCACACCTGCCCGATGGACCTGCTGGACTAGCTGCGGCAGGCCAGCGAGCGAAAACGCGTTGGACCGAGCGCGCGCCTGGAAGCCCTCTGACAGGCCCAGATACACGACGTCTGCCCCACTGGCGAGCGCGGCGTCTAACGCTTCCTCGGAGCCAACAGGCGCCAGGATCTCGGGTACATGAGGCAAAAACGGCAGCGCAACGCGGGGTTCAGTCGACACGGCTCAACCCGATAGCACACGGACGAGCTCACTACCCGCGAGCAGCGCGGGATATCCGGCTATCCACGCCCACAGGAAGCGGTTCAGACCCAGCGCGAGCACGTTGGCCGTGTGAAACAACACGCCGCACGAGAGCCAGGCGAGACACACGCGGGGATCGAGCCAAGCTAGCGGAAACAAACATTCGAACGCGACCACCGACCAGCCGAGCGCGCGCGCGAGGGCGGGCAGCTCCAGCATGCGGCGGACGAGGTCCGGAACGCCGTATGGGCTGCTCAACACGAAGTGCCGCAGCGCCTGGCCGTCCCGCCACTCGGGCTGACGCAGCTTCGCGAGGCCTGCGATCGCGTACGAGAGCGTGACTTGCACCCCGATGTACAACAAGGCGGCCTGTATGGCTAACGGTGTGCGTCCGAACAGCGCGGGCACGCTCAGCGCGCTCGCGAGCACCACGCTCATGCTGTCGCTGCCGCCGTTCGATGCGCCGCGGAAGCGCACGCACAGCAAGATCTGACTGATACAAAGGAATGGCCAAACCCTTGATTCCCCGAGAAAAAGCACCAGCGCTGCGGCCACGCAGCGCAAGCCGAGCAGCGCAACGAAGCTCGGATAGGGCAGGCTCACGCGACACAACAGTGACAGTCCAACGGGCAGCACGCGCTGTTCGGGCGCGAGCAGCGCATAGCGCCAAACGCCATTGTCAGCGAATACCCCGCGTACTTGCAGCCATTCCAAGCTCTGCAGGAGCAGCGCGAGCGCGCTCAACCGCTCGCTGGCTGACAGCAATTCCGTTCCTGTCCAAGCCATATCGGGTGTTCACCTGATTACAGTGCGTGCACCGGGGATACCCACAATGGTGCGTCGGTTTGACCATCGATCAGACGGAACTGATACTGACCAACCTTGCCCTGCCCCTGACTACCGAGCTGCTGGAGCACCAGGGCTTGTACAAGTTGATAGCTGACAGATCGGGATAATTCGCTGAATTCAGCCGGATCCTCGAGCTCCGCCGCCAGCTGCTCGACGAGCGATTGGTAGGCCAAGTAGAGGTTACCAGCCGCATGTAAACCCCACATGGCAGCGTGCCGACGCGGTGGTGCTAACGTTTGCAGCCACGGGCCGGGGGCACCGTGCGCGTCGATCAGCCGATGGGTGAGCGTCGGGACCGCAGCGATCTCCTCGAAAAAGCGCCAGGAAGGCAGCACACAGCGCAAAAGCGTGAGTGAGGTCCCGCGCAGCTCGTGCCGCGGGCGACGAACAAGTAGGAACAACACTAGCGTTAGGGCAAACAACGTGCCCAACATGGCGAGGGGCATAACTGTCACTCAGCATGCCAGACGCAGACATAACTCAGGGCGAAATGCGTTGCATCGCGAGATCTCTGCATAGGCCCTAGTTTCACAATCACAAAGACTCATCTACAGTGCTGACCAACGTTTCGTTCCATCCGCACTGACGGATCACAGGGGACAGAGCATGCAGGCAAGTCGCACCGCGCACTACGCCTGGCTATACCGTGGTGGCGCTCGTGGCCAAGCCCAAGGTTGGCCAAGCGAGGTTGCGTCCAAACCATCAGCCACCGCGCCGGAGTCTCGAATCAGCGTAAACGCGCTGCGCCAGCGCGTTTCTCCGCTCTCACGCCAGCCCGCAGGCCGCACTTGTGCCCTCGGCAATGAGCATCCAATCGTCGAAGCCAGCATGACCGCAGCGGCCGCGCGCGCTCACTTCGTCGACACTCAGATCAGCCATGCCGTGGAGAGCGGCATCGAGCAGCTGGTGTGGCTCGGGCCGCGTCAGACACAAAGCGCGCAGCCATCAGAGCGCGCAGAGCTAGGGATCGAAGTCGAAGTCTTCCGGCTCGAGGCCGATACACTCGGTCGCGGCGCGCGGGCGCGCTTGGACCGCAGCCTCGTTCGCTCGGCGCGCACGCTGTTCGTGTGCGATGGGCTGCTCGATCGGACACCTTCAGCGCAAATTCAGGCTATTTTGCGCACGATCGGCGACAGCTGCTTTGGCTCGCGGCTCGCATTCGTGTACTTGGACAGCGGATCGGTCAGCAGCCACGTCAGCTCGAGCGGCAGCCAAAAGCCGCGCTCTGCCGTACCGCGGCTCGGCGAGCCGACGCATCCGGGCCTTCTGGGCGTTGAAAAGCGCGCCCTACCGGCGCTGCTCGCGGGAGCCGGCCTCGTGCTGGACGCGGACATCGGCCTATCCGAGTACGCGCGACGCGCGCTGGGTGAAGCCCCGAGCGATCTCCGCGGTCACACCTGTTGGCGGCTGGCTTTGGCGCACGTGCGCGCGCCCGCCACGCACAACACGGCGTCCGATCCGCTGAACTAAATCACCACCCCACCGGAGGCTCGGAGCCTCCGCTGTGCAGGTAGGGGCGAAGAAACGCCTGCACCTCAGCCTCTAACAAGCCCGCTTCCACGGCAATTCCCGCTTCGCGCAGCAGCTCGATGCCGCGGCCCTGATTGCGCGGGTGCGGATCGATCATCGCGACATAGACCGCGCCGATGCGCCGCGCGATCAAGCCTTTCGCGCACGACGGCGTGCGCTGATGAAAGGAACATGGCTCCAAGGTCACGTACGCGGTGACGTCTTGCAGGTCACCTTCGAGCTGCGCGAGCGCCATGGGCTCAGCGTGCGGTTGGTAGGGCGGCTGCGTGAAACCAGTCGCCACGACGACGCCACCTCGCACCAGCGCGCAACCGACGGGCGGATTGGGAGCACAGGCAGGCAGGGCGCGTTTGCTCTCGTTGAGAGCCACCCGCATGAACTCGAGCTGCTGTTCGCTCCACGCCATCACTGATCATCCTTGAGCTTGTGCCGCTCGTGAAATGTCGCCCAACACGCCGGCTCGCGCCACCATAGCCTGCGTACGAATCTGAAGCCGATTTCAGCACCGGCAAAACGGTCTAGCAGGTGTAGACTACCCCAGCGTTACAGCCCACCTACACTCCGTAGTGGGCCCCTGCGAGACGAGGGTCGACCATGCTGCAGATCTTCCCCTTATTGGCTGTGAGCCTCGCGCTGTACACGGTGTGTAGTTTCGCGGCGAGCGGGCGGCCCTGGTACGAGAGCGAAGCGTTCACGATCGACCTGATGTCCACCGACCAGTGGCTGATCACGTACGGGCACCTGTTTATCTTGTTTTCGATGGTGATGCTGTTCATCGAGATCTTGCGCGCTACGCGGACCGGCGGTGCATCGGTCGTGAACCACGCGTTTTCTGTGGTGGTGTTCGTGAGCGCGCTGCTGTTGTTCATCACGAAGCGTGGCTACGGCAACTCGACGTTCTTCATCTATACGGCGATGACGTTGCTCGACTTCATGGCGGGCTTCATCATCACCACGGTCGCCGCGCGCCGGGACTTCTCTTTCCAGCGCGCCGAGGAGTGATCTGGGTAATCACAGCGGCGGTCGCGGGACTCGCTCCGCGACTCCCGACCTCCGAGGCCGAAAACGGCCAGACAAGCACCCTGCCCTGCACCAGACTGGCCGGCATGACAGCAACACTCGTATTGACCCGCGATCAGTTGGCCACGCCGGTCGGGACGCTGTACGTCGTCACAGACGCAGCCGGTGTGGTGCGTGCGCTCGACTGGCACGACTTCGAAGAGCGCATGCTGCGCTTGCTCGGTCTGCACTACCGCAGCGCGTTTTCTCTGCAGGTGGGCACTGGACCCTCGAGCGTGCGCGCCGCGCTCGGCGCGTATTTCGAGGGCGATGTGCGCGCGCTCGATGCGTTACCTGTCGCTACCAGCGGCAGCGTGTTTCAGCGTGAGGTGTGGGCTGCGCTGCGGCGCATCCCGGTGGGCGCGACTTGGAGTTACCGCCAGCTCGCCGAGGACATCGGCAAGCCAAAAGCTGTGCGCGCGGTGGGGCTAGCCAATGGTGCCAACCCGATCAGCGTGATCGTGCCGTGTCATCGGGTGATCGGCGCGGGTGGTGCGCTCACTGGGTACGCAGGTGGGCTCGCGCGCAAAAAATGGCTCTTGGAGCATGAAGGCGTGCAGCTCTCAGCGGCAGCATCACGGACACGCGGTGCGGCGACGGGGGTGCGCGGCAGCGCCGCAGCGAGCGATGCGAGCGCGATGGCGCAACGCGAAAACCCGGGCGCTCCGGCGACGGCGGGGCGCGACGCACCGAGCGATGCGAGCGCAACGGCGCAATGCCTAGGTGCGCGCGTATGAATGTGCGCGCGCAAATTGCCGAGCCGGTTGCGCCGCACGGGGATGACGAGGCCGCGCTCGACCGCGAGCTCTGTTATCGCGCGCTGCGTACGCGTGATGCGCGCTTCGACGGGCGGTTTTATACCGGTGTGACGAGCACGGGCATCTATTGCCGGCCGATCTGCCCCGCGCGCACGCCCAAGCTCGAAAACTGCATGTTTCTGCCGAGCGCAGCGGCCGCGCAGCGCTTGGGCTTTCGGCCGTGCTTGCGCTGTCGACCCGAAGCCGCGCCCGGACACGCCGTCGCGCGCGGCACGCTCAACACAGTCAGCCGTGCCCTGCAGCTGATAGCGGACGGACAGCTAGCCTCCGGCGAGCTCGAAGCATTCTCGGGGCGCTTGGGCATCGGAACGCGTCAGCTGCGCCGCTTGTTCGATCGCCACGTCGGCGCATCGCCAGTGCAAGTCGCACAGACGCAGCGCATGCTGCTTGCGAAGCAGCTGCTCAGCGAGACCGAGCTACCTATCAGCCAGGTCGCGCTCGCCGCAGGCTTCGGCAGCGTGCGCCGCTTCAACGCCGCGTTTCGCCGCACCTACGAGCGCGCACCGAGCGACGTGCGTACGAGCACAGCGCGCAGGCGCACGGGCCGCGAAAGCGACCCGGTCGTCGAAATACGTTTGTCGTACGCTCCGCCCTACGACTTCCAAGCCATGCTCGACTTTCTCGGCGCGCGCGCGATCCCTGGCGTCGAGCGCGTGCACGACGGCGAATACCAGCGCGCGTTTCGCTTGGGCGACGCGTATGGAAGCTTCTCCGTACGCGACTGCCCCGAGCAGTCTCAGCTGCTCGCGCGCATCCGCTGCACTGAGATCGAGCCGCTCGGACAGGTGGTCGCGCGCCTACGCCGCGTGTTCGACCTCGACGCCGACAGCCGCACGATCGACGCGCAGCTCAGCCAAGATCCGCTGATGGCTGCGCGCGTGCGCGAGCGACCCGGCGTGCGCGTGCCGGGTGCATGGGACCACTTCGAGCTCGCGGTGCGCGCGGTGCTCGGGCAACAAGTCAGCGTCAGCGCAGCGACTACGTTTGCGGCGCGCATCGTAGCGCAGTACGGCACGCCGCTGCCGGAGAGCGCGCGCATGCCCCACTCTGCACGAAAACCTCAGGCGCCTGAGGCACCCGCGACCGACCAGCTCTTTCCCTCGCCGAAGACCTTGGCAGGTGCTGATTTTGTAGCGATCGGGCTCACAGGCGCGCGCATCGCCAGCCTGCAATCGCTGGCGCGCGCGGTGTGCACCGATGATCAGTGCCTGCAGCCAGCAGCGTCACTCGACGACAGCGTCGCGAAGCTGTGCGCGTTGCCCGGCATCGGCCCGTGGACCGCTCAGTACATCGCCATGCGCGCGCTGCGCGAGCCAGACGCCTTACCGGTTGGTGATCTCGGTCTCATACGTGCCCTGTTTGGAAGCTCCGCGCGCGTGCCGCCGCGCCAGATGGCGCTGCGAACACAGTTGTTTCGGCCGTTTCGTGCGTACGCTTGCCTACGCTTGTGGCTGCAGCCCGCTTAACAGAAACACGCACGCCCCACTGCTGGAATGAGCGGTGTTTGGCGCAGAAATCAGGGCTTGGGGGTCACAAAGCCTGACCGGACCGGGCGCTCCCGGCTACAGTCTCGCGCACACGACGCGCTGCACGTGTGCAGCGTCCCTGGTCTTAGGAGAGAGAACATGTCGCGGATAACAACTTCGATCGCAGCAGTCTTCTGCGCAATGTGTCTTGCGTGTGGCGATGGAAACGAAGACGAACACTCGCACGAAGGAGACGACGAGCACTCGAACGGCCCCACCGCGAAAGCGACGTTCGCCCCAAAGAGCGGCAACACGACGCTCGCTGGCACGGCGACGTTCTCCGGCGAAACAGGCAAGGTTTCGATCAAAGTCGAGCTCACCGGTGCACCTCCAGGCGAGCACGGCCTGCACATTCACATGACCCCCGACTGCGCCGACGAGATGGCCATGAACGCCGGCGGTCACTGGAACCCGGGCATGCACACGCATGGCGCACCGGGTGCTGCCGTCTCACATCTCGGCGACATTGGAAACTTCACGGTCGCTGCAGATGGAACGGCCACCCACACCGCAACGAATGCGCTCTGGGAGCTCGGCACGGGAACCGCGAACGACGTGAAGAACAAAGCAGTGGTCGTTCACGCTATGGTAGACGATCTCAAGACAGACCCCACCGGCAACGCTGGCGGACGCATCGGCTGCGGTGTGATCCAGTAAGCAGTTACGATCGACGGCTATCCCGAAAAGCCCCAATCGCATGGCTCAGCGCTATGCGATTGGGGCTTTTCGCTTGCGGCTGATGGCTGCAGCGTGATCTGCCACACAGCCCACATGGTGGGCCGATCCTTGACTTGCTCGCGCTAAGGATGGCAACTTCGTGCCGCTGTGGGCAGCGCGAAACGGGGACTCTGCATGCGCTGAACCGCTTACCTATTTACGGAACAGGGGATCCGGGCAACGCACGCTCCTGTTAAGGTATATGCATGACGCAAGGCTCAGAGCCGGGCAGCTCTCGGATCGTAGCCCTCAAAAGAGGTGGTGATGCCAAGCCACTTTTCATGTTTGCAGGTGTGGGTGGCGGACCGGAGACGTTCATTGATTTGGCTGCCCAGCTCGGCGATGAGCGCCCGATCTATGGCTTCCATCACATCGGCGCGCTCGGCGAGTGCGAGCCTGTTCGTCAAGTAAGTCGAATGGCGCAGCTGTACGCTGCGGAGCTTCGCGGCGTGCAACCGCACGGCCCCTATTATCTGTTTGGCTATTCGTTCGGCGGCGCGGTGGTGGTGGAGCTGGCGCGTGAGCTCGTTACGCAAGGCGAACGCGTTGGGCTTGTGATCATGGCGGACTGTCCGGCGCCGGGTTACCCCCGGCCTGCACCTCTGCTCAAGCGCCTCAAGACTCACGCCGACAACTTGCTAGGAATGCACGAGCAACGGCGCTCGGATTACCTGCGACAGCGTTTCAACAACTTGAGCACACGCATCCAGAAGCTCGCAGGTCTCATTCCCAACGATGATCATCAATATCTGAGTGAGCAGGTCCGTCGGCTCGAGGCTGCGCTGTATGAATCTTACAGGCACTACCAAGCGCTACCGATCGGCTTGGATGTGCTGTTTCTAACAGCTGACACACCACCCGAGTGGCCGACCGCATCATTCGACGATCCCCTGATGGGTTGGGGCGACGTGCTGCGCGGGCGCATCTCACAGTGCGCGATCCCTGGAGCCCATTTGACTGTTTTCGCACCTCAAAACTTGCCGGTGATGGCTGCACGAATTCGCGGCGCGCTCGAACGCGCGCAGCGCGCCGAGCGCCGTGAAGATCGCCCGTCCACCGTTCCGCTGCTGGTGAAGTCTCCATGAGCTCTCGGACCAAACGCAAATCGCCAGGCAGCCATCGTCCCAGACGAATCAAGTCAGTCACCCCGAAGAGCCGCGTCGAGAAGGTTGCGCCGCTGCAGCCGCGAGCTGCGGGCACGCAGACGCTGTCACCGATGCAAGCCGGCATGTTGTTTCAGTACGTGCTGAGCGAAGGCGTAAGCGATCGCGGCGGCTACGACATCGAGCAGCTGCACATTCGGTTGCAAGAAGCCCTCGACGCGCGCGCACTCAGCCGTGCGTTCAGCTTTGTCGCGCGCCGTCATCCGATCTTGAGCGTGGCGTTTAGTTGGGAAAGCGTGGAAGCGCCGCAGCAAGTAGCGCAGCCCGAAGTCACTGTGCCGGTGGAAGTGTTGGACTGGAGCGATACCGAGACGTCGGAGCTGCCGGGCATGCGCTCGGAGTTTCTGACCAAGGATCGCACACGCGGCTTCGATCTGCGGCGCGCACCACTGATGCGCGCGACGCTCTGCTTACGTGGCCCGAAAGAAGCCGAGCTGTTTTGGACGTTCCATCACATCCTGCTCGACGGTCGGTCGTTCGCGAATGTGCTGTTGGAAGTGTTCGACGCGTACGAGGCGCTGAAGCGCAACGCGGCGCCCACGCTGTCGCCCGCGCCGCGACCGTACAGCGACTACGTAACCTGGCTGCAAGCGCAGCGCTGCACGGAGAGCCTGGCGTTCTTCAAGAGTCTGCTGCGCGGCAAGAGCGCGCCCACGCCGCTGCCACTGGCCGAGCCCGCCGCGCGTCCGCTGCCGCGCGCCGGGGCGCACACTTGCTCGAGGTTTGTCTCGGACACGATCGCGCGCGAGCTCGCGAGCTTTGCTGAGCGGCATCAAACGACTGTCGCAGGGCTCGTGCAGGTCGCATGGGCGATCGTGCTGTACCGTTTGACAGGCGACACCGATCCTGTGTTCGGCGCAGTGCGTTCGGTGCGGCGCTCCGCGCTCGAAGGTGAAGCCGAGCACATGGTCGGCCTGTTCATCAACTCGCTGCCGATGCGGCTTGCGCTGAACGAAGAGCTGCCGATCGCCGAGCTGATCCAAAACGCCCGCACGCAGTCGGTGGCACTGCGCGCGCATGACCAGGTGGCGCTGGTCGACATCCAAGGTCAGAGCGAGCTACCTCCAGGGACGGCGCTGTTCGAGACGCTGTTGATGTACGAGAACCGCGAGCTCAACAGCAGCCTGCGCGAGCAAGATGCGCGCTGGAACACGCGCGTGTGCAGCTTGCACGAGCAACCTTCCCCGCCGCTCACTGTGATCGTTGTGAACGACGAGCGCTTGGAGCTGCGCGTGGTGACGGATCGCCGGCGCTATCGCGACGGTGTGGCGGAGCGCATCAGCGGTTACTTGAGCACTGCGCTCGGCTCGCTGCTCCAGGCGACGCGCATTCGCGATGTGGAGGTGCTGCCCGCGTCTGAGCGCCAGCGCATCTTGTTCGAGTGGAACGACACTGCGCGCGAGCTCTCGAACCAAGCGCGCATCCACGAGCTGTTCGAGGCGCAGGTGGGCCAGCGCCCGGACGCGATCGCGGTCGAGCTCGAAGGCGCGACGCTCACCTACAGCGAGCTCGAAGCACGCGCCAATCGTGTGGCCAACGCGCTGCGCGAGCGCGGCGCAAAGCCCGGGCAATACGTGGCCGTGTGTCTGTCGCGCAGCTTGGATCTGGTCGCGTGTTTGGTGGGCGTCGCGAAGTCTGGCGCTGCATACGTGCCGATCGACGCGGACTACCCGCGCGATCGCATCGCGTTTATGCTCGAAGACGCAAAGGCGCAGCTGGTGATCACCGAGTCAGCGTTCGTTGACCGCTTCGATCAGGCGGTGTTGCTCGCGCAGGGGCCTGAGATCGCTGGCGCGTCCAGCGCACGTCCGAAGCCAACAGCGGCAGTGACAGATCCCTGTTATGCGATCTACACATCGGGCAGCACCGGCAAGCCCAAGGGTGTCGTGCTCACGCATCGCGCCGTGGTGAACACCTTGGACTGGGTGTCGCGCACGTTCGAGGTGGAGCCCGGCGATCGCCTGTTGTTCGTGACCTCGCCCTGCTTCGATCTGTCTGTATATGACATGTTCGGTACGCTGGGTGCCGGCGCGACCGTCGTGGTCGCGAGCTCTGAGTGCATGCGCGAGCCGCGTGCGTTCGTGGACTCGATCGTCAGCCAGAAGATCACTGTTTGGGATTCGGCGCCTGCAGCGCTGCAGCGCCTCGCGCCGTTTTTCCCGACGCATGGCGGTCAAGACTTGCGTCTCGTGATGTTGAGCGGCGACTGGATCCCGCTGACCTTACCGGACGAGGTCCGCAGGTCGTTTCCCGCTGCGCGCGTGATGAGCTTGGGCGGCGCGACCGAAGCTGCGATCTGGTCCAACTGGTTTCCGATCGGCGCGCTCGATCCGCGCTGGACGAGCATTCCCTACGGTCGACCCATTCAAAACTCGCATTACCATGTGCTCGACAAGCGTCTGCAGCCGGTGCCGATCGGTGTGCCCGGTGATCTCTACATCGGCGGGACATGCCTCGCACAAGGCTATTTGAATCGGCCCGAGCTCAGCGCTGAGCGCTTCATTCGCGACCCGTTCCGGCCGCAAGGTCGGCTGTACATGACCGGCGATCTGGCGCGCTACTTCGATGACGGCGTGATGGAGTTTTTGGGTCGCGCCGACTTCCAAGTGAAGATCCGCGGCTATCGCGTGGAGCTCGGCGAGGTCGAAGCGGCGATCGCAGCGCTGCCGGGTGTACGCGAGGTGTTGTGCGCTGCATATTCGGACGCGTCAGGTCAAAAGGCGCTGGTCGCGTATGCGGTGCCGCAAGGATCCGCGACGCTCGACGAAAGCGGCATCGTCAAGGCGCTGGCGGCCAAGCTGCCTTCGTTCATGGTGCCCTCACAGATCATCTTGCTGCCCGCGATGCCGGTCACTGCCAACGGCAAGGTCGATCGCAAAGCGTTGCCGAGCCCGACTGAACGCTCGCTCGTCACGGAGTACGTCGCGCCGCGCAGTGAGCTCGAGCAGAAGCTCGTCGGGATCTGGCAGGAGCTGCTCAAGCGCGATCGCATCGGCGTGACAGACAGCTTCTTTGCGCTCGGCGGACAGTCGCTGCTCGCGGTGCTGTTGGTGTCGCGAATCGAGCGCGATCTCGGCGTGCGGCTGCCGCTGTCGCGTGTGCTCGAGCACCCCACGATCGAGGCGCTCGCCAAGGAGCTTGGTGCGCCCGCAAGCAAGCGAAGCGGTCACTTGATCACAGTGTCGAGCGGCGGCAGTGCGACGCCACTGGTGCTGATCTCGGGCATCGGCGGCTTCGGCTTCATCTTTCACGGGCTCGGCAGTCATCTCGGCAACGATCATCCACTGCACGTGTTGAACGCGGTGGGCGCGGACGACAACGACGAAGCGCTCGAGCACACGATCGAAGGTGTGGCCAATGTCTACGAGCCGCAGATCGTCGCGGCCTGTCCGGAAGGTCCGATCATCCTCGGCGGCTACAGCTTCGGCGTGTTGGTCGCGCTCGAGCTGGCGCTGCGCTTCGAGCGCATGGGCCGTTCGGTGCCGCTGATCGTCTCGTTCGATGGCTTTGCGCCCGGTCATCCACGCCTGATGTCGGTGAGCGAGCGGCTCATGGTGCACGTGAAAGAGCTCGGGCGGCGCAGTCACATCGGGCGCGTCGAGTACGTGAAAGCCCGCGTAGATCGCGTGCTGTCGCGCTTTCGGCCGACCCAAGAAGAAAAAGAAGGCACGTTCCCGGCGCCCGCTGTGCTCGATCCCGAGATGGAAGCTCGGCTGACGCGCGTCGCGGACGCGCTGTTTGCCGCGCGCGAGAAGTACCGACCGAGAGTCAAAGCCAACTGCGATGTGTTGCTACTCAAAGCATCGATCCCCTTCGATTGGTCGGGTAGCATCTTCGACCCACTGTATGGCTGGCGCGACTTTGTTCGCGGCAAAATCGATACGCATGTGGTGCCCGGTGAGCACCTGCACATGTTCCGGTCCGAGAACGACGAGCTACTCGCGGAACTGCTGCGCCAGCACTTGGCTGAGCTGGAGGCTCCGAGACGGCCATGACTCGGCGGCAAGCGCTGGTGTTTGCGCTGGCCATCTGCGGCGCGCTGTTTCTGATCGCGGCGTACAAG
>Ga0114940_10000328_pt1 | contig 24507 bp, 26 predicted proteins | sample ColdCreekSource_FD_87195 | JGI IMG/M metagenome (GOLD analysis project Ga0114940, IMG submission 87195) | Groundwater microbial communities from Cold Creek, Nevada to study Microbial Dark Matter (Phase II) - Cold Creek Source | ecosystem: Environmental > Aquatic > Deep subsurface > Groundwater ... | reverse complement strand
CGTCGTTTGAATAAAGATTATGAAGTTTTACCTGCAACTTCTGAAACAATGATTCGAGTTGCTATGATTCGTCTGATGTTAAGGAGGCTGGCATAATCTGATACTTTTCAGACATCCTCTAAGTAAAAATTAAAATATATTCAGATTATGGATAGATCGTCAAAAATACTTAAGGGACTAAGCTGTTACCAATAAATTATGAATAATCGCTATACAGTCGATAGCCGAACAGCAAAAATCAGACAAGCAGTCACTTTCCTTTCGATAATCGCCGCTTTTGGCACGAATGTTTTGGCTAATATTAATCCACCTAATGGGTTAACTATTGGCGCAATTTCTAATAAGTTTTTCAGCGATATCTTAATTACTCCTGCTAATTACGCCTTTGCTATCTGGGGCATAATTTACCTGGGTTTAATTAGTTTTGCCATTTATCAAGCTTTCCCTGCACAAAGAGTCAATCCCTTACTCAGAAAGATTAGTTATCAAATTGCGATCGCATCTTTAGCCCAAATTGTCTGGGTTTTCTGTTTTCTTTACCGTCAATATGCTTTGTCTTTGCTGGCAATGTTGGGGATATTATTGCCCTTAATTTCTGCATACCTGCGTTTGCCTTTTGACACTCGGATTTCTCAAGCGCAAAAATGGTTGGTTCGTACTCCAGTTAGTCTTTATTTAGCCTGGATCAGCGTGGCGACAATTGTTAACGCGGCAACCGTATTAGAATCATGGAAGTGGAATGGCTGGGGAATAAGCGCGTCACTATGGACGGTGCTGATGTTGTTAATAGCAGCATTAATTACTACTACGGTAACTCTTCCCCGACTTGATTTTGCTTATGCTAGTGTCTTTGTCTGGGCTTTAATTGCGATCGCAATTAAGAACATCAATAAGATTATTATCTCAGGCACAGCGATCGGATTAGCAATTGCGTTAGTAATTCTGTTACTATTTTTTGGTCTTTACTTTTCATCTAATCGGAACATTGGCAATAATTAATAGTCAAAATTTGTCTTTAGAAATAATTATTCCCCTCGCTTTAATTTCACTTTTAGCTTTTTATGTTGCCTGGAATTTAGGAGCTAATGATGTTGCTAATTCCATGGGAACTTCTGTTGGTTCAAAAGCAATTACTTTAACTCAAGCGATCGTAATTGCCGGAATTTTAGAATTTACAGGGGCGGTTATATTTGGTCACGAAGTGTCGTCAACTTTGGCTACTAAAATCGCTAATCCAAATTTATTTATTGATACTCCCCAAACATTTTTAGTTGGGATGATTTCGGTATTGCTTGCCTGTGGTTTATGGTTACAAATTGCTACTAACAAGGGTTTACCTGTGGCATCTTCCCATGCTGTAGTTGGTGCGATCGCAGGTTTTAGCTGGGTGGCAATTGGCTTTGATGCGATCAACTGGAGTAGTATTGGTTTTATTTGTCTGGGTTGGATAGTTACACCCGTCATTAGTGCTGTTGTTGCCGCTAGTTTATACAGTTTGCTGCGATATTGGTTAATCGAAAGAGATGATTCTCTAAAGCAATTGCGAGAATGGATTCCTTGGTTAAGTGCTACCTTAATTGGCATTTTCGGCATAATTGTTTTCCCAACAATCGTACAGTTACCATTATTTGATTACTGGTCTTTACCTAAACAAACTATTAGTTTGGGATTGGGACTATTGGCCACAGCTTTGATCACTTTTTATAGCTGGCAGCAGTTAGATGAATATCAAAAAGAAAAAATTGAAACATCGATTTTAGAAAAAATCATGGGTAAATTTCAGGTACTTAGTGCCTGTTTTGTTGCTTTTGCCCATGGTTCTAATGATGTGGGCAATGCGATCGCGCCTCTAGGGGTAATTGTCTATATTATCAATACTAATTCTGTTCCTATTAATGACCTGAATATACAGACTTGGATTTTAGTTTTAGGAGGTTTAGGAATAGTTGCAGGGTTAGCTGTACAGGGAAAAAAAGTAATTGCTACAGTTGGAGAAAATATTATTTCTTTAGTACCCAGTACGGGTTTTTGTGCTGAAATATCTACTGCAACTACAATTTTATTAGCGTCTCGTATTGGTTTACCTGTTTCTACTTCCCATGCTTTAGTTGGTAGTGTCATTGGCATTGGATTAATTGCCAAAAATCAAAAAGTTCGTTGGTCAACTATTAAATCTGTAGTGTTGGCTTGGGTCGTTACGATTCCTGTTGCAGCTATCTTAAGTGCGGTTATCTTTTCTTTACTATTATTAGTCATTAGTCATTAATGATTTATGATTGCTATATCAACAATCAACAAAAAAATAGACTTAAGAAAGTTTTTTGTAATGGGAGAAGTCCTGATTATGGGTAGAAAAGCAAAAATAAAAAAAATGCGGCAACCAGAAAACGTTACCGCTAAACCTAATCAAAAATATGATTCGACTGAGTTTGTTGAACAATTTGCCAGGATGGGTTATCAATTGCAATCGAATCAACCCCAACCATCAGCAAATAGAGGTAATATCTCCCCAGAAATTCCTCAAGCGAGAATCGAACCTCAGTTGTAAGTAAGTCGGCATTAAACAATCAACCTATCCCTCTTCTGTCACTTGACGAGAAATAGATAGTTTCTATCGTGCCGACTTACTTATATCAACTAATATAAAAGCTTAAATTAAGATATTGTTCAAGATTTTACGAGTTAATTCCCAGCTAGATATAGGCAAAACAATAGGCCAAAATAAAGGAGCTATTAATAAAACAATCCAAGATATCAAATCGGTTTTAGGTGTACTATAGTCTTGGGAAAAAAGCATAAACCAAAAACTAAAGACCATCAGAGAAATTGTGAAATACCAAGTAACTAAGTTTTCTGACATTATTTAATACAATCAATTAACTACTGTCTTGTTCTTGTTCTCAATTATTGTTGACAAAATTGGCAAAGGTAATTCGTAAAAATACTTAACATTAAGATCAGAATACATTACCGATAAATGCATACTAGGTTAAGAAAAATTTTCTTAACCTAGTATGTAATCTATTTTCTGTTGATAATTTTGCGAAACCAAGATTACTCGCTACTCAGTATATTTACACAAACATAGAATTCAAGAAATTATTTAAGCAAATTTTAATAATTAGACCCATCTACAAAAAAAATTGGAAATCTAAATAGATCAGTTTTCTCTTTTCCCTTTTATCTCAGTTAATCAAGGCTTATCAAATTTAAACAAAAGTTTTATTGCGTCTATGAACTAATTCCATTCCCCGAAAAACTAGATGGGGATCAATAATTATCTCTGGACTAACTTTAGGGAATTGAATTTGCCAATATCGAGATAGTAAATCCGAGTCTCCCCCAGTCAAAACAATTTGACTATCAGGAAATTGTTGAAACCAATCAATAATATAACTGTGTATACCTGCAATTACTGTATAAATAACCCCACTGGCGATCGCATTGTCCGTATCCAAAGCCCAGCGAGGGGGTAAAGATGATGGTAAAGTTATTTCGGGTAAAGCTGCCGTTTTTTGTCTGAGAGAGCTAAATTGCGCTCGCAAACCAGGCACAATCGCTCCACCTACTAATCGCTGTTTTTGATCCACCCCCGTAAAAGTCAAAGCTGTACCGCCATCAATAACTAAACAGGGATAACCATAAGTTTCTCCTGCACCCCAAGTAGCTAAGGCGCGATCAATTCCCATCGTGGGATAAATGTTTTTTAAGACAATATCTTTTAAAGTAATTTTTCGTAAATAAAGATAATCTTGCCAGAGTTTTGTTTGTTGTGGAACAACTGAAGCCAGATAAATAGGTAACTGAGGTAAAGATTTTGCGCTCAAATTAATTGGTAAAACTTCTTGAAGCAACTGTTCTTTTTTGACTTCAGTTGATAGATGTTTACTATCCCAAACCTCAACTAAATAGTCACTTTTAAACCACGCCCAGTGTAATCTAGAATTCCCAATTGCTAACGCTAACCAATTACTGGATGTCGAATGATTATTCACTGTCAGCGAGGGTTTTAAAGTAATGGTATGTTTAATTGTACTAATCAATCGATAAAATCTTAAAACATCGTCATAAATATAAGAATATAAGATATGGAAGCGACTAGGGTTCATACTTCTAAGAATTTTAAAAAACTCCAGGCGCGGTTACGAGGATTAGCAGGAAAAGCGATCGCTGATTACAATATGATCGAAGATGGCGATCTCGTGATGATATGTCTGTCAGGAGGTAAAGATTCATACACCATGCTGGACTTGCTGCTCAGTCTGCAACGAAAAGCTCCCGTTAAGTTTGAGCTATTAGCAGTTAATTTGGATCAAAAACAACCAGGTTTCCCAGAACACGTTTTACCAGAGTATTTAGCTTCTTTAAAAGTTCCCTATCGCATTGTGGAACAAGATACCTACAGCACCGTTACTAGAGTGATTCCTGAAGGAAAAACCATGTGCGGCTTATGCTCTCGTTTGCGTCGTGGAGTTCTCTATCGGGTTGCAGAGGAAGAAGGAATTAATAAAATTGCTCTAGGACATCATCGCGATGATATTATTGAGACTCTTTTTCTCAATATGTTCTATGGTGGACAACTCAAAGCCATGCCTCCCAAGTTATTGAGTAATGACGAAAAAAATATTGTCATTCGTCCTCTAGCTTATTGTTCTGAAGCTGAAATTCAAAAATATGCCAAGGTGCGAGATTTTCCGATAATTCCCTGTAATTTGTGCGGTAGCCAAGAAAACTTACAACGAGTACAAATAAAACAAATGCTTCAAGCATGGGAAAGAGAATCTCCAGGAAGAATTAATAGCCTTTTCCACAGTCTGCAAAACGTCTTTCCCTCGCACCTAGCCGATACAAAAGTATTCGATTTCGCTGGTTTAGGTGAAACAGCCGATACCTAAATGCGTAGTGCTATAAGCTCAATTCATGCCCTTAAATTTTTCTTTTGCCGATTCAAATGCTTCTTTCATGACTAACTGAATCTGCTGCGGATCGGGTTTTTTACCACCCATGAGATCGCCGAAATAAACACAAGCTCCTTCACCCAAAGACCAAGTGTAAGCAGCCGCCCAGGAAGCAGCAATTACGCTACCAAAACCAGGAATAAATTTAATTAATTCTCTTCCGACTGCTTGAGCGAAAAATCCCCCAGCGATCGCACTAACGATTCCCCCAGCTTGAGAAGGGGTGAGGGTTTGTCCGTATAATTTTCCTAATAACCCCACCAGGGATATCTGTAAAGCAGTCAATACAGGCATAGTTGCAAAGGGCAACGGAACAGCCGCCACGGTAGCCGCCATAGTAGAAAAGGCAACAATATAGCGTCGTGCCGTATCGCGATACAGGTTTCCCAATTCTTCCCCCACACCCTTGTCTAATAGCTGATAAATAGCGCGGGATTCTGCTTCAGGCAGCAATTGAGCCAAAGCATTAGTCAGTGCTTCTAAGCCGTAAAATATGGGGCTGTATTCATCTTCTTCTAAGGTAAAATCAATTAAAATAGTGCGATCGCAAAATTCTGTAAAATCTTTTTCAATAGCCTGAAAAGCTCTGGTTACCGTTTCATATTGTGGTGGATAGTCAGGATGATCCCCAACATCTACAGGATAGACTTCGTGTAAGCAAGTTACCGCCAACAAACAAGGTATAGTCGGATATTGCTCACATAGTTGCTTGGCTACCTGTCGTAAAGTGTCAGTAGCAAAATCGCCAATTTTAACCGTCAAAATCAAAATTCTGGGACATTTGCTTTCCCTATTTAATTCTGCTTTTAATTCTTCAATAATTGTCTGGGTAGCTTGATTTATATCCCCTAATCCCACCGTATCGGTAAAAATTAGTAAGGGTAAATCTTCAGAAGGATAAGCATATCTTTCCGTGTTTTGGGTGTGGGGGCGAAATCCTTGGCCAATAATTTCTGCTGAAACTCCCGTTAATCCTCGGACAATTGAGCTTTTTCCCGCTTGAGGTTTGCCAATTAATAAAGCTTCAGTTGTCGGTAGTTTCGCTTTTACCGTTGCTAAGATTTCAGCTACTTTCTCGTCACTCACACTAAACCATTCACTAGTCTTCTGAGCAACTCGATCAACTGGGACAAGATGCCTAATACGCCCTGTAGTGCTATTTAAAACATCCACTGCACGATTTTTCCAATTATTTACCCAAGCAAATTTACTCATTGCTTATTGCTCATTAATTATTCACCGCAACAGCGATCAATGCCCAAACTATCTAAAATTAAATCGCTGACAGCATTTGCGATCGCAAATTCGCTGTAAAAACTGCGACTAAAATCGAAAGCTTGCATCTCAGTAATAATAGCAATAACCAAAGAACCCAGGTCATTTTCTCCTTCTAAACGCTGGCGTACAAAAATTTGTGATGCTCTCTGGGCTATTTTACCGTTAACTGTCTCTGGTAGAAATTCTGCATCTAGCCAAGTGTGCAGAGATTTTTTCAGCCACTCTTGTTCAATATCAGGATTTTGAATCGGTGGTAAAGTAATTGGGGGAATTGGTTGGGCTGTATCTGTCATGGTATTTTATTTTGCTATATATATATATTTTGTCTAATCTAAGCATCTTTGAATCAGGAATAAATAAAATTAATCACGATTTTATCGCTGTCTTGGTTTACACAATGGTATAAAATACTTAGTCTAAAAAGTTTTTAACTTTAGTTAAGTTAAGCAATAAATATATAAGTCATAAATTTACACTGAACAGATCTCTTCTGTAGCATTTATGAAATTATCCGCATACGATAGTTTTTACCCATGAGTCAGTCAAATTTTCAACCTGTTACGGAAGCTTGGTTAGAAGTACAGAATTTATTAACGGCTTTTGCCAACGATCCTCAAAGTCAGGATATTCTCTTAGCTGCTTTCGGCGATACTTTTAATAGAGAAGCAGCAACATCTTTTCTAAAAACTGAAATCGGCAATAACTTTAGCAACCTCCCTAACTTTGAAATTCGTAACTCAGCAGAAATTAATCATGCTAATGGCGCCTATTCCTCGACCACCAATACTATTTATCTAGCGGCAGAATTGTTAGAGCGTAATGATAACGATTTTAACAATAACAATGATCAAATTATTGAAAGCGTTATTTTAGAAGAAATTGGACACTTTCTCGATCAACGATTTAATAGCGCAGACGCACCAGGAGATGAAGGAAACTTGTTTGCTGCTTTCGTCCAAAGAGACAATCAAAAAGATAATCTCAGTGACGCAGACATAGCTCAAATTAAATCTGAAGACGATACTGCCACAGTTATTCTAGATGAACAAACTATTAAACTAGAACAAGCCAACCCAGGTGAAAACCCTGCTTTTGACTTAATCGGACTAACCGACTTACGCAACGATCCTCAGTTTGCTGGCATTGATGGTAGTGGTTTGAGTGTTGCAGTTATCGATACAGGAATAGACACTGCTCATCCTCTACTTAAAAATAATTACATTACAGGTTACGATTTTTTTGACGATGATTCCGATCCTTCTGATGAAGATGGACATGGTACCCACGTATTAGGTACGGTAGGGGCAACTGATGAAACTATTGGAGTCGCACCAGATGTTGATTTAATTGGTTTGAAAGTATCAGGTGCAGATGATGATAATGAAGGTTCAATCCCTTTATCAGATGCTACTAAGGCATTACAATGGGTATTAGATAACCATCTAGAATACAACATCACCGCCGTTAATATGTCTTTTGGCAGCGGTTTTTACAACTCAGAATCAGAGGTTACTGACGACCCCAGAATTGATTTAATCAATAGCCTCGAACAAGGAGGAGTGACGATTGTTTCATCGGCGGGGAATGATTATTATGTTGCTCAACAGGAACAACTGGGACAGTCTAGTTTGACCGCGCCTGCTATATATTCAACTATAGCTGTGGGTGCTGTTTGGCAAGACAGTAGCGAACCATCACCTTATTTGTGGGAAAGTGGAGCAGAAGACCTGAGCGTAGGTGCAGACCGCCTTGTCAGTTTTAGTCAGCGTTCAGATGCGGACAATTTTCTACTCGCCCCTGGTGCTGTAATCAATAGCACCGCTGTTGGTGGCGACTTGAAAAAAGTAGGCGGTACAAGTCAAGCAACACCTCATGTAACAGCTGCTGTAGCTTTATTACAAGAAGCATCATTGCAATTTGGCGGACGGTTGCTAACTCCCGATGAAGTAGTTGATATTCTTCGTTCTAGTGCCGATAGAGTTATAGATGGTGATGATGAAAATGATAACGTGACCAATACTGAGATTTCTTATCCTCGGATCAATATCTATAATGCCATTGTGCAAGTTAAACAACAATTTAGTTTAAACAATGAAAACAATCCAGATGATGATCTGACTCCAGGCTCTACGGTTTATCGTTTTTTCCGTCCCGATGTCGGGGTTCATTTCTATACGGCTTCGGAAACAGAAAGAGACTCGTTAATTGCCAACTTACCCCAATATACCTACGAGGGTGCATCTTATAATGCCGCCCCAGAAAATGCCGATCCTGTAACAGGAGCTAAACCAGTTTATCGTTTCTTTAATAAGAATGCGGGAGTGCATTTGTACACTATCTCCGAAGAAGAACGAGACTCGATTCAGGATAATCTATCTAATTACAACTTTGAAGGAATTGCTTATTACGGATACGAAAGTGATCTCGAAGGAACTAGTCCTTTATATCGTTTTTATAATCCTGTTGTTGATGCCCATTTTTATACTCCTTCAGCTGCTGAAAGAGATTCAATTTTAAAAAATCTGCCCGATTACCAACTAGAAAGTAATGATGGCGTTGCTTTTTATATCGAACCTCTGGCTGAGATTTAACATCAATCTATTGATCAATTAAGAGTTTTAAGTAATTAAAGATAAACCCTCAACTGAACTAAGAAAGTTTGCTTTTAACTAAAGCCTGAATTTTTTTCCCATCGGCTTTGCCTTTGAGCTGTTTCATAGCTGAACTCATAACTTTACCCAAGTCTTTAGCGGAAACTGCACCAGAAACCGCAATGATTTCATCGATAATGGCGGCTAGCTCACTGTCGCTTACTTGTTCTGGTAGATAAGTTTCGATGATGGCTAGCTCTTGGCTTTCTTTGTCTGCTAAGTCGTCCCTTCCGGCATTATGAAACTGTTCAATAGAATCCCGCCGTTGTTTAGCTTGTTGCGATAATAGTTCTATTTCTTGTTCTTCTGTAAGGCTTTCTTGACCTTTAGGGCGGACATCAATTTCTTTGTCTAAGATCGCTTTTTTAATGCTGCGTACTGTTTGTAGACGAAGTTTATCTTTGGCTTTCATTGCCAATTTGATGTCTTCTCCAATTCGTTCTTTAAGACTCATTTTTCTTTATAGTTTGGACTTTGTTATATCTATTGTTTTACTTTAACTAGCCTAATTTTGGATGTTGGTTTCTCAATGAACATCCATGATCAGTGAGAAATCGCTATTGTTAATATCAGCATTATCCATCCCTTTTTGTGAGCGTAACGGTTGAAGTGATTCGGGGCTATTAACCTTACCATCCAAACCAAGTATATTGTACTGTCCGCTCACTTCATCTGCTCTAAAAATTTAGATGCATTTGGCCTGATTAAAAATCAGCTTGGTCTAAAATACCAGTTTGTACTACTCCACTAGGTTGCAACGAAGGATTGTTAAAGTTGTATGGATTAATTGTTCGCGTTGGTGATTGATAATTGGTAGGAACAAGAGGATTATAATTGAGGAGTGGTATTTGATAACTATTAAAGTTATTTAATTGAGATGTTGAAGGGTTGGGATTAATCGGAGAATTTAAGGGAGTTGCCTGATGGTCAGAGAGACTCCGCTGCTTGTCTCCCGAAGCGGAGGGAAAAACAACGGGGCTTCTTCTGACTTCGTTAATTGTTGTTTGTGACGACCGCAAAATACTGGGAGCAGTAATCAAACTATTATTAATACTATTGAGATGAGTTACCGTATTCTGGTTCGTTTGAGGGGTTACTTGAAGATTGCCAGTATTAGGTGATTGACTAGGAAATAAAGCTGGATAAACGTTTGAAGAGGATGATTTAATCAATTTTTGCCCAGAATTTTCTGGAATTTGGTTATTTGAAAAATGTTTAGTTGAACTCTTTTGATTTGAAAAAGATGATTTCGATCTATATTTGGAACTTGGTTGAAACTGATTTAAGCTGCCCTGCGTATCAGTGAGAATGGCTGAGTTATCTACAGAGGAATTGTTGATATTTGTAGCTGATGGAAGATTATTATTTTGTTCTATCTCTTTTAAAATTAGATCTAAGTCACCCAAATCAGCACCTAATGACAAATCTTCTGTCGATAGTTGTTCTCGTTTTAATTCCCCCAGGCTAATCTTCTTATTGATATCCTTAGAACTATATTCTTTTTTGAGCCACTGATTATTTTGTCCAAATTGGTAAGCGGTGAATCCTAGTGTTGAGATTATTCCCATAGCGACCCAAAATACTGCCATACTGAAAGTATTTTTCTTGGCTTTAGTTACTCTATTAGATGTTGAAATATATTGATTATTTTTCATAAGTATATAAATTTGTTAGTCACATATTTTACTCGCTTTTGCCAAGAATGTAACAGGTTTAATTCTTTTATTGTTACTAGAAATTACGGATTGACAAAAATTATTAGTTATAAATTTAGATGATGCGATGGGCTTTGCCCGCGCATCCGCGCGCATCGCACTGTAAAATTTTTAGATATTCTTTAGTATATACTCTACAATTAAAGCGAAATAACGTTAAAAATATTAGCTGTTCTTTTTATACTCGATTAGATAATGTTTAGAGTTGTAACCCCTGGTTTTGAGGAGAAATTTATCCGCTGGACTGATGCTTTGGATAAAGCTAACGCTTTGATACCTAGTTGTAAAAGTCTCTTTGAAGATATTCGTATTTACTATGAAGATAATTTAGTTTGGATTTATAGTCGCTCTCACAAATATCCTCAATATATAGGTCCCAGAATTTATGATAAGTTAGCTAGGCTATTTATCAAAGAAGCAACGGAAGAAGAACAATCTCAAAATTCAGAATCTAGAGAAAATTAAGACAAGATTAATAAATTCAGCTTTAAAATTAATATATTGCTTTTGCTAAAGTTACGATAAATCTTATATATGAAATCATTAAAACTGTTACATAGCAGAAAAGTAAAACAGTAACGCGTTTGCGCTGATTTTTAATATAGTATTTATTATTTGTTTTACAATAAATTTTCTTTACTGATTTACCAACTAAATCTTTTTTAAGGACTACGTTGTAATAAAGATATAAAAAATTATAAATTAGGAATAATAAGGTGATTATATTTAAAGGATGATAGAGCAAATAAGCATTGCTATTATAAAATAAACATTGTTCTGCTGATGAACTAAATAAACATTTGATTGGACTTAATTTAATTAATTTAATACTAAAAAATAAAGCAACCAATATTATTGGTACATAACATAAATATGGGTTGTAAATTATTTTCTCAACTCTCGACACCATTTTAATGTTCTATATTTACATATTTAAATTACCAGTATAATTGTTGCATGAATTACAACGTTCATTTTTATAGTTTCCATCAAGAAGTAAGAAAAATATTTGTCTAATGTTTGTCTAAAAAGTCGGAGAGTCTCCTCGATTAGTGAAGCGATTGATCGGAACTCAACCAGATACTAACGATGAAATGTCATTTTCAGCCAACATCTATACAATTAAGATAGATATAGAAAAAAGTGTTGTGGGCTGATATTGGTATGTTAGGAAGTTTTCAGCAAAGTAATTTGCGAATTGAAGTCAATGCTAGAGAAGAAACTATAAGAGATAGTTTACTACAAAGCGATCGCCTGAAAAAGTGGATGTGGCCACAAAATTTTTCTTCGTTATCAGAAAATCTAACTACGGGAGACATTTTTATTAGTTCTTTGGGTTTGGTGGAGATTGAACACCAAGTAAAAAGAGTCGAAGATAACTGTCTGCTTCTGCTACTAAGTAAGGGTATCGACGGCTACCACGAATGGTATTGGGGCGAAGGATGGCTACAATCTCGTCTAGAAGGCGTATCTATATTACCTCTAAATCTCGGTCAAACTTTTAGTCTGTTTCGCCTACGTCAATATCTCGCTAACAGCTAATTGATATATTGATATATTTAGAAATCATTAAACACAGACACGATAATGAACAATCCTGAAACAGATATTAAAGATCGCAGTTTTGCTGCCTTAGTTTATTTACTGCCATTGGTGTATGCTATACCTTTCGGATTTTTGTTACTAACGCAATTTCCTTGGCTTTACCAATTCTTTAATCCTCTCATTGAACTTTATAAAGTTACTAATACTCTTCCTTTTGCCAGCATAATCATTTTCTTTGGTTTGTGGTTTGCTGTAGTTAGAAACGATAAGATCAGCCATTTTATTCGTTTTAATACGATGCAGGCCATTCTGGTAAATATTTTGCAAATTTTATTTAGCCTAATAATGAGTATTTTAATCCCGGTTTTTGGCAGTCAAAGCCTAATCACAGAAACCCTCAGCAATACAATTTTCATGGGTACGATAGCTGCTTGCTTCTTCTGTATTTTCCGTTCTGTTCAGGGTGTATACGCAGAAATTCCTACTCTTTCTGATGCTGCTTCTTCCCAAATTCGCTGACCTAACATCCAACAATATGCCTCAAGCAATAATTGCTTGAGGCATATTGCTCTAATAAGACTGAATGTACCCAAGCTTGTTTGCCAAAACGATCACATTACTTGGTGATTGTTTTTTTTGACGACAAATAACCAAATTATCGGAGTTGATTTCATTCTCAATTTAGTCATTAAGTTTTATACCTTTTCTTCTTCTTTAGGGTTGTGATTCGCAGTAATCTAGAATCATCAGTAAATAGCAATCATTAAATATATAGGGTTTAACCATGCTTAAGAAAATTTTATATGCTGATTCTGGCGCCGATAACGCTCAAGATATGCTCAAAATTTTGTTAGATCTTCCCGCAGTCAAAAACTCAGAATTATCGATTTTGCGAGTGATTTCTCCCAAAACTAAAGAACAAGAAACCGAAGCTAGTGAGCAAGCACAGTCAAAAATTGATAGCTTGCTGGAAAAGTTGGGCATAGATAGCAATAAAGTTACTTCCCAAATCAAGGAAGGAGACCCCAAAACTACAGTTCTCAGCGTTGCTGAAGAATTAGATGCCGATTTAATTATTATGGGTTCTCGGGGACTGAGTAAGCTACAGTCAATCCTTAGTAATTCAGTTAGCCAATATGTTTTTCAACTAACTGAGCGTTCTATGTTGTTGGTTAAAGACGATATTTACGTAAAAAAAATTAAGCGAGTCATGGTGGCGATGGATAAGTCTCCCGCTGCACAATATGCTCTAGATGTAGCCCTCTCTTTATTTCAAGGATATCAAGATGCAGAAATATTTCTGACTCGTGTTAATCCCGATCTTCAATCAGATATCAATTTATCCCAAGCAGATATGGAAAGTAATCCAATTTTAGCTCCTGCGATCGCCAAAGTCAAAAGAACAGGGTTACAATATAAATGTATTGTCACTGGAGGTAGACCAGCACAACAAATTTGTAACCTTGTCGAAGCAAACAATATTGACTTATTAGCGATAGGTTCTCCAGAGCGTCGTCCTTCAATAGCGAAAAGCCTTCCAGATATTGATCGCCTATTGGGAACTTCTTTATCTGATTACATCCGCATTAAAGCTCAATGTCCAGTACTTCTGGCTAGAAAAGAAGAGTAAACGATTGACCCACTCCCCCGATTAAAAATTATCTCGTCTATAACATCCACAACATATACTGTAAAAAGAATTGACGTTGTGAATACTTTACACAACAAGATGAAGATGAGGGTTGAATAATGAATGAGCAAAACTAGTACTAATCAACTGATGTTTTCTATTTGGAACGCTATATCAAAGCCAAGCATTTGTTAGTATCTCTGACAGGTGAACCGACTGGTACAATTGACCCGATCTTGGAAGAACGTGGATTGAAACGCCGAATTGTTGCAACCGTAAATCAATTTGCCGTTGCACCTCGATTGCTTGTCAATTCAGATTTAATTGCCGTTTTACCAGCGCGAATCGTGCAAATTAGCGGATTGCTCGATCTACTTTATTTTACTTCTCTACCAGTAGAGATAAACCTTGCACCGTCAACGGTCAAAATGATGTGGCACGAACGCAATCACCGAGATTCAGCACAAATTTGGTTGCGATCTCGTCTAATTGAAATTTGCGCTCAGAATCTTCAAAATTAATATTTATATTCAAAAGAACGATTCGATAATGATAATTATCTCAAATATGCGATCGCTCGTTGTTCAAATTTAATTCATCTGTTATCCTGCCCCAAAAAATCCCAGATATTTAATATCTGGGAAAACCCAGAGTACTAAAACCTTGGGTGTTAGATATTAGCTTGTTCTGCTTTTTTAGTCATTACCCAAAGAGCATGAATAACACCAGGTAACCAGCCTAAAAGAGTCAATAAAACGTTAATGATAAAAGCTGAACCAAATCCGACGGATAAAAATACGCCTAGAGGGGGGAGGACGATACAAGCGACAATTTGAATAATGTTCATTTTTTACTAATTTTTTAGCGTCGATTTTAAGTTTATTGTCTATTTTATTACTACTTAAACCATCTACCTTAAGTAGTAAAAGAAATAACTTCTTCTGAAAAACAATCGAATAATTAAAAATATTCCTTTGGGAAGAAGAAGGAAAGCTATTTTGAAGTCAATATTAGAATATTCGGAAAATAATCAAATATTAATCTATACAACACAATAAGTTAAAGGATCAAATATGCAAAGAACACTTTTAACCCTGCTAGCTACTGCTTTAAGCCTACTTGTAGTCGATATCATTTTTCCTGGAGTTCAATTAGCCAATTTTCCTGCTGCTTTGATTGCGGCGGCGGCGATTGGATTAGTAAACTCTGGTGTCAAACCCGTAATTTCAACATTGTCATTACCGCTTAATTTTGTCACCTTGGGTTCTTTTTCTCTAGTTGTAAATGGTCTATGTTTTTGGCTCGCATCAGTTTTAGTGCCAGGATTTGCAGTAAGTGGCTTAATCGCTTTTATCTTAGCTCCAGTTCTTCTCTCTGGCGTAAATACTGTCTTAAGTCAGTACTTTGGGGAAAAATATCCTAATTTAACTGGAGTGCCTACAGACAAAGAATTGAGTGGTCAGTAAATTTCAGTTAACTTCTTCAGCTAATTTCAATTAATTAATGTAATGAGCAAAAAAGAGCAAGTTAACTGCCTGCTCTTTTTTTATAGATATTTTTGACGAATAAAAAGGGGAAATACTATGTTTGAGAGTGCAGAAATAACTTTAGGTGCTTCAGTACTATGGCTGGCACAAGTGAGAGGAAGGACAGCTCTAGTTTTTAGCGGGTCGCAATTTTTTACAGCTTTGATCGCAGGGGTGTTATTAGCTTTCGCATTCCAATTACTGTTTACTAATCTTGGAGTTGCAGCCTGGATTTCGACTCAAGGCAAATCGTCGAATTCATCCTCTGATGATAATAACAGAAAATCAATAAGTTTCGGGACTACTATTCGTCAAGTTAGTGTCAAATTAGGATTAGCAACTTTAGTCAGTGTGACTTTAGCTTTATTTATTGCTTGTATGTTGGCTGTCAGATTGGGTTTATTTGTCTCGCCTGTATCTGGTGCAATTGTAGGTTTGACGATTTGGGCAACTTTCTTTGCACTTTTAGTTTGGTTAAGTTCAAATAGATTAAGTTCTTTCATCGGTTCAGTGACTAATGCCGCAACTTCTGGTTTACAAGCAATTTTAGGCACTGCAACCGCAGCAATTGGCACTAAAGCGGCGAGTAAACAAGTGGTGGCTACGGCTGAAGCAGCAGCAGCAGCAGTTAGTCGAGAATTAGGAAATGCGATCAAGCCTCAGAGTTTACGAAAAGAGTTAGAAGGTTATTTAGGGAGAATAAAATCTCCAGAGGTAGATACAGATAAGATCGCGGCTGACTTTGAAAGATTGCTTGAGCGGGAAAATTTACCAGAAATTGGCGTTCACCTCCGTCAGTTTGATCACCAAACTTTTAGAAATTTAATCGGTAATCGCAGCGATCTTGCTGAAAAAGATCTCGATCGCATCGCCAAGAGATTGGAAACTATTTGGCAGCAAAAAATTGCCCAACGGCCAAAGTCTAAAGATCACCTGGCAGATTTCAAAAACTATCTTCAGTCGGCTACTCGCGAGCAACTTCTGGGTAAAGATTTTGACGATAAATTAGATACTCTAGTGAAAGAAAAGGATCAAAATCGTTCCTCCACAGGCACAAATCCAGTTTCTGAAGCATTAACATTAGGCGTTAATAGTCTCATCGGCTTGATTATGGGACGAAGCGATCTTTCTGAATTTGATATAGATAAAATTACCGCCCAAATGCAACAACTCAAAGGTCATCTAGGCGAACAGACAGATAAAATCGCCACTGGAGTAGGCATCAAAGATTCTCCAAGCTTGCTAAAAACAGATATTGAGAATTATTTGCTTAATATTTATCCCTGGAAGATCGGACAGGAAAACGCGCAGCGGGAATTTAGAGACATACTTTACAATCCTGAAGATGCTCCAGAAATAGTAGCTGCCGACCTCAGACAAATAGATCGCGCCTATTTTGCTGAATTATTAGGCAGAACAAATATCTATAATCAGACAAAAATCGAATCAATTAGTCAATTGTTAGAGAGGATTCGCTTAGAAGCACTCGATGAAGTTGAAGCGGCAATAGAGCAGAAAAAAGCGATCGCAACTTTAACTAAAGCCGAAGATTATTTATTGCATACTGCCAAGGAAAATCTTACTCCTGCTCAAATTCAGTTAAAGTTTAGCTCTATTTTCCTAGACTCGGATCTAGATTACCAACAACTTAGCGAACATCTCAATCAGTTTGAGCGCTCTGCCTGGGAAACTATATTTACTAAACGCCAAGATATCCCTGCTAGTGAAACCTCTAATCTAATTACCGAATTAGAAATAGCTAAAGAGCGAGTTCTCCGAGAAGCGCAAGAAGAACAGGCATCAGCTCAACTTAAAGTTGAAGTACAATGGCAGCGAGTTCAATCTTATCTGAGAGAGGCAAGCAAAGAACAACTTAGTCCTCAAGCTCTGCAAAAGGAATTGAAATTAGTTTTGAGTGATCGCAATATTGAAGGAGCAACGCGCAGAGCCAGAAAAACCCTTTTCGAGCGCGATACTTTGATGAGTTTGCTCGTTCAACGTCGAGATTTAAGCCGAGAACAAATTGATCGCACCCTTAACGAAGTAGAAAAAATTTGGCTGACCGTTCAGCATGAGCCGACCAAAGTGGTAGTTCAAGTTCAAGATCAGTATGAGCAAGCCAGCAGTGCGATCGCTGAGTATCTACGTAATACAGGTAGAGAAGAACTTAATCCCGAAGGAATTGAGCGAGATTTAACTAAACTGCTCGAAGATCCTAAGACTGGTTTTAAAGCAATTACAAATCGTCTGGCACAAATGGATCGCGATACTCTGGTACAGTTGCTCAGTCAAAGGGAAGATCTCAGTCAAGAGCAAGTCAATCAGACTATTGATCAAGTACAAGCAACTCTAGGAAACATTGCCAAAACACCCCGTCTTCTTGCCAAACAAACTCAGGAAAAAGTAGAGAGTTTTCAAGAAACAGTAGCTGATTATCTCCGTTCGACAGACAAAGAAGAACTGAATCCAGAAGGAATCAAAAGAGATGTACAGCTATTGCTGAATAACCCCCGTGCTGGGATGGGTAATTTACAAGAGCGCCTTTCTCATTTTGATCGCGATACTTTGGTTGTACTTCTTTCCCAACGAGACGATATTTCCCCAGAAGATGTTAACCGTATTATCGACGAAATTCTGGTGATTCGAGAGCAAATGTTGGAGCGGCTTAAGACAATTCAGAAGATACTTGATCGTGTCTTAATAAAAGTCCGCGATTATTTTAGAAGTCTTTCACTTCCTGAACTTAATTATCAAGGCATCAAGAACGATCTTGACAATCTATTTAACGATCCCAAAGCAGGATTTGAAGCCTTACGCGATCGCTTTTCTCATTTTGATCGTGATACTCTAATTAACATTTTAAGCTCTCGTGACGATATCTCCAAAGCTGATGTCGAGCGTATTGTATCGCAAGTTGAAACAACTCGCGATCGTTTGCTACAAAAATCAGAACGCATACAACTTGAAGCCAAGTTGCGCGTTGAAGAGGTTAAGCGACAAGCACAAAGACAAGCTGAAGAAGCTCGTAAAGCTGCCGCAGCGGCTTCTTGGTGGTTGTTTTTTACTGCTTTTATCTCTGCCATTGCTTCAGCTGGTGCAGGTGCCTTAGGTGCTATTGATTAGATTTATGGTTAGGTTGTCAATTAGCTTTAAGCTCTAAGCTTGGCAATGCGTGCGAATGCCAAATAGTTATTTTTTCTATTTGATTAAAAATCTACACAAGGAAATATTTCCTTGTGTAGATGCCCATTTAAAAGCAAAATGCGAGACTTGATTAAGTCAGAAATAAATCGAATCGAAAAGTGTCTTTGATTTATTGCTGCTGAGTTAGTAATTATTTATTAGAGAAAAAGAAAGATCAATGGCTGCATTAAAAGATAAAAGAGCTGTAGGTGTTTTTCCCACTCGTCGAGAAGCAGAATTAGCGCTCGAAGAACTGAAAAATTCTGGATTTTCGATGGATAGAGTTTCTGTCATTGCACAAGATGGTGATCGACAAAGGGATATTGCCGATGTCGAAGTTGAAGATCATGATCGCGTTGGTAACAAAGCTGATGAAGGCGCAAGCGCCGGTGCACTTACTGGCGGTGCCCTAGGCGGTTTAACTGGTTTGCTAGTTGGCTTAGGAGCCTTGGCAATTCCTGGAATTGGTCCAATTATGTTAGCAGGAGCAGGAGCAACCGCTCTAGCAACAACTTTAGCTGGTGGTGCAATTGGAGCCGCTGCTGGCAGTCTGGTTGGTGCGCTAGTCGGATTGGGAATTCCTGAAGAACGAGCCAAGGTCTATAATGATCGCGTTGCTAGAGGTGAATATTTAGTCATTGTTGATGGTACAGATGCAGAAATAGCTCACGCTCATAAGATTCTCCACGATCATCGTATCCAAGAATATGGTGTTTACGATGTACCCGTGAATAATGGAGCGGTAGCTCCTTCAATCAATCACGTCAATGAAACAGTCGCCCCTGAGCCTGACATGAGCATGAACCCCGCTCGTCCTAGCAATGTTCGTACAGACACACCTGTTGTAAAAGAAGATCTCAACAGAACAGACCGAGTCGGCTCGATTCCCGATAAAGAACCTGAAGTGATTATTGTTGACCGCCGAGACGAGTCTTCTCGTCCTCTTCATTAGTCAACCCAAAAAAATCATTAAATTCAACAGTAACAGCAAGAAAAATGAATAAATCGATCGCACTTCTACTTAGTAGCTTATTAGTGATTGGTGCTGCCGCGTGCGACGGTGCGAGAACCAGCACTGAAGCCCCGGCTTCAACACAAGAAACTTCAACGCCAGAAAAAGGAAATCAGAACGTTGTTGATCGTGAGGAGGCATCAGAAGTTCAAGACGACGGAACGAGCGAAACTCGCCGCAATCAAGTTAATTCTGATATTAGAGCGCGCGAGCAACGCAATAACGCCGTTAACGACGGTAGTGCAGAAAATAGAGATGACGGCGATCTCGCAAGCCAAGTACGCAGTAAACTAGAAGCCAACCTTCCTGCTAGCTCCCTGGTCGTTGATTCTGAAGAGGGCGTGGTTACCGTTTCAGGAACTGTTCCTACCCAGGAACAATATGACAGGATTACTGCTCTGGCTAGAGAAATTAAAGGCGTTCAATCAGTAAATCTTACAGCCAAAGTTGTTCCAGCTCAACCCGAGACTAACTGACCACTTCTTTGACTGAAGGGGATAAGAATATTAGGTGGCGAAACAGAATTAGTTTTCTCTGTCGTCGTCTCTACCTGTCTCTTTCCCCTACTGCCCTCTTCCCTGGTATTAAAGGTATTGATTTGATTTTAAAAGGTTTAAGGAGAAACTTATATGGCTTTGGCAAAAATCGCCGATCTAGATCCCAACCATCAAGCTGAAATCTTTGGCGATGATAACTTAAAAGGCTACCCAGTCTATGGCGACAAAGGAGAAGAAATTGGTTCGGTTCAAGATCTGCTAGTCGATGATCATGGTTATTTTCGCTATGTTGTAGTGAGCACTGGGCTTGTTAGTTTTGGCAAAAAAATCTTACTGCCTGTTGGTTATGCCAACATTGATCGAGACCGTCATCGCCTTCAGGCTATAGAGCTTTCTCAAGAAAAAGTAGAAAACTTACCTGAATACAGCGATGAAATGACTGTTGACTATGATTATGAAGAAAAAGTCAGAGGTGTGTTCAGACGCGATACTGCTGACGGTGTTTTGGCAACTTCCAATGAGAGCAACTATAAGTATGAAAATGACGCATCACTCTATCAAATGAATGAGGCAGAGCATCAAACACTTAAGCTTTACGAAGAACGTTTAGTTGCCAATAAAAGCCGTTTTAGTACTGGTACTGTTTCAGTTGGGAAACGAGTAGAAACCGAAACGGCACAAATGTCCGTACCAGTAGAAAAAGAACGAGTTGTTATTGAGCGTAAACAACCCACGGATAAAGAGCCGGTGACACCCGATGGGAATGCTTTCATCGAAGGGGAAGTTGCTCGCGTGGAAATATATGAAGAATCAGCCAACATCGAGAAACAGACCTTTGTCCGCGAAGAAGTAGCCATTAGAAAAGAAGTTGAGCATGATACTGTCAATTTGCAAGACACAGTACGTCGCGAAGAATTAGAAGTAGATACTGTTGATACTAATGGGCATGAGATTACTGCTCAATAAAAACTGCTACTTCGCGCTCAAACGTTTACGTATATGCAATTAGTCAGATTAAGTTCAAACTCTAATCTACTTCATAAGTTAGAGGGAATATAAAGAGTTAACTAATAGGCTGTAATTGTCAGCTTAATTAAAAACAAATTCAAGGAAAAATCTCTTATGGCTTTATCAAAAATCGGCGATCTCTACCCCAACTATCAAGAAGATATTTTCGGTGGAGAAGATATTAAAAGCTTTACCGTCTACGCCGACAACGACAAAAAGATCGGTTCAGTTAACGACGTTCTTGTTGATGAGAATGGTCGCTTTCGCTATTTAGTAATTAACACTGGTTTTTTGGGACTTGGTAAAAGAGTTTTACTGCCTATCGGTTCTGCTACTCTCGATTACGATCAAGACCGAGTGTACGCTAAAGGCTTTACTAAAGAGCAAGCAGAAGACTTGCCCGAGTATGACGAAAACATGAACCTTGACTACGACTACGAAGAAAAAGTTAGAAGTTCTTACAGAAGACCGTCGGCAACTGCTGGCACTGCTGCGACTGCCGGCGTTGTTGATGCAGCTTCTAATCGCAACAACTATAGCTATGATCGCGAACCTAATCTTTATCAACTGCAAGACCGAAATCACGGACAGTTTATGCAGTATCAAGACCGCTTGATCGGCAATAAAGACCGTTTCCATTACGGCGACCAAGCTAATAATACAAGCCTTTACAAAATTGCCGATCTCTATCCCAACTATAAACAAGAAATTTTTGGCGATGAGGATCTCAAAGGCTATACAGTCTACAGTGACACAGAAGAAAAAGTCGGAGCTGTATACGATCTGCTAGTAGATCGCACTGGTCATTTTCGCTATTTCGTAGTAAACACAGGCTTCCTCGGTATTGGCAAAAAAGTCTTGCTACCAATAGGTAATGCTAGCATAAATCGCGATCGCAATCGTGTTTACGTTGTCGGTTTTACCAAAGAGCAAGCCACAAACTTGCCTGAATATGACGATAACATGACCGTTGACTACGACTACGAAGAAAGAGTCAGAAACTCTTACAGAAAAACATCTGCGACTGCTGGAGCCGTTGCACCAGCTCTTAATCGCAACGACTACAGCTACGATCACGAACCAGATCTCTATCAAACTAACGAACAAAACCATCAACGTCTTAAACTGCATGAAGAGCGTTTAATAGCTAACAAGCATCGCTTTAATACTGGGACTGTTTCAGTCGGGAAACGAGTAGAAACCAAAACAGCACAAGTCTCTGTGCCAGTAGATAAAGAACGAGTCGTGATTGAACGCAGAAATCCAACCGATTCTAGTCCAATCACACCTGATGCTAATGCTTTCGGTGAAGGCGAAGCTACTCGCATAGAAGTAGACGTATATGAGGAAACAGCCGAGCTCGAAAAACAAGCTTTTGTACGTGAAGAGGTAGATATCAGAAAAGAAACTGATCACGAGACTGTCAATTTGGAAGGCACAGTACGCCGTGAAGAGTTGGATGTGGATAAGCAGAAAAATAGTGACTCGAGCCGTGGAAAAGCCCGTTAGCATTCAATTAAACTCTATAACTAAAGTCAATAGGAAAACTTCGGTTATAGAGTTTAAGACTTAAGTTTATTCTTTGTCTGACTTTGAAGACAGTGTAAATGGCAATTTGGCTAGTTTTGTTTGGGTGTTTGGAAATGTCGAAATCAACTCGACACCACACCCTGACAATATTTTTTTTATTGAATTAATATCTAGCAAGTTATTATTACTTAATAACCGAAAAAAATATTTTATAAAACAAATTACAGGTAGTAAATTCAACTGAAAAAGATAGCTACAATCTACCTCTATATCAACCTACAAAACAACAGTAATTAAAACTATGTTGCAGTCTCTACCGAATAATCAAGAACCTAATCAAGCAGTCATCAAAGAAGAAACTTTAATAACCTTACTAGAAGAAAAACTATTAGTTAATCGTACCAAAAAGAAAGTTGGTGAGATCGTAGTTCGCAAAAAAATTGAAACTAGAATGGTTCAAGTTCCAGTGCGTTGGGAAAAATTAATTGTTGAGCAAATAGGCTCTCCAACCAAGCAGCTTGCAGAAATCAACTTAGGACAAGGTAAAACGACTGGAATTGAATTACAAAAGCTACTTACTTCTCACGGCGAGGGTTATGCAGTCAGTGCCGAATTTATTTCTCCTAAAGCCGCTAGCGATTTTCTAGAAGCGATCGCGCTGCAAAAACAACACGGATGCAATAAAGTAAAAATAGAAATAATAGTAGACGCTCAAGAAAAACAAACAATGTACGAAGAAATGTTTGCTCGTTGCTCCAAGAAGAAATAATAGTAGACGATCGCTTTAATGGCTTGATTTATTAGATTTGCGCCATCATCTAACGATAGCGCAAATCTTTTGTCTCGATAAACTGCTGTGCTTAAAGATGCATATTATATTATTTAGCTAAAAAGTAAACTGCGACTAGTCTCCGCCCCTCTGTCATCTTATAATAATTAAATTAAATGTAAATGCCTGACACCTTAATCAATCGTAAAAACATACAAACACACAAAAGAACTGAGCACTTCAGCTAGGTAGCTTAGCTGAGAGTCAGTTAAAAAAAGTAGTGCGAGTGCTTAGGTTATTAAACCCTACGTTCAGCCACAGCATTGGTGCTAAGCGTTTTATGACGACTATTGCCGACAGTAGAACCAATCAACGAGGCAACTAGACCAAAAAGGGAACCAAGAGCAAAATAGCCGCTCACCTTTCCAAGGTTAGCTGCAATGTCTCGTGCTTGTTGAGCTGATACATCGGGTGTATTAGCTGGCATATTAGCACCACCCTGCTGTGCTTGATTGATAACTTCTCCCGCATTGGAAGCTACTACTCCAAAAGCACCTGACACTCCACTGGATACCAAGAAGGCACCAATTATTAAAGTTGCTGCCCAAAGAATAGCCCCATTTAAAAGTGCCGTGTTTTTATTTAGCGGCCCGCTAGCGCGGCTAGTTACCAAACCACCAACAAATAGGGAAATTAGAAGACTGATGATCGACCAAATTCCCACTGCCGTTCCCACCGCACCAGCATTAGTGCGAGGTGCGCCTGAAGCGGCAATTCCAGTCGCGCCGATAGCTGTTCCTATAGCACTTAAGATAAGCTGTAAAGATAAGGCGATAGCCAGCCCTGCGAAGATTGGAGCCCAACGAACGCGGTCATGATATTCCACTAGCGGAACAGTGCTTCTTTCTTGGGCTCTTTCTTGAACAACTCGATCTCGATTGGTGGGGTATTCATCACTGTATGTCATAAATTGTTTTCTCCTAGGTAAATACTACGTGCATTAAATATATGCATCAATTTATTTATCATCAGATTCTACTTAAACCTTTGGGTCAACACACCTATCTTTAGAGAGGTAAAAAAAAATAATAAATATAGGACTTACGCAAAAGAAAAATTTGATTAGGTAAGAGCAAACAAGTTAATGTCAAATCATGGCAAATAGAATGTCCTGTTTGGATTACTGTCAATATCTCATGGCGACT
>Ga0114940_10000325_pt1 | contig 24822 bp, 26 predicted proteins | sample ColdCreekSource_FD_87195 | JGI IMG/M metagenome (GOLD analysis project Ga0114940, IMG submission 87195) | Groundwater microbial communities from Cold Creek, Nevada to study Microbial Dark Matter (Phase II) - Cold Creek Source | ecosystem: Environmental > Aquatic > Deep subsurface > Groundwater ... | reverse complement strand
TTTAGTCAAAAATTTCGACCGCACGCTCAAACGTGCCAATGCCAAGCTCCAGCTATGTTTTATTCGGCTGATGCTCAAACGACTAGCTGCCGTCTAAAAAGATCTCAAATGGGTTCTATAAAAGTGTTAAAAACGCTAGGCTATTTAAATTTTGGAGATATCTAATGTGAGCAAAAAATTCTCGATATTTGAAATTTCTCCAGAAGCCCCTGAAGAATCTGAAGCGATGGGGACTAAAGAAAAATTTTGGTTTCGTCACAAAGATTTAGGTTTATGTCTTTATAAAAAAGCCAGACCAAATACAGGTGAAGATTGGTCAGAAAAAATTGCAGCCGAATTATGTAAGCTAATCAAACTACCTCATGCTAAATATGAACTAGCAATATTTAACAATGAAAAAGGAACGATCTCTCCATCATTTCTTCGTGACAACAGCCGTCTTTCTCCAGGTAATGAGATTTTAGCAGCAATATTTTTAGATTATCCACAAGATATCAAAGATCTATCTCAACACACTCTCGGTAATATTTTTCGTGTTTTGGCAAAATCTTCTATTGATTTACCTATAGATTGGAAACCATTAGATGGTATCGAAACACCAATAGACACTTTTATTGGCTATTTGCTTTTAGATGCTTGGATTGGTAATAGTGATCGGCATCATGAAAATTGGGCGTTGATCGATCTTGAAGGGAAGAGTTATTTAGCACCAACCTATGATCATGCTTCTAGTTTGGGACGGAACGAGCCTAATGAGCAACGGAAAAAAAGACTCAAGACAAGAGATGCTGGTTTTTCTGTAGAAGCTTATGCTAATAAGTGTAAGTCCTGCTTATATGCTAAAGTTGGACATAAACAACCACTAAAAACTTTTGAAGCATTTTGTGAAGCAGCAAAACTATATCCCAAAGCAGCAAATATATGGCTTGATAGTCTGGCAAAGATATCAGCTAATAATACGTTAGAGTTTTTTGACCGTGTTCCTAGCGATCGCATCTCTTCAACTGCGATTGAATTTGCTCAAAAAATATTAGAAATCAATCAGCATAGATTACTAGAGTTTAGCAAAGAATTATCATGAAAAAGCTGTTTTTAGCATGGCAAGATTCAAAAAGTCGTGATTGGTTTCCCATTGGAAAATTAACTTTTGATGGAAAAAATTATCATTTTGTTTATACTCACGGTGTCAAAAAAGCTCAAAAAGAGTCTGGTTTTCAGCTATTACACTCTTTTCCAGAACGCGATCGCGTTTACACATCACCAGAACTTTTCCCTCTGTTTTCTAATCGTTTAATGCGCCCTTCCCGTCCAGATTATCAAGACTATATTCAGTGGTTAAATATTCCTGAAAATGAAGACGATCCGATTGCAATTTTAGCTCGTAGTGGAGGACGCAAAGCCACAGATACTTTTGAAGTTTTCCCTTGTCCTGAAAGTAATGAAGATGGCTCTTATCATATTCATTTTTTTGTGCATGGATTACGATATATGCCAGAACATTCCATTGAAAAAGTAAAGCAATTACAACCAGAAGAACGTTTATATTTGATGCGAGATTTTCAAAATCCTTATGGTTCAACAGCTTTATTATTACGCACTGAAGAACGACACAATTTAGGATATTGTCCTAGATATTTAGCAGTAGACATTTATGAGATTTTAAAACAAAACCCGCAATCAGCTTGTGTTAAGGTTGAAAGAGTCAATCCTGCACCAACACCGATTCAATTCCGCTTACTGTGTAATATGACTGCACAATGGCATGGTGATTTTAGTCCATTTTCTAGTCAAGATTATCAAGAAATTGCAGATTCTTCTCTGTCATTACAAAGCCTTTGAGCTAACAACACATCTAAACGAATTTATCGAGTAAAGTAACTTCTAAAAGTTATCAGAGATCGCAATTTAGTATTGTTTACTAAATTATTAACCAAAACCAATTCTACCAGCCAAACTAGAACTTAATGGAATCAAAGTCACTAACATCAAAAATAGTGCCAGTAGCCCCCAAGCGGCTCTAGTATCATTTGGTTCGGTTAGTTCATTCTGTGCAGGGCGTTCTAAATCTCGTTGTAAAAATAAAATCAACACCGCCCAGTAGAGGGGGATTGGATTGCTAGGATTGAACAAAGCGACGATCCCCAAAATAATCAGAGTAGCTAGGGTGGTGCGCCTAGCGGTTTTGCGTCCATAAATAGCGTGAATAATTCTACCTCCATCTAATTTTCCTGCGGGTAAAAGGTTCAAAGCGGTAATAACTAAACCCAGCCAACCTACTACTACTAAAGGATGAATATCAACTACCGCAGCTTGTAAAGACGAACCCAGAATCACTGTGGCTAAAGTTCCAACTAAAATTGAACCTCGGAAGAACTCTGTGGGCAGTTGAAACATACTTCCTGAATGGGACAATACTAAGCCAGCTATTAGTAATAATAAGGAGATAATACCGCCTAAAGCTGGCCCTGCTAAGGAAATATCAAATAAAACCGTACGATTGGGTATTAAAGATTCAAAACGGGTAATTGCACCAAAAGAGCCAATCTGCCAAGTAGGTAAAAAGAAAGGAATACTTAAGCGGATATCATAACGTTTAGCGATAAGCCAATGACCAATTTCGTGAGCGAATAAGATTGTCCATAGTCCTAAGCTGAGGGGAATGGCTTCAGCATACCGTCCAAAATCGCTAAATAAGTCAAACCCCTGCAACAGACTAGCTGATTCTAAGCTAGTTAAAACTGTACCGATAAATAAAATTAAAGCTAAATTTTTTTGTGCCAGAGTAGTGGTTTCTGGATCATTGGTATTAGGTAAAATAACTACTACGGGCTTTTCTTCGGGGCTTTCAACTAAAAATAGACGATATTTATCTTCAAATAACTCTTTGAGCTTTTTACTCATTCTAGAATGTGATGATTCAGGCTCACCACGCAGATTGCCTTTAAAAATTGCCCCGTCTTGATAAGGTATAGTTTCGGTGGCAAAAAAGGTGTCAATCCCAAAAATTCCTTTTAACTCGGTTAAATCTGTATCGGAAATTGGCGATCTTTCTAAGGATGCAGCCTGATTGTCTAGTTCTAAGGAATCCTGTGGCTTAGATAAGCTATTTTCTGCTGCTGCTTCCTGTTTAATTCTTGCTGCTGCTTTCTCTTGCAACATCTCTTCTTGCCCTGCGGCTCTAAGTTTTTGTCCCAACCAGATATAAACCGCGATGGAAGCTAATAATAAAAAGAGTATTCCTACTAAGTTGAGATATATTCCGACAGCAAATAAGCCGAAGAACAGCAGCCAGGGACTCATTAGCACGATAGACTGGAACCAAGCCAGCAACCCCAGCCTACCATAAATTTGCGATCGCCGATATCCCCAGGCAAGTATGATGAAGGCAGCAGCGATAATGAGAAAAGTGACTATAGATTCTGATCCATTCAGCATTGGTTATTTAGTAATTTTAGTAAAGTCATCAGATTGATCATCAAAAACCGTTTTTGGTATTGACTTTTTCTGTATCATGGTTAGTGGCATACTTCTAACGGTAAATACTCCTTACGTCGCATTATACCGTGGGCTTCTCAACATTGTAAAAAAGTAAAAAACCTACTGTTGTGAGTCAGGCTGTGGGTTGGGCGATTGGTTAAGCAACCCACTCATGATCAAGGATGAGGTAGAATCAAAATTCATCCCTCATCCTTGATCATTCATCCTTTAAAATCTGCTTAGTTATAGACTTTTCCGCCACCCCACAAAATGCCGCGAACTTTTGGCTGAATCAAAATATGTCCAGCCACTGCCTGTAAATCATCATCGGTTAAATTACGCATTAAAGGATAAAGATCGGAACGGGTAATGTTAGGATGAAACTCATAAATCTCTTTTTCCCCATCATAGGTAGTAGGATTTTTGAGATATTCAACTATGCCTTCAACATTATCTTTAGCAGGTTCAGCATTAGCCAAAGCAGTGAGTCCTAAGTTGACGTTAGGATTTGTCTTGGTAAGACCACTCTTGTGACAATAGCTACAGGTATCCACAAATACTCTTTGACCCTGTTTAACTTGTTTAAGACTGAGAACCACCTCATCTCCTTGCGGGTTTAGTTTTACAGTGCGGATACTTTCATCTAATTCAACGGCGTTGACACTACTGATATTAAATTGAATGGCAAAAAATAAAGTAGCTACAACAGCAAATAATAATCGCTTCAACATTGTTCTCCTCAAAAATTTTAATTTGATTGCGGTGCATTAAAATTTGCACCAGTGATAGATAATCTCCAGTTATTTATCTTGACAGAATACCTTTTGGTTACTGGAAATAGTAACCAATCTTATCGCTGTGATTGAATCTATCGAAGCTAAAGCCAGAAAAGTTCTACTTTAGCTATCTGAAGAATTAGCTTTTGCAGCCAGAATTTCCATAATAATTGCCTTGGCATCTTCCAATGCTAGACAAGTGCGTTCGTTTTTATAGGTAATTTTAAATCGATCGCATAGCTCGAATACTTCTTGTTCTTCGATCTGGTATTCTGCTGCTATATCAGCAATTGATAGTTCTGCAAAGCCCATAAGTGCGTTCTATATATAAACGTCCTGGTTGAAGATAAAATGGTTGATCAATTTTCAGGATTCAGTATTTATGTATTAAACTAAATGTTCCTGTCAACTATTCATAAGTATTGCTACTTATCAAGCACCAATTACTCCCACGTCATCATAGTAATTATCATGCCATTCAACAGACCTAATTTCTGCACGTATTTTATGGAGATTTAGGATGCAGGAGAGATTGGAGATCAACCACTTTGCCGATTACTGCGATCGCTGGAGCTTCAAAGCCTGTAACGGCTATTTCATTAATAATAGTTTTTAGAGTTGCCACTAATTGAGTTTGAGTTGGTCTTGTACCCCAGCGTATCAGAGCAATTGGCGTATCCCGAGTCATGCCTCCTGCTAACAATTGGGGGATAATCTTCGGTAAGTTGTGAACTCCCATATAAATGACAATCGTTTCCGAGCCTTGAGCGATCGCTCGCCAATTAACATCGGGTCGATATTTTTCGGTTGCTTCGTGTCCTGTGACGAAAGTTACTGAAGAATTATATTGACGGTGAGTTACAGGAATTCCCGCATAAGCAGGGGCTGCTATACCAGAGGTGATTCCAGGAACAACTTCAACTTTCACTCCAGCTTGCACTAAATCTGCCATTTCTTCACCACCCCGTCCAAAAACAAACGGATCGCCACCTTTTAGCCTCACGATAATGGCATTAGTCTCAGCTTTGACCCTTAACAATTCGGTTGTTTCTGCTTGTGGCAACGAATGACGACCTTTACGTTTGCCGGCATTAATTTTTTCAGCTTTAGGATTAATGATGTTCAAAATCTCTGGGCTGACCAAAGCATCGTAAATTACCACGTCGGCGTGTTCTAGTAAAGTTTTACCCTTAACCGTCAACAATCCTGGATCACCAGGTCCGGCACCGACTAAATAAACCTTGCCAATGTATTTTGACTGTGATTGCTGATTCATAAATTCAAACTTCTTCAACAATTAATTTAGCTAGTTCAAGGGTTGCACCCAGGGGTTGACCGAGAATTAATTCTGTTTGAGGAAAAGTTGCTTGCAATTGTACTACTTGAGATGCGATCGCTGTGGTAATTCTCCCAGGAAACAGAAAATAAGGCAAAATAGCAATCTTTTTCTTACCCGCAGCGACTTGAAATTCTACTTGTTGAGCCAGACTGGGAGGAACTGACCAATAAGCCGAGATCGCATTTAATTTACTAGCCAAACTTTCCCAGGGATTATCAACTATTGATAAACGAGTTCCATGCGCTACTAAAATGCGTCCTTCTCCCGATAACTCAGTAAATTTACGAGTAAGTAGCTGGACTATTCCCGAATATTTACCCAGATAGGGACATAATTCTATTATTATTTGATCATCAATCATTTTCATGGCTTTGGCGATTTCTGTCGGAATATCCTCTCGAACATGAACACCAGAGCCAAGAAATAAAGGTAATACTTTAATTCGTTCATAACCACTTTTACGTGCTTTTTGAGCAAATAGAACAATGCTTTCGTGTAAAGGTAGTGATGCTAATTCTAGAGCTGCGGCGTCAACTAACGGTATTTTCGATGGATTTAAAGTTGTTACTCTTTTCTTCTGTAAAAACAATAAATCTTGTGTTAAGTGATTTTGCTGAGTTAGTATAGTCTTAGATTTAAGTTCTGTAGTTAATAACCATGCTAAATGAGAGGCTGCTAACTGAGTTCGAGAGTCCCGGCTACCGTGAAAGACTAATAAATAAGCAGAGGATGAAGTCAAGAAAATTCCCGAAAAAATGGCTAAATTAGTGACAAAGTTTACACCTTATCTTCAAAATTATAACCATTTAGACAGTTTATTCTGTAGTGAATGATATATCTTAAGTAAAATGCGAGTATAAATACCGATATCTTGTTGAAAACACTTAAAATAAAGAACGTTGCAACATCCAAATAAAAATTTAAACTTACCTACCTAAATATAAAGTATGTTGAGTAATAACTCTAACGGTCAAAATATTAATAATCCCAATTCAGGTGATGATAAAACCAGAGATTCTATAGATTTAAATTTGACTGAATACATCTTAAAAGTCAAAAGACGGTGGAAACCTGCCTTAGCAATATTTCTCTTGACTGTGGGAACTACGGGATTTTTAAGTTTGTTACAGAAAAAAACCTACCACGCAGAAGGTAAGCTACTCTTCAAACAACAAACTGCTGCTTCTTTGACTGGTGTAGGAGATAAGGTCGGTAATTTAGAACCTCTCCTCGTCAATCAAACACCTCTGAGTACCCAAATTGAAGTAATTACCTCCGAGCCTGTCCTTCAACAAGTTATTGATCGACAAAAATTACAAGACGATCAGGGCCAACCACTAAAGCCTGAAGATTTCAAACGTCAGCTCAAGACCGAATTGATCGGTGGTAGTGATGTAGTTCAACTTGGATACAAACATGCTGATCCTAAAGTTGCTTCGGAAATTGTCAACACTCTGATGGATGTATATGTTCAAGAGCAAATTCGCAGCAATCAGTCTAGACCAGCTACAGCTAAAGAATTTATCAACAAACAGCTACCTGCACTAGAAACTCAAGTTGGAAGCGCTGAGGCAAATCTAGAGACTTTTAGAACTCAAAACGGTATTGTCGATTTAGGAGAAGAAAAAAGAAGCTTAGTTACGGACTTAGGTACACTCAACCAGCAGATATCTAGTACTGGGTCTGAACTACAGGGAATTCAATCTCAAACTTCTGCTTTACAGGGTCAGTTAGGATTAGATTTAAAACAAGCAGTTTCGGCTAACCAGCTAGGAGGTTCTCCCGTTGTCCAAAGTATCTTAGACCAATTAACTCAAACTGAAACCCAACTATCAAAAGAGCGTCAACGTTTTAATGATAAACACCCCAGCATTGTTAGTTTAGAAGAGAAGAAAACTGATCTCAATAATCAACTAGGGCAATTAATTGCCACCACTGTCGGCGAGAATGTAGAAGTTTCTCAAGGCTTACTTCAAAGCGACGGGGGACTTAAAGAAAACACCCTAGAAAAATTTATTACTCTGAAAATTGACGAACTTAGTAAGCAAAGACAAGTTGCTGCTTTGTATCAATATCAGCAATCGTATTTACAGCGAGCTAAAGCACTACCCAGATTAGAGAAAAAAGAAAAAGAACTAATTCGTACCGCAGAATCTGCTAGCAAGACTTATACAACTCTCCTTGATAGTTTGCAGCAAGTACAACTGGCAGAAAATGAACAAAGCGGGAATGCTGATATAGTTGAATATGCGGCGATACCAGACACAGGCAATTCTGGTAAGATGCCTTTATTGGCATTAGGAGTAATCTTAGGCGCGTTTTTGGCTAATTTATCGGTAATTTTGCTAGAAATACAAGATCGTACTTTGCAATCAATTGTCGAAATTAAAAGAAAATTTGCTTATAATACCATCGGTATAACTCCTTTAGAACCGCCTCACTATCAAGGAAGAATTATTACTCAAGAAGAACCCGATTCATTCTCTAGCGAAATTTATCGCATGATTCAGGCGAATCTCAAATTCTTGACTAATGATAAGCCACCTAAGGTGATTTTAGTTACTAGTTCTGTGCCAGAAGAAGGGAAATCAACAGTTACGGCTAATTTGGCTGCTGCGATCGCACAATTGGGTCGCCGCGTACTACTGATAGACGGTGATCTACGTCGAGCTTCTCAACATCGCTTGTGGGGTGTTGAGAACCGCATCGGACTTAAAGATATTTTGACCGAGAATAAAAGCTTAATGTCCGTAGTATCTCAACCAATGCCAAAATTAGATCTGCTTACTAGTGGAATAGTTCGTTCTAATCCTCTAGCTTTACTCGATTCTCAGGAAATGAGCGATTTAGTCGGCAGATCTCGCAAGGAATATGACCTCATTTTAATTGACGCACCACCTTTACCCGTGACTGCCGATGTACTCACTCTCAGCAAATTAGTAGACGGCATTTTATTTGTAACCAGACCAGGAATAGTTGAGCACGAAAGTGCTGAACTCGCTCAAGAAACCCTTGCTACTACAAGACAGAAAATCTTGGGCATGGTGATCAATGGAGTCAAACCAAGCGATTTTGACCGTTATTCTTATCATGGTCGGTACGGCAAGAGTTACTACAATACCAATAATCAAGAGCCCAAAAATTTAGCCGGTAGCGAAGATTTAAACAAAGATTTAAACAATATTTCACAAGAAAATACTACTAACGGCAGTATTAGTAAAGCTAGAATCTAAGCTGTGTTTCTCTTTGCCAACGCGATATTGCAACTATGACTTTACAACTGCGTGTTTATGTCCCAGAACATCCTTTAATTAAGCATTGGCTGGCTGTTGCCCGCGATGTTAATACTCCATCTGTACTTTTTAAAAGTGCGATGACCGAGCTGGGTCGTTGGCTGACTTATGAGGCAACTAGAACGTGGTTGCCTATGATGGATACAGTAGTACAAACCCCTCTGACAGAATGTTCTGTTACTTTTATTAATCCTGAAATCCCTGTTGGAGTAGTGCCGATTTTACGAGCAGGACTAGTTTTGCTTGATGGAGTACAAAACATCTTACCGATTGCGGCTACATATCACTTAGGCTTAGTCCGCGATGAAGAGACTCTTGATCCCTCTTGCTATTTAAATAAGTTGCCTGATCGATTTGAACCGCATACTAGAATTATCATTCTTGAACCGATGCTGGCAACAGGAGGCTCAATTATGATGGCGATGAAAGAGATAGTTAGTCGGGGAGTCCAACCAGATTTAATTCGTATTGTCTCGATCATTGCAGCTCCGCCAGCTTTAAGGAAACTTAGCGAGCATTATCCAGGACTGGAAATTTATACAGCTATTATTGATGAAGGTCTTAATAGTAAAGGATATATTGTTCCTGGTTTAGGAGATGCAGGAGATCGCGCTTTTGGAACTTAGTGAATTGGAACTTAGTGAACGTGAATTAATCAAGCTCTAAATAGGTGATAGGTATATGAGTCAAAAAAATGGTTTTGGCAGTGGATTTATATTAGGTTCTGTCGTTGGCGGCATAGTTGGGGGCTTGCTAGGTACTGTTTTAGCGAGTCGCGGTGAAAAAGGCAACTCGAATCAAGATGATTCTCTGTTGCGCGCCGGCACTGAAATTCCCTTTAGCGACGAGGAAAACATCGAACTAGCTCGTCATGGTTTAGAAGATAAAATTGCTCAATTAAATTTGGCTATAGACGATGTTCGGCAACAATTGGGCTCTGTCAACAGCAATTCTGCGGAAACGGAGTAGTACTTTTAAAACTGCTTTTTAAAAAGCAATTTCTACACAAAAATATGGACAGACAGCATTTATTTAAAAAGCTATCTGCCTAATTATTGCCTCTAGTTTTGGATTTGCCCAACGCTATCCTTATAAAAGAACCTGTAGCGTAATAGTTTTCTTTTATTCCATTGGGTTAATTGTAGTTCCTTGTAACTGGTAAATTTTGTCTGGTACGGGCTGAGCACTACTACTAAAAGGAGAATAGTAAGCAATCATTACTAGGGGTAAAGTTAAGGTTACTACCGCAACTGCCGTTCCTAATATTCCTGCCCACCTATGACCAGGAGAATCGTCAGCTTTGCCTGGATGCTGGCTAACTTCCATATATGAATGTGATAAATTTAGCTTTATCTTAATAATGGACAATTTGGAAGAGAAATAAAGTAAATCTTATTTTTTCTGATCCAACCATTATTCTAACTGTATATTCTAATTAAATTGGTATTCTGGGTAACTAAGATTATAAAATCTTAATTAAAACTTTAGGAGGTTGATTCAGTGCAGGCACAGAAAACCAATACATTTAATCACCATTCTGTGCTATGTGAAGAACTAATTACAGGATTAGAAATCTCGGCAGAAGGAGAATATTTAGATGCTACGGTTGGTGGTGGTGGACACAGCGAGCTGATTTTGAGTCAGGATGAAAAAATTAAATTAGTTGCCATAGATAGAGATCAAACAGCGATCGCAGCAGTTAAAATTAGATTAGCTAGTTATTATCCGCAACAGTTAGAGTTTTGGCAGGGAAATTTCGCCGACTATCAACCAGATAATGTATTATTTGATGGAATTATTGCCGATCTTGGCGTTAGCTCTCCGCAACTAGATATTCCAGAAAGAGGCTTTAGTTTTCGCCACACGGCACCTTTAGATATGCGAATGGATCGATCGCAAGAAATTACTGCCGCTGAAATTATTAATCACTGGAAAGAAGTGTCCCTCGCCGATTTGTTTTATGAATACGGGGAAGAAAGATTTTCGCGGCGGATCGCGAAAGCAATTGTGCAGCAGCGTCCTTTCCAGACTACTACAGAATTAGCAGAAGCGATCGCATCTTCTGTGCCGGGCAAATATCGTCATGGTAGGATTCATCCTGCTACTCGTACCTTTCAGGCTTTACGTATTGAGGTAAATGAAGAACTAAAGTCGTTGGAAAGATTTATCACCAATGCGCCTACGTGGCTGAAGCCTGGGGGCATAATTGGCATTATCAGTTTTCATAGTTTAGAAGATCGCATTGTAAAACATCGATTCCGCAACAGCGACTTATTAGAAGTAATCACCAAAAAACCAATTGTCGCTCAACGAGACGAACAAAGAGAAAATCCACGATCGCGGTCAGCTAAATTAAGATTTGCTAAGAAAAAACTAATTAAGTGATTGATTTAGCGGAAAAATCGAGTCATGGCGATCGCATTAGCTTTTGTCATTTTGGTGTCACAATTCATTCTTAGGATAGAGGAAAAACAACTCAAAAATTTTCTACTGTACAAAAGAAAAAAGGGCGAAAAAAAGCGATTGCGATCTAGCAACTCTGAACTTTATGAACGCCGACCTCACTAAAAATTTAGCGAAGTTTTTTCACTCGCGCGATCGCAGGCTGCCTTCAGTAGTTCGAGCAGAACGCTCACAAATTAGCACCTTAGCTCCAAGATAAAAATAAATGCAAGACGACAAAAAGAGATGGTGGCAAACATCTCGACGTAATTTTTTGGCACGAGCGTTGACGGCAGCAGGAGGAGCGATAGCGGCTCCATCTTTGCTCAATGCCGCCCAAGCGAGGCAAGAATCCTCGGCAAATCCTCCAGGGGAAGGGGAAATTCAGGTATCGCTCAAGATTAACGCTCAAGAGCAGATGCTCAATATTGAGCCGCGCGTAACGTTGTTGGATGCGCTACGGGAAAAGCTTGGGTTAACGGGGAGTAAAAAAGGTTGCGACCACGGACAATGCGGTGCTTGTACGGTGCTGGTTGATGGGCAGCGAGTTTATTCCTGTCTCGCCTTAGCCGTGATGCAGGATGGCAAGGCAATTACAACGATTGAAGGACTGGCAAGGGGCGATACTCTACATCCAGTGCAAACGGCTTTTATTGACAATGACGGTTTTCAGTGCGGTTACTGCACCCCCGGACAAATCTGTGCAACCGTTGCCTTACTCGATGAAGTTAAACGCGGTTGTGCCAGTGCTGTTACCCCCGAGCTCAATAGTCCGCCTCAACTGGCGCAATTGTCAGAAGCGGAAGCTCGCGAACGATTGAGCGGAAATCTTTGTCGCTGTAGTGCCTATAACGGCATCGTCGCAGCAGTGCAACAAGTAACCGGACAAACCCCACCAGAACCAACAGCGTTAATGTTGGTACAAGATTTGGAGCAACCTGCATGAAAAATTTTACTTATGTTCGGGCAAACTCTACGCAGGATGCGATTCAACGAGCAACCAAAGAAAAAGCGGCGAACTTTATTGCGGGAGGCACTAATTTAGTTGATCGCCTGAAAGTCTTTCTCGATGAACCATCCCAATTAATCGATATTTCGCGCTTAGATCTCAACCGCATCGAGCGCACCCGCGAGGGTGGACTTCGCATCGGGGCATTGGTCAGCAATACGGCAGTTGCCGACGATCCTGAGATTCGCAGTGACTATCCCCTGCTTTCTCGCGCCATTCTCTCAGGTGCATCGCAGCAAATTCGTAATATGGCAACAGTCGGCGGCAATTTAATGCAACGTACTCGCTGTCCCTACTACTACGACACGGTATTTCCTTGCAATAAAAGACAGCCAGGTTCCGGCTGTCCGGCGGCGGTGGGAATCAATAAAATGCACGCTATTCTAGGAGGAAGCGAGCAGTGTATAGCGGTTCATCCCTCGGATATGTGCGTACCCCTTGCTGCGTTAGATGCCGTTGTAGAAGTTGAAGGAGCGCAGGGACGCAGACAAATCTCCTTCTCGGAGTTTCATCGGCTGCCTGGCAATACGCCTCAGTTAGATAACAATCTGGCACCTGGAGAAATAATTACGGCGGTTATTCTGCCGCCAATCTCATTTGCCAAATCTGGCGTGTATTTGAAGTTACGAGATCGCGCTTCTTATGCTTTCGCTCTGATTTCGGTTGCTGCTGCTCTAGAAATCCGCGATGGACAGATTCAAGAAGCTCGCATGGCACTAGGCGGCGTAGCACATAAACCCTGGCGATCGCCAGAAGCCGAACAGTTTCTACAGGGTAAACCAGCAGAGACAGCAACGTTTCAACAGGCCGCCGAGCTTGTTTTACGGGATGCCAAGCCTCTGAAATATAACGCTTTTAAAGTAGATATGGCAAAACGTGCCATTCGTCGCGCCTTAACCGTTTCAGCCCAAGGAGGAGGAATTGCATGAACGAGCAAATGAGAACCTCAGTCAGCCGCACCGATGGACGGGCAAAAGTTACAGGCACTGCCACCTATGCCGCCGAACATCAAATTCAGGGCTTGGTGCATGGCTATTTAGTGACATCCGCGATCGCCAAAGGTCGGATTCGCACAATTGATACCCGTACCGCCGAACAATCTCCAGGTGTTCTAGCTATCTTTACTCATCGCAACGCTCCTAAACTCTTTAAACCAACCAACGATTGGAAAACCTCGGTCATTTATGAATCGCGCTTGCCTTTATCCGACGATCGCATTCACTACGGGGGACAAATTATTGGATTAGTGGTTGCCGATACCTTCGAGCGATCGCGTCATGCGGCTAATTTGGTCAAGGTAGAGTACGACACCGAACGCCCAGTTGTCGAGCTAGAGCGAGCCACCTTCAAGGTAGCTCCTGGTATGTCTGGAGAAGACTTGAAATTTGAGAAGGGCAGCTTTGCTACTGGAAATATCGAACAGGCTAATGCCGATACAGCGATTGATGCAACTTACTCGACCTCAACAGAACATCATGCGCCGATGGAACCCCATGCCATCATTGCTCAGTGGCGAGGCAACGATGCCGTTACCATTTACGAACCTTCCCAGTGGGTACTGGTGGGACAGCGAACCTATGCCGAAGTGTTGGGCTTGCCAGTAGAGCGCGTCAGGCTCGTCAGCCCGTACATTGGCGGAGCCTTTGGCTCAAAAGCGTTTCCTTGGCCTCACGGATTGCTCTGTGCTGCGGCTGCCAAACAAGTGGGGAAACCACTCAAAGTCGTCGTGTCTCGTCGTCAAATGACCGCTAATACCGGACAGCGATCGCAAACCGAGCAGCGTATTCGCCTTGCCGCAAACGCAGATGGAATCTTAACCGCGATCAATCACGAGGCAAAATCCTACACGTCCCCCGTCAATGTGTTTAGCGAACCCTGTACTAGAGTTACACCCGTGATGTATGCGACACCAAATATGAGGCTATATCAGGAGTTAGCTGTACTGAATGCGGGAACGCCCACCTTCATGCGGGCGCCTGGGGAGACTCCTGGTATGTGGGCGTTAGAGTCGGCAATGGACGAACTCGCTTGGAAGTTGAATATCGACCCAATCGCACTGCGACTCAAAAACGCTACAAAAGTTGACCAACAAAAGGGATTACCCTTTTCTGAGCATCATTTTGCCGATTGTCTGAAAGTAGGGGCAGAACGCTTTGGCTGGCAGGAACGTCCGCAACCTCGAACCCTTTCCCGTGAAGGCAAACAAGTCGGGTTTGGCATAGCAGCCGCCATGTTTCCAGGCTATCGCGGAGCCACTTCTGCCAAGGTGCGACTCTTGCCCGATGGTACGGCTCATGTCTTGACGGCGGGGAATGATATGGGGACGGGTGCTTATACCGTAGTTGCGATGACAGCATCGGAAGCCCTTGGTTTACCAGTCGAGCAAATTAGGGTGGAGATGGGAGATTCTCGCCTGCCTGATGGCGGACTGGCGGGCGGTTCTCAAATGACGGCATCTCTTTTGCCTGCTGTTAAGGCTGCTTGCCAAGCATTACTCCAACAAGCAAAGGCAAACAATGCTCAAGAAGCTATTACCGCCTTAGATCAATCTGGACGTGCTGCTTTTGAAGCAACCGCTTCGGCTGCACCTGGCGAAGAAACCAAGAAATTTGCCTTTCATTCGTCGGGTGCCCATTTCTGTGAAGTCACGGTAGATGAAGAGATTGGACGCTTGCAGATTACGCGCTGGCTTTCAGTAATGGATGTGGGGCGCGTTATTAATGTGAAAACGGCGGCAAGTCAAGTGCGTGGTGGGGTAATTATGGGCATCAGCCACGCTTTGATGGAGGAAGGTGAATTCGATCCAACGCTGGGCAATCCGGTGGTCTACGATCTAGCAACCTATCACATTGCCTCTCATGCCGATATTCCACGCATCGACGTGGCATTTGTCGGCAAACCCGATCTCAAGTTCAATCCGGTGGGCGCTCGCGGGGTAGGGGAGATCGGGATTACAGGCGTAGCGGCGGCTGTTGCCAATGCTGTCTATCATGCCACTGGTAAACGAATTCGCGATTTACCGATTACACCAGACAAGCTTTTATGAAAATCAAACATTATGAATTCCTCGAAGCGACTGGGGAAAGCGATTACGCTACCGCGTCCCAACGCCCGCGATTATTCAAGGCGAAATGAATTCGCCGAATCTCGCGCTCAAACTAAGCGGGACTTGTCCTCGAATGGGGATAAATAGCCGACCGATCACAACTGTATCTTCTGGAAACAGTATCTAGAAAAGGAGTTAGACGACAAGGCGGATTGATTATTTTTACTCTATGAAGATGACTTTTAGGAGAAATAAATTGTTCAGTGATCAAATCACAATCATTGCTCGAATCAAGGCAAAGCCCGGTATGGAGCAACGAATGCAACAAGACTTGTTCGGCTTGCTTGTTCCAACCCGTTCAGAGTCGGGGTGTATTACTTTCGACTTACTTGTAGATGCCAATGATCCAGGCATTTTTGTGCTGTACGAAAATTGGAGCGATCAGGCAGCCCTAGACGCTCACTTTCAACATCCCTATGTGAAACAGGTTTTGCAAGCGTATCACGAGACTTTAGCAGAACCGATCTCCGTGATGTCTTTGAAGAAGATTGGCCGATCGAAAAATCGCGATTACTGAATTTCGAGGTTAATTGTCTATGCATCGATTAATGCGAGTTGTGCTGATGAGTTTGATGGTATTTGCGATCGCGCTAACCATTCAGATCCTCACATTTACACAGTTCAGAAACACTGCTACTGCTCAGGAGCAGTCACCTATGGTTGGAGATCGATTTCAGCGCGGCTTACAACTTGTGCGCCAAATTAACCGAGATGATTTTGAACGGTTTCAAGAGAATTTTGCAGGCATCGCGCCTGATTTAGTGCAGTATTCAGTCGAATATGTCTTCGGCGATTTGCTATCTCGTCCAGGTCTGGATCTCAAGTCGCGGCAGATGGCTACGGTTGCGGCTTTGACAGCCTTGGGCAATGTTGAACCACAGCTTAAATTTCACATTAATGGCGCGTTAAATGTTGGTTGCACCCGTCAAGAAATTGTTGAAATCATCACTCAACTGTCTGCTTATGCTGGATTTCCCGTTTCAGTCAATGGTATGAACGTTGCAAAAGAAGTATTCCAAGAGCGAGATGCAAGAGGGCAAAATCCATAAATGTCTGGTGTTTGAAATGTTGACTAAAAAACAAGAGATTTGTATCAAAAGGGATAAGGCGGAAGTAAGTCCTTCTGCCTTTCAAGGCGGAAGCCTTGGTCAAAGAAGCGATAAATGGATTGGAGAAATATTTCCACTTCTACAACAATGAACGAATTACAAGCAATTCTAGAAGCGTTTGAGGAAAGCCAACAAAAAAGCGAAGACTCATATTTAGCCACGATTGTCAATACTAAAGGCTCAACCTATCGGCGACCAGGTGCCAAAATGTTGATGATGAATACAGGTCGCATGGTAGGAGCTATTAGCGGAGGTTGCCTAGAGAATGATGTCTTCGAGCATACTCGTCAACGGATGCAATCTGGCAAACGGATTGTTGTCACCTACGACACTACGAATAATGAAGATATTGTCTGGGGTTTTGGTATTGGTTGTAATGGTGTAGTGCAGGTTCTCATCGAACGTCTTGATCGCTCGCTCAATCCAATTCTTTTTTTACAAAAATGTTTCAATAATAGACAACAAGGTGTTATTGCTACTGTTTTTAGCGTCGAGGGTTCGGTTGAGATGGAGATCGGTGCAAGAGTAATGTTTGCCAATGATGGTTCTATCACTACTAATATCGAAGAACCCAATTTATTGCAAACCCTCGTCTGTGACATCAAAGCTAGCCTTGATGCTCAACGCTCAAGCATTCACAAATATCAATTTCCCTCCGGTAGCGTGGAAGTCTTTATAGAAGTCATTCAACCACCAACGCCGTTAATAATTTTCGGTGCGGGTAGCGATGCCATACCCGTCGCTAATTTTGCTAAAGTATTAGGGTGGAACGTGACTGTTGTTGATTGTAGGGCAAGTGAAGCGACACGCGATCGCTTTTCCATAGCTGACAAGGTTATTCTTACTCGTCGAGACATCATTAGCAAACAAGTTCTCGTTGAAGCAAACACCGCTGCTGTAGTAATGACCCATAATTACTTTGACGATCTGGAAATTCTAAAAATGTTATTACCCTCTGCCGCTCGATATATCGGGGTTTTAGGGGCAAAAAAACGCACTGAAGGAATACTTAATAATCTAATTTATACCAAAGACCAGTCAGAAAGATTATATTTTCCGATTGGGATCGATTTGGGTGCAGAAACGCCCCAAGAAATTGCGATCGCGATCGTTGCTGAGATTCAAGCCGTTCTCTCCCATCGTGCGGCGGGCTTTCTAAAAGATCGACAAGCCCCGATTCATCTGCTCCCGCTTTCAATTTGACTTATGCTGTCTTCTAGCCAAAGTAATGCTTCTAGCAAGGGCGCAATCGCTGCCGTTATTCTCGCCGCAGGTGCATCGACGCGAATGGGAACACCGAAACAACTATTATTATATCAGGGACGGAGTTTGTTGAGAACGGTGACTGAGACTGCGATCGCTGCTCATTGCAGTCCGATTTTCGTGGTCTTGGGTGCATACAGCGCTCAAATTCGCTGTGAGCTAAGAGATCTCCCCATTCAAGTGGTTGAAAACCTTGAATGGCAAAGGGGCATGGGATCATCGATTCGTCATGGTATTCAGGCACTGATGGAGACATCTCCTATTGTTGAAGCTGCGATTCTTCTGCTCTGCGATCAACCCTTCGTATCAGCGCAAACGATTCACCAGTTAGAATCTGTCTATCGTTCCACCAACCATCCCATTATTGCCTCAGCCTACCAAAATACGATAGGTGTTCCAGCGTTATTCGATTCAACGCTATTTTTAGAACTCACTGGCTTGACTCTGGCAGAAGGCGCGAAAAAAGTGATTCAACGCCACATTAATTCCGTCGTTACAGTTGAATTTCCTCAAGGAGCTATTGATCTAGATACTCCTAGCGATTATCAACAGTGCCTACTAAAGTTGTAGCTAAGCAGAAGAGGTAATCAAACGTTTTTGATAGTGGTAGTACTTGGCAGTAGCTTGATATAGACAGAAGACTAGAAGTAGTATCTGGCAATTACCTAGCCTGCGATCGCGTTTTGCCAGTTCATGAAGTTGTTTCTGTAGATATTTTCATGCCAGGATGTCCGCCATGGTAGCGATCGCCTCAAAGCAGCGATCAAACACAAATTACGCATACAACAACTGATTTACAATCTCATCAATCGTCAGCGCACTCAATAGAATTCCAATTCTTTGCGCGACTTCATAAGCGTTTTTCTGAGGAACAACGATAATCCCAGAATGTTGTCGATTCTCCTCAATGTATCGAAGATGCAGTCGCTCAAAATCAACTCGGTTGTGGGTTAAGATGCATCTGCCCATAGAAGTTGCCAACTCAAGTTGCTCGCGGTCGGTTTTGCCAAGAGTTGACTGTTCGGGAACAGTCGTGACATCTAAACCACGCGCTCGCAAAAGAGTAGCGACTAACGCTGACATATCCTCATCCGCATAAAGTGCGGCAACTATCGTCACTATTCCCCTAGCACAGTTTTCACAGATGAATGTACCAACTCATTAGGCACTTGGTTGCGTTCAATATACTCGTTAATCTCTGCTTGATTATCGAGATAAAAACTCAATGCATCGAACACTTGTGCTAGGGTCAGATGAGGCAAATGGCTGATGATTTCTTCGGGCATAATCCCCATCCTCCATAAACCGACAATTGCACGGATGGATGTACGAGTGTCTGTAATGATTGGCTCTCCGCTCAAAATCTCAGGATTTCGGGTAACGTAACGTGAGATGCTTTTGGTGGTCATAAGAATCGTCAATTAGTAAAATCGAGGTTGCCTCTAGTTTATCAATAGATTTAGCGTTATTTATGCATGTTCTTGCCGACTCACAACCTAATGTCAAAGCTCACATTCATGTTGTCACGACTAGACTGAAGACTAGAAGAAATATCTGGCAATTACCTAACCTGCGATCGCTTTGTTCATCGCTAAATTATTGTTACCCGTGACAATAATTAATTAGTTACTATATACCAGCTTGCAACTAGAGATTAATTTCAAAGATTAATTTCTTTTAGTTCTAAGTCACTCTCAAATATTTGATCAATGGGTAACATTTGGTTATCTGTAGTCATAAATTTATGGTCTTTTGTGGCTTGTATAATTAAATTATTTTCTAAAGTATATTCAAAGATTTCTTGCGTACCGCGATCGTGCCATTGCGCTACAGGTTGAGTATAAATTAAACCGTTACTATCTACAGTATAAACAGTGCATTCTATTTGTTGTTCAACTATTTTACCAATTGCGATCGCGCCATATTCGACAGTATAAATTTCGGTTTCATAACTAAGACAATATTCGGCAAATAATACCATTTGATCGAATAGTTCATTAGAAATCTCTTTGCTGACTCCATTCTTAGCCGAACCATCAATAAATTTCTCCCGATGTTTCTGCATTTCATCAACTTTTTTCTTGCCCATGCATCGGCGTAATAAGTCAGCTTCGCCCAAGGAATAGCCAGCTAATTCTTGAGCAATTTTCATAATTTGCTCTTGATAAACAATTACACCGTAGGTTTCATTTAAGATTGATTTGAGTAGGGGATGTTGATAAGTTACTTTTTCTCGACCATGCTTGCGATCAATAAAAATAGGAATTAATCCTGCATCTAATGGCCCTGGACGATAGAGAGCCGAAATAGAAGAAATATCTTCAATACCAGAAGGTTTTAAATCTCTAGTAATCTGTTTCATCCCATCGGATTCTAGTTGAAAGATTCCTTCTAAATTACCTGCTCTAAATAGTTTATGGGTTTCTTGAATATCTTCGGGGAGTTTTTTTTCTTTACCTTTGGCAATAATTTCTAAAGCTTTGCGTTCGTCTAAAGGAATTTGATCTAAATCTAAAGTGATTCCCTGGGTTTTCTTGACTAAATTAGCAGCACGCTGAATTGTAGTTAGATTTTTTAGCCCTAAAAAGTCCATTTTCAGAAGCCCTAAAGCTTCTATGTCTTCCATATAATATTGGGTAATTACTGACCCGTCATTATTTTTTTGTAAAGGGACAATTTCATCTAAAGGCTTGGAAGAAATAACTACTCCTGCTGCATGAACACCGAAAGTTTTATTAGTACCTTCAATGCGAATTGCCATGTCAATCCAGTTGCGAACTTTAACTGTTCCTACTTCCTCTTTATTATCGTTATAGATCTTAGCTGTTTCGTTTTCATAAGCCTGTTTAAAAGCAGGTTCGGGAGTCTTTTCGGAAATCATTACTTTGAGCTTGGTTGGTTTCCCGCGCACCACTGGAATCATTTTGGCAATGCGATTTTGCTCGCCAAAGTCAATACCTAATACTCTTCCCACATCTTTTAATACCGCTTTGGAAGTCATGCGGTTAAAAGTGATAATTTGAGCTACATTAGCCTCACCATATTTATTAGTAACATATTGAATCATTTCGCTCCTGCGATCGGGACAGAAATCTGTATCAACATCAGGCATAGATTTGCGTTCAGGATTGAGGAAACGTTCAAATAATAAGCCGTGGTGAATCGGATCAATATTAGTAATTTTTAAACAATAAGCAACTAATGAACCCGCCGCACTTCCTCTTCCTGGCCCGACTGGAATACCGTTATCTCTAGCATATTTAATATAGTCCCAAACCACTAAAAAGTAAGTAGAAAATCCTTTTTCTTGCATTACCTTTAGTTCTACTTCTAATCTTTGTTTATAAACTGGATCGACTTCAGCATGATTGCGACATTTAAGTCTTTCTAATAATCCCTGGCGTGTAACTTCTTCGAGATAACTATCAGCAGTATGTCCCGCAGGAACTGGATAATCTGGAATTCTTGGTTCGCCCAAAATATTGTATGGTTGAACTTTGTCAGCAACTTCTACAGTGTTTTCAATAGCTTCGGCGATTACTTCATCAGCTAAATGATCGCGAAAAAGTAACTTCATTTCCGCAGCGGATTTTAAGTATTCTGTCCCGCTATAACGCAGTCGTTTATCATCAGTAATTCTCTTTTGAGTCAAAATGCACAACAGTGCATCGTGAGCTTCTACGTCATAGCAAGAGATAAAATGAGAGTCATTGGTAGCAATAACTTTAATCCCTAATTTACGGGCAAGATTAACTATGGCTACATTAACCATACGGTCTTCTGGGGAACCGTGATCTTGTATTTCTAAATAATAATCATTGCCAAAAAGATCCTGATACCATTTGGCTACTTTTTCGGCTTGTTTTAAATCTCCTTTTAAAATTGCTTGAGGAACTTCTCCACCTAAACAAGCACTGGTAACAATTAGCCCTTCATGATATTCCTGTAACAATTCTTTATTAATACAAGGACGAGCAAAAATACCACTCCCTTGATAACCTTTAAGATGAGAAATAGTGGTTAGCTTAACTAAGTTTTTATACCCCTGAGTGTTTTTAGCTAAGACAACCTGATGATATTTGCGGTGACGTTTTTTCTTCTCCGTAATATTGACTTCAATGTCACCGTTAATGACATACATTTCGTTACCAATGATTGGTTTAATTCCTTTGTTGCGGCATACTTTAATTAACTCGATCGCGCCATACATAACTCCATGATCAGTTAATGCGATCGCAGGCATTTCTAATTCTAAAGCGCGATCGATCATTTGCGGTATCTGGGATGCACCGTCTAGAAGGCTATAGTCGCTGTGAATATGTAAACCAACAAAAGACATAAAATTAATTCTAGGAGATTTGATTTTGAATTAGAATCGCTTGCCTAAATTCTCAATCATACTTCACTCAGGTAAGTAGTTTTCATCCAGAGCGTTTTCTAGGCTAACAGTCGCGTTATTTGGCAAATAAAAAGCCTGGGACATAGTTTTTATCGCCTTGGCATGAGCCTTGGGATAGATAGTACTTAAATAATTGCGTAGGCTCGGACTATCGTCTAGGATTGCTTCAATCTCGCTACGCAAGTTAATCACTTCAATTATCCACCCACTTCTATTTCTTTCCTTCTCTATTTCCCAGTATTTCAACTTTAATAGATGCTCAATGAGGCGTGTTAGAAAACTCAGTAAAGCTCTTTTGTCGCTTTTGCCCATGCTTTCTATTTCTTCAATTAAACTATCCCAATCAACATTCTGATATTGTCTGTTTTTCAGTGAATTAACTGTACTTTCAATCCACAAGCTAAAGTCCTTGTTATACAGATTTGAATTAACCATCTTTCTTATTTAAGACTTGGCAATCTAGCAAAAAAGCGATCGCTTTTTGAAATTATTTGCGATCGCTTTGATTATATATTCTTATAAGAGATATTTGTTACAACTTCGCGCCGCATTCGGGACAGAAATTATAAGCGGCAGAACTCTCTGCACCGCAGTTACTACAGTTTGTTGGTTGAACTGCCTGACTATCATAATCTTTTTGCGGCAATCCCAACATTTGGGCATTACTCTTACCAGGCGCGATCATGGGATAGCAGTTTTCATCTCGGGTAACTCGCGCATCCATTAAAACTGGGCCATCGTGGGCAAGCATTTCCGCAATAGCGGGGGCTAGCTCAGAGCGATCGCGAATTAGCATTCCCTTGATTCCGTAAGCTTGAGCTAGCAATTCAAAGTCAGGCGCACCTACTTCCATATTAGAAGACGAATAACGCTCACCAAAGAAAGCTTCTTGCCATTGACGCACCATACCCTGCCAGCCGTTATTAATAATTACGGTTTTAACATTAATGCCAAACTGTGCCAAAGTTCCCAACTCTTGGGGGTTCATTTGGAAGCTAGCATCGCCGCTAATACAAATAGTCTGTTCATCAGGTAAAGCTACTTTAACGCCCATAGCCGCTGGTAAACCATAGCCCATAGTTCCTAAGCCCGCGCTAGAAATCCAACGACGTGGCCCATTTTTGAGGAATTGCGCTGCCCACATTTGATGTTGACCGACATCAGTTGTGTAATAAGCATGGGGAGCTTGATTGCCAATTTCAAGAATAACCTCTTGCGGTGATAAACCCTCTTCTGGATGTGGTGCAGTTAAAGGATAGTCAGTACGCCAACGGTTAATCTTTTCCAACCATAATTTAGTTGTTGCAAAATTAGCAACGTGATCAATTTCTTTGGCTCGATCCAGGATTTGCTCGAGTACCTTGCGAACATCGCCCACAATAGGAACTTCAGGAGTACGATTTTTCCCAACTTCTGCGGGATCAATATCAATGTGAATTACTTTAGCGCAGTTGGCAAACTCGTCTAATTTACCCGTAACGCGATCATCAAATCTAGAACCCACCGCAATCAACAAGTCGCATTCGCTGACGGCAAAGTTAGCATAAGCAGTACCGTGCATTCCCAACATCCCTACCGATAAAGGATGATGCTCGTCAAAAGACCCCAATCCCATTAAGGTAGTAGTGACGGGAATTTGAAAACGTTCAGCCAGCTCTTTAATTTGAGCATGAGCATTAGATGAGATTGCACCTCCACCTACATACAGCAGAGGCTTTTGGGCAGAAGTAATTAGTTTGAGTGCAGCATTAATTTGACGAGGATTCCCTTTGACAGTAGGCTTGTAGCCTTTTAATTGCACGTTTCCGGGTTGGACCGGCACATAATCACACTCTTCATTGCCGACATCCTTGGGTATATCAATTAAAACTGGCCCAGGGCGACCTGTACTAGCAATATGAAAAGCTTCGGCAACAATTCTTGCCATGTCTTCAGCACGACGCACTACATAAGAGTTTTTAACTATCGGGGTAGTAATACCGAAAATATCTGTTTCTTGAAAAGCATCAGTTCCAATTGCTGCACGAGCGACTTGACCAGTAATCACTACCATCGGAATTGAATCCATGTGAGCCGTAGCAATACCCGTAACTAAATTTGTCGCTCCTGGCCCAGAAGTAGCAAAACACACCCCCACTTTGCCTGTGGCGCGGGCATAGCCATCGGCTGCATGGGATGCAGCTTGTTCGTGGCGGACTAAAATATGTTTAACTTCGCCTCTAGCTTCGGAACGATATAACTCGTCATAGAGGGGAAGTATCGCTCCTCCAGGGTAGCCAAAGATGTGTTTGACACCGTGACGGCGCAAACTGTCCATTAGGGCAAATGCACCTGTTTGACGTTGGGGAGCTTGAATTGATTTAGAGCCTTTGGGAATACTGATAGATACCACGCTTGCTAACCGTCTAACTTGCTTATTATTTATTTTAAATTTTCCTGTCTCAAATGCAACAAAAAATGTCTTGATTATTATTACTAAGCCTTTCAATATAAGCTATTTTTTTCTCTGTGTCTACAGGATCTAAATCGAGGATTATATTTGTCTTGGCAATTTCTAAATGCTTCTCTCGCATCAAGGATTGCCGCACCTCTGGGATTAAAAGGAGCTG
>Ga0114940_10000323_pt1 | contig 24880 bp, 24 predicted proteins | sample ColdCreekSource_FD_87195 | JGI IMG/M metagenome (GOLD analysis project Ga0114940, IMG submission 87195) | Groundwater microbial communities from Cold Creek, Nevada to study Microbial Dark Matter (Phase II) - Cold Creek Source | ecosystem: Environmental > Aquatic > Deep subsurface > Groundwater ... | reverse complement strand
ATCGCGGTAGGTAAGCCGCAGACGCAGATTGCCGGCCTTGTCTCCGAGATAGGCCCCTTGCATGTCGTACGCACGGCCCTTGTATTCCAACACGGCATGGAGGCTTGCGCTCACGGATTCAAAAGTGCGCCGGCGTTCATCCAAATCCTCGATAACTTGCACAACGCGCGCGGGACCGTCGGCTAACGGCACGGGCACGTTGCGTCGGATGACCGATTCCAAGGCGCAGCCAGGCAGAAGCACTCCTGCCGCAACTAGACCACAGCGGAACGCGCTGAGCAACCAGCCCTTACGTTTCATGCGTTCCGCTTCCTTCCTTGTGAGCGGCAGGCACTCGATAGTGCTTAAAAACCACGGGCGCATGGCCCGTTACGGTCCTCGCGTATCACCCACGCCTTAGCCCGTACTGGCTCGCACGCTTATATAGCGTAGAGCGGCTGATGTTGAGGGTGAGCGCGGCCTGGACAAAGTTCCAGCCTTCACGCTCCAGCACGAACTTCATGGTGGCCTTCTCCGCATCTTCCAACAGATTCGGGGATTCAAGGTCTATGGGGATATGGGCGGATTCGCTCGGTCGTTCCGCAGGTACCGCTGGGCAAGCGTCGGAAGGCTCATGTAAGGCCAGTGCCTGAGGGTCTGCCCAAAGCGGTGCCGGTGCACTGTGGCCGTTGCCTTTCCACGAAGGATGCGGGCCTTGAATGACGAGGTCTTCCGCCGTGAGGACGGCGACACGCGTGAGTACACAGGCCCGTTCGAGGGTGTTTTCGAGTTCGCGTATGTTGCCAGGCCAGTGATGCTGCTGGAGTTTTTCAATGGCACAGCGGGAAATTTCCACTGGAGCACGGCCTTGCTTGCTCTTGAGACGTCGCAGGAAGTTGTAGGCCAAGGCTGGCAAGTCTTCGAGACGCTCGCGCAGCGGCGGATTGTGAATGGGGAAAACGTGAATGCGATAGTAAAGATCTTCGCGAAACTTGCCTTCGCGCACCATCGCTTCGATATCCCTGTGCGTGGCGCAGATCAGTCGAAAATCCACGGGCAGCGGCCGTGTTCCGCCGATGCGTTCGATCTCCCTGCTTTGGAGAACGCGGAGTAGTTTCAGTTGCACGGACATAGGTATCTCGGCGATTTCATCCAGAAACAGGGTTCCAAGATGCGCACGCTCGAAGCGCCCTAGGCGGCGCTCGAACGCGCCCGTGAACGCGCCCTTCTCATGGCCAAACAGCTCCGATTCAAGCAGCGTCTCCGGCAGCGGTGAGCAGTCTACCTTGATGTACGGACCTTGCGCGCGGGCACTATGCCGCTGGATGTAGTCGGCCAAGACCTCTTTGCCCGCCCCGGTTTCACCCAGAATAAGAACGGAGGCGTCCGTTTCAGCCGCAGCGCGCGCCATAGACAACACTCGGCTCATGGCCTTGCTAGAACCCACGGGTGTAAAGCCACGTCCTGGTAGTTCGTTTAAGCGGCGGCGCATGGAGCGGTATTCGATGATGCGTTCCACGACCAGGCTTAGTTCTACGATGCGCAAGGGTTTGACGAAGAAGTCAACAGCCCCTTTCTTCATGGCGAGCACGGCCTGCTCCACGTCCGCGAATCCTGTCATGAGGATCACGTCGGTCTCGGCGGAGTCTGCCTTGATCTCCTTCAAGACCTCAAGCCCTGATTTCTGCGGCATACGCAAATCCGTCAAGACAAGATCGACACAGCGATCTTTTGCAGCAGCGAGCGCCTTCGTAGGGTCATCAAAGGTGACGATGGTGCGCCCGGGCGCGCGTAGCGCTTCCTCAACGAGGTCGCACGTTTCATGTTGATCGTCGATGACGAAAATCGTTGACCCTGACATAAGCCTCCTGGAAAAAATTGCGAATCTCACTGTCTCGCGGTACGGATTAAGCATAGTGGATGCCAGTGTCCGTAATTTTGGACTTGAAGTTGGATGATGCGGATTGCAACATATTTTGCGAGTGACAGGTTTTGAAAATAGATTTCTGGCGACGCAGGATTTGGGCAGAGCATCCGGATCGAAAGTCTTCACGACTGCAAGTACTGTTGCTGAAATAACATGGACATAGCAGGGTTAAGTTTTCCAAAGCTACTTCTTGTTCTGGTGCAGTTTTTGCAGCTACGTTCGCCGTAAGTTCAAATAAATCGCGAGTAGTGCAAATATCGCTAGGCGTGCACAGGCACACGTCCTTAGGGGGGACTCGCTATGGCTGGCAAAGTGCTTATTGTTGATGACGAACCGCAGGTCTGCTCCATCCTTTCCGATATGTTGGTGTCCCTGGGTTACCAGGTAAGCGTCGCCGGTAAGGGTGGTGATGCGATTTCCAGGGTCGCATTAGAAGCGCCGGACTTGATGCTTCTCGATCTGAATCTGCCCGACATGGACGGCCTCGAAGTGCTCCGCGAAATGCGCAAGTCGTCGAGTACGATGCCGGTGGTTCTTATCAGCGGCTCGCTTTCTGTCCCAGACACAGTGGAAGCCATGAAGCTCGGAGCTATTCACTGCCTGTCTAAACCTCTTCGATACAAAGAGTTGGAGCAATGTATTGGCGAGGCCATCAGCGGCGTTGTGTTGCAGCGGGAAATCATCTGTAACGGCCTGCCCAAATGCCCAATCGTCGTGGCCAGTCAGGCCATGAAAAGGGTGACGGATGACATCCATAAAGTTTCGCTCAGTTCCGCTTCCACGGTCCTCATCTTGGGCGAAACGGGCACAGGCAAAGAAGTCGTTGCACGCTATCTGCACCATCTTAGCCGCAGGAGCAAAGGCAACTTCGTGGCCGTCAATTGCGCCGCCATCCCAGAGAACTTGATTGAAAGCGAGTTGTTCGGGCATGAACGGGGGGCCTTCACGGACGCCAAGGCGCATCGACGCGGTCTTTTTGAAGAAGCTCATGGGGGCACGCTTTTCCTCGACGAGATTGGCGAATTGCCGCTGGGTCTGCAAGCCAAGCTGCTGCGAGTGCTGCAAGAGCGCGTGATTCGACCCGTAGGCTCGAACCGCGATATCCCGGTGGACGTTCGTATCGTGGCGGCTACCAACGTTGACCTAGCCCGAGCGGTTCGAGAAGGCAAAGTGCGCGAGGACATCTATTATCGGCTCATGGTCATTCCGCTTTACGTACCGCCCATTCGCGAGCGCAAAGATGACATAGTCCCGCTGGTAGAGTTCTTCTTGAAAGAGTTTGGTAAAGAATTCAGCGTTCCGGTACGACCCTTGACCGAAGAGAACAAGGCGATTCTGAAGGCCTATGCATGGCCTGGAAACGTCCGTGAATTGCGCAATTGCGTGGAGCGTACGGTGCTCTTGGGCTTGGATTCAGTCCGCCCCATCCCAGGCCTAGCACCGGTGCCAGCAGACCGGGCCGTCACGCCCTCTACGCCGGGGTCTAGTGCCCGACCGGATCGAGTGCTGCTTGAATTGGACGACACCAGCCTGGAATGTGCCGAGCGCACCCTCATCATGCAAGTCATGGCGCGCGTCTACGGCAACAAGAACCAAGCCGCCGCCCTGCTGGGAATCAACCGCACTACGCTCTACCGCAAGCTGACCGCCATGGGTGTTGAATGCGATGGCGAAGTCATAGCCAACGGCAACTGATGCGCAGGCCACACCACATTCCATTTCGAATACTACGCTGCGGAAGTGCCTGACCATGGTGGTGCAGACCAGCATGGCTAGTACTGCTTTCGGTGCAGGTCTGTAGACGCGCACCACCATCAGATGGTCACGAACTTTCGCAACGCTGAAATGAGGCAGATCACAACCTGTTTGTTGCGGCATGCAACGCTACGCGTACGCGGCTTATGGTACGAGCTATGCTTGCAGTCTCTTGGTCTATGTAGTTCAAACCAAACACTTAGCAGATATTAAACGACTATCCCGCACGTTGGCCCTCTTCTTGCGCCTTAGATTCCATGAAGCTGAGAATGGCCAAGTGTCTGAATTCTGGACACGGAGATTCCATGTTATGGGAAAAATTCCTAAAGACTGGATTGCTGTTGTCGGAGGTGGCTTGGCCTCAAGTTGCCTTGTCTTCGGGGCGGGCATGTACCTCCTGGGATCCCAGCCTCGCGCAACGGAGGCACATGCTGCGGCTGTTCAGGACGACGGTAAGTCGCCCTCCGTGGATGGTGCGCAAGCCCTTGCCTTGATTTCTCAAGCCGAGGCGGCGCAAGCACGTGGCAAAACGGACGAGGCGCGGGAACTGTACGGTCGGGCATGCAAGGCAGATCCACATAATCCCAAAGCCCTGCTCCGATGTGCTGCGGCCACCTTTGATAGTGTAACGCTGCCGTCTCAGCACCGGCATGAGAAGGCGCTCGAATTGTATGCCCGTTTCTTAAGCACCTTTGCCACCCACGAGGATACTGCCACGGCGCAGTTCCGGGTCGGCCAGTGCTATCTCCACTTGGGACGTTTGGACGAAGCCCTGCAAACGTTCGTTCAACACGAACAGCGTTTTCCCGCCTCCACACGGCAGCAGGAAGCGCAGGTAGCGGCCGCCGAATGCCTTGATGCGTTAGGACAACCTGAGGCTGCCGTGCAACGACTAGAGACTCTGCTTACGAAAGAGCTCAAGCCCGAATTGCGCAGCATCGTGGAAGTCAAGCTGGCCCAGGCCCGTCTAAGCCTAGCTCGGCAGGTACCGGTAAAGCCAGCGGTGTCCGCGCCAACCGCCAAAGAGTTAACGCCCATTACACGCCTCATCGAACCGGCGGATGCGGAGGTTCCAGCGGTTTCGGTAAGGCACGACCAACAGGATGCCCCGCAACCGCAGGCCTGGGCGAACATGCCGGACGGTCAGTGGCTTGACGTTAAGCGCGCACTTGAAAAAGGGAACCTACCTGAAGCCAAGCGGCTGCTCGCGCCGTGGCTTACCACACCCTCGCCCGATGCGAACGAGACCGCTCAGCACTGGCTTGTGTTTGCGAAACTCCTTCAAAACTTCGCCGAAACTCGCTCTAACGGAGAGGTCGCGCAACCTACCGCATCTGTCGTTGAGGAGGGCGCGAAATGAAGTCTGCGTGTTGGGGTTGGGCGTGCCTGTCGGCACTCCTATTTCATTCCTCCTGCGGTAGACCGCCAGAAGTCGTTCGCAATGCGGCGACTGCTTTGCGTGTCGGAGCAACTGACGACCGGAAGCTCATGCTGGAAGGCGACACGCTCCTTCCACCTCCACGCGAGTTCCGTAAGGAAGCTCCCCGTCCCGTGCCCAGCGTGCTGGAGCGGGAGGTGCTTTCTCCTGAACACACGGCGGCAGCCGACGTCGTGGCGCTGCACGAGGAACAAAAGCCGCGACCAGAGCCGCTTAAAGTCCCACTCGATGCACTCACTACAAAGCCGGAAGATCCAGCACTGCCTTCACAGGGAAAAGTCAGCGCCCTGGAAGAACGCATAGCGCGACTGGAAGAGCAGTTGCGTCGCACCAAGGTGAGTGAAACTAAGGTTCCAGATCGTGTTCCTGAAGTGCCGGCCCAACCTGTGGAGGTCGTCACGCCGCCGGTGAGCGCCGCGCCCCAACCGCAAGCCCGGTTCACGAACCATAACCATGCTCCCGTTATTTCCCCGCCTGCCTGGGTAACTCAACGCCCGAAGCGTACGGCCAAGTCCTTCACGCCCGAGGCCCAGGCGCTACGAAAACAAGCTCGCGATGCCTTCGTGCGCATCACCACCAATTTTAGCGACAGCGAGGCGCTCATGGAGGCGCGCACAGGTCTCGCTCAAATGGCCCTGGACGACGCGGATGTCGTGGAAGCGTTACGGCAATACGAGCGGCTCATTGCGGAGCGTCCGAATTCGACTGCGGCCCTGACGGCACGCCTGGATGCGGCCAGATTGCACCGGGAACTGGGAGACCACGCCGCCGCGCATAAGCATTTTTTTGCATTCGTCGATTGTTATCCACGCGACCGGAATGTTCCCACTGCGATGTACGAGGCTGCTACGACCTTGCAGGAAGCAGGTCGCAAGGACGAGGCGCTCCGCGCCTACTTGGATGTGGAGCGCCGTTTTACAGGCTCGAAGATAGGCCAGGATGCGCGTCGCAGCAGGGCTGATTTGCTGCGGTCTCTATCGAGGAACCACGAGGCGCTGGACGTTTATGGGCAGATGACCGCCGTGAATGATCTGGCCCATGGCGACTACGCGCACGGCATGCTGCAGATCGCCAAAATACACATGGCGGAGCAAAAGCCACAGGCCGCCCGAGAAACGCTTAACCGCCTGTTGGCAATTCGGTGTGCTCCTGAAATCCGGGGCCGGGCCATGAAACTGCTGGGCGACTGCTTTTCTGACGAGCTTCATCCGCTCGACGCCGCTGGGGTCTATACACAAACAGCCGACGAGCATCCGCAGATGGAAGATGTGCTGGAATGCCGGATCTTGGCCGCTCGCCAATTCGCAGCCGCCGGTCTTTGTGAGCGTGCTGCGGCGCAGTACCGCAAGGCTCTTCAGGGGTGTGCGACGCGTGAGGCGCGTGTGCGGTCGGAGATCGAGCCTACCGCCATGCTGGGCTTGGCGCGGAGTTGTGCGGAAGCAGGCGACGGTGCTCAGGCGCGCAAGTTGCTCAGCGACATCCGTACCCGTTGGCCAGATTCTTCCCACGCGGCAGAAGCCGGCGCGACCGAAGCCGAACTGCTTGTTGCGGAAAATAAATTCGATGCCGCTTCCGCGTTCTTGGGCGATCTAGCCAGTGCGTACCGGGGCACGCCCATGGAGACGCGGGCGCTCCTGCGCAAGGCGGAACTCGATGAGCGCCGCAAGGATACGCGTTCGGCCATCACCGCTTACGAAAAGGTTGGCGCAGCACATACGCAGGCCGATCCGGCATCCCTCGACTTCCGGAGGGCGGTGTTCTTGATGGGCGAGGGCAAGTCCGAAGAGGCGCTGGTCCTGCTGCGCCGGATTGCCGGTCGTAAGGATGCTCCGAAACCCTACGCGGCGCTAGCCGCTCACCAGGCCGCCTTAGCGCTAGAAAAGCTGGGACGCCTGGAGGAGGCCATCCAAACCTACCAGGAGTTTGTTAAGACCAGCGGTGCCGCAGGTACCTCGAAGGAACTTCAGGAACTCGTGACCGACGCGCGGTGGAAAGTTCAGAAACTTACTTGGCTGCGCTCACTTCCTGGCGCGGTGGCTCAGAAACGCCAGCCTGCAAGTGCTCCGTAACATTGGGAGTGATCATGGCCGCGAGTGCGAACATGCGCATGGACGTGGGTGTCGTGCCCTCGGTAGGGACGCGCCTTGCGCCTGCTGAATTGCCGGGCGCGATGGAACGTTTCATGCGCTCCGCAGAATGTGCCGAGCGTGCGTTTCAGGCGCTGCAGGCTCGCGTCGAACAGTTGAACGGGGAACTGGAAGAGAGCAATCGTAAACTGCGCGGGAAAGTAGCTGAACTGGATCGCCTCAGTGGCCATTTGTTATGTCTGCTCGACAGCCTTGGCGATGGCGTGGTGGCCGTGGACAGCTCTGGAACCATCGGGTTGTTCAATCCGGCTATGGAGACCCTGACCGGAACCTGCGCGCAGGCGTGGGTTGGGCGGGCTTTGTGCGACATGCTTCCTGTTGGATCGCGGCTGTTGACTTTGGCGCGGGACGCACTGCAAGGACGGACTGGACTTCCTCGCGTCAGTGTGCGCTTGGCGCGTTCGGGCGGCGAGCAAGTCCCAGTTTCGGTGACGGCCGCTTGTGTGCGCAACCGGAGCGGACTGGCCATTGGCGCTGTCCTGGTACTGCAGAACCTGACCGAGGCCGAAAGTTTGCATGCGCAGGTGCGGCAGAACGCGGATCTCGCGGCCATCGGACGAACCGCCGCTATGATCGCGCACGAGATACGCAATCCGCTGGGCGGCATTATGGGGTTCACGGAACTGCTCCAGTCCGACTTGGCCTCAGACCCTAAACACAGCAAGTATGCGGAAATGATCGGCGTCGGCCTGGGCGACATCAACGCCATCGTCGGCGGCCTGCTCGATTTTTCCAAGACGGTGAAGCTGCAACCGCAAGACCTCGATCTGCGGGAACTGCTCGTCAAGCTTTGCGACTTGGCGCTTGCGGACCTGCGTTGGTCGCGGACCTCCCACCAGCTTGTACTCCAGGCTCCGCCCGAGGGGCTGCGCATACATGCCGATGGTGGGGTGCTCCGCCAGGCGTTTCTGAATCTGATCCGCAACGCCCTGGAAGCCATGGCGCCGCAAGGCCGTGGGCAGTTGCGCGTACGTATCGCGCGGTCCACGTTGGACGGTTTCGAAGCGGCGCTCGTTGAGGTGGGCGACACGGGGCCGGGCATACCGAAGGACCGCTGGGCTGAGGTTTTCCAACCCTTCGTGACGACCAAACAGGAAGGCACGGGGCTGGGGCTGCCTACGGTGGCCAAGCTCGTGCAAGCGCACGCCGGAAAAGTGGAATGTCTGGAGGAGCCTGGTGGCGGAGCGTGCTTCCGCGTGGTTCTTCCGCTCAACGTAAAAGAGTGTGTATGGGAGGCTGACTATGCAGATCGAGCGCGTACTGGTCGTTGACGACGAGATGTTAATGCGGGAGTTCCTGAGCGAGACGCTGGCTCGCGCGGGATGCGAAGTCACGCTGGCGTCCAACGGCACCGAGGCCTGTCGGCTCTTGGCCGAAGGCAAGGTGTTCGATTTCGTGATGACGGATATCAAGATGGAGGGTGCGGGCGGCTTGGAAGTGCTTGCTCAAGCAAAGGCCTGCTGCCCACGGATGCTGGTAGTCCTGATGACCGCGCACGCGACCCTGGATACGGCGCTGCAAGCCATGCGCAGCGGGGCCTTCGATTACCTCACCAAACCCATTACCGCCGAACAGGTGGACGTGCTCCTGTCCAAGGCCGCCGCCTATCGCACACTGCTTGAAGAGAACCGCTTTCATAGGCGGACGGCCCTATGCACCGATGACGGTTTCGAAGATATCGTGGGCCGCAGCGAACCTATGAAAGCGGTCTTCAAGCTGATCGAAAAAGTGGCGTCCAGCTCGGCAACCGTCTTGGTCAGTGGCGAGAGCGGAACGGGCAAGGAGCTTGTGGCTCGGGCCATTCATCGCCGCTCGCCCCGGCAGGACAAGCCGTTCATCCGAGTCAACTGCGCCGCGCTGCCCGAAACTCTGCTGGAGAGTGAACTGTTCGGCCACGAAAAAGGAGCGTTTACGGGCGCAAGCGAGCGGCGGCCTGGACGCTTCGAATTGGCGCATACCGGCACACTTCTCTTGGACGAGATCGGCGAGACCACGCTCGCGTTGCAAAGCAAACTGCTTCGGGTGCTCCAGGAACGTGAGTTCGAGCGGGTCGGGGGCACGAAGACGCTGAAGGTGGACGTGCGCGTCATTTGCACTTCCAACAGGGACCTGAAAAAGGCCATTGCCGAGGACTTGTTCCGAGAGGATTTGTACTATCGCCTCAACGTGGTCCCCATCCACATGCCGCCGTTGCGAGAACGGGCGGGCGACCTGCCGATGCTGGCCGATTACTTATTGCGGAAGTACGCCGAACGTCACGGCAAGCCTTCCGCGCAACTGACGGCTGCGGTGCGCGAGGCGCTGTGCGAGCACACTTGGCCGGGCAACGTCCGCGAGCTAGAGAACGCCATCGAGCGCGGCGTCATCCTCAATGACTTTTCCTTTTTGCCGAGCCGGAAAAGTGACTTGGACGGTATGACGGAACACGGAGTCAAGGTGCCTTACGGCAGCGCCGAGTTCGCTAGCGTAAGTGAAGGGCACGATATCAACGGGACCAATTTTCTCCCCGAGGTCGAGCGCCGCGTGATTCTCCGCACCCTCCAGCAAGAACAAGGGAATCGCACCCAAGCCGCACGCATCCTGGGGCTGAGCGTTCGAACGCTGTACTCAAAGTTACGCGAATATGAGGTACTGGACGCTTCGGGCGCAGGTCTGCTGAAGGCGGCGGTGTGAAGTACTTTCCGGCAAGTTCTGCGTGTTTTGCTGGGGTTGCTCCATAGGCGGTTGGCCCACGGCTTGCGTTTGACTGGAAGGATGGAAGACAAGGCAGAACTCTCCGGAGCATTCCGAACGTGACCTCAGACTCGACTACCCATTTGCTGACCAAACTTCTCGACCTCACGGCGGAACGCCAGCGCGTGCTTTCGCATAACTTGGCCAACGTGAACACGCCGGGCTTCCGGCGCAAGGACATCAAGTTTGAGCAGGATCTGGGCGCGGCGCTCAGGCAAGGCCCATCGGGGCTAAGCGACTTCCAGCCCCAGGTTGAGGAAGATGCGCACGCGGCGGTGCGCGCCGATGGCAACAGCGTGCAGTTCGACTTGGAACTCGCCGAGATGGCGAAGAACGCCATGCTTTACCAGTTGGCTATGCAGGCCATGCAGCAGCGTATTTCTCTGACGAGAACGGCCGTCACAGGTCGGGCGTAAGCTGGGGAGGTTGACCATGCCAGGCGTAGCCGGTTTTTTCTCAAACCTCGACATCAGCGCGTCAGGCATGTTGGCCGAGCGAAGGCGGATGGATGTCGTCTTGTCCAACTTGGCCAACGCCGAGAGCACGCGGACGCGCGAAGGCGGGCCGTATCAGCGCAGGCAGGTCGTCTTCGAGAGCGTCTTGCGGGAAAACACGACGGATCATGATTTTGCGGGCGCAGGAGTGACGGTGCGGGAAGTTTCTTTGGATCCCACACCTCCGATCCGGATGCACCGACCAGGCCATCCCGATGCCGATGCAGATGGCTACGTGCTGTTCCCCGACATACGGACTGCAGAGGAAATGGTTGACTTGATTTCTGCGGCACGGGCCTACGAGGCGAACGCGGAAGCCTTCAAGATCGCGAAAGGCATGTTGCAACGGGCGTTGGATCTGTGGCGTACCTAGTCCTGTGATGCGCTTCGCTTGACGTCCGCGTGTTGGTGTTTGAGGCCGTGATCGAGGAGTACGCAAGAAGCGTGTTGAGCACTTTGCGGAACGAGCGCGCCGCTACCTTGGCGCGAGAGTTGGGAAGCGAGCGACCATGAACGAAATCGGGAAGTTGCCGCACGGTGGTGTTACAGGAACTTTGGGGCCTGGTGGCCTAGAGCGACTCGGTGCAGGTAGCGTGGGTGGAAAAGAGGGCGCTTCGTTCACGCAATTTATGACGAATGCGCTCGACGACGTTCAACGCACACAGGACCAGGCGGATCAGGCGATTCACAAACTGGCCACGGGTGAACTCCAGGATGTTCACCAGGTCATGGTGGCTTTCGAGCAAGCCAAGCTCTCGATGACGCTGTTGGTGGAAGTCCGTAACAAGCTCGTCGAAACCTACCAGGAAATCTCGCGCTTGCCGCTGTAGTCAGTGCGCGACAGGACGGCGTACTCCAAAGCACCCTGAAACGCGGCTAAGGGGCCCAAGGCCCCCCAAGGAGGTTCAACGTGCCAACCTTCTTCGGCCAACTTCTCGATCAGGCCATTAAAGCGTGGCGTTCGCTCGGTGTCCCGCAGCGCGTCACGCTCGTTGTGTTTGCGGTCGGCCTCGTGTCCATGCTGACCCTCGTGGGAGTTTTTTCTGCTCAGCCGAATTTCGTTCCGCTGACGGGCGGTTTATCGCCTTCCGAGACCGCGACCGCTTCCGCCAAGCTCCGTGACGCGCAAATCCCCTTCCGTTATGAGGCGGGTCGCGGAGTGATCTCCGTTCCTGCCGCTAAAGCAGACGATGCGCGCATGTTGCTCATCGACCTGGGCCTGACTTCGGGCAAAGGCGGCGGGGAAGGGTTCGACCTACTGGACCGCAATGCCTTCGGAGCCACAGAGTTCGTTCAGAAGGTGAACTACATCCGCGCCCTCCAAGGCTCACTGGAACGGAAGCTCCAGGCGCTCGAATGTATCGAAGAGGCGCACGTCACACTCTCGATTCCCGAACACGAAGTTTTCCTCCGCGACCGACAGGAAGCCAAGGCCTCGGTGGAGGTCAAGGCGCGCAGAGGCCGCGAAATCCGCGCCCCCCAGATAGCCGCGATCCGGCATCTGGTCTCATCTGCTGTCCCCAAGCTCAAGCCCAACAACGTGGCGGTGATGGACGCCGAGGGCCGCCTGTTGGCGCGCTTCCAGAACGGCGACGATGCGCTCTCTGTGGCCGGCGATCAGCTCGAAAGCCGCATCAACACGGAACGCTATCTGACGGTGAAGGTGGAATCTCTGCTCGATCATGCCTTGGGCGTGGGTCGCGCGGCGGTGCAGGTCTCCGTGCAGATGGACTTCGCGCGTGTCGAACGCAGCTCGAAAAAGATGGATCCGGAAAGTGGTGTGCTACTCGACGAAACGATGAAAAAGGGCGATAGCCAAGGTGCCGCGTCCGACGTCGGCGGTGTACCGGGTGTGCGCTCCAATGCGCCAGGGGACAACGGTGCTGCCGGTTCGACCTCTGCTCCGGCGGTTTCCGTTCGGACGGAGAAGACCGTCACCAATCGCTATCACTACGACACACTGACGGAAACCGTCCGGCCGGAGGTGGGTGAGATCAAGCGCCTGTCGGTGGCGGTCATGATCAAGCCGCGCATGGAAGGCGTGGGGAGCGCCGCCAAGCCACTGCCGCTAACGGACGCAGAACTCGTCCAGCTTTCCGAAGTGGTCAAGAACGCGGTGGGCTTCACTGCGGCCAGGCAGGATGAAGTGAAGGTCCAGAATGCACCGGCTTCAAGCCCGTCCGATCTGGCCTTCATGCCGCCGTTGGCCGAAGGGGCCGCACCCCTGTTGGCCGCCGAATCCTTGTCCGCTTATCTGCCGGCGCTGGGCACCTTTGCCGGCGTCGTACTGTTGGTCTTTGTGTTCTGGAAGACCATGCAGCGCTTGACTTCTCGGGAGTCTGCCGCGTCTGCCGAGTACTCGTCATACAACGAAATGCTTCCGCTCAATAACGTGCAGAAAGAAATCCAGACCATGGTGAATAAGAATTCAGCTCAGGCTGCCGAGACGCTGCGGACGCTGCTAAAGTAAGGCCCCGGGAGCAGGTGTCGCATGATCGCCACGCAGGCACCCTCCGCCATCTCCGCGCTCGGCAAGTCCGAGAAGGCCGCGATGTTGCTCATGTCCATGGGGGCCGAAGCGGCCGCGCAAATCTTCCGTAACCTTAACGAACATGAAATCGGAGAACTCACGGCTGCGATGACGCGGGTATCTGCGATCCCGCACAGTGAGCGGCAGGCGATGTTGGCGGAGTTCCTCGGCTTGCTCAAGGACGACGATCCGTTCCATGGCGGCGGGCTGCCCTACGCGCGCACACTGCTTGGCAAGACGCTGAGCGAGGATAAGGCTGCGGCGCTACTGCGGCGCTTGGAAACCCCCGCTTCAGCAGAGACTCCCTTTGCTTCCCTATGGGCGGTGGAAACGCCTGCACTCGTTAGGGTGCTCCTGCAGGAGTTGCCGCAGACGATTGCGTTGGTCCTTGCGCACCTGCCGCCTAAGCAGGCCGCGACGGTGCTCTCCGCCCTGCCCAAGGACCTGCAACCGCAAGTGGTCGAGCGCTGTGCGCTCATGAAAGAAGTTTCACCGCTGACCCTCAAGCGTGTCGAAGCTGCGCTGCGGCGGCGTTGTCCTCCAGACAAGCCTCGCGACAAGCCGCAGACGCTTCCCGCAGGTGGTTTCAAGGTGACCGCAGAAATACTTAACCTCTCGGGCGGGGAGGTTGAAAAGCGCATCTTCAATGACTTGAAGCATCAGAACCCGTCCACTGTGGATGAGCTTCAGAAGTACATGCTGACATTCGACGACCTCGGCAAGGCGACGGACGCCACGATGCAGATGCTGCTGCGCGAGCTGGACCTGCCCACCATGGCGCTGGCTCTCAAGGGGGGCTCGGAAATCATGAAGGAGTTTGTTTGCAGGAATCTTTCAGAGCGCGCCAAAGAACGGCTCAAGGAAGAGCTGGAGATGCTCGGTTCCAAAAAACGGTCGGAAATCAAGGCGGCTCAAGAACAAATCGTGGCGTTAGCCAGAAGATTAAGAGAGGAAGGCAAGATCACCCTGGGACAAGAATCTGCCAATGAAGACGATGAACTTGTTGAATGACGCGCCGCCTGTCATGCACGACGGCCATGTCCTGCGTGCAGTGCGGATGCAGTCTGTTGCAGCCCTGCCGGGGTCTTTACCCTTGGCCAGCGCGGTACCTGCGGCGGTCGATCAACGCTTAGAGTATCTGCGTGGAAAGGCCGACGGGAAGGCAGAGGCGCTACGGGAAGCCGAGGCCGCCCTGGCGCTGTTCCGTTCTGCCCAGCAGGCTTTCGAGCGCGAAGGAAACGAATTGCGCTGCCGTGTCGACGAGCAGGCCGTCACCCTGGCACTGGCCATGGCCCGCAAAGTGATCGGCATCGAGCTACGTGATCCCGCCAGCTTTCGCGCGGCTATCTTGCGCTCGCTAGCCCAGGCAGCACCGGGAGGCACCGTGCGGATGAGCCTCAACCCTGAAGATCTCCGTTTGCTCGAAAAGCTGCGCGTGGAGGACCGCGCGGGTGGCGCACGGTTGCCGGAGGACCTGGTGCTGAATCCAGATCCGTCTGTGGGGCGTGGCGGGTGCATCATTGAAAGTCCGGGCGGATCAGTGGACGCCAGGATCGAGTCGCAACTGGCTTTGATCGAGACGGCGCTACGAGTGGACGGGGAGTTGGGGGGGACGCATGTCGAGAATGCCCATGCCGGACCTTGAAACCAAGCTGCGGCGGCTCCAAGAGACTACGACCATCCTTCGGAAAGGTCGGGTCGCTCAGGTCGTCGGCATGACCATCGAAGGGCAAGGTCCTACTGCGGCTCTCGGTGAGGTCTGTTGGATCGAACTGCCTGATGGGAGTAGACGCCCTGTCGAGGTGGTCGGCTTCCGAGATTCACGGATCTTGCTCATGCCTCTGGGCGAGCTTGAAGGCATACGTCCTGGACTTCCCATCGTTGCCGAGGGCCGTCCGTTTTCGATCCCTGTCGGACCGCAGTTGCTGGGCCGAGTACTGGACAGTTTGGGCCGACCCATCGATGGCAAAGGCCCGCTTGCCTACGAGGCGTGCAGGCCCCTGACCGGAACGCCGTCCGACCCGTTGCGCCGTGAGCGCATTTCGAAGCGTATGCCCCTTGGCGTGAAAGCAGTAGACGGCTTAATTACCTGCGGTCTTGGCCAGCGTCTAGGCATCTTCGGTGGCAGCGGCGTTGTTAAGAGCACGCTGATGGGGATGTTCGCTCGGCATGCCCACTCCGATCTCAATGTGATCGCGCTGATCGGAGAGCGCGGACGAGAGGTGCGGGACTTCATCGAACGTGATCTTGGCCCGCAAGGCCTAGCGCGCTCCGTTGTCGTGGTTGTGACCTCCGACCAGCCGGCCTTGCTGCGCGTCAAGGGGGCGTTCGCCGCTGCGGCCATTGCCGAGTATTTCCGTGACCGCGGTGCGCATGTGCTGCTGATGATGGACTCGGTTACGCGCATGTGCTTAGCGCAGCGGGAAATCGGACTGGCCGTGGGAGAGCCGCCCACGACGCGCGGCTTCACCCCATCGGTCTTCTCGCTCTTGCCGAAACTACTGGAGCGTTCTGGGATGGGTGAACACGGCTCGATCACGGGCTTGTATACGGTGCTCGTCGAAGGCGACGATATGGACGAACCCATCGCCGATGCCGCACGCTCCATCCTCGACGGCGACGTCGTGATCTCCAGGGACCTTGCTGCGGCGAACCATTTTCCTGCCATTGATGTGCTCCGCAGCCAAAGCCGCATTTTTCGTGACATCACCAGCGCGGAGCATCTTCGTTGCGCGAACTGGATCCGCAATCATATGGCTGTTTACGCCAAGGCACGCGACTTGCTCGATGTAGGTGCCTACGCAGCCGGGTCGAACCGGGAGATAGACGCCGCTGTCAAAGTGTGGCCGCAAATACAGGAGTTCTTGCGCCAGAGGCCGGAAGAAACGACCGAGTTCGACGCGGTGATCCGGCGGATGGGTGAACTGACTGGGCAGCGGTAAGGGAGAAGGTGCCGCATGAAACGATTCGTCTTTCGGCTCGATTTTCTACTGCGTCTTCGGCGCGAGCAGGAAGAGGGCTGCCAGAAGGAGTTGGCGCGCACGATCTTATTAGTAGAGCAAGCCCGCGTCAGTCTCGAGCGCAGCATGCTCGCGCGCGAGAACCTGCGCCGCGAGTGGCGTGACCGTCTCAACAGCAACTTGGGCCTTACCGAAAGCGCCAGTACCTACGAGGCCTGCAAAACGGTGCAGGAGTGCCGTGTACGAGATGCGGAACAGGTCGAGGTTAAGGCTAGAACGGAAGAACAACTGGCGCGCCTGAAGCTGCTCAAGGCCGCGCGCAAACGGCAGATACTCGAAAAACTCAGGGATCGCCATGTGCTCAGCCACCGTGAGGCGTGCCTCAAGGCAGAGCAGAAGCTCCTCGACGAAGTCTCGGCCAATCGCTTCGTGCGCGCTCCTATGGGCGCATGAGCTGTGTGAGCACCGTAGACGCCTTGCGTTCTCTACACGCACCTTAGGAAAGGTTGAACATGAAAACTGCATTTGGAGGCGTTCTGATCGGAGTCCTGGCTTGGATGGCTGGGATACTGATAGGCGCTGCGGCGGTGTTGGGTATGCGTCATGGCGGGCTGGATCTCTACGGGCGCATGGGTTTGGTCCAGGAACAGCCCCAGGATTTGGCGTCGTCACCGGAGGAAAGCGCGCGGCCCAAGAATGCAGAATTGATGCAGATGCTGGCTGAGGCGGGCCGCGTGCGCCAGCGGCTGGAAAACGAACAGCGTGAGGTGAGCCTGAGCACGGTCCAGTTGCAACAGGAGCGCGAGGCGCTCAGTACGTTGAAAAAGCAGATTGAAGATGCAGAACAGCGGGTCACCGCGCATGTCCTGACCCAGGACGAAGCTGAAAAGAAAAATATAAAGCGGCTGGCCAAGATGTGGTCCCAACTCGAACCCAAAGAGGTCATGGAGATCGCGCGCGGACTGGACGATCTTCTCGTGGCCCACATTTTGCGCGCCATGAACGACCGGCAGGCGGCGCCCATCTTGGCGGCACTAGGTACTTTCGGTACTGAGGGCACCAAGCGCGTGGCGACGGTCGTCAAGGAACTGCAAATCCTGAGAGAAGCGCCGGTCCCCCAGGCACAACCTCCGGCTGGAGTGGCACAGTGACCATTCAACCTGCACCAACGGCTGCTCCATCCAACGCTCCCGCGCTCGCTTCGTTTGGCGCAGAGGCCACTTGGAACGCCCAGCCCACGACTGAAAGTATGACGCCTCAAACTGCAAGCGCAGAAGAGGAGGGGGAAGAACAGGTTCCGGGCGTACAGGAATTCCAAGCGATGCTGAGCATGGCCCTCGCCGCCGCAGTGCCCCTGCAACCCAGTCCCGCCCCGCCCGTTCCGAACCTTGACGGTGTACCACAGCCGGAAGCCACGGACGGTTTGATGGTTGCTTTCAACGCGGCGAAGGTCTCGAACTTTGCGTTGTCGGCTGTGGACGACTCGGTCGTTCGCGCAACGCTTCACGCAGCCGGTACGGTTCACCCGGATTTAATTCCTTCTGATCTAGAAACCACGGTGAGCGCAGGGGACGAACCCCAGGTAGGCAGTGCAATGCCTCCAGCAGCACGCGGAGTCGGCGGTGCATGGGCTGATAGCGTCCGCAATGTGCTGGATTCGGAAGGCGTCGCAGTATCAGCGAATGGAGCGGTTCGTAGCATCAGCGTCTCGCCTGCCGCAGTTACTCCCGTTGAGCGCGATTCACTTGAGGCAGAAGTACGGCAAACGGGTGGAGGAACGACACCTACTATGAGCAACGAAACTCCTGCGCAACGACACGCCGTGCGGTCCAGTCAGATCGCCGCGCTACGCGATGAATCGACCAACACGCCAGCGGCGCAACACCTCACTTCTACGAAAGGGGAAATTCCTGTGGCAAGCGTGCGTGCTGCCCAAAGTGATCGCGAAACCGCTGCTAAAGAGAACAAGCAGGAAGTGCCGGTAGCGTCGAAAGCGCCAGAAGATTCTGTAGGTCTAGCCGTGCGCGTGGCCGCGCATTACGGATTCTCTGCAAAGGATGTTTCCACCGGCAGCGCCCCAGCAGGAGTGGACGGTCCTGCCACGGTCACGCGTGTGGTGGAAGCAGCGCAAACCGCCAAGGCAAAGGGAGTCAACACCTTGGAAGTGGAATTGAAACCTGAAGGCCTGGGCACGATTCGCTTGATTCTATCCTCGCGCCCAGCCGTGCAGATGGCTGCGCCAGATTTGCGTCTGGAAATCCGAGCGACCACGGCGGCGGCCCACGCTTTGCTTTCTGCTCACATGGGTGAAATCAGGGAGGCCCTTTCGCAATGGGACGTGCGTATGGGTTCCGCTCCGACGACGCCTACCGTGGAGTTAGGAATGCCGCTGGCCTCGAACGGTCGCTCCGAAGCACACTCCGATTCAGGTCAACGGCGCTGGCGGGCGTGGGAGTTGCTGCTGCCGTCATCCAAACGTGGTCCAGGGGTTGTGTTTGACGTATGGCAGGCGCAGGCAGACGAAGCCTAGACGCGACGACTTGAAAGGACGTGTACGATGGTTGAAGCAATCGGTGCAGCACGTGCGGGCGCGGCCGTGGCGCTCGACTTTGGAAGAGCGCTTTCAGGTTTGGATTTCTTGAAGCTCTTCACCGCTGAAGTCCAAAACCAGAACCCGCTGGAACCCCTCAGCAATTCGGAACTGCTGACTCAGGTCTCGCAGATGGCCAACCTCCAAATGGTGAACGGACTGTCCACGGGCGTGGGCGCGTTGCTCCAGCAGAACCGCTTGCTTCAGGTCAGCGGCATGTTGGGCAAGACGGTGGAGTTTCCGGCGGCAAGCGGGTCCCTCGTGCGGGACATCGTCTCGGCAGTGCGCGTCGCGGGCGATGGAACCTTGACCCTGGGCTTGGCCGGTGGATCCAACATCAACTTCGACTCGGTGCGGGCCATTCTGTGAAAATGGAATCAGGCAATCTAAGCAAAGGAGAAACACATGCTTCAATCCTTGTATAGCGGCATCGCCGGGTTGCGGACTCACCAGCAACAGTTGAGCGTGGTAGCCAACAACCTGGCCAACGTGAACACGGTAGCCTTCAAGGGCAGCCGCGCCCTGTTTCAGGACTCGCTTTCGCAGACCATGAAGCCGCCGACGCAATCCACGGCGACGAGTGGCGGATCCAACGGCATCCAGATTGGGCTGGGCGTGGGCCTCTCGACGGTAACCGCAATTTTTAGTCAGGGCGCTTTGCAGGCGACGGGCTTGCCCTCCGACTTGGCCATTGAAGGCGACGGCTTCTTTGTCGTAGCGGATCCCGCCAGCGGCGCGCAGACCTTCTCGCGTGCTGGCGCCCTCGCTCTGGATTCGCTGGGCAACTTGGTGGATAGCAACGGTTCCCGCATTCAGGGTTCCCTAACGGGGGTCTCCGGCGACCCCTATGCGGATGTGGTCATCCAAGGGCCTGCCGCGAACCCCATGGTTGCGTACTCGATCGAGAGCACGGGCCGGGTTCTGATGCAGTTATCGGACGGCACGACGGCCGTGGCTGGATTTATCGCCCTGACGCGGTTCACCAATCCGCAAGCCTTGCTGCGCATCGGGAAGAACCAGTACCAAGAAACGCCGGAAGCAGGCAATCTATTTACGGGTTACGAAGCTCCTGGATCGAACGGGTTGGGCGCGTTGCGGGCAGGCTTCCTGGAGATGTCGAACGTGGACCTTGCTCAGGAGTTCACGGACATGATCCGTGCGCAGCGCGGCTTGCAGGCCAATTCGCGCATCATCACCACATCCGATGAAGTCTTGCAGGAACTGATCAGCCTCAAACGCTAACACGGCCCGTGGTCCACTTGGACGGCGGCGGAAGACAGGCAGCCTAGGTTCAGGTGCCGTGGTCCACGGCAAGGAAAGGACGGCGTAGCCGTGCCCATTCCAGGGATCATCTTTGTCATGGTGTGCTTGCTGGTCGGGTTCACCATGGCCGGTGGCCGGATCATGGCGATGGTGCATCCCGCCGAATACATCACCATCGTGGGGGCCTCGTTCGGCGCGATGCTCATCTCCGCGCCGAAGAAAATCATCAAGATGATTTTCGCGGCGTTACTGGGTGTGTTCAAAGGCCACAAACTCGGCAAGGCCGTGTACCTGGATGCGCTCGTGGTCATGTTCAAGCTCTTCGCGCTTGCCAAAAAGCAGGGCGTGTTGGCGCTGGAGGCGCACGTGGCGGACCCGCATAAAAGCGACATTATTTCAAAATATCCCATGTTCGCACACCATCATCACGCCGTAGAATTTCTTACCGATGCCCTGCGGCTGGTTATCGACGGGGTCGCGCAGCCGGAGGAGTTGGAGCCTTTGCTGGACGTGACCTTAGACACGCATCGCGCCGAAGCGCATATGCCGGTGAATATCCTGACCAAGGTTGGAGACGCGCTGCCGGGCATTGGCATCGTGGGCGCGGTGTTGGGGATCATCATTACCATGGGTGCGATCGACGGCCCTGCTTCGGAGGTTGGTCACAAGGTTGCTGCGGCCTTGGTCGGCACGTTTCTGGGCGTCTTCCTTTCGTATTGCCTCATTAACCCGATCGTCACCTCCCTTGAGCAAGCGCATGTGGAAGAAGAAAAATTTCTTGATGTCATCAAGACCGGGGTGCTGACCTTTGTGAGCGGTGCCACCCCAAGCACTGCGGTCGAGTATGCCAGGCGCGGGTTGTTCTCTTTCGATCGGCCTACCTTGGATGAGACCACCAAGGCCTGCAAAGAATCGCGGTAACCGTTTGCCCGCCGTGCAGGGAACGCTGACCTGTGGTCGGCTGGGTCGTCGGCGTCCTCGCCGACTTTGGTTGGTCATAGGTCGGAACGTGAACGACAAGGCTGTTCTTTGTGGGCATTGTGCCTTTGTGGTGAACGGTTGCGAAGCGCGCTAGTGGTGTAAGGAGTCGTCCATGCCGTCCAGTGCCCCAGGTCCAGCCTCGCCCCCGCAAATCAAGATTATTTACAAGAAAGCCAAGAAGGGTGCAGGCCATGGACATCATGGCGGTGCCTGGAAAGTCGCTTTTGCCGATTTCATGACCGCGATGATGGCACTGTTCTTGGTGTTGTGGATCATGGCGCAAAGCGAAGAGGTGAAGCACGAAGTCGCGGCTTATTTCAGGCCGCCCGCCGAGAGCGAAGGTGACATCGGCACCCCGCTCCGAGGTAATAAGGGTGTGATGGACGTGCAGAACGGGCGCTTCGATTTGCCGCCCAGAGCGCTCGACGGTACCCAGCAAGGCGGGCCGGGTGGCACGCAGGGGCGCAATCCGCAATCGGTTTCCGGGGGCACGGCGCGGCGACCAGGGGATCCTGGTCTGCGCCCTCAAACGGTTGATAACATTAAGGAAACGGACAAGGACGAACTGCGTGACTTCCTGGTGATCGCCGATCATCTTTGGGAACAGCTCGGCTTGGATGCGTCGTTCGGAAAAATAAAGGACCAGTTCCTGATCGAGGCCATCGAAGACGGCTTGGTCGTTCAACTCCTCGAACGGGATGGCCATCCACTACTTGATCCGCACAGCCAGAGTTTTGTGCCGGCCATTTCCAGCGCTTTGGCGACGCTCGGTTCACAGCTTTCCAAGTACCCACACAACAAGCTTGAAATTGACGGGCATGGATTCGGGCTGTCCGAGGATCCCACGCAAAAATGGATCGGCACCACCATGCTGGCCGATCTGGCACGTAAGGCGCTTGAATCTCATGGTCTGAGTCCCAACCAGATTACCAAGGTCGCTGGTTGCGCGGACACTCGACCCCTCGACGTCAAGAAGGCAACAGGCGCCATCAACCGCCGTATCTCCATTTTAGTTCACCCTCGCCAATGGCGTCCCGAGCGGTACTGACCATGGTGATGCAAACTTCCAGGTCTGCGCCCTTGTCGGTGCAGGCCTGGAGGCCTGCATTGCAAATGGGTAACCGTTCATCCCAAGGGCACACAGCCCACAACGAACAGTCTTGTTGTTCACGTCCCGATCTACGACCAACAAAAGTCGTCGAGGAGCCAACTACCCAGCCATCCGAGGTCGGCGCTCCCTGTACGGCGGGCAGTGCCCGCCTTACACGCCTGAACGGTTACGCAAATGAATCGGCACCCATTCTGCGGCGTGGTGCTGACCGATACCGCACTCTTTCCGGCCCACCGTTTGCTCCATTTCGACAGGTACTCGGAGTACCTGGAAACTTTTTCCTAATGCAGCGTCTCGGTTTGCTGCAAGGAGCCTGAGCTTATGGCGGTTGCGGCCCCTACTTCCCCAGCCCCAGCCGGTGTTGCGGCCCCACAGCCCAATACAGGAAGTGCACCTACTGCCACAGCGCCACCATCCAAGAGCAAAAAAAAGTTTCTGCTGATTCCCGTGCTTGGGCTGGTAGTCGGTGGAGTGGCGCTCGGGGCGGTGCTCCTGCTGCGAGGCAAGAAAGAACACGTTCCAGAAGCCCACAACGGCCCTGTTCAAGAAGAGGCCAAGCCGACCAAAGTTGTAACGCTCACCCCAATCGTGGTGAATCTTCGTGAAACGCGCGGCACGCGGTATTTGAAGGTCGCCATCGGTTTTGAGACGGATGCGGACGCGGTGGTGGATGAAATCAAGGCGAGTGGCACCCAACTACGCGACTACCTTGTTGACCGTCTCAGCAGCGTCCGACTCGAAGAAATTGACACTTCAGAAGGGCGCAACAAACTCAAGCGAGAGCTGATGACCGGTAGCAATGACCTGCTGCGCACGGGTACGATCAAACAGTTGTACTTCAGCGAGTTTGTCATCCAGTAGGCGGGCTAGCACTGTGGCAGATTTGCTCTCAAAAGACGAAGTAGAGGCGCTACTTCAGGCGGTCTCCAAAGGCCAAGTGCCAGCTCGATCCACGCAGAGCGAGCAGTTTGCCAAGAGCGCCGTTCTGTACGACTTTTCGCGTCCAACGGTGATGTCCGAGGATCAGAGCCGACAGTTGCGGGGGATCCACGAGTCGTTTGGGCGGCACTTGTCGGAGGCGCTCTCGGAATATGTGGGCCTGGATGTGGAAGCTCGTTGCGCCAGTTTGGAACAGCAGACCTACCGCGAGTTCGAGTCGGGCCTTCCTACTCACAGTACGCTGCTTCCGGTCGGTTTCGATGGGGACCGCGGACGCGCCCTGTTGGCCCTGACTCCCCGACTGGGTCTGGTCATTCTGGATCGGCTGTTGGGTGGTCCGGGCACAGCGACCGAAATAGCACGGCCTTTCTCCGAGGTTGAACAGGAGTTGCTGACTGAAGCGGCGGCCTTGGTGGTGCAGGTGCTGCAAAGCGCTTGGCGAGAGGTGGTCGAGGCGACCTTGGTTATCGAGAGCCGGGGCGCAGGCAAGTTCATGCCTCCTCATTCAGCGACCCTCTCGGTTGCGCTCTCCATTAAACTTAAGGAGATTACGGCACCGCTCTTCGTGTGCTACCCGATTCAGGTACTGGATTGGACGGGCACCGAACCAAGTCCTGATGCGGAGGAGGCTACGCAGACGGCCAGCGCTCCGCAGACCGGCGATCCCCTTGTTCGCGAGACGTTGGAGCAAGCGCCCGTGGAGGCCGTAGCGAAGCTTGGAGCGGTGCGCATCCGCCTTCGGGATGTCGTGTGTCTCCGCGAAGGGGACGTACTGCTTTTTGATCGGCACACGGCGGATTCGCTGGATCTCGAAGTAGGAAACCGGGTGCGCTTCAAAGGCTCCCTGGGCAGACACAAAAACATGCAGGTCTTTTCAGTGCGCCAGAGAATCTGATGGCATAGCCATGGGAGCGTTCTCGTGACCATAAAGCCTGGGCCAACCGAACGCCTTAGCATCCTCGTGGTGGACGACGAGCCGGCCATGCGCGCCTTGCTCAAGCAGGCGCTGGAGCTGGCTGGGCATGCGGTCTCCGAGGCGCATGACGGCCAGGACGCGTTGGCCGTGCTTGAACGCGATCCGGTGGATTTGATCCTCACCGATCTACGCATGGACGGCCTCTCGGGACTTGATCTGCTCAAAACAGTCCGGGAGAAGTTTCCGCAGGTAGGCGTCATGATCATCACCGGTTTCGCCACGCTCGAAGCGGCCACGGACGCGATGCGACTGGGCGCCTTCGACATGGTCACTAAGCCGGTGAATTTGGAGGATTTGGCTGGGAAGGTCGCCACATTTGCTACGAAAAGGATCCGAGCGAAAGCCGGTCAGGCCGCAGTGGAGGGCGACGCCGTGGAGGCGCGCCCCCTCGAACTGCCGGTATGCCACCCTCAGAACGGACATGAGAAGGCAGACAGCCTAGATAAGATCCTGGACATTCCTGTTTTCGCGACCGTTCTGCTCGGTAAAGCCCAACTGCAAATCGCCGACGTCCTGCGGCTCGGTGCGGGGTCGGTGATCGAATTGGACAAACGCACCGGCGAACTCGTCGAACTGCTCGTCAACGACAAACCCATCGCGCTGGGGGAAATCGTGGTGGTTAACGACACGCTTGGTTTTCGAGTCACGAGCATTCTGGACCCCAAACAACGCATCCATTCCCTGACCTGACCCGGGATGAGTTTCGCGGTGTTTGCGTATGCGCTTGGCAGTTTCGCCGATCCCACCTTCAGCGTGGATCAAAGGCTTCCCGTAACCGTTCACCACAAAGGCACAAAGACCACAAAGACCTGTCTTGTTGTTCACGTTCCGATCTATGACCAACAAAAGTCGGCGCTCCCTGCGCGGCGGGCAGTGCCCGCCCTACACAATTGAACGGTTGCGTTTTTTAACAAACGGCAAACCGCATCCTTCCCAATTTTGCGGTCGCGCTTGCGGAGAACCGCAGCTATTTCCCTGAGGCTCATCCGGGTCCATTTCTTGGCACTGCAAGGATCGCCCGCCGTCGCGTGGTCGATTACCTGGTTCAGCTCCTTTT